>Ga0307472_100001145_pt1 | contig 10352 bp, 10 predicted proteins | sample atmos_gasesAM5C__2_FD_204582 | JGI IMG/M metagenome (GOLD analysis project Ga0307472, IMG submission 204582) | Hardwood forest soil microbial communities from Morgan-Monroe State Forest, Indiana, United States - atmos_gasesAM5C_05 | ecosystem: Environmental > Terrestrial > Soil > Temperate... | reverse complement strand
TCACGGCGGCGCTCGCCGACGCCGAGCCGCTCGTGCGCGGTCACGCCGCCTGGGCGCTCGGCCGACTCGCCGGGAGCGTCGCCCGAGACGCACTCGAGGCCGCGGCCCGGCGCGAGTCGGATGCGGAGGCGGCGGCCGAGATCGCCGCCGCGCGCGCGGCGCTCTAGGTGGACGCGAAGCCGCGCGTCATCCGCGCCGGCAGCCCGAGAACATGTCGAGGATACGCCGCAGGATCGAGGGTGGCGCAGGGGGCGCGCCCACGCGATAGACCTTGAAGCTCCCCTTGAGCGTGATCGGGATCGGGAGCGGCGCCGCCGCGATGGACGTCGTGACGAAGTCTCCGGACTGGCCGTTCGAACCGCTCTCCCGGAATCCGTACACCGAGATCGTGGTCTTCACGGGCTGGGCCCCGGAGAAGGTCTCCTTGGTGAGGAGCGCGAACTTGCTGCCCTTGGTCTCCTCGTCGCTCTTCAGCTCGTCCGTGTACGCGTCCGCGCCGTAGAGCTTATGCTCGATCTTCGCCCAGTCCGCGTTGGTGCTGGGCAGCTGATCCCAGCGTTCGTCGAGCATGCGGAGATCGTCGGCTGCGGGTGTCCACGGTGTCGGACCGCTGCCGCCCTCCTGCACCTTCTTTGCGAGTTCGGCCGGGACCTCGACCCGCTTGAGCATGACCTCGAGATGCTCGCGGCCGCGTCGGATCTCCCAGAGACGCGGGTAGGAACGGAGCTCACCCGACGGGAGCTTGATCTGGTTCACGACGAGCCACCGCCCCGCGAGATCGTCCGGGAGCTGCCCCAGGACGTCGGTGGTCTCGACGACCTCGGCAGGCTTCGGGGCGTCGGCACAGAGGCCCGGGCTCGGCGTGAGCAGCAGGGCGATCGCCGCGCCCGCGATCGTCCGCCAGAGCAGGATAGGTAGCGACATGGCGGACGTAGCTAACAGCGCCTGCCCACGCCGTCAAATACGGCTAGACGGGAGCGCCCCCCCGGTCTCTCACAACGGCGCGACGAGCGGCTGCCCCTGCGTGGGGTCGACGGCAAGGGCAGCCAGGAGGCGGTCGCGCACGCGCACGGCGGCACGGTCCCGTTCCTCGGGATCGTCTCCCACGTCGATGCGCCCGCCGGCGATCATGTCGTGACCCCCGGCGGACCGACTGCCGAGAATGCTCCGCAACAGATCGCCGGCGTTCACGTCGCGTTCGGTGGTGCGCACCGAGCAGTAGAGAGAGCTCCCGTAGCCGCCGATCGCCGCGGCCCACTCCACCCGATCGAGCCGGAGCAGGAAGTCCGCCACCTCGGCCATCATGTCGGGATACTGCACCTCGCCCAGCATCGAGACGACGACGCGGTCGTAGAGCGTCGCCCGCTCGATCGCCTCCCCGAACACCCGGAAGTACTCGCGTGGGACGCGCGCATTCTCGATCTTCGCCAGCCGACGCTTGTTCGTGTAGGGGTAGAGAAAGTGACTCGCCTCGATGTCGGCGGCGGTCGCCTCGCGTCCGAGATCCTGGGTCTCGGCGGCGATGCCGTAGAACAGCGCCGTCGCCAACTTTGACTCGATGTCGAGCTTCAGGTCGCGCAGGTACTCGGTCAGGATGGTCGACGTGGCGCCGTACTGATCGCGGAGATCGAGGAACGGGACGTCGGGATACAGGGCGTAGGCGGGATGATGGTCGATCACGACGGTCGGGACGATGTCATCGGGGAGGGAGTTGTTCGATCGTCGTGGTTGCGTGTCGACCAGCGCGATCTGGGTGTCGCCGCCGAAGCACACCTCGCCCACCGGCACGAGCGAGATGTTGAGATATGTGAGCATGGCGCGGTTTTCCGCCCGGCCGACGATCCCCCCGAGCGCAATGTGCGCCTCCTTCTCGAGGAGGGTCGTCACGATGTGCTTGAGGGCGACAGCGCTGGCGAGCGCGTCGGGATCGGGATTGTCGTGCGGCAGGATGACGAGCGGGCCCGACCGGTCGAGCGTTTGCAGCAGGCTCGTCAGGACGCCGCGGCTGCTGGCGATTGCCATTCTGAGGTTACGCGGAAAGCCCGCGTAAACGCGGGAGAATTATCTCAACCCCCCGCCCGCCTGTCCATCGGCGGCGCGGTGACGCCCCCCGCGCCGACGGATTGGGTGCGCAACCCCGTGCCCTAGCTCACTTTTCTTCCTTCCGACGGGCCGCCCGCACCGCCATCTCGGCGGCCCGGAGGCCCGCCAGAACGCCGTCCTCGTAGTTGAATTCGGGGCTCTCCATGAGGGACGGAAAATCGTGGGGGTTGCGGAGATCCTCTGGCGTGAGGCGGGGCACGATCCGGCGCGCGAGCGCCAGCACCTTCGCGTCCTGCGCCGTGCTCATCTCGGCCAGCAGGCGCTCGACCGCTTCCCACGCCACGCGCGCATCGTATGCGTCGCCCGACGGGGCAGCAACGGCGCCTCGCGGTGTGGCGCCTACGGAGGGCGTTTGCTACCCTCGTGACGATGGAGGTCGCGGGCGTCGAGCGGTTCTTCTGCGAGCGCTTCGGCCTCACCAACGCGGGTCTCGAGCGCGTGCTGGGCTCCGCGCTCGAGCGGCACGCCGACTACGCCGACCTCTACTTCGAATTTCGCGTCATCCAGACGGCGAGCCTGGAGGAGGGCGTGGTCAAGCACGCCACCCGTACCCTCGACCAGGGGGTGGGCGTGCGCGTGCTCGCCGGCGCGCGCAGTGGCTACGCGTATTCCGACGAGGTGTCGCTCGAGCGGCTCGAGATCGCGGCGGGCACGGCCCGGCTGATCGCGGAGGAGCGCGGGGGAACCGAGGCGCTGACCGCCCCCGCCACCGGGCGCCCGCGCCACGATCTCTACCGGCTCGCCCGTCCGCCCGTCGACACGCCGCTCGCGGAGCAGACCGCGCTCCTCCTCCGGCTGGATGCGGTCGCCCGCGCCGTCGATCCGGCCATCAGCAACGTGCTGGTCGGCATCGGGATCGAGCACCGTGTCGTCCTGATGATGACCTCGGGCGGGGTGGTGGTGGGCGACGTCAGGCCACTCGTGCGCCTGAACGTCACCTGCATCGCCGAGCGCGACGGCGTCCGCCAGCAGGGCACCTACGGCGGCGGCGGCCGCTTCGCCTTCGGAACTCTCACCGACGGCCGCGCCGAACGCTTCGCGCGCGAGGCGGCACGTCAGGCGCTGGTCAACCTGGATGCCGTCGACGCGCCGGCCGGTCCCATGACCGTCGTCCTCGGTCCGGGATGGCCCGGGATACTTCTCCACGAGGCGATCGGGCACGGGCTGGAAGGGGACTTCAACCGCAAGCGCGTGTCGGCGTTCACGGACCGGATCGGGACGCGGGTGGCAAGCGAGCTCTGCACCGTGGTCGACGACGGTACCCTCCCCGGCCGCCGGGGTTCCCTCAACGTGGACGACGAGGGCACACCCACCGGCCGCACCGTCCTGATCGAGCGCGGCATCCTGCGCGGCTACCTGCAGGACCGCCTGAACGCCACGCTGATGGGCATGCCGCTCACCGGCAACGGCCGCCGGGAGAGCTTCGCGCATCTCCCCATGCCCCGCATGACGAACACCTTCATGCTGGCGGGCGAGGAGGCCCCGGAGGACATCATCCGCTCCGTCGACCGCGGCCTCTACGCGGTCTCGTTCGGTGGGGGACAGGTCGACATCACCAACGGGCGGTTCGTCTTCTCGGCGAGCGAGGCCTATCTCATCGAGGGCGGCAAGGTCGGTGCCCCCGTGAAGGGCGCGACCCTCATCGGGAACGGCCCCGACGTGCTGACGCGCATCACGCGCGTCGGCTCGGATCTCCAGCTCGACGAGGGCATCGGCACGTGCGGGAAGGACGGCCAGTCCGTACCGGTGGGCGTCGGTCTGCCGACCGTGCGCATCGACGGCCTCACGGTGGGCGGGACGCAGGCGTGAGCGCGTCCGCCGGCGCGCCCCCACCGATCGTCCGCTCCGGACGGTGATGACCCTCGAGGACATGGCGCGCGAGCTGGTCGCCGCGGCCCTGGGCGCCGGTGCGCGCGACGCCGACGCGGTGGTGGCCGAGAGCGATGGCCTGGGGGTCGGCGTCCGGCTCCGCGAGGTGGAGAAGGTGAAGCGAGCCCGGCAGCGTCGGGCCGGCCTCCGGGTCTTCGTCGGGGACTCGACGGCCATCGCCTCCACCGCGGATCTGACCGCCGAGGGCCTCGACACGCTCGCGCGCGACGCCTGCACGCTCGCGCGCTCGACCGCCCCCGACCCGCACGCCGGGTTGCCCGAGGCGGCCGATCTCGCCCGCGACTGGCCCGACCTCGATCTCCACGATCCCGCGCTGGAGGCCCTCGATCCCGCCCAGCCCCTCGAGTGGACGCGCGAGGCGGAAGCAGCCGCCCTCGATGCCGCGCCCGAGATCACGAACTCCGAGGGCTCGGAATTCTCCAGCAGCGTCGGTCAGGTCACCTACGCCTCGAGCCTGGGCTTCGCGGGCGGCTATCGCGGCTCGCATGCGAGTCTCGCAGTGGTCCCGGTGGCCACCCGGGATGGCGCCATGCAGCGAGACGCGTGGTTCACCGCGCACCGCAAGTTGGCCGGGCTCGAGTCGCCCGTCAGCGTCGGCGCGGAAGCGGCACGCCGTACGCTGCGGCGGCTGGGGGCGCGTCGCGCGCCCACGCGCGACTGTCCGGTCGTCTTCGATCCCGAGAGCGCCGCGACCCTGCTGCGCCATCTCGCCGGCGCCGTCGCCGGTCCGGCGCTCTACCGCCGGATGTCGTTCCTCCTCGGCCGCCTGGGTGAGCAGGTCGCCGCGAGCGCCGTCACCGTCGTGGACGATCCCCTGCTGCCGGCCGCGCCCGGCTCGCGTCCCTTCGACGGCGAGGGCGTCGCCCAGCGTCGCCGTACCGTGGTGGAGCGCGGCGTGCTCACCACCTATCTGCTCGATTCGTATTCCGCGCGGCGGCTCGGGCTCCGGCCGACCGGACACGCCTCGCGCGGCGTGGGCGACGTCCCCAGCGCCGGACCGACGAACTTCTTCGTCGAGCCGGGACCGCACGCGCCCGAGGCGATCGTCGCCTCGGTGCGCGAGGGACTCTACGTAACCGAGCTCATCGGCTTCGGCGTCAACCTCGTCACCGGGGACTACTCGCGCGGCGCCGTCGGCCTGTGGATCGAGAACGGAGAGCTCGCCTACCCCGTCGAGGAGATCACGATCGCGGGTAACTTGAACGACATGCTGCGCGACATCGAGATGGTGGGCAACGATCTGCGCCTGCGGACGTCGCTCGCCTCACCCACCCTGAAGATCGCCCGCATGACGGTCGCGGGCACCTGATCCCGCCGCTCACTCCTCCTCGTCTTCCTCGTCCTCGTCGAGATCGTCGTCGTCATCATCGAGGTCTTCGTCGTCGTCGAGGTCCTCGTCGTCGTCGTCCTCCAGGTCCTCGTCCTCTTCGGCCGCGCGCAGGACCGTGTGAAGTGTCGATGTCAGTGGGTCTCGCATGCCGTACCCCTCCTCAGGAAACTGCTCAGGAACTCAGGCGACTGGCTCTCATCACATTTGGACGGCCCTGTCCATCACGGTGGCGGGGCGCCGCGGTGGGGCGCCCTCGACCTCGAAGCCGAGGGTTTCTATCATGCCGACCGCCTCGTCCCGCGCCTGGCCCGGGGTGGTCAGGTAGCCCCCGACGAACAGGGAGTTGGCGGCGAAGAGCGCGAGCCCCTGCGCGGCACCGAGGCAGCGCTCGCGCCCCCCCGCGGCGCGGAGGTCGGCACGCGGGTTGGTCAGCCGGAAGAGGGCGAGCGCCCGCAGGCAGTCGGCGGGGGTCGGCGGCAGGCGGTCGCCGAGCGGCGTGCCGTCGATGGGATTGAGAAAGTTGACGGGCAGGGAGACCACCGCCAGCCGCCGGAGCTCCATCGCGACCTCGACCAGGTCCTCCGTCGTCTCCCCCATACCGACGATCACGCCCGAGCAGGGCGCCATCCCTGCCCGCACCGTGTTGATCACGGTGCTGACGCGGTCGTCGTAGGTATGCGTGCTGCAGATCGATGGATAGAAGCGGCGGCTCGTGTTGAGGTTGTGGTTCACGAAGTCGATCCCGGCATGGGCGAGCGTCTCGGCCTGCCCCTGGTCCATGATGCCGAGGGAGACGCACAGCTCCAGCTCCGGCAGCTCGGCACGGATCGTCCGGGCGGCGGTGGCGAAGTGCGCAATGTCGGGCCCGCTCGGCCCGCGCGCGCTCACCACCATGCAGTACCGCGTCGCACCGGCCGCGGCCGCACGGCGTGCACCCGCGACGAGCTCGGGGATCGGCACGAGCCGGTAGCGCGCGATCGGCGCGCTCGAGACCGCCGACTGCGAGCAGTAGCCGCAGTCCTCGGGACAGAGCCCGCTGCGCGCGTTCTGCAGCACGCAGAGCTTCACGCGTCGACCCCAGTGCCGGCTGCGGGCCGCGTAGGCCGCCCAGAGCAGCGAGGGAAGTCCCGCGTCCGGGCTCTGCAGAACCGCCAGCGCCTCCTCCCGGCGCAACGGCTCGTCGGCGAGCGCGCGCTCGGCGAGCGCCCGGTATGCTCCGCCCCGGAGAAGGGCCTCGTTGCACTCGACCAACGACATCGGCTGTCCTCCCTGCGCGCCGCGTTCCCTACCCGGGCCCGACGGTCCCTGCAAGCCGTCGCCGGCCGCTTGACAGAGCCCGGGTGCCGGCGTGAGTATGTGTCCAAGGTACACGAAGTGGTCCCGGGAGAACGCATGCCCGATCTCGCCCCGACGGCCGGCCCGACGCTCGAGGCCCTCTTCGCCCGCCTCGACGATCCGGGGTACACCCCTGCCCGGTGCGAGACGCTCGCCCGCCTGATCGCCGACGTGCAGACGCTCAAGCAGGAGCGCAACGCCGTCATCCTGGCCCACAACTACCAGCGGCCGGAGGTCCTCCAGGTCGCCGATTTCATCGGCGACTCCCTCGAGCTGGCGCGTCAGGCGACGCGCGTGGCGGCCGAGACGATCGTGTTCTGTGGCGTGCACTTCATGGCGGAGACGGCGAAGATCCTGAACCCGAGCCGGCGCGTGATCCTGCCCGACCTCCGGGCCGGGTGCTCGCTCGCCGACAGCGTGACCGGCGACGACCTCGCCGCCCGCAAGGCCGAGCTGCGGGCGGCGTACCCCGACCTCCAGGTGGTCGGCTACGTCAACACCACGGCCGAGGTGAAGGCCGAGTGCGACGTCTGCTGCACCTCCTCCAACGCGGTCCGCATCGTCGAGGCGCTCCCCACCGAGCACGTGCTCTTCGTCCCCGATCGGAACCTCGCCGCCTACGTGCAGTCGCAGACCCGGAAGACGGTGATCGCCTGGGACGGCGACTGCTACGTGCATCATCAGATCACGCCCGAGCAGATCGGGGCGGTCCGGGCCGCCCTGCCGCACGTGCGGGTGCTCGTCCACCCCGAGTGCCGCGCCGACGTGCGGGCCCTGGCGGACGCCGTGCTCAGCACGAGCGGCATGGTGCACTATGCGAAGGAGCGCCCGGAGCGGGAGTTCCTGATCGTGACCGAGTGCGGGCTGAGCGATCGGCTGATCCTCGAGGTGCCCGAGAAGAAGTTCTACAAGAGCTGCAAGCTCTGCCACTACATGAAGATGATCACGCTCGAGGGAACCCGCGACGCCCTCGTCGCCCTCGGGCCGGAGATCACCATCCCCGAGGACGTGCGGTCGCGCGCCGCGGTGGCTCTCGAGCGCATGCTCGCGCTCGGGGCCTGAGCGCCGCATGGGCGGTGCCGGCGGCCCGGCGCCGACCGTTGCGGTCGACGTGGCCGTGTTCACGGTCGCCTCGGGCGCGCTTCATCTGCTGCTCGTACAGGTCCAGCGCGGCGCATTCCGCGGGGAGTGGGCCTTGCCAGGTGGCCGCGTCGGCCTCGACGAATCCCTCGATGACGCCGCCCGGAGGGAGCTCGCCGCACTGACCGGCGTCGGCGACGTCTACCTGGAGCAGCTCTACACGTTCGGGAGTCCGCGGCGCGACCCGCATGGGCGCGTCGTGTCCGTTGCCTACGTCGCCCTCACGTCGGACGGCGGCCTGCCGGGCGACACGCGAGGGCGGACGAAGCCGGGCGCGGCTTCGCCGCGCGACAAATACGCCACCGCGGCGTGGCGGCGCGTGAGCCGCCTTCCCCCACTCGCCTACGATCACCAGGCAGTGGTAAAGGCCGCACTCGCCCGGCTGCGCGCCAAGCTCACCTACACCAACCTGGCCTACAATCTCCTTCCGCGCGCCTTCACGCTCGGCGAGCTGCAGGAGATGTACGAGGCGATTCTCGGCCGGCGACTCGACCGGCGCAACTTCCGCAAGAAGATCCATTCCCTCGGACTGCTGCGACCGCTCGCCGAGGTACGCCGCGGCTCGCACCGTCCCGCCCGCCTGCACGCCTTTCAGCGCCGGCGGCCGATGATCGTCGAGATCCTCTGAGCCGATGCGCGGCGCGCTCTTCACCGCCACGGCGCTCGCCGCGCTCGCCGGACCGCCTCTCGGGCCACGGCGCCCCACCTACAGCATCGACTACGTCGTCCGCATCTCGCGACGCGATCCCGGGCGGGCCCACGTCCACTGGCTGCTCGCCGGCATCGACGAGATCGCCGCATTCCGTCTCGTCTTCCGTGACGACCGGACCACCAACGTGAGCGGTACGGGGCGCCTCGTCTGGCACGGCCGCACGCTCACGTGGACGCCCGGCGCTCCCTACGCGCACCTCCGCTACACGGTCGCGCTCGACCGTCAGCGGCCTCCTGGACCCCGTTTCGACAGCTACGCGGCTCCCGACTGGGTCGCGACCCGCGCGCTCCACCTCTTTCCGGAGATCAACGTCAGGTTCCGGACCGGTGCTGCGGCGGCGCGGGCCCGCCTCCGGTTCCGTCTCCCGAGCGGCTGGCAGAGCGCAACCGCCCTCGCCTCCCTCCCCGACGGCACCTATCTCGTCGAGGAGCCGGGCAAGCGATTCGACCGGCCGCGCGGATGGCTGCTGCTGGGTCACATCGCCCGCCACCGCCGCACGATCGCTGGGATGGAGGTCACGGTCGGCGTGGCGCCGGGCTCGGCGCTCGACGTGCGCAGCCTCTTCCGGCTCTACCGCAAGACGATCCCGCTCCTCGTGGGGATCCTCGGTCCGCCGCCGTCGCGCCTGCTGATCGTGAGCGCACCCGACCCGATGTGGCACGGCGGGCTCTCGGGCGAGGATTCCTTCTTCGTGAACGGTCGCATTCCGATCCGCTCGCCGGACAAGACGTGCAGCTACCTGCACGAGCTCTTCCATGTGTGGCAGCCGTTCCATCCATCGACCGACGGGCGGTGGGTGAGCGAGGGGCTCGCCGAGTACTACTCGCTGGCCCTCCCCTACCGGGCGGGACGGCTCTCACCGCGCGCCTTCGCGCGCGGCATCGCCCTCTTCGCCCGCTACGGCCACTGGGGAAGCGACCTCACCACGACGCGAATCCCGGCGGCCTTCAACAACAGCGCGCCGCTCGTGATGTACTGGATCGATCACGAGATCCGGCGCGCCACCGGCGGCCAGCGGTCGCTGGACGATGCCGTCCGCGCGCTCGCACGTGAGCGTGGCAGCCTCACGACGGCGAGCTTCCTCCGCGCCGTCAACCAGGTCGCGGGTCGGGACTTCACGCCGCTGTTCCGGCGTCACGTCTACCGTGGCGAGCCGCCGCCGGCACAATCCCAGGAAGACGAAACTGGCGTCGGGCATTGACCGTCCGCGGACGGTGGTGTCCAATTCGTCGCTCGATGTCCACCACGCCTCGCCTCATCGTGGTGTCGAACCGCGCACCGGTCGAGATGGTGCGCGGTCCGGACGGGGTCCGCGCGGTGCGCACCGTGGGTGGCCTCGCGGGGGCCCTCGACGACGCGCTCCGCGCGCGCGGCGGGCTCTGGATCGCCTGGATCGGAGGCCCGGCGGGTGACGAGCTGCCCGCAGGGACCGCCGGCTTGCCGTATCCGATCCGGGCCGTCCGCCTGAAGGAGCGCGAGGTCCAGAACTACTACGCCGGCTTCGCCAACCAGGGTCTCTGGCCGCTCTGCCACGCGTTCCTGAGCCGCTGTCGGTTCCAGGCGAACTACTGGGCGGCGTACCGCCAGGCGAACGAGCGCTTCGCGGCCACGGTCCAGTCCGCCGTACAGCCGCGGGATCTCGTCTGGCTGCACGACTTCCACCTCTGCCTCGTCCCGGGACTGCTGCGCGCGGCGGGAGTCCCGGCGTCGGTCGGCGTGTTCTGGCACATCCCCTTCCCGCCGCCCACGGTGCTCGGCGTCTGCCGTTGGCGCGCGGAGCTCCTCACGGGTCTGCTAGGTGCCGATCTGATCGGCTTTCAGACCGAGCCCGACGTCCGGAAC
>Ga0307472_100001144_pt1 | contig 10352 bp, 10 predicted proteins | sample atmos_gasesAM5C__2_FD_204582 | JGI IMG/M metagenome (GOLD analysis project Ga0307472, IMG submission 204582) | Hardwood forest soil microbial communities from Morgan-Monroe State Forest, Indiana, United States - atmos_gasesAM5C_05 | ecosystem: Environmental > Terrestrial > Soil > Temperate... | reverse complement strand
CGCCATGCGGCAGGGGGGCGGGGGCGCCATCGTCAATATCTCGTCCATCTCCGGCATCGTCGGCCAGGACAATCTCCACATGGGCTACAATGCCTCCAAGGGTGCGGTGCGCACCATGACCAAGTCGGCGGCGGTGCAGTTCGCCAAGGACGGCATCCGCGTGAACTCGGTACATCCCGGCTTCCTACCGCCCATGCGCACGTCGAAGACCTCGGCCGATCCAGCGTGGCGCAAGCCTCTCCTCGACGCAGTGCCCATGAAGCGCGAAGGGCGAGTGGAAGAGGTGGCCTACGCCGTGCTCTTCCTCGCCTCCGACGAGGCCTCGTACATCACGGGAGCGGAGCTGGTGGTGGACGGCGGATTCGTGGCCGCCTGAGGGCGTGGCCGACAGCTCCATGATCACAACGCGCACCGTGCTGGCTGCCGCCCTCCTTGCCGTGGGGTGTACGGCGGCTCCTCCGCCGGCACCTACCGCCGGCGCGCTCAGCGTCCTCGAGGGCACGGCGTGGCAGGCCGAGGAGATAGAAGGAACGGGCGTGCTGGACCGCGCGCCGTCCACCATCGTCTTCGAGGCCGGCCAGAAGATGGCCGGGCGGGCCGGGTGCAACCGCTATTTCGGAAGCTTCGAGCAGTCCGGCGACGCGGTGACCATCAAGCCCACGGGCTCCACACGCATGGCCTGCCCGCCCGACGTCATGGATCAGGAGGGCAAGTTCCTGTCGGCGCTGGAGGCGGTGAAGACGGCCCGCCGCGAGGGCGACAAGCTCCTGCTCCTCGACGGCGGCGGTCGCGTCCGGATGCGCCTCACCGCTATCCCGCGGCCGTCCGCTCGCCTCGGATTGACCTCCCGGAGAGCTTCTGTCACGATCGGCGCGGCGAATTCCTGAAGGAGGACGCGACCATGACCACGAGCACGCTCAGCATCGACGATCTCCGATCTCATATCGGACGGATCATCACCTCGACGGATGTGATCCACCCAGGCCCCGCCAACCTTCTCCGGCTGGCATTCGGGCGTCAAGAGCCCGAGCTCAAGCCCGGGGACGCCCTCCCCCCCGCCTGGCTTGCCCTCTACTTCCTGCCGCGCTTCGGCCCCGACGAGCTGCGTCCCGACGGCAGCCCGCGCGACGCGGGGGTGGTGCCGGCCATGCCGCTGCCGCGCCGCATGTTCGCGGGGGAAAGCGTGCGCTTCCACCGCGCCCTCCGTATCGGCGAGGCGGTCCGGCGCGAGACGGCGCTGGCCGACATCAGCGTGAAGAGCGGAGGCACGGGCACCCTCGTCTTCGCCACGGTGGCCAGCCGCGTCTTCGGCCCCGACGGCCTCGCCCTCGAGGAGGAGCGCCGCACCGTGTTCCGCGAGGAAGTGAAGGCGGGGGAGCGCAACCAGTCGCCGCGCCGTGACGCGCCGCCCGCCGACGTGGCGTGGCGCCGCCGCGTGACGCCGGACGCCGTGCTCCTGTTCCGGTTCTCCGCCCTCACCTTCAACAGCCATCGCATTCACTACGACCGCACCTGGGCCATGGAGACGGAGGGCTACCCCGGCCTCGTCGTCCACGGACCACTCACCACCGCGCTCCTCCTCGACTTGGCACGTGACAGCAATCCGGGCCGCACCATCCGCTCCTACACCACGCAGGCGCGGGCGCCCCTCTTCGACACGGCGCCGTTCGAGTTGGTAGCCAAGCCCAGCGCGGATGGGCACGGGGCCCAGATGTGGGCGGTGACTCCCGAGGGCACCATCGCCATGAGCGCGGAAATCGGATTCGACTGAGAGGATTCTCGATGCTGCGTGACGTTCCGGCCGGCGGCTATCGGTTCATGCCCGGTATCAGCGCGTTCTCCTGCGGCGTGGTGGCCACCGCGGGCTGGGAGATTGTCCACGCCACCCTGGCCGCGCCGGTGTCATGGCGGGAGGGATTCGCGCGCATCGACCGGCACCTGAGCGAGGTGGGTCGCCCCCGTGCCGCGCTGTGCGGGATCGAGCTGCGAAGCCCCGCCCCGTTCAGCTTCGGCGGTTTCGACGACTTCAACCAGGGCTACCGCTCGCTCCTCGCGGAATGGAAGATCCTGGTGGGCGACGAGAATCCCATCCCGCGCACCAACGTGGCGCCGGTAGCCGGCGCGCCTCTCGTACCGTCGCTCTTCGCCTTCTCCTACACCGTGGCGGGCACCACGGCCGCGCCGACCTTCGTGGTGGCAGGCGCGGGCGAGCTCAGGGAGCGCGCGCAGGGCCCCGAAGGCATCGTGCGGGCGGGGGAGGCCACGCCCGACGCCATGCGCGAGAAGGCGCGCTTCGTGATGACGACCATGCAGGAACGCCTGCGTACGCTCGGCGGCTCGTGGGATCGAGTCACCGCCATCGACATCTACACCGCCCATCCGATTCACGAGCTGGTCCAGCACGAGATCCTCCCCGTGGCCGGCCCCGCCGCCATCCGCGGCGTGCACTGGTATCCCAGCCGCCCGCCCATCCAGGGGCTCGAGTACGAGATGGACCTGAGCGGCGTGCAGCGGAAGCTGGTGCTGTACTGACCGCGACCCTGATCCCCTTCGCCGGCCTCACCGTGTCGCGCTGGCGCAATGGAGCGGGACGCAAGGCCGACATCGCCGCAGGGGCTGACTGGCTGGTGGGCTTCGCCTGGCTCGACGCGGATGCGCCGTTCTCCGACTATGCCGGCCATGACCGGACCATCACGCTCGTCGAAGGTTCGGGCTTCGCTCTCGACTTTGGGTCCGCGCATCCCGCCCTGCTTGCGCGGCGTCCATTCGTGCCCGCAGCGTTCGACGGAGGCTGGCCCGCGCGCTGCCGGGTGCCCGACGGGCCCTGCATGGTGCTGAACGCCATGACGGCGCGTGCGGAGTGGACTCATCGGGTGACGGTGGGCACGGGTTTGGTGCGGGCTGCGCCCGCGCCGGGGGGCGTGGCATTTCTGGTGGTGCTCGAGGGTAGCGTGAGCATTGACGGAGAGACGGCGGGGCCTCGGGATGCGTTTCGGGTGGAGGAGCCCGTCGCGCTCGATGGCACCGCGGCCGCGCGCGTGGCGTTGATCGGTATTGATCCGGTGAGGTCGCGAGCGTAGTTCCACCCGCACTGCCACCCTCACCCTGGCCCTCACCCTCGGGGAAGGAGAGGGGAACTAGCGAGGTTGGTGCCACCCGCACTGCCACCCTCTCCCTGGCCCTCTCCCTCGGGGAGGGAGAGGGATCTGTGTGCTACGCTCGGCGGTCGAGATTAGAGGAGCATCTCTCACTGCGAGGGTGATCAATGCGCTACCGTCCGTTCGGGCGTACCGGATTGCAGGTATCCGCGGTTGGCTTTGGCTGCTGGCCCATGGCCGGCGACCGCTACGGGGCGATCGAGGATGACGAAGCGGTCAAGGCCATTCATCGCGCTCTCGATCGCGGGGTGAACTGCGTCGACACCGCGCCCGCCTACGGGGCGGGCCACTCCGAGGAAGTGGTGGCGCGCGCCCTCGAGAAGCATCGCCGCGACGTAATCCTTGTCACCAAGTGCGGGGTGAAGGTTCCGCCGGCCGGCCAGCCCGGCCCGCTCCGCGACGCGAGCCGCGCCAATATCCTTGCCGAGGTCGATGCGAGCCTCAAACGGCTGCGCACGGACTGGGTTGACGTGCTCCTCGTCCACTGGCCGGATGCGGGCACCCCCTTCGAGGAGACCATGCGCGCGCTCGAGGAAGTGGTCGCCTCCGGGCGCGCGCGCTTCGTCGGCGTGTCCAACTTCACCGGCGCCATGCTGGCGGAGTGCATGCAAACCCGGCGCGTCGACGTTTCGCAGGTGGGCTATCACATGCTCGACCGGCGCCAGGAGGAGGCGACCTTTCCGTACTGTCTCCGTGAAGGGGTCGGCGTCATGGGCTATGGCTCGCTCGGGCACGGGCTCCTCACCGGCGCCTTCACCGCCGCCACCACCTTCGACACCGCGCGCGACTGGAGAGGGAACGGGGTGGCCTTCGGCCAGCCCATCTTCCGTGGCGACAACTTCCGGACCAATGTCGGCGTGGTCGAGCGGATCCTTCGCGAGGTGGCGGAGCCGCGCGGAGTGTCGGTGAGCCAGATCGCGCTGGCCTGGGCGCTCGGTCATCCCGCAATCAGCACCGCGCTGGTGGGCGCGCGCACCCCGGCGGAAGTGGACGCCAACGACGCCGGCGCCGAGCTCGATCTCTCGGCCGACGAACGCAGGACCATCGACGGGATACTGGCCGGAGTGGCCGGGCGCGTGCGCGAGTTCACTCCGCTCCAGCCGGCGATGCAGCCGTGGGGCGAGGAGATTCCCGCGGGGTGAGCCCTACTGCGGGTAGTCCCGAGCATAAGGCTCGGGCGCAGATCGACGCGGCCCTCATCGTGCTCACCACCGGCGCGGGTTTGCCGAGTACCTCCTCTTCGTCGAAGGTAAAGCCGTTGGCGTCCTCGAAGCGGAGCCCGAAGGCTTCAGCGCAATGATCCTTTGGGTTGGCGGGGAACCGCCTGCATTTTCCGCTTGACGGACTCGGCCGGGCGCCGTCTCCGAGTGTCGACCGTGCTCGACAGACGCCGGCCCAGCGGAGCGCACAAGCCCCGCGCCGGGCGGCCGGGCAGGCTCGGACGAAAAACCATAGCTCGGTGAGGAATCGTCCCTCCTGAACCCTCCGCGGTGGCTCCGAAACCTGGGTGTAGAGTCGCCCCACGACAAGGGAGGCTCGACATGCAGATCCACTCACCCGACATCCACCCGGTCCCGAATCCTGTCGCGGAGCTGGACCGGCTGGGGGACGCGATCGCCGAGCTGTCCGCGCATCTCGAGGCCGCCACCGCCCGGCTTCTCGACCTCATTCGTGATTTCGACGCCCGCGGCGGTTGGAACACGGGCTTCCGCTCCTGCGCTGCCTGGCTGAGCTGGCGGGTGGGGCTTGACCTGCGGGCCGCCCGGGAACGGGTTCGTGTGGCGCGCGCCCTGGGCACACTGCCGCGCCTGGCAGAAGCGCTCGCGCGTGGAGAGCTGTCATATGCGAAAGTCCGCGCCCTGACCCGCGTCGCGACGCCGGAGACCGAAGTGCAGCTCCTCGGGGTGGGCCGCGCCGGCACGGCCGCCCACGTCGAGCGGATCGTGCGCGGTTGGCGCTGCATGGACCGCAAGGCCGAGGCGCGGGAGAGCGCGCGACAGCACGCGAATCGGGCGCTGCACGTCCACCATGACGACGACGGCACCGTGGTGCTCCGCGGGCGGCTTTCGCCGGAGGTAGGCGCGCTGCTCCTGCGCGCGCTGGCCGCGGCTCGCGAGACGCTGTATCAGAAAGTGGGCGGTTCCTCGGAACCGCCCACGATGGCCCAGCGACAGGCGGACGCGCTGGCCTTGCTCGCGGAGACGGCCCTCCACCACCTCGATCCCGGCGCCCCCGGCGAACGCTACCAAGTCGTGGTTCACGTGGACGCCGCGGCGCTCGCGGATCCGGATCAGCCCGGCCAGTCCGTCCTCGAGGACGGGCCGCGGGTGTCCGCGGAAACGTCGCGGCGCCTGGCGTGCGACGCGAGCCGCGTGGTGATGCGGCATGACGAGGACGGTCGCACCGTGGAGGTCGGGGCCCGGACGCGAACGATTCCCCCGGCCTTGCGCCGCGCGCTGCACCACAGGGACCGCGGCTGCCGTTTCCCGGGCTGCGGACTGCCATTCGGCCAGGGGCATCACGTCCGTCACTGGGCGCAGGGCGGCCCGACGACGCTTTCGAACCTCGCACTGCTCTGTCGCCGGCACCACCGCGCGGTCCATGAGGAGGGCTATCAGGTCGAGCGAGAACCGGACGGTGAGCTCCGGTTCCGGCGGCCAGATGGCCGGGTCATGCCCGAGGTCCCGCCGTCGGCCGCGGTGCCCGCCGATCCGGTCCAAGCCCTCCAGGCACGGCACGACACGCAGGGGCTGCGTTTGCACTCCCGGACGACGTGCCCGTCCTGGCTCGGAGAGCCTCTGGATGTGGGCTGGGCGATCGACGTCCTGCATCCCTTGGCCACGCACGAGGCCTACGCTCGGGTGGTCCAGTTCGAGGGCCTGTCCCCGCCGTGACCGACGGTGCGAACCGAGTCTGGCTGACGAGCGCGCTGCGCTCACGAGCAAGGAGCAATCCGCGATCTCGAGCGGCGGGGTACTAAGTGACTAACAGCTTTGATTCGATGATCTGTTTGCGAGGGCGCAGCCGTCGACGACCGGCTCACTCGATCGCTATACGCTCTCTCCCTCAAACACGCTGTCGAAGATCAGGGCAAGAGGCCCGCTAGTCTATCCACGCCGGCCGCGCTGTCGTCTTCTGCGCGGCGAAGATCGAGCGATAGCGGACCTGATCCCAGCGGGGTGGCAGGCGGGCGGGGTAGGGCTCCATGTGCACGTGGACGGCTTCCTGCCCGCGCACGAGCTCGCCGGTATGCTTCGTGGGCGCGGGCGCAGGAGCCATGGCCAGGGCGTCGGCGGCCGAGTACACGTTGAGGAGCAGCGGCCGCATCCGTGACGAATAGTTCGCGGCCGAGCCGTGGACCACCCGGCAGTGGATGAGCACCACGGTGCCCGCGGGTCCGCAGAGCTCACGGGCGGCCGCGGTCGGCAGGGTGGCCACGTCGCGCTCGGCGACGGCGCCCGTCCAGTTCCCCTGCGCGTCGAACTGCTCGAAGATGGCGCCGCGATGTGTGCCGGGAATCGCCGTGAGTGGGCCCTGCTCGGGCCCGGTGTCATCGAGGTAAACGCCAAAGGTCAGTACGGCGCAATTCGTGTGCGGCCAGGCCTGGATGTCCTGGTGCCAGCGCACGGCGTCGCCGCCCTCCGACCACTTGAAGTTGAGCTTCGAGCTGTGGAAGCGCACGTCGGGTCCGAGAAGGTCGGCGCAGAGGTCGACCACCGCGGGATCCTTGGCGAACGTCCAGAGCTCGGGGTGCTGGTCCACCGCCTTGCGCAGCCGACGGATGTTCGGCTTTTCCGCCGAGTGATCGGGGGCGAGGTCGAACTGATCGTCCGAGGCGCTGAGCGGGCGCGACTCCTCGATCTTGGTCGCCACCACCGCGCGCAGCCGATCGAGCCAGGCCGCGCCGATGTAGCCGGGCACGGCGAGGAAGCCGTCTTCGAAGTAGCGCTCACGCTCGCCCTGGTGAAGGACCAGCGGCTTGGCGGCGAGGATCTGCTCCGGAGTCATGGCGTACCCTTTCTCGATTCGGGACTATTGTGCGAGCGCGCCGCCGTCGACCACCAGCTCGCTCCCCGTGATGTAGGACGAGTCGTCGGAGGCCAGGTAGAGCACGGCGCTGACGATCTCGGGCACCGTGCCCATGCGGCGAAGGGGGACGCGCTGGAGCCGCTTCTCCATCGCCTCGCGGTCGCCCTGGAAGGCGCTGTGGAACATCTCGGTGTCGACGGGACCGGGATGCACGGAGTTGCAGCGGATCTTGTCCTTCGCGTGCTGGCTCGCCGTGACCTTGGTGAAGATGCGGATGGCCCCCTTGCTCGCGGCATATGCGGGCTCCTGGTGCAGGGACTGGCCGATGCCCGCCACTGAGGAGATGTTCACGATGGAGCCTCCGCCGGCCCGGCGCATGGCGGGGATCGCGTGCTTGGTGCCGAGGAACACCCCGCGGGCGTTCACGGCCATGACCTGGTCCCACTCCGCGACCGTGCGCTCCTCGATGGGCACGCGGCGGATGACGATGGCCGCGTTGTTGATGAGGATGTCGAGGCGGCCGTGGCGGTCCGTGGCCGTCTTGACCGCTTCCTGCCAGTCCGCTTCGCGGGTCACGTCCAGGTGCACATAGCTCGCCTCGTGGCCGTTGGCGCGGATGGCCGCCTCGACCTTCTGCCCTTCCACGTCCCGGATATCGCCGAAGACGACCTTGGCGCCTTCTCGCGCGAAGGTCTCCGCCTCCGCCGCGCCCTGTCCCCGCGCGCCGCCGCTGATGAGTGCGACCTTTCCGTCGAGCTTCCCCATGGCCGTTCCCCCTGTCCCTTCGAGTGATCCCGCGGCAGCGATCATACGCGATTGCCGGCGCGGCGTGTTGACAACGCACGGTGAGCGTGCGAGATAACGCCCATGCTGGACGAGCCCACCTCGCTCAGGATCGACGACCCCGGCGTGCGCGCGCTGTTCACCGAGGCCTCGCGCTTCCAGTCCTGGCTCGACGTGGAGGCCGCGCTCGCCCAAGCCCAGGCGGCGCTCGGCATCATTCCGGACGGCGCGGCGCGCGAGATCATGAGCAAGGCGCATCTCAAGTTTCTCGATCTCGACGCGGTGCGGGCGGGCCTCGCCAAGACCGGGCATCCGCTGGTGCCCCTGGTGTGGGAGCTGGATCGCGCCTGCGCGGGTGACGCCGGGGGCTACGTGCACTGGGGAGCGACCACCCAGAACGTGACGCAGACGGGCCAGCTGCTCCTCGCGCGCCGGGCCCACGACATCTTCCTGCGCCAGCTCGCCACCCTCCTCGTCACGCTCGCCGATCTCGCCGAGAAGACCAAGGACATGCTGCTGCCCGGCCGCACCCACGGCCAACACGCGGTGCCCGCCACCTTCGGCTTCAAGGTGGCGGTGTGGATCGACGAGCTGGGCCGCCACGTGGAGCGCCTGCAGGGCTGCGAGCGGCGGGTGTTCGTGGCCATGCTGGGAGGCGGCGCGGGCACCCTCGCTTCCTTGGGCGAGCCGGGCCTGCGCACGCAGGAGCGCATGGCCGCGCTTCTCGATTTGCATCCCATGCCCGTGCCCGCGCGCACCATCGGCGATCACCAGGCGGAGTACGTCATGCTGCTCGGCATGCTCGCGGCCACGGGCAGCAAGATCGGGCGCGAGATCTACACCCTCATGAAGCAGGAGTTCGGAGAGGTCGAAGAGCCGGTGCCGCCCGGCACGGTGGGAAGCAGCACCATGCCCCAGAAGCGCAATCCCAAGCTCTCCCAGGACATCATGGCCGCCGCCGCGCAGATCCGCGCCCTCGTGCCGCTTGCCCTGGAGGCGATGCAGACGGAGCACGAGGCCGATCGCACCACGAGCATCATGATGAGCCGGGCCCTCGTGCAGGCCTGCGAGCTCACCGGCGACCTCTTGCAGCGGCTCATCGTGCTCTTCGACGGGCTGCAGGTGTTTCCCGCGCGCATGCGCGAGAACCTCGATCTCTCCGGCGGCCTCATCATGGCCGAGGCCCTCATGCTCGAGCTGGGGAAGCAGATCGGGCGGCAGCGAGCCCACGACGCGGTGTACGACGCGGCCCAGGCCTCCGCGACGCAGTCGCGTCCCTTCCGGGACACCCTGGCCGAGGATCCGCACGTGAGCGCGGGCCTCAGCGCCGCGCAGGTGGACGCGCTCCTGGATCCTGCCCGCTACACGGGCCTCTGCCGGGAGTTCGCGGAGCGCGGAGCGGCGGCGGGACGCGAGATCGCCACTGCCATCTCCTCCCGGGCCGCCGGGCGGAAGGTCAGCGGGAGCTGAGGCAGAGCGCGCGCAACTGCTGAAGGTATGCGGCCTCGTGCCGGCCGGGCACGAGCACGATGTCGTCGTAGCCCCACTCGCGGAGCCGATGCAGCCGCTCGCGGGCGATCTCGGGCGTGCCCTTGAGGTCGCACGGATCCTCGGGGCCGTCGGGGCTCGCGGCGGCGCTGTCGAGATCGACCCTCACGTTTGTGACGATGGCGCGCTTGCCTCCGAGATCGCGAAAGCGCGCGATGCCCTCGCGGAGAGCCCGCCAGCTGCTGCGCGCTCCCGACCCGATCCAGCCGTCGAACTCGCGGGCCGCGCGTTCGATCCACTTGGAGCCGGCCCACGAGCCGATGAGCACGGGCGGTCCGCTCTGCACCGCGGGCCAGATGGGGGCGAGGGACGCGCCTCCCACGCTCTCCCCCTTCCAGAGGCGGCCCATGATGTCGAGCGATTCCCCGAGGCGACGGAAGCGCGATTCGAAATCGAGACCGAGGGCGGCGAAATCGGCCGCCGTCGACCCCGCGCCCACCCCGAAGAGGAGCCGCCCCCCGGACACGAGGTGGGTGGTGAGGACCCGCTGGGCCAGCTCGACCGGATTGCGCAGCGGCACCTGAAAGACGCCGGTGCCCAGCTCGATGGTGCGCGTGACGGTGCCTGCCACGGCCAAGGCCATGAGGGGGTCGGGACGGAGCGTGCCGCGGCCCACGGAGTCGAAGGTCCACGCGCTCTCGAAGCCGGCGGCCTCGATGTGCCGCGCCGCATTGGCGAGGCTCAAGGCCCCGAACTCCGACCCGCCCGTGCTGCCGGTGGGAAGCGCGATCCCGAATCTGGTCATATCGTTCGGGCGTCACCATAGCACAGCAATTGGTCTGCCGGCCGCCGCGTGTCTTGTGGTGAAATCGACGGGCGATCATGAACATCGGT
>Ga0307472_100001142_pt1 | contig 10357 bp, 6 predicted proteins | sample atmos_gasesAM5C__2_FD_204582 | JGI IMG/M metagenome (GOLD analysis project Ga0307472, IMG submission 204582) | Hardwood forest soil microbial communities from Morgan-Monroe State Forest, Indiana, United States - atmos_gasesAM5C_05 | ecosystem: Environmental > Terrestrial > Soil > Temperate... | reverse complement strand
GTGCGGATTTTCCAATCAGCGAAGACCGAATTGATGCGCCATTCGTGGGACACGTTCGTAGATGAACCGCCATCGGTCGCGGCCGGAGGCAACGGCGTCGTCATCCCCGGATGCCCGGCTTGCCACAAGCGCATCAATACGAACGATCAATATCTTCGGCATTTATCTGACGACGTGCTGCCCGTTATTTTGCGGAAGGCTTTCGAGATTGCCGGCGTTCCGACTTCTAAATAGCGATTGCACTCATCATGGATTCACGATGCCGAACGAAGCACACACTACGTGCCGTGTTCGGCCTGCAAGAACAGCCTGCGCTAGCTCGTGGCGATTGCTATGAACGCAGCAAGCCTTGAACGCACTCTTCCAGTTTCCCCATGCCGTCGCCTTTACTGATCACTGCGTCAGCGGCAAGCCCTGTGCGAGAGAATGCTCTGGCGATCGCTTCGGTATACATGGTGAATAGGACTATGCGAACGTTTGGCAACATCTCTTTCAGGACAGAGGCAGCCACGATGCCATTCGTGTGGGGCATCGCCACATCCAGAAGGATCAGATCAGGCTTGAGTTTACGAGCTTTCTCGATGGTATCTTCGCCATCGACAGCTTCACAAACATCGAAATCTCGTTGGACGAAAAACTTGGCTAGGACGCCGCGAGCGGTGTCGCTGTCGTCCGCGATTAGAATCCGCTTGGATGTCATCATAATGACCCACGCAAAACCAGCGTAGCAGCAGGACTTGGCTACGGTATAGGGTGTTTACAGTATTCGTGAACCGGTTTCTTGAGGGTGCTGGTTCTGTTCGTTTCGGGCGCTTTGGGGCGTCGGTGAACTGAGCAAACCTCGGACGCATTCCGCTAGGCTGTCAAAGCAGTTCATCTTGGGTATCGTCGCATCGACACCAATCGCTGACATGAGTGATTTGTAGCCCATGACTTCGTCATACATCGTAAGGAGCACGATCCGCACATTCGGCATCCGGCCCTTCAGCACGGATGCGACTTCGACACCGTTCATTTGGGGCATTCGGATATCGAGAATAATCAAGGCGGGTTGTAGTTCCGTCGCCTTTTTGACGACATCATTGCCGTCGATTGCTTCGCCGCAGACATCAAAATTGCGTTGCGCGAGGTAGGCACGAACGGCTTTTCGAAAGACTCCGCTATCGTCCGCGATCAATATACGGCTGGGCATTGTGGTCGTGACGAATACGTAAAGACTACGGCCCGCACCATGACATACAGCTCAACTCACAGGCATCGGGTATTTCCTGTATGGAAGCGTAGACTAAACCCCACCAGTGTCTTCGTCGCAGCGTGATAGCCCACAACCGGAACGGCTGCACAGTGCCTTCCATGCTGTGCCCGAGCTGGTACGCGATTGGTCTGGCTTCGTTGACTTGATTCCTTACGACGCCCTAAGATGTGCTCCACCGTGCCAGCCACCGACTCGCTAATCGGCCAAACCGTCTCGCACTACCGCATCGTGGAGAAACTCGGCGGCGGTGGCATGGGCGTGGTCTATAAAGCGGAGGACACGCGGCTCGACCGCTTTGTTGCTCTTAAATTCCTGCCTGAAGACCTAGCCCACGACCGTCAAGCCCTGGAACGATTTCGCCGTGAAGCCAAAGCCGCTTCCGCACTGAATCACCCCAACATCTGCACCATCTACGAAATTGACGAATTCGAAGGCCGCCACTTCATCGCCATGGAATTTCTCGATGGCCAAACTCTAAAACACCACATCGCCGGCCGTTCTCTCGACATCGAAATGCTTCTCGATTGGAGCATCCAGATTGCCGACGGCCTCGACGCTGCCCACGCCGCCGGCATCATCCATCGCGACATCAAACCTGCCAATCTTTTTGTCACCGCACGCGGCCACGCCCAGATCATGGACTTCGGTCTCGCCAAGCTGGCGCCGGCCGGTCAAAAAGTCGCCGAAGGCGGCACCATCTCCGCCGGCTTGGTCACCGCGGACAATTTGCTCACCAGTCCCGGCAGCGCGATCGGTACGGTCACCTACATGTCGCCCGAGCAGGTTCGCGGCGGTGAACTCGATCGCCGCACCGATCTCTTCTCCCTCGGCGCTGTTCTCTACGAAATGGCCACCGGCGCAATGCCCTTTTCCGGCTCCACTTCCGGCGTGATTTTCGAAGCCATTCTGAATCGCGCTCCCGTTCCTCCGATCCGTTTGAATCCCGCGATTCCTGCCGAGCTCGAGCGCGTCATCCACAAATCGCTCGAAAAAGATCGCACGATGCGCTATCAGTCCGCCGCCGATCTGCGCGCCGATTTGCGCCGCGTAAAGCGCGAAACGGACTCATCCACGCGGACAGCGGTCTCGCAACAGAACCTCTACGATCCCGCCCTTCCGGCCACGCCCTCGAAACGCTGGCCCATCTATGCCGGCGGCGCCCTGCTTCTAATTTTGCTCGCAATCGGCGGAACGCTATGGTACCGAACGCATTCCGCGCCCGCCGCCAGCGCCGCAAAGCCTTCCGTCGCCGTTCTCCCGCTGCAAAATCTCAGCACCGACGCCGACGGCTCCTATTTCAGCGATGGCATGACCGACGAAATCACGACCAAGCTCTCCAAGATTCGGGGCATCGACGTTGCCCCGCACTCTTCCGTAGCCACAATCAAGACCTCGACGCAGAATGCAGCGGAGACGGGCCGCCAACTGGGCGTCCGCTATCTCCTCGAAGGCACCATACGCAAGTCCGGCAATCAGGTTCGCATCAATGTCCATTTGATCGACTCAACCACCGGCTTCCAGGTCTGGGCCGACGACTTCACTGGCGAGATGAAAGACGTTTTCTCGTTGCAAGAACAAACCGCGCTGAAGATCGCGCAAGCGCTCAATCTGCATCTCAGTCCCCAAGAGACGAAAGCCATCCAGCAGCGCTACACGCAAAATCCGCAAGCCTACGAGTCCTTCCTTGTAGGCCGTGCTCTCCTCGACGTCGAAACGCCCGAGAAATACGAAGCCGCACGGAAGAATTTCGAACAATCCCTAAAATTCGATCCTAACTACGCCCCCGCTCTGGCCGGCCTCTCTCACGTCGAAAGCCTCTACTATCGCGATCTCGACTCAAGTCCTTCTCACCTTGCGCGCGCCGAGGAATTCGCGCACCGCGCGATTGCCGCCGATCCCCAGCTCGGTGAGGCTCATATCGCGCTCGGTCAGACCTTAGCGCTGCGGTTCGACTACGCCCGCGCTGTGGGCGAATTTCGGGAAGCGACGCATCTTGAACCGGACAACGCCTTCGCCTGGGATCTGTTGTCGTGGGCTCTCGGCTACGAGCAGCCTCCCGACGCCATCGAATCAGAAAAGGCCGCACGGGAAGCGATTCGCCTCCTGCCCACTTCTGCGTTCGCCCAGTATCACCTCGGCCGCGCTCTGCTCTTCCAGGGACGCTTTCAGGAAGCCGGCGCCGCCTTCCAGCATGCGGAAGATGTAGGCAGCAGCGGCAACGCCAACATCGGGTGGGCTCAGCTGTCCCTCGCCCAGGGCAACTACGATCAGGCGCTTGCTTACATGTCGAAAAGGATGAGCAATGGAAAGAAGGTCGCGATAAATGATTATTGGCTCGCTGCAATCTATTCCGCAAAAGGCGATAAGGACAAAGCCCTGGCCGCAATGCAAGAAGCCTTCCAGCTGGGCTTCCGCGATTTCGCTGCCGTCGATTCCAGCCCCTACTTCGCCAACCTCCGCTCCGACCCACGCTTCCAGCAACTCCTCCGCCGCTATCGACAGTAATGCACGTTTAGAATCCCGCTCTTCCCCCTCCGCCGCCCGCATAGTTCATGCAACCAGCCGCCAAGGCCAAGGCGGCCTATCAGGATTTCCTCGCGCTGTGGAAGGACGCCGACCCCGACATCCCCATCCTGAAGGAAGCTAAAGCGGAGTACGCGAAGCTGCAATAACTGCTAGAACTTGAGTCCGCAGGTGGGATCGAACCGAGGTATTGAGAAATCTCTTGCTGCTGTCAGTGTGGATTCAATGCGCGTACGGCGGGATTTGGTTGGATCATTTGAAGAACGAAGCGATTTCTCAGGCGTCCGCATTGACACGCCTGCCAGGGCGGGCCTAGGATTCACATTAAAGAACTCCTTTTAATCCGATAAACAGCGGCACTAGCTCGAATGACTGCATTCGAAGGATTCTTTGCGCCGGTCATGGGATTGTCCTCTCTCCATGGTGGGAGAGCTCTGTGGATCTGAATATTCAATGTGGCATCAGGTTCTCAACTCTCGTTCTCCTGCTTAGATTTTCGTTGTTATTGATCGTTTCTCCGGTTCTCGCGCAGACAACCTCTGGAATCGGAGGGCAGGTGACGGACCAACAAGGTCTGCCGATTGCCGGGGCGGAGGTATTGATCCGAGCCGATGCTACAGGAACCGAAACAAAGGTCATCACCGACTCCGACGGTAATTACGACGACGTAGGATTGCCTCCAGGGACGTATACGGTGACGGCGTCGCACGATGGATTCGCCAGTAAGGTTCATGCGCACCTGGATTTAACCGTGAATCGTCAGCTACGGCTGGACATAAAGCTAGTTGTAGGCAGTACGCAACAGACCATTACGGTCGGAGCGATTCCTCCGGTGCTGGAGATTGGCACTCCCTCTTCGGGCAGCACGATTCTGCCTTCGCAAGTCGAGGCAATGCCTCTCAACGGACGCAATTATCTCGATTTGCTGCAACTGGTCCCAGGTGTGGGGATCAATCGAAACTTCAAGGAAGGAGACGACAACAGCGCGCCGATCCTGGGCGAGCGCGCAAACAACGCGTACGTTCTCATCGACGGGATGCCCAACCGGGACGAAGTGGACGGTGGACCCGCCGGTCAGTTCGATCAGGATTCGATCCTCGAGTTTCAAGTGCTGACTTCTGGTTATCAGGCCGAGTTCGGGCGTGGCTCGGGAGGCATCGTGAACGTCGCCACGAAGAGCGGGACGAATAAGTGGCACGGCTCAGCGTCCCTTTTTCATCGTAACTATCTGTTGGACACTTCGAACGTGCCAAACGCCAATGTGCCGTTTCTTCTCCGGTGGGACACAAGCGCCACTGTTGGCGGCCCACTGGTTAAAGACCACGTGTTCTTCTTTGGGGCTGCAGAGAGAATTCGGGAAGCTCGTCAGTCAAACTTTCAATACCCGCTTGACTTCCCGCCGTCACTGAAACAGGAAGAAGAATCAATCAACAAGCACGGGGAGGCCTATGAGACCCGTGGCTTTGCGAGATTTGATGAACTGCTCGGACACCATCGTCTGACGCAGGAGCTAAACCTCACCAACGCGCATTTCGCGGATTCTGGCGACCAGCCCTCGTTGCGCTCGGATGTGGACCAGCGCCGCCTAATGGTGGGAATTCGCGAGACGGTGGTGTGGGGCGATCCGAGCAACCCGTATCTTCTTAACTCCTATCTTCAATATCGAGGCGAACCTTCGCTTACGAAACCCGCGCATCTTGAATTAGGGCTGCCTTCGACCTATGTGAATCTCTTCAGCAGTTTGACCACAGGAGGATTATTTGGGGATACCACGCAGGAAATCGTGGGGCCGGGTCATTCGCCGCTGCAGTTGAATGAAAATTACGTTTCCCTTGGGGTGAGCCTCTCGAAACAGGTTTCGCGTCACTCTGTGAAATTTGGCTGGGATTTTCAACACATTCGTGTGGACGGCACGGAATCTATCAACATTTTTGACGTGCTGTTCGCAACGGTTCCGGATTTCGATCAGTACGGGCTCGTGAATTCTGGTGTGCACGTTAGGTTTACGCAAGAAGGAAACACACCTGACCAGAACAACATCCAGCTGCGAAACATCTACAACGGCATGTTTTTTCAGGATGATTGGAAGATTCGCAGCGGCGTTGCCATCAATCTGGGGCTGCGTTGGGACTACGACTCGGAGTTTCCCAACAAGTCGAATTTTTCTCCGCGAGCGGGTGTTTCCTGGTCACCGAGTGCGAAGACCGTTCTGAATGCCAGTTGGGGAATCTTTTATGACCATTTTCGAATCGGAGTGGCGCGAGACATTCCCGCTTTCGGCGGCGCGGCGATCAGCGTCTTTCAGGATATTTCCTTCCCGAGACTTTTTTATGGTGACCCTACGAAGGGTCCGGTCTTGAGTGGTCTATGTCTGTCTCCCAACCTGACGGATGCAGAGATTGCCGCTTCAGGGGCCACCTGCGCAGACATCCCCGGCCAGCAGCTCTACGGAATCGATCATCTGAACAACATGGTTGTCCCGGGCCACGCTCCGCTGCAGCCAAACTCGATCGTCACCCGTGACACAGTGACCGCACTTACAGGCTTGACGCCCAAGCAATTCGTCGATGCGGCCAGTGCCGCCGTAGGCCAAAGCGCTGGATTTTTTTACTGGGGACTCGCGGGAAATCTATCCATGGGTTTTCTAGGCGCCCCTTCCTACCGTCCACCGATCGCCGTTGATGCAAAGTTCCGCACGCCATATTCGCAGGCGTTTCACGTTGGATTGCAGCAGGAGATCGCCCGCAGTATGGCCGCGTACGCCGACTACTTTTACAAAGACATCCGAAACATCTTAGGTGTGCGTTTGACCAATCTGGCATTTGAGGCCCGAATGCCGGGGCTCGCGGGTGAGACTGTCCCAGGAACAGGCGACCAACCCATCAACACATACGGTCCATGGTACAGCGGCAACTACAATGCGGTTGTTGTAGGTTTTCGCAAACAGATGACCGGTCAGTTCATGTTTGATATGAACTACACGTACGCGCATGCGATTGACAATCTTCTCAGTTCCAGCCTGTACAGCAATGTCCAAACTGGCCTCGGCGTGCGGCTCACGGCATTTAACAGTACGACCGACAGCTTTGTCGGCATTCCGCCAGTCGTCACCGATCCGGTTGCCGGGCAAACCAATGCGAACGGGCCCTTTATCGCCAGCAATGGGAATCCAGTGCCCCAGGCGGGCAAGTTCTACTACGGACCAAACCTCGATCGCGGGCCTTCCGATCTCGCTTGCACTCACACGTTCTCGGCCTATGGACTCTTCCAATTGCCGAAGAAGTTTCAAATTTCCGCCATCTTCCGGGCGCAGAGTGGATTCCACTATAGCCGTTCGTTCTCTAATAATGCGGCTGACGTTGATGGCGACGGCATTCCCGCATCGATCGATTTCACCGCTGGCAGGAACCATTTTGTTGCCTCACCATTTGTCAATATGGACGTCCGCCTCTCGAAATGGTTCCCCCTGGGGGATCGCTTCCGGATCGAAGCGCTCATCGAGTTCTTCAATACTTTCAATCGAGCCAACCCGTCGCAAGTCCAAACCGCCGCTGACGCACCTGTACGCTTCGGTACGGTCACACAAGTGCTTCCTGGGCGCGAAGGTCAAGTGGGCATTAAGATCGAATTCTAGCAGCTGTGTGCCAGCGCTGCTTCACTGCGGCAGGCCAGCGCGGCGGAGCAGGTTCGCAAATCGCGGATCGGAGCGAATCGGTTCCCAAACCGGGTCGTTCTTCAGATAGAGAATGCACCAGTCCCGCTCTTGATACGCCTTTTCGAGCCAGCGGAAGGCGTTGTCCTTGTCGCCCAGGCTTGCGTACGTGAAAGCAAGCGCGTAGGAAGGGAGCTGAGCGCCCTGCCAATGCTCGTTCTCCAAAGCCCGCATCCAGTCGCGCAAAGCAGCTTTCCCGCCCGCCGTGGTTCGGCTCGAGTGAATCATGTCGGCGACTTCGGTGTAGCCATAGAGCCGCAAGCATTTTTCATATTCCTCGGCCGATTCGTCGAATCGTCCGGCGATGGCGTAGTCCTTGCCCAGAACGGCGCGTGAGAGCGGATCGTCGGGCGCCCTTTCTTCCACCGCCTGCTTTTCCTGCTCCAGTGTCCATCCGAAGCGGCTCATGCCAGCATTAGCGAAATAGTCATGCGAAGGATCGAGGGCCTGCGCGAGTTCTCGCTCTTTCTTTTCGTCTTCCTGGCGCCTTATGCAGAGGAAGTACTCTGCATACTGGAAGTGAGCTTCGGCGGAGTTTGGGTTGATCTCGATGGCCCGCTTGATCTCTTTCTCCGCGCCGGGCCAGTCGTATTCGTATTGTTCGAGTAGGCGCGCGCGCGCTAAGTGCGCGTGCACATTTGCTTCATCTAACTGCAGAGCTTTCGCAACTCCCGCCTCAATGCGCGGAAGCAGATCGAGGTCGAAGTCGGGCGAACTCTCCCCGTCAAAAAACCACAAATAGGGTGGGATGTATCCAGGATCCTCCTGAATCGCTTGATCGAAGTTAGCGATGGCCTCGCGGAGCTCCTCCTCTCGGGCGGGTTCCTTGCCTCGATAAAGTTCCAGCTTGGCCCGCTGATCCAGGTGGAAACGCCCTGAGAGATAGGCTTCGAGCGCTTTGGGATTCACCGGCCGAACGTTTTGCAGGCGCTCCTGCTCCTTCGGAGTCATCTTGACGCGGATTTCGTCCGCAATCGCGCGCGCCACCACGCCCTGTAGGGTAAAGGCGTCTTGCATGTCACGCTCGTAACTATTTGCCCAGAGATGCTTGTCTTCCGGCCCATAGATCAGTTGAGCCGTCACGCGTACGCGGTCGCCCGAGCGCTGCACCGTTCCCTCGATGATGGCGTCTACGTTCAGTTCGCGCGCTATCTGCGGAGCGGACTTGTCCGTCTTGTTGTAGCGCATGACCGAGGTGCGGGAAACGACTCTCAATGCGCCGATTTGCGAAAGATCAGTGATCAGCGCATCGGTCATGCCTTCGGCGAAGTACTCCTGGTTCGGATCACTCGACAAGCTCGTAAGTGGCAGAACGGCCAATGAATGGACTGCTGGAGAATTCTTTTTCAGGAGAAGGCGCTGGCGGATGCCGCCGAGATTCAGGGCAAAGACCGTCGCTGCGAGAATTAACGCACCCAGCGTGCCCATGACCGGGGAACGAAGAAGCATAGACGACGGGCGGCCGGGACTTGCGCCCAGTGCTTCCTTGGCCGCGGAGGCGCTGACGACACCATTTACTGAGGCAATGAACCGATAGCCGCGCCGCGGCAGGGTCTCGACGTAGCGGGGCGTTTCGGGCGAATCGCCAAGCGCCTCCCTCAACCGCTTGATGGCGTTGTACAGACCTTGCTCGAAATCAACGAAGGTGTCAGCGGGCCAGATTCTCTTCTGCAACTCCTCGCGGGTAACGACCTCGCCCGGGTGCTCCAACAGCATCTGCAGGATCTGAAAGGGTTGTTCCTGGAGTTTGATCTTGACGCCCTGCTTGCGCAGTTCTCCGGCGTGCAAATCCACCTCAAATACATCGAAGCGAACCGCCCCTCGAGACTCTTGGATGGTTCCCATCGAGGCTAACACCCTGCTTTGTCAGCAGAGTCTATCACTTCCGAACGAAGAACGCATCGTTACCCGCCCTGTAAGCTGCCCGGGCAATGTGGTGCAGACAGAAAACAGGAACAGGACAGACGCCCGTTATTGACCGACATGCGGTTTCGCGCGAGCCTGCGCGGCATCGGTACCACCGAGCAAAGCGAAGCCTGAGGCATCTAGCAGGACCCCTCCGGGGAATGCCATCTGGAGCGGTGCGGGTGGCTGGCCGGGCCCCCAAGACCGTCAAAGGAGTTTTGCCATGCGCGGACTAGAGAAGTTTAGTTGGATCGCATTGATCGCAGTGGGATTTCTCAGCGCGACGATTCTCGCCGGATGCGGAGGCGGTACGAGCACGCCACTACCCATCACTGTTTCCGTTTCGCCGGCCACGGCAACGGTGCTGGCAAGCGCCACGGCGCAGTTCACTGCAACCGTCGCCAACGACTCCGCGAATAAGGGAGTCACCTGGAGTGTGTCGTGCTCGGCGGCGCAGTGCGGCACAGTTTCACCCACTACAACGCCCAGCGGTACGCCCACGACCTATTCGGCTCCGCCCAATGCACCAGCGAGCGACTTGACGCTGACCCTCACCGCGACTTCGACGGCAGATGCGACAAAAAAGAGCTCCACTACGATTACGGTCCCTGTGCTGTCGGTTTCGGTCTCGCCGGACAACGCCACGGTCGTAGCAACAACGACTCAGCGATTCAGCGCTACGGTTACGGCCTCCGACGCGGCGGTTACCTGGACCTTAACTCAAGGAGAAGCGAGTTGCTCGCCTGGCTGCGGCACGCTCTCGAGCCAGACGTCCACCTCGGCGACCTACAACGCCCCAGCCACGCCACCCGGAAGCGACCTAACACTGACCCTCACCGCGACTTCTGTGGCCGACACGTCCAAAACAGGCTCAGCTACGATCACGGTGCCGGCCATCTCGGTTTCTGTCTCGCCGGACACCGTCACGGTTGTCGTAGACACCACCCAACAATTCACCGCCA
>Ga0307472_100001140_pt1 | contig 10362 bp, 9 predicted proteins | sample atmos_gasesAM5C__2_FD_204582 | JGI IMG/M metagenome (GOLD analysis project Ga0307472, IMG submission 204582) | Hardwood forest soil microbial communities from Morgan-Monroe State Forest, Indiana, United States - atmos_gasesAM5C_05 | ecosystem: Environmental > Terrestrial > Soil > Temperate... | reverse complement strand
GCTTCATTGCGGCCTCGCACCGAAATCGTGCCGAGTGGACGAAACATGCCGGCATCGCAGCGGGCGGCCGCGCCCGGCCCGACGCAGATCGCCGAGCCGAGCTCCTTGTTGGCAGCTTCGAAGCGGGCCGCGGCATTCACGGCGTCGCCATAGGCCGTGTAGTCAAGCTTGGAGCGCAGCCCGACGTCGCCCACGATTGCACGGCCGGTTTCGACCCCGATGCGCGTGCGTCCGAAGCCGATCGCGGCGGGCGCCGGCAGGGCGCGATAGGACTCGGCCCATGAATTGATGGCAACCGCGCATTCCACGGCACGGCGCGGATGGTCCTCCAGGTCGAGCGGCGCGTTGAACAGCGCGTGCACCGCATCTCCCACGATCTTGTCGACCATGGCACCATGCTCGACGATGATCCGGGCAATCCCCTCGAAATAGACATCCAGCACTGCGACGAGCTCTTCGGGACCTGCGCGGTGCGTCATTGCCGTGAATCCCTCCACGTCGGTAAAGAGCGCGGTCACCTCCCGGGATTCTCCACCGAGCTTGACGAGACCAGGCTGTTCGACGATGCGGCGCACGACCGCAGGTGCAAGGTGTTGCTCGAAGCTGCGACGGACCAGAGCTTCGCGCCGGCGCGTCACGGCAAACGATGTCACGACCGTGATGACGAAGGCCGCCGCAGCCGCCACCGACGGTGTCAGCGGGTCGACGAGGCGATCGGCGAAAAGAGAAGCCGCTATCGCGGTCGCCCACGCGAGAAGAATAATGGCGACGACGGCGAGAGCTCCAGGCACGGGCGGCAGGGTTGCGCTTGCCACCAGCGCCAGGACACCCAGTGCGATCACAACAAGCTGTTGGGCCGTTCTTGTCTCGGCAATCGGACGCGCAAACCGCCCGGACAGGATCTGCTGGACGGCGTCGGCCTGAATCTGAACCGAAGGCGTGAGCGGATCGGTTGCCGTGGTCCGCAATCCTCCAAGTTCAGGCGCGGATCCGCCGACAAGCACGACCGCGTCGGCAAGCCTCGCCGGGTCGGCCTTCTGCCTGAGGAGATCCACAGCCGACATTGTCCGCGCCGCGCGCCGTTCAGGTGCCACGGGGACCAGACGCAACAGTCCATGGGGCGAAAATGGAATCCGGAGATCGGCCACCGTAAGGATCGGCGGCTGCGACTGCACGAGGTAGGCCGACGCGCCGCGGCCGATTCTGACCGATTCCAGCGCAAGGCCGGGCAGGATGTGTCCGCCAACCCCGACGAGCAGCGGGACATAGCGGACAACGCCGTCATTGTTGGCCGGCAACGACAGCGCACCAATGCCACGCGCCTTCTCGGTCAAGACGGAGAGCGGTTCGACCGCGCCGGCAGCACGCCACAGGTCGCCCAATAACGGCGTTCCGCGCATGACAATCGGCGCCTGGCGCAACGAACCGAGCCCTTCGGGATCCAATACGAACCCAAGGACCAGTGGAATCCGCGTTGCCGTTTGCGCGAGCAACTCGTCACCGTCGGTCAGCGTAGCGGCGAGCGCAGTCAACTCGGAACGAGCCGTCAGCGCTCCGAGCCGACGCGCGAGTGCGGCCGGCGACCGGGAGTCGGGCTCGGCAAAAAGGACGTCGATTGCGGCGACCGCCGGCTTGGCGGCGGCGATGGCTTCGATCAAGTCGGCAATCGTTGCGCGCGGCCAAGGCCATGGGCCGAGCGCCTCGAGAGAGCGGCGGTCGATGTCGACCACGACGACGCGCGGGTTGTCGTCGGCCGGGCGAAGTCGCGCATCCGCCGCAAGCACGAGATCGAAGGCGTTTTCGCGGAATTCCTGGTACCAGCTTATCGGCAGGAGAAGCGCGGCCGCCACGACGACGGCGACCACGACGGGGCCGGCAGCGACCCGCATCTGGCGCATTCGCCATGGCTTGAACATGTGCTGGCCCCATCGACAAGCAGGCCGAACGAGAGCATTTTTTCGGAAAAGTGGGTACCGGCTTTCTGCAGAAAATGCGATCAACCTAAAGAAGCCGGCTAATCGAATCGCAAATGCGCTCTGGATTCTGCAGTCGGTCTGCCGCGTTTGTGAACGCGTCGACAAGGCCGATCGCCAATCGCATCACTCGACACTCGCGAGCGCGGCGTTGATGCGCGCAGGTCCCCAGGCGGCAGCGGGAGTAGGCGCCGCGCCCGGGAATTTGACATCGGTTCCTTGGCCTGCTTGCAGCAAAACCCGGGTTCCCGCGCCCGAGACCACGACGCTGCCGCGTTGCACGAATACCCCGAAGGCCGCCGCACTCGGCCCGGCAAAGAAGCGCGTTCCGCGCACCGAGATAAGGGCGAAGGGGCTTTGAATGTCCATTTTCGAGGGATTGCTGCGCGGCGGCCGGTCGAAAAGGATCGGACCCGATTGAAGCTCGATCTCCCCGCCTGCATCGACCAGAAAACGATCGACGGTAAGACGCGCCTCCTGCCCGAGCCGAAGTGTCGTGTCCTTGCCGAGACGCAGCGTGAGGCGCGAACTGCGGCCGGTGGCCACCACGTCATTGATGAACAGGGGCGCAGTCTGGTACAGCGCCCTGCGTTCCGCCCGGGCTTCGGCAAACGCCTCGCCCTGGACATCTGCGACCGAACCGACCGATTCCGCGTGCGCGGCATGCGGCACGAGGGGCGCTGTGCCGATCGCAGCGCCGATTCCGCGCCGCCACGCGGCGGCCGCGCCGCCGAGAAGCGCGACGACATCCCGCCGTCGTATCCAAGGTCGAGCCATCATGTGCTACCCTGCAGAGGCCGGAGTTTTGGGATTGATCGTGTAGGGAATTTACCACACCCGGCCGGGTAGATTGTGAACTGGTTCACATTGTGACTGCGAGCCAAATCGCCCATGGCCGGCTGAAGGCCGGGCGGCGGCCCCGTGCCGCACGGGGTCGGGCAAACGAAGTTTCGCCGCTTTGTGTTGCAATGCGGTAGTCGAGCCGAAGCTGTCGCGACCTTGGCCACGATCAACGCACGATGAACGTCCACGCCCCGCAATTCTTCGTCCCGCCGCGACCGCTTCTTCCGACCGGCGAGCTCGGCTGGTACCGGCTGCTCAAAACGGTGCGTACCAACTCCCTGCAGATGTGGCCTCGGGAAGCCTACGAACAGGACGCCCTGCGCCAGACCTTTCTCGGCCGCCGGCGCTTTCTGCTCAACGCTCCAAGCGCGATCCACCGCGTTCTGGTTGACAACACCGCCAACTACCGGCGCACGCCGGCAACCATTCGCATCCTGCGTCCGATCATCGGCGATGGGCTGTTCCTGAGCGAAGGCGACGGTTGGCGCCATCAGCGCCGGACCATTGCGCCGGCGCTGGCGCCACGCATCCTTCCGATGCTAGCGCGACACATCGTGGGCGCCGCCGACGAGGCGATTGCGCGCCTCGCGGCCGCCGAAGGGCAGCCGGTGGATCTGCTCGCCGCCATGCAGTTCCTCGCGCTCGAGGTCGCGGCACGTTCCATGTTCTCGCTCGAGATGCATGAGCATGGCGCCGCCCTGCGGACGCTGATCGCGCGCTTCAGCGTCCGTCTCGGCCGGCCGTATTTTCTCGACATGATGCTGCCGGCGACGATTCCGACCTTGCGCGACTTGGCCCGGGCGAGGTTCCGGTCGAAATGGGTCGCGCTGATGGATGAAATCATCGCCGCCCGGCTTTCGACGCCGCCAAGCGAGAAGCCGCGCGACCTGTTCGACCTCCTGCTTGCGGCGCGCGACCCGGAAACCGGGGCGGCATTCTCGCGCGCTCAGTTGCGCGATCAGATGGCGACCATGATCGTCGCCGGTCACGAAACGACCGCGCTGACGCTGTTCTGGTCGCTCTACCTCCTGGCATCGGCGCCGGCCGAACAGGAGCGCCTGGCGCACGAGGCGCGCGCGGTAAACCTCGGACCGCAGGCCGCCGGAGAGGCCCTGTCGAAGCTTGCCTACACCCGCGCGGTGGTGAATGAGACGCTGCGGCTTTATCCGCCGGCCTTCGCGATTGCCCGCATGGCGATCGCGGCGGATCAGGCCGGCGATACCGCTATTCCGCGCGGATCACTGGTCATCATCTCGCCCTGGGTGTTGCACCGTCACGTCCAGCTGTGGAAGGACCCGGACGCTTTTAATCCCTCGCGCTTCTTCGGCCAAGAGCCGCAGGAGCATCGCTTCGCCTATCTGCCATTTGGCGCCGGTCCACGTGTCTGCGTTGGCGCACAATTCGCATTGGCCGAGGCCGGTCTGGTGCTCGCTAAGCTGATCAAGCACTTCGTGGTCACGATCGAGGGCGACAGACCGGTCCTGCCGGTCGCGATCATCACCACGACGCCCGACCATCCCCCGCCGTTCCGGCTGCAAGCGCGCGGGTGATGGCGCATCGGCCCGCCGGAACGGCTCGGTCGTGCGGCTCACTTCCACGGTAGCAGCGAGACGTGGATCACGTCCTTGGCGCCCTCGCCGCCGACCGATTTGATGGCGTAGTCGACCTCGTTGAGGCCGAACGTGTGGGTCGTCACCAGATCGAGCGGAAAGCGCTTCGAGGCGAGCTGCTGCATCGCGAGCTCGCATGCCCGGTAGCTGTGGCCGCGGGCGCACTTGATGGTGATGTACTTGACCGTGACCCGGCCAATCGGGAAGTTGGGGAAGTCGGTCATCTCGCCCTGGATAACGAGCGTCCCGGCCTTGCGCTTAAGCGCCTCGACCCCAAGCATCACCGGAAGCGTTCCCGCGCCGGCGGTGCAGTCGAGCGCGACGTCGACTCCCTTGCCGCCGGTGATCTCCATGATGCGCGCGAGGGGATCTTCGTTCTCCACGTCGATCACGTAGTCGGCGCCGAGCGTCTTGGCGACAGCAAGCCGCGCTGTATCCTTGCTCGTGCCGGTGACAATAATGAGCGCGGCGCCGGCCTGCTTGCAGATCACGGTCTGCGACAGCCCTTGCTGGCCCGGGCCCTGGATGAGAACGGTGGAATCGTAGCCGACGCCACCGTCGAACAACGACCATTCGATGCCGTTAGCCATCGGTGTGACGATGCCGGCGAGCTCGGGCGTCACGGTCTTGGGCACGTGGTGGAGCACGGCGTTCCATGGCAGGTAGACGTACTGGCCGAAGCCGCCCCACAGATGCGGCGCCTTCTCGGCCGAGGTATAGCCGTAGCGGATCGCGTCGGGATTGTAGCGCCAGTCGGTGTTCTCGCAGTGACGGTACTGGCCGGCGTGGCACCACTCGCATTTGCCGCACATGACATAGTGCTCGACGAACACGAGGTCGCCTTCCTTGAAGCCCTTGCGCCGGGTGAACTCGCGGCCGGCCTTGGCGATCACGCCGATGTTCTCGTGGCCCATGATCACCGGCGCGTTCGACGGCGGCTTCTTGTAGAGCTTGACGTCGGTGCCGCAGATGCCGGCGACCTCCATCTTCATCAGCGCGCCGTCCTCCGGAATATCCGGCATGGGATATTCGCGGATCTCGGTCTTGCTCGGGCCGACCCGCACCGCTGCCAGCACTTTTTCCGCCACTGCGATCACCTCCGACATGCGCGCGCGGTCCACGCGTGCCGGGCGCGACTTTAGAGCATTTTCCGGAAAAGTGGGCAGCGGTTTTCCGCAGACAATGCGGTCAGCTCAAGAAGCAAGCGCGGGTTTCCGATTCAACTTAACCGCAACGCGCTCTCGCGCTTTAGGCCGGCGTGTCAAAGAGCAGGCTTTAAACGCGGGCGGCGTGGCTCCATGTGACATGCGCGGCGGACCCGTGGTTCTGGTAGGATCGACGGTATGACGGACCCGTTTCCCGGATCTCGTTCTGCTCCGGCAAAAGCCCTTGCGCCACGCGCCCGCGACACGGATGCTCCATGCCGGGGACGTCCTCGTCGAGATCAGCCCGCGACCGACGAGGGCGCACTGCAGTGCTCGGCGAAGGCGAATTGACGTTGCGCAGCTTCGCCACCAATCTGGAACACCTCCAGGCCCTCGACCGGGTGAGGACATGGACGCGCGAGCGCTTCAAGCTGCCGGACGAGGCGACGGTCCTGGTGTCTGAACTCGCCTGCCCCCTGCCCGGCTGCCCGCCGCTCGAAACCGTGGTCGCGTTCTGGACGGAGGCCGACCGGCGCCACCACTTCAGGCTGTTCAAGCCGGCGCGGGAGGTGGTCTACGATGACCTGCCCTACGCCTGGCTTAAGGATGCGCTGCTCACCCCCCAGGATTTCGACTGCGAATGCTGCTGAATCGCCCGCCGCGGCGCCGGTTGCGGCACGGCCGGCAAATTTCTAGCATCCGGTCTACACCTCGGAACCATCTCGGGAGGACGTCGCAGTGACCCCATCACACGACCAAGACGGCCTGTCGCGCCGTTCCATCGTCAAGGCGGGCGCGGCGCTCGCGATCGGCATCGCCGCACCAGCCATCCTGCGCATCGGCGCAGCGCTCGCCGCCTATCCCGAACGCCCGATCAAGATCGTGGTCGCCAACACGCCGGGCGGCCCGTCCGACATCATCGCCCGCATCATGGCGGCGGCGATGCAGGAGGTGATCGGCGGATCGGTGATCGTCGAGAACAAGGGCGGCGCCGGCGGCAACATCGGCATGGGCTATGTCGCACGTTCCGACGCCGACGGTTACACGATCTTGCTCTCGACCAGCGCCTACTCGGTCAATCCCGGGCTCTACGAGAACCTGCCCTACGACCCGTTCAAGGATTTCGTCGCCGTCTGCGAGCTTGCCGTGTCGCCGCACGTGTTCGCGGTCAAGCCGGAGCTGCCGTGCAAGACGATGAAGGAATTCGTCACGCTCGCCAAGGCCGATCCGGACAAGTTCAACGTCTCGACGCCGCCGATCGGCACCACGCCGCAGCTGCAGGCCGAGGTGCTCAAGCTGCGCGAAGGGCTGCACAAGATGGTGACGATCGTCTACCCGGGCGGCGGCGACGCGCTCAAGGCGCTGCTCAGTGGCACGGTGCAGCTCTCCTCCGGCGTGCTGGCGCCGGCGCATCCGCAGATCAAGGCCGGCACGATCAAGGCGCTCGCGGTCACCGGCACGACGCGCTGGCACGACCTGCCCGAGATTCCGACCATGCTGGAATCCGGCTACGACAATTTCGTGTTTGACACCTATACGGCGCTGATGGCGCCGGCACATACGCCGCCCGAGGTCGTCGCCAAGCTCGAGAAGACTGCGCTCGAGATTTTGAGTCGACCCGAGATGAAGCAGAAGTTGACCCAGGCGGGATTCGCGGTGACGGCGCGCGACGCCAAGGGCCATATGGAGCGCATCGCCAAGGAAGTGCCGGCGTTCCGCGACATCATCGTCCAGGCGGGCATCAAGAAGCTCTAGCCAGGCGCTGGGCGGGTTGGCTACAAGCCTCACCCACCGTGCGACCGTGCAATGGCGGATGACGCTTCGCTCATCCGCTTGACGTGGCTCTTACCCGGAGCAAACCGCGGCCATGGCTGAACTCAAGCTCAAGACCGTCACCCGCACCCAAGGCAACAACCAGGCCCTCAAGGACGGCACCGTGACGCCGAAGACCTTCGCGTTCGATTTCGTCGAAATCCCAGTACTGATCGACGGCTTCCGCCGCATGGTGCGCGGCAACGAGTTTGACATCTGCGAGATGGCGATCACCACCTATGTTTGCGCCCGCGCCCACGGCAAGCGCATGACCGCGGTGCCGGTGTTCCTGGTGCGGGCGTTCCACCACGGCGCCATCCTGGTCAACGCCAAGGCCGGCATCCACACGCCGAAGGACCTCGAAGGCAAGCGGGTCGGCGTCAACCGCGGCTACACCGTCACCACCGGCTTGTGGGCGCGCAGCGTGCTGCAGGACGAGCATGGCGTCGATCTCGGCAAGATCACCTGGGTCCTGTCCGGCGACGAGCACGTCGCTGAGTACCGGCCACCGGCCAACGTCGTGCCGATCGAGCCGGGTAAGAAGATGGCCGACATGCTGGCGTCGGGCGAGCTCGTCGCCGCCATCGGCGTCGAGGCCGAGCACACGGACGTCAAGCCCCTCATCCCCGATGCACTCGACGCCGGCCTCGCGGCGCTACGCGGACGCGCCCACTACCCGATCAATCATACCGTCGTCATCAAGGACGAATTGCTCGCCGCCCATCCCGACCTCGCCGCCGACGTGTTCAACGCCTTCGCCGAAAGCAAGCAGCTCTATGTCGAACGGCTCAAGGCGGGCAAGATCGAGCGGCCGACCGCGGTCGACCAGGTGCATCGGCGGGTGATGGAGGTCACCGGTGATCCGCTGCCCTACGGCATCGAGCCCAACCGGCGCGTGCTCGGGGAACTTGTCGCGCATAGCGTCACGCAGGGCATCATCCCGCGGCCGCCTGGCCTCGACGAATTGTTCGCGGCGACCACCCGAGGGCTGGTCGGGTGAGGTGAGCCCGGGTTACGCGGCCCTCGCGCCATCCAGGAATTGCATAAGCCGCGGCGCGGCGCTCGCTTCGGTCTGCCCGGCGACAGGAACGTCCCAATACTCCGAGCGCGGCAGGCATTCCTGCAGATAGCGCGCCGCGGAGGTCGCATGCGACGCATCCTGGCCCGGCACGATCAGCGCCGGGATGTCGAGGCGAAGCAGATCCTCGGGCTCGGCGCCAGGTGCGGTGTCACGGTCGAACATGGTGCGGCCCATGCCGGCGACGACATGCTTGTAGCGTTCGACGTCCTGCTTCACGTAGGCCTCGGCGAAGGCGCGGTCGTGCTTGAGAACCGAGGCCCACGGCCCGCCGCGCGGGTCCGAGCCGAACGGTTTGCCGTCCTTGGTCACCAGCGCAACCACCGCATCGAGTCCGTTCTGCTGCACGAAGGCGAGGTGCTCGGCAAAGCGCGCATGGGCGCTGATGCGATAGCGAGCGCCGCCGACCGGCCAATAGAGAATCATGCTCAGGACCGCGTGCGGATGGGCGACACCGAATGCGATCGCCGGGCAGCAGCCCATGCAGCCGCCCATGAGATGCGCGCGTTCGATGTTGAGATGCTCGAGCAGGCCCTTGCCCTGCGCGACGTAGTGCGCCCAGGTGACGCGCTCGACCCGGCCGCCCGACTGCCCGCATTCGCGCCGGTCGAAGACGATGCAGGTAAATTTCTCCGACATATGGTCAAGCAGCTTGATCCTGGCGTAGAAGCCGAGCGTCGACCACTTCTCCGCCGTGGCGTCGAACCCGCCGGGCGAGAACATCAAAAGCGGCGGCCCCGAGCCGATCACCTCGTAGCGCGTCGTGATGCCGTCGATGATCGCTGTCGCCATCGCCATCAGCCCTTGATCTGGCGCGCGGCCCGCACGTCGCCGATCAGCGCGGTGAAAGCCTCGAGCGCGGTCTTGGCGACGTTGGCGTAGGTCTCGGTCTTGGCGTCGATCCACTTTTCGGCGTAGCCGATGGCGGTGTGCGCCATGCGCATGCGCCCGTCGAGCCACGGTCCGCCGCCAAAGCCGCCGATCACCGGGATCGACACGGCCTTGACCACCGCAGCGCCGGCGACCGGGCCGGAGTTGGTGAAGTCGAGCATCACGGCGCCGGCCTCCTCGAGGCGCTTGGCCTGCTCGACCAGCTTGGCCGTCATCTCGGGCGGCGCCTGCGCGCCAGGCGCGGCCTGGGCGCCATAGGGCACGCCATATTGCAGGGCGGTCTGCGGCGTCAGGCCGAACTGCGCGAACACCGGAATGCCGGCGCGGGCGATGGCGCGCACCGCGTCGGGAAAATCGGCGGCGCCGTCAAGCTTGACCATGTCGGCGCCGCCTTCCTTGACCAGCCGGATGGCGGCGCGCAGCGCCGAGTCGGTACCTTCCTGCAGCGGGCCGAAGGGAAAATCGCAGCTCACCAGCGCGCGCTTGACGCCGCGGCGCACCGCCTTGCACACGATCAGCATCTCCTCGAGCGTGACCTCGAGCGGATTGGCGTGGCCCCACAGGTTGACGCCGACCGAATCCCCCACCGAGACGATGTCGACGCCGGCACGGTCGGCGATGCGCGCGATCTGGTAGTCCCACGCGACGACGCCGACGCTCTTCTTTCCGTCGCGCTTCATCTGCTGAAGTGCGGGGATGGTCACGCTCGCTTCCATGATCCTGTTCTTTCGCTCTGGCGATGTCGCGTTCGGGCGGGACGTTAGTGGAATGCCGCCATCTGCGCCAGCGGTCGGGACGCGTTGGCTTAACGGTGAATCACCACGAGCACGATGTACTCTTTCTTCCCGTCGGGAGTGATAGAAACGATGTGGGAAGCGCCGCGGAACGAAAAAAGTGGCATTCTATGATTTGGAGACGAGCCGCGAATACTAGCCTTGTCAGAAAACGAATATCTTGAATCAGGAGACGCGGCGTTGGCCTCATTAAGCGTCGGCGGCACCCGGCAGTAT
>Ga0307472_100001139_pt1 | contig 10366 bp, 11 predicted proteins | sample atmos_gasesAM5C__2_FD_204582 | JGI IMG/M metagenome (GOLD analysis project Ga0307472, IMG submission 204582) | Hardwood forest soil microbial communities from Morgan-Monroe State Forest, Indiana, United States - atmos_gasesAM5C_05 | ecosystem: Environmental > Terrestrial > Soil > Temperate... | reverse complement strand
GCTCCTCAGGAAGTCGACGCTGCGCAGGCGCCGCCCCAGGTGCGCCTCGATGAACCGGGCGAGGATCTCCCTCGCCTCGGCCCGCCGCCCCGCCGGGAGCGGCGTCCGCTCCCCGGCCTGGATCGCCGCCAGCCCCCGCAGCAGCTCAGGATGGACCCGTTCTCCGTGGGCCCGCGGGGCGCAGCGGCCGCACACCGCACCGCCCTGGACCGCATCGAACATCGGGTCGGGTGCCGGAGGGCCGCCGCAGAGGGCACAGACCTCGAAGCGGGGCATCAGCCCGGCCAGGGCCAGAGCACGGAGCTCGAAGGAGAGCACCGAGGTGGGCCCGGCCTCGCCGGCCTCGAGGCGGTCGAGCCACTCCACCGCCAGGGTGAACAGCTCCGGGGCGGGCTCGGCGTCGCGGAGCAGCTCCCGGCACAGCTCCAGGGCGTAGAGCGCCCGGGCGATGCGGGGCAGCTCCTCCCGGATTCGCCCGAAGGAGCGCAGCACATCCACCGCATCGAGCCGGAAGGTCGTCCCCTGTCGCTCCACCAGGCGGGCCCGGAGCAGCGTCCCCGGCTCCAGCGCTCCGGCGAATCGGCGGCGGCTCTTCCGGGCCCCGGCGGCGAAGGCAGTGAGCTTCCCCCGGTTCCGGGTCAGCAGCGTCACCAGCCGATCGGCATCGCCGTAGTCCAGGGTGCTCAGGACGAGCGCTTCGTCTTCCCAGCGGTCCACTGACGCTCAGGGACGGCTGCCCTGCCCTCCCAGCTCGTCCCGGAGCCGAGTGCATTCGTCGCGCATCCGGGTCTGGTTGGGGCCCACTGCAGCCTGCACGCAAGCATCGAAGCTGGCCCGGGCAGCGGAGGCCCGCCCGGTGCGTACCTCGCAGCTCCCGCGGAGCTGGTACGCCTCGGCCACCTTCGGGCAGGCGTCGACGAAGCGGCCGAACTCGGTGCAGGCGCCGTTGAGGTCACCCCGGGCGTCCTGCACCAACCCGAGGTTCTTGTAGCCGAGGCAAAACTGGGGATTGGCGGTGACCGCGGTCCGGAGGTGCTCCAGGGCCTTCGCCGAGTCGCCCTTCTTGAAGTAGGCCCAGCCCAGGTTGGCCTCGGCGATGTAGGGCGTCGGGTAGAGCATGTCGTTGAGGGCGGCGTTGTAGGCCTGGATCGCCTCGTCCAGCCGTCCCTCGTCGAGGTAGAGGTTGCCCAGGTTGACCCGCGCCTCGGAGAAGCTGGGGCGGATCTCCAGCGCCCGCTTGTAGTGCTTCTCCGCCTCGTCCTTCTTGTCGAAGGAGAGGTGGTAGAGCACGGCGATGGCGTTGTGCGCCTCGGCGAAGTCGTCGTCGAGCTTCAAGGCCTGCTCGAACTCGGTCAGCGCGGTGCGCACATCCCCCGCTCCCTGGGCGTTGATACCGAGGTCGTAGTGGGCCTCGGCGCCCTGGCGTTCCTGCTCGGTGGGAACGTGGACACAGCCAGCGAGCAGGCCCAGAGCAAGGAGGGCGGCGACGTCGAGACGGGGATGGGCCATTCGAAGGAGCGGTCTAGAAGGACGAGAAGAGACGGGCCAGGGCCGCACTGGTGGCAGCGGTGGGAGCCGTCCCGGGGCTGGGGACGACCGCCGGCGTGCCTCCGGTGGCTGCCCGGCCTCCCCGCCACACCGGAACGGACTGGAGCAGCTCCGCCTGGTGCTCGGGGGTGAGGGACCGGAAGTTGAGGTTGTCCATCATGAAACCCATCGACTCGACGAAGCCGAGGGCCTCGGTCTGCAGCGCCCGGTACTCCTCGGGCGTCTGGGCGGTGGCGGAGGTGGTGTAGACCGCGCACTCCTTGGTCTCCGACAGCCAGAGGTAGACCCCCACCGAGAAGCCGTGGGTGCCGCGGAGACAGGCGATGAAGGCCTGGGCCGGGCCGGCCCGCTTGCCGGGCACCACCACGTGGGGCGCGTTGATGCTCTGGAAGAGCGCCGCCACCTGCTCGCGGGAAGCCTCCAGCCCGCGCGAATGATCGTCGAGCGTGAACACCGGTGACGCCGGATGATGCCATGCCCGGTCCATCCGTCCTAGCGAACGAACGCCGGAGCGAGTCGGATCTGCGCTACGGGCGAGCGCCGGGGCCGGCCCCGCGGTCACGCTGGGCAAGCGCCCAGTCGCCACCCAGCCCCTCGCCGACCCGGAAGCGGGCGAAGTCGCGGCGCACCCGACGCGGGTAGAAGCGGTACGGCTCCAGCGCGTGGTCCTTCAGCGACTGCCGGATGCGGTCGGGCCCGGCGTTGTAAGCCATCAGCGCCAGCTCGAGGTTCCCGCCGAAGCGGTCCTGGAGCGAGCGGAGGTAGCGGATCCCGAGCCGCACGCACAGCGCGGGGTCGGCGGCGATCTCCTCGGAGGACAGCCGCAGCCCTTCCTTCTCCGCGAACCAGTGGAGCGTGACCGGCCGGATCTGCATCAGGCCCCGGGCGCCCCTGGAGCTGACCGCGTCCTCGTCGAACTCGCTCTCCACGTGGATGATGGCAAGGATGAGCAGCGGGTCGTAGCCGGCCTGCTGGGCCTCCTCGGCCACGGCGCGGCTGACCTGCGCCCGCAGGGTCATGCCCAGCTCGGGAGCGCGCTTGGCCAGCACGGCGTCGATGAGCTCCAGATCGGGGTAGGACGGGGCCAGCGCCGCCGGAGCAGCCGCGTGCAGCGCCGGGCGGGCCTGGGCCTGGAGCGTTCCCTCGATGCGGGCGGCACCGAGGAGCAGGGCTCCCGCCACGAGCGGCAGCACCGCGCAGTGCGAGCTCACGGCGTGAAGCTGGAACAGCACCCGTCGCACGTCTCTCTCCGAATCCTTCCGGGGCCTACGACCCCTGCTCGAGCCGCTCCACCCGGGCGGCCATCCGTTCCACCTGCGCCTTCAGCGCTGCAACCTCATCGCGCCTAGGAACCCGCAGCCGCTGGAGCGTTCCCTTGACCCCGCTCTCCACGCCTTGCTCCAACTCCCGGCGCTGCATCCGCAGACGCTGGGCCAGCTCGTTCACTTGGCGACGCACCTCGTCCTGACTCCACCCCGCCACGGTCTGGGCCTTTTGCACGACGCGGGCCGCCTCGTCCTCGACACTGGAGACGGCGGTCAGGGCCTGGGCCCACATCCGCTCCAGGGCCTCCAGAACCGGCCGCTTTTCCTTCTGTGACTCCAGTGGCATCGCGCGAAATCCTTCTGCCTGCCTGCCCGACTATCAGGCAGGGTTTCGACTACAGGCCGGAAGGATAAGCATGAGGGGGGGACGGATCCATGTTGTCACCCCTCGGTCCGGGTCTCCTGTGACCCATCAATCGGTGTAAGCCCTTGTCATCGCAGGAGAGGGGTTGGCGCATCGGACCTGGGTTCAGGGGATGAACGCCCCTCGAGCCCCCGGCGCGATGCGCGGGGACGCAAACCCCCGTCGTCTGCCTGCGACGACGGTCGGGGCGTTCCTGCTCCTGGTCTGCCGCGAGCGACCGCTCAGGCCCGGGCGTCGGGCTTGGTCGCGGCCTTCTTCTCGACGAGCGCGTCCAGCTTCCGGGACAGGGCCTTCAGCTCCCGGTTCAGCGCCTTGATCTGGCTCTGGGTGGCAACGCCGGCCGCCTGGATGACGCGGCTCTGGAAGGACCCCGCCTTCTTGAGCACCTCGGTGCCCACGCGACTCGCCTTCTTCGCGGTGGTGGCCTGGAGCTCCTGGCCCCGGGCGACCCACACCTTGAACGTCTTCTCGGCCTCGGACTGCAGCGCGGCAAACCGCTTCTGCGCCTCTGCCATCTGCTCCTTCATGAACCCCGACACCTCTGCGCTCCTGCTCACGATCAAACCCCTTCGAACGGTGGAGGGCGCGAGTGCCGCCCCACGCGCCCTCGGTATAACGCGCTGCGGCAAAGTGTCAAAGGGGGGTGCTGCGAACGGTGGGGGACCTACTTGGCCTGCTGGGGCGCCGCGTCCTTCTTGCGCTCGCGGCGCTTCTTCCAGTGCTGCCTGATCTTCATCTGCTTGCGGCGGTGCTTGCTGCGGCTGCGGGCCATTCGTCGGCGTCCTTGGGTCGGGTGAGGTCCGGCGCTCTAGCAGACCCGCCACCCGGACGTCACCCGTCGCCCTCCTCCGGCCCCCCGCGGGTCGGAAAGGGAATGCCCTCGGCACCCCGGACGGCGGTGGGGAGGGCATCGGCCACGGTCACCGTCCCCTCGCGGTCCTGGTCGGTGGGCGGCGCCGGAGGAGGCGCACGCCGGGGTCCACCCAGCGCCGGGCGCACCGCATCGACGAAACGCCGCACCTCGTCCAGGGGGAGCGCCGGGCAGTGGTGGCCGTTGATACCGGTCATCGGGCCGGCCATGCACATCGAGTTGAGGATCGCCTCCTCGGTGGTCTCCATCACCGCCTCGTAGAGGGGGTCGAGCCGCTGGTCGAGGAGGAACTTCACCTTGGTGACCATCTTCCGCGTCCGCCGGGGAATGAGGTTGGCGGTGGAGAAGCCGACCACGATCTCCCCCGAGCCGTGCGCGGCGTAGCTACCCACCCGGCCGATGCCGAGGGCCACCCGGCGGCAGAGGCGGTTGAGCTGGTTGGGCAGCAGCGGGGCGTCGGTGGCCACCACGGCGATGATGCTCCCGTAGGTGTTGCCCCGCCGGGGCACCTCGGCAAACCGCTCCTCCAGCGCCTCGCCCAGAGGCAGGCCGCCCACCCGGAGGTTGTGCATCTTCCCGAAGTTGGACATCACCAGCACGCCGAGGGTGTAGCCCCCGTGCGACTCGGGGAGCTTCCGTGACGACGTGCCGATGCCGGCCTTGAAGTCGCAGGTCACCATCCCGGTGCCGCCCCCCACGCTCCCCTCCCCCACCGCGCCGCCGGCGGCCAGCGCCACCGCTGCCCGCACGTGCTCCTCACGCACGTGGCGGCCGGTGATGTCGTTGAGCCAGCTGTCGTCGCACTCCCCCACCACGGGGATGATGACGTCGTGCTCGTCGCCGATGCCGGGATTCTGCTCCACCATGATCCGCGCCATGGCGTCGGACACCGAGCCAACCGACATGGTGTTGGTGAGGAGGATCGGCGTCTCCAGCAGTCCCCACTCCATCACCTGGGTCAGCCCGGAGACCTCGCCGGCGCCGTTGAGCACGAAGCCCCCGCCGTGCAGCCGCTCCATGAAGATGTCGCCGCCACCGGGCACGATGGCAGTGACCCCGGTTCGCACCGGCCCATGTCCGGGGCGCAGGGGTCCCTCTCCCTCGATGAGGGTGGTGTGGCCCACCAGCACCCCGGCCACGTCGGTGATGGCGTTGAACTTCCCGGGACGGAAGCGCCCCAGGGGGAGGCCCAGCTCGCGCGCCCGGACGCGGGGCGTCGCCGGATCGAGGGTGTCGGTCATGCGTGCCGGCCCGAGTCTAGCGGGCCAGCGCTGAACGGGTGCACGCGCCTCGCCGTGGAGGCAGGCAGGCGCATCGCGCCGCGCAGCGTCGAGCGACCACCGCCTCGGTGTCAGCCCTTGCCCTCGCGGAGCTCGGTTGCCGACTCGACCCCCACCGCGTGCCCGTTGGCGCCGTTGCCGTTCCCGTTGCCGTTGACCGCGGGCTGGGCTGTCTCCACGCCCGCCGCCCGGCGCGCCTCGCGTTCCTTGTAGCGACGGGTCGCCCCGCTCATGATCTCCCCGATGAGCGTGCGGTAGTCCATCCCGGCGCCCTGGGCGATCAGCACCAGGTCGCTCCAACCGGGCGTCAGGCCGGGCAGCGGGTTGCATTCCAGGAAGAAGAAGCGGCCCCGGGCATCCATCCGGAAGTCGATCCGCGCCACGTCGCGGCAGCCCAGGGCCATGAATGCCCCCCGGGCGGCAGTGCGGAGCTTCTCCATCTGGTTCGGCTCCAGCTTCGCCGGGACGTCGTAACGGATGCGATCGTTCCAGTCGAGCTTGTGCTGGAAGCTGTAGACCGGGTTCACCTCCCCGGTGTCGGTGAAGACGATCTCCATCGCCGGGAGCACCCGCGGCCTCCGCTCGCCGAGGAGGCCCACGGTGAACTCCCGGCCGGCGACGTACTCCTCCACCAGGGCCGGCTGCTGGTACTTGCTCACCAGCTCCCGCACCACCTCGCGCAGCTCGGCCTCGTTGCTCACCACGCTCTTGCTGACCACGCCCTTGCTCGAGCCCTCGGCGACTGGCTTCACCATCAAGGGATATTCGGTGAACTCCCGGTTCAGCCGCTCCTTGCCGGTGGTGAAGATCTGAAAGTTGGGGGTGTGGATCCCGTGCTGGCGGACGATGCGCTTGGCGATCGCCTTGTCGAGGGCGATGGAGAGCGTGGCCGGATCGCTCCCGGTGTAGGGGATGTCCAGGAGCTCCAGCAGCGCCGGCACCTGGCTCTCGCGGTTCCGACCCTTGAAGCCCTCGGCGATGTTGAAGACCAGATCCAGCGGGGTGACCGCCAGGACGTTGGGCAGCTCCTGGTTCGCCTCCAGGTCGATGACCTCGTGGCCCCAGGAGGCGATCGCCTCGCGGATGGCCTGCAGCGTGCTCGGGCTGTCGTACTCCGCCTCGGAGTCCTCCACCGCGTCGGCGCTGGGCTTGATCCGCTTGACGTTGTAGGCGAATCCGACGCGAAGCGGCCCGGATTTCCGGGTCGGCTTCCCCTGTCGGCGCGGGCTGTCCTTGATCCCGTAGCGGCGCGCGGCGGCCTGGATCACCGAGCCGATCACCGCATCGAAGTGAAGCCCCTCCAGCTCCGCCGCGGCGTAGATCCCCGCCCCCGGCTCCAGCGAGGGCAGAGCGTTGATCTCCAGGAAGTACGGTACCCCGGCATCGCTGAGCCGGAAGTCGATCCGCCCCAGGTCACGGCAGTCGGTGAGGCGAAGGACGTTCTGCGCCACCCGGCGCAAATCATCGGCCATCGCCGGGGGAATCCTCGCCGGCGCCTTGACCTGGACCGCCTTCTCCTCGGTGGTCTTCAGCGCATAGTCGTAGATGGCGTAGCGGCGCTTCCGCGACACCTTGGGGTCGATGACGTACTCCACCGGGGAGAGCACGCCTCCGAACTCGTTCTCCACCGCGGCCAGGAAGGGAACGGTGAGGTCCCGCCCGGCGATGTACTCCTCCACCAGGATGCCGGCCGGGTAGCGCTCCAGCACCCGGGCCACCTTCTCCTCCAGCTCGGCCACCGTCTCGGCCACCGAGTCCTGGGTGATGCCCTTGGAGGAGCCCTCGAAGTTCGGCTTGACGATGACCGGGAAGCGGAGCGCCGTCGGCCGCAGCTCGCCGATGGTCTCGATGTACTGCCAGCCCGGGGTCTGGATGTCGTGGTCGCGGAGGATGAGCTTGGTGAGCTGTTTGTCCAGCGTCACCGCCAGGGCGTAGGCGTCACTTCCCGTATAGGGGAAGCCCAGCTCGTCGAAGAGCGCGGGGTAGAACGCCTCGCGGAAACGACCCCGGCGCCCCTCGGCGGTGTTGAAGATCAGGTCCGGGGAGTACGCCTCCAGGCGGGCGACGGTCCGCGACGCCGGGCCGCTGACCTCGAAGCGCTCCAGACGGTGCCCCAGCCGCTCGATGGCCGAGGCGAGCGCGTTCACCGTCTCCTGGGTATCGAACTCGGCCTCTTCCTCGGAGTCGCTCAGCCGGAGGTTGTAGGTCAGGGCGATGCGCACGGAGCTAGTGTTCCGACCGGGACGGAGTGACCACAGCGAGGCTGCAGAGACCGAAGCGAGACGGCGCACACCAGAAGCGAGCAGCGGAGGCGTGCCCCGTGGCACGTCGAACGGCGCAGCGACCAGGCTGCGCCTTGCAGCGAGGGGAGCGGCCCCCGGAGCGGTGGGTCCGTCCCGGTCGGAGCACTAGGCGCCCCCGCCGGAGGAGCGGCCGGCTTCGGTCCCGGTCATCCACCGCCCGGGCCCCACCGGCACGCTGGGGGCGCGCTCCAAGGCCTCCGAGCCCGAGACCACCTTGCCGTCAACCACCTGGGTCTGCGCCCAGACGTCGCCCAGCCGCCGGCCCAGCGGATCCCGCCACGCCTTCCACGCCTCCACCCCGCCGATGACCAGCAGCCCGGCCAGGGCCGCCCGGAGTCCGAGGGGCTCGGGCATCATCCGGAGGAGGACCACCAGCGCCAGCGGCGAGTTGCGCAGGGTGCTGTCCCGGAAGCGGGCATCGGTCCGGGTGGGGAGGTAGACCGCCTTCACCCCGAAGATCCGCTTGCCCACGCTCTGCCCGCGGAAGATGCCGTCGGCGAGCAAGAGATAGAGGAGCGCCACCACCAGTCCGGCACGACCGGCGGCGAGCGACAGACCGAAGGCCAGCCCCAGGTCGCCGATGCGAGCGAGCGCCCGGAGCACCATCGAGCAGCGGGGGTAGGGCGACTCGGGGATGCCCTCCTCGGGCACCAGGCGCAGCGCGGGGCGGCGGAAGGGGGCGCGGAGCGGGCTCATGGCTCGTCCCCCTCCGCGGCCAGCGCCGCCAGCCGGGCCCAGGCATCGGTGGCGGGCGCCGGTTCCAGCCGGGCCACCCCGCTCACCTCGGCCACCGCTCCGGCCCGGGTGAAGAAGACGAAGGCCATCGCCGGACGCTTGGAGGACTCCCGCATCGCGAACTGGACGTTCTCCAGCGTCCACCCCTGGGCGATCCAGGCGTTCACCGCCCGCTCCAGGCTACCCTCGTCGACGGTCGACAGCTCCACCACCTTGTAGTGCAGCACTTCGGGAGAGGGCCGGGCCGCGGCAGCTCCGCGAGGCGGAGGCTTCTTCCTGGCCTTGCGGCCCATCTTCCTCATGCCGGCGCTCTCGAACCCAGGGCGACGCGGAGTCTACCTTGGAAGCGCGGCGAACTGAACTCAGTCCGCGAGCAGCTGCGCCGCCTCCAGCGCGTGGTAGCTGAGGATGAAGTCCGCGCCGGCCCGCTTGATGGAGGTGAGGACCTCCAGCATCACCCGCTCGCCGTCGATCCACCCGTTGGCCGCCGCCGCCTTCACCATCGCGTACTCGCCGGAGACGTTGTAGGCACCCACCGGGACGTCGAAGCGCTCCTTCACCCGACGGACCACGTCGAGGAAGGCCATGGCTGGCTTGACCAGCACCATGTCCGCCCCCTCCTCGAGATCCAGCGCCACCTCCTTGAGGGCCTCCCGGACGTTGCCGGGGTCCATCTGGTAGCCGCGCCGGTCTCCGAACTGCGGCGTGTTCTGGGCCGCCTCGCGGAAGGGGCCGTAGAACCCCGAGGCATACTTCACCGCGTAGCTGAGAATGGGCGTGCCGCCGAGGCCGGCGCCGTCGAGGGCCTCCCGGATGGCGGCCACCCGGCCGTCCATCATGTCCGAGGGGGCGACGATGTCCGCCCCGGAGCGGGCCATGGAGACCGCCATCTCCGCCAGGAGCGGCAGGCTCTGGTCGTTGTCCACCTCCCCGTTGGCAATGACCCCGCAGTGGCCGTGGTCGGTGTACTCGCAGAGGCAGATGTCGGCCACCAGCTGCAGCTCGGGCACCGCGTCCTTCAGGGTCTTGAGTGCCCGCTGCACGATGCCGTCGGAGCCCAGCCCGCTGCTGCCCCGGGCGTCCTTGTGCCCGGGGATGCCGAAGAGGATCAACGAGGGGATGCCCAGGGCCTTGGCCCGCTTCGCCTCCTCCACCGCCAGGTCGATGGTGAGGTTGGCCACCCCGGGCATGGAGGTGATGGGCTTGCGGCTCCCCCTCCCCTCCATCACGAAGAGCGGATAGACGAAGTCGCTGGCGCGGAGCGTCGTCTCGCGGACCATCCTCCGCAGGGCAGCGGAGCGGCGAAGACGCCGGGGACGGTGAACGGGAAAGGCCATCGACTCCTTTCTACTCCCACCGGTGGTGAAAGGCTTGGGGCACGCCCGCGCAGCAGACGCCAACTGTGCATGCAACGGACGCCCGGGAGCACCTCTACTCCTGGAGCAGCTGGACGCGGGGAGACGGCAGTCGGATGTGGAACGCGGCCCAGCGCGAGCTTCGAGAGGAGGGCCGCATTCACGGTGACCGGCGCATGCTGTGGGCGAGAAGATCCTCGGCCTCCACCCCACCACCCCTTCCCGGAACGCCCGGTCCTGGGCAAGGTGCGGCCGATGAGCTCGCAGCGCACGGTGGAGAAGCTGGACCTGCCAGGCGACCTGGCCCGTGACGGGGGCCCAGATGCCGCACGGTTGAAGCTGCTCCGCCGCCGCACACCGCCGAGAGAGGCCTGACCCATGGGGATGATCCACTTCCAGGTTCCGCACTCGCTGACCCTCGCCGAGGCCAAGCGCCGCATGGAGCGGCTGACCCAGTACTGGGCCAAGCACGGGATCCAGAGCACCTGGACGGGAGAGGAGGCGACGCTGAGAGGCAAGGTGATGGGACTCACCCTCGACGCCACGATGCGGGTGACGGACAAGACGGTGGGCGGCGAGGCGACC
>Ga0307472_100001136_pt1 | contig 10378 bp, 11 predicted proteins | sample atmos_gasesAM5C__2_FD_204582 | JGI IMG/M metagenome (GOLD analysis project Ga0307472, IMG submission 204582) | Hardwood forest soil microbial communities from Morgan-Monroe State Forest, Indiana, United States - atmos_gasesAM5C_05 | ecosystem: Environmental > Terrestrial > Soil > Temperate... | reverse complement strand
GGCGGGCTGGGGGGGCCCGGCCGCTCCCGGCGTTTATCGCGGTCTCGCGCAGCACATGGGGTCGGGGAGCTACGTCGCGGCCTGCGCAGAGGTGTCGATCGACAACGGCAAGCTCAAAATCCCACGCATCGTCGCCGCGATCGATTGCGGACATGTCGTCAACCCGGCACAGGTCGAGCGCCAGGTCGCGGGCTCGATCGTGTTTGGCCTCTCGGCCGCGCTCTATGGCGAATGCACCGTCAAGGACGGCCGGATCGAGCAGGAGAATTTCGACACTTATAACGTGCTGCGGATCGCCGACATGCCGAAAGTCGAGGTCATCATCATGCCGTCCGGCGATTTCTGGGGCGGCGTCGGCGAACCCGCGACATTCGTTGCCGCGCCTGCCGTGCTCAACGCCATCTTCGCGGCGACCGGCAAGCGCATCCGCACGCTGCCGCTGAAGAACCACGACCTGCGGTCGGCGTGAGCCGTCGACACCCCTCGCATCGCGCGCTCCGTGCCACCGCAGGCGCACTCACGTTTGCGTGATTGCGACCGCCTGACGCTCGTCATGGTCATGTTGGAGCCATTCGAAAGAGGCTATCATCGCAGCACTTTCGCAGTTCCCCCCGCGCCAAAACCGGACGCCGGTCGCCAATCTGAGGAGGAGAGGAATGGCCCGTCTCACCATCAACGGACAAACGCATAACGTCGACGTCGAACCGGATACCCCGCTGCTGTGGGCGATCCGGGAGAACGTCGGCCTGACCGGCACCAAGTTCGGTTGCGGCATCGCACAATGCGGCGCCTGCACCGTGCACATCGACGGGGTCGCAACCCGATCGTGCTCCGTTCCGGTCAGCGCGGCCGAAGGCAAGCAGATCGTGACGATCGAGGGCCTCGCCCAGAACGGCGCGCTGCATCCCGTGCAGAAGGCTTGGCTCGAGGGCGACGTGCCGCAGTGCGGCTATTGCCAGAGCGGCATGATGATGGCGGTGGCGGCGCTTCTCAAGGAGACGCCGAAGCCGACCGACGCCGACATCGACAAGGCGATCAGCAATATCTGCCGGTGCGGCACCTATCAGCAGGTGCGCACGGCAATCCACGCCATTGCCAACGCATAGGAGGGGCGCACCATGAACTCCGTTCCGAACATCAACCGGCGCTCCTTCGTCATCGGCACGGTCGCCGCCGGCGGCGGCCTCGCGCTCGGCCTCGATCTTCCGTTCGGCGGCCCGCAGGTCATCCGCGCGGCCGACGGCTCGCCGGAAATCACCGCCTGGGTGGTGATCCGGCCCGACGACACCGTCGTCATCCGTGTCGCCCGTTCCGAGATGGGCCAGGGCACTCTCACCGGCCTCGCCCAGCTCGTCGCCGAAGAGCTCGAATGCGACTGGTCGAAGGTGACCACCGAGTTCCCGACGCCCGGGCAAAACACCGCGCGCAAGCGGGTGTGGGGCGACTTCTCGACCGGCGGCAGCCGCGGCATCCGTGAATCGAATGAATACGTACGCAAGGGCGGCGCCGCCGCCCGCATGATGCTGGTCCAGGCCGCCGCCAACGAGTGGAAGGTGCCGGCCGCCGAGTGCACCGCCGCCAACAGCGTGATCACACACAAGGCGTCGGGCCGCTCGACCACGTTCGGCAAGGTGGCGGAAGCAGCGGCCAAGATCGATCCGCCGACCGACATCAAGCTCAAGGACCCGAAAGACTGGACGATCGCCGGCAAGCCGCTCAAGCGGCTCGATACCGCCGACAAGCTGACCGGCAAGATGACCTACGGCATCGACCTCAAGCTGCCCGGCATGCTCAACGCGGCGATCAAGGCCGCGCCGGTGTTCGGCGCCAAGCTCAAGAGCTACGAGGAAGCCAAGGTCACCGGCATGCCCGGCGTCAAGAAGGTCGTGCGCGTCGGCGACAATGCCGTCGCCGTCGTCGCCGACACGTGGTGGCACGCCAAGACCGCGCTCGAAGCGTTGCCGATCGAATGGGAGAGCAGCGAGAACGACAAGGTCTCCAGCGAGACGATCGCCGAGGTGCTCAAGGCCGGGCTCGACGCCGAGCAGGCTTTTGTCGGCAATCAGGGCGGCGACGCCAAGGCCGCCATCGCCGGCGCCACCAAGAAGGTCGAGGCGATCTACTCCTATCCCTATCAGCACCACGCCACCATGGAGCCGATGAACGCCACCGCGCTCTATACCGCCGACAAGTGCGAGGTGTGGTGCCCGACGCAAAACGGCGAGGCGGCACTCGCCGTCGCGGCGGAAGCGTCCGGCCTGCCGGTCGCCAAGTGCGACGTCTACAAGATGTTCCTCGGCGGTGGCTTCGGCCGGCGCGGCCGCAGCGACTATGTGGCGCAAGCCGTCCTGATCGCCAAGCAGATGCCCGGCACCCCGGTCAAGCTGATCTGGTCGCGCGAAGAGGACATGACTCATGGCACCTACCACCCGGTCACGCAGTGCAAGCTGACCGGCGCGCTCGATGCCGACAACAATCTGACCGGACTGCACATGCGCATCTCCGGCCAGTCGATCCTCTCCTCGGTGTTCCCGGCGCGGCTCGAGCAGGGCAAGGATCCAGCGACGTTCCAGGGGCTCAACGCCGGCGGAGCGGAAGGCCAGCTCGGCTACACCATCCCGAACCTGCTGATCGACCATGCCATGCGCAATCCGCACGTCCCGCCGGGTTTCTGGCGCGGCGTGAACAACAACCAGAACGCCATCTACCTGGAATGCTTCATGGACGAACTCGCCCATGCGGCCGGACAGGATCCGCTGGAGTTCCGCCGCAAGATCCTCAAGCCCAAGCACCGCGCCGTGCTCGAGGCGGTGGCGGAAAAGGCGGGCTGGGGCAAGCCGGCGCCGCAAGGCGTGTTCCGTGGCCTCGCCCAGCAGATGGGCTACGGCAGCTACGTCGCGGCTTGCGCCGAAGTGTCGGTCGACAAGGGCAAGCTCAAGATCCACCGCATCGTCGCGGCGACCGACAGCGGCCACGTGGTGAACCCGGCGCAGATCGAGCGCCAGGTGTGCGGCTCGTTCGTGTTCGGCCTCGGCGCCGCGCTCTACGGCGAATGCACCGTCAAGGACGGCCGCGTCGTCGAGGAGAACTTCGACAGCTACAATGTGCTGCGGATGGACGAGATGCCGAAGGTCGAAGTCATCGTCATGCCGTCCGGCGGATTCTGGGGCGGTGTCGGCGAGCCGACGATCTTCGTCGCCGCGCCCGCGGTCCTCAATGCCATCTTCGCAGCAACCGGCAAGCGCATCCGCACGCTGCCGCTGAAGAATCACGACCTGAAGGCGGCGTAAGCAGCAACAGCGGCGGCCGGATCGCGCCGGCCGCCGCTGCCGATTACGGAAAGACGATCACGGATTTTTATCGATGATTGCGACGCGTCTCCTGGTCGCCGGCGCCATGGTCTGTGTTTCAATTGCAACGGCGTCCGCTGCCTCTTCCGAATCGCCGCCCGGAGCGACATCGTGCTCTGGCTGCCATAGCAGCGCTGCCGCCGACACGCCGGTGCCGCGCCTCAATGGGCGCAACGCCGCCGAGATCGTCGCGCAGATGCAGGCATTCCGCGGCGGCGCCCGCCCGGCGACGGTGATGGACCGCATCGCCAAGGGCTTCTCCGACGCGGAGGTCCAGGCCATCGCCGCGTGGTACGCGGAACAACGCTGAGGGGCCGGCCATGAAGCATGCCCGCACCAGTCGCCGCCAGTTCTTGACCTCAGCCGGCGCGGTCGGAGCCGCGGCGCTGCTGCCGCTTCCCGCCGTCGCGCAGGCAGCCCCACGCGTCGTCGTCATCGGCGGCGGCTTCGGCGGCGCGAGCTGTGCCCGCGCGCTCAAGGCGCTCGACCCCGGCGTCACCGTGACGCTGATCGAAGCCAACCGCACCTTCACCGCCTGCCCGTTCAGCAACGGCGTCATTGCCGGAATGCGCGAGCTCGGCGCCCAGCAATTCACCTATGACAAGATTTTGGCGACCGGCATCGTCGTTGCCACCACGATGGCCAATGCTGTCGATCCACAGGCGCGCGCGGTTTCGCTCGCCGACGGCACGCGGCTCACCTATGACCGGCTGGTGCTGGCGCCCGGCGTCGACATCCGCTGGGACGCCCTGCCCGGCTACAACGAGGCCGCCGCCGCGCAGATGCCGCATGCCTGGAAGGCCGGCGAGCAGACCACGCTGCTGCGGCGTCAGATCGAAGCCATGGACGATGGTGGCGTGGTGGTCATTTCCTCGCCGGCCAATCCGTTCCGCTGCCCGCCTGGGCCGTACGAGCGCGCGAGTCTCATCGCCCATTACCTCAAGGCCAAGAAGCCGCGCTCCAAGGTGATCATCCTCGACGCCAAGGACAATTTCTCCAAGCAGCGGCTGTTCCAGAGCGCCTGGAAGGAACTCTATCCCGACAATCTCGAATGGGTCGCTCTGTCCAAGGGCGGCAAGGTGACAACGGTCGAGGTCGCGAGCAAGACGCTGGTCACCGACTTCGACAAGGTCAAGGCCGACGTCGCCAACGTGATCCCGCCGCAGAAGGCCGGCCACATCGCCGAGGTCGCCGGTGTCGCCGACCGCACCGGCTGGTGCCCGATCGATCCGGTGACGTTCGAATCGAAGCTGGTGCCCAACATCCACGTGCTGGGCGACGCGACCATCGCCGGCGGCATGCCCAAGTCAGCATTCACCGCCAATGCCCAGGCCAAGGTCTGCGCCGCTGCGATCGCCAAGCTCCTTTCCGGCACAACGCCGGGCGAGCCCAAGCTGATCAACACCTGCTACAGCCTCGTCGCGCCCGACTACGGCATCAGCGTCGCCGGCGTCTATCGTCCGGTGAACGGCGTGCTGACCGACGTCGAGGGCGCAGGCGGCGTCAGCCCGGCCGATGCCCCGCGCGCCCAGCGCGCGCAGGAGGCGATATTCGCCAACGCCTGGTTCCAGACGATTACCGCAGAGGTATTCGGCTGACATGACGGGCGTGGCGTGGTTCGCGATTGGGCTCGCCGTGGCGGCGTTGCCTGCCGCTGCCGGGCCGGCGCAGGAGGCGCTGCGGCCGTATCAGGTGGTCGGCGACGCGATCCCCGCCTCGCTGACGGGAGCGAGCGGCGACCCGCTACGCGGCCGGGCGATCGTCGTCAACCGCCAGGTCGGGCTCTGCCTGCTTTGCCACTCCGGGCCGTTTCCGGAGGAAAAGTTCCAGGGCACGCTGGCGCCGGACCTCACAGGGGCCGGTGCGCGTTGGAACGAAGGACAATTGCGGCTGCGGATCGTGGATGCGGGCCGGCTCAACGCTGACACCATCATGCCGCCGTACTATCGTGTCGAGGGTCTGTGGCGCGTCGCCCCCGCCCTGCGCGGCAAGCCGGTGCTGACGGCCGAGCAGATCGAGGACGTGGTCGCCTATCTCGAAACGTTGCGCGAGTGAATGCGAATGGAACGAGAGACTGATCCGTCGCGGCGCGACATGCTCAAGGCGGCAGGCACCCTCGCCGCCGGCTGCGGCGCGCTGCTCCTGCGCGTGAGCCCAGCCGAGGCCACGCCGGCCGCGATGCAGGCCGCGATCCGCAACGTCATCGGCGAAGCCGCGGTCAAGCCCGGCAAGGTGACGCTCGACATCCCGCCGCTGGTCGAGAACGGCAATACCGTCGCACTCACGGTCACCGTCGACAGCCCGATGACGCCGGCGAGTTTCGTCAAGGCGATCCATATCTTCAACGAGAAGAATCCGCAGCCTAATGTGATCGGCATCCACCTCGGCCCGCGTGCCGGCAAGGCCAGCGTCTCGACCCGCATCCGGCTGGCGGACTCCCAGAAGGTGATCGCGATCGCCGAGCTGAGTGACGGTTCGTTCTGGTCCGATACGGTCGACGTCGTCGTCACGCTCGCCGCCTGCGTCGAGGACCTGTCGCCATGAGCGCGCTCATCAACGTTCCGGCCAGGGCCAAGCGCGGCGAGATCATCACCATCAAGACGCTGATCTCGCATATCATGGAAACCGGATTCCGCCACGGCGTCACCGGCGATCTCATCCCACGCGACATCATCACGTCGTTTGTGTGCCGCTACAACGGCGAGGAGATTTTCCGCGCCGAGCTATTCCCCGCCTGCGCCGCCAACCCGTTCATCACCTTCAATACGGTTGCGACCGAAAGCGGCACGCTCACCTTCACGTGGAGCGGCGACAACGGATTCGCCGCGACCGAAACGGCGAGCATTGCAGTTGAATGAATGCGCGTGCTTCCCGTCACCCTGAGGTGCGAGGGCGCGGAACGCCTGAGCCTCGAAGGGCGACGGGGCCGCTGCCATCGTCCGGCGAGGCGCGCTGTCAGCGCGGCTCTCAGGACGACGGCATCGCAATGCCGCTTGCGGCCTTCCTCGTGATGATGCTGATCGCTGCCGTCGCGCCGGCCCTTGCTGGCGAAATCCCGCTCGCCGAGCGCCGCTCCGGCTACGACATGATGGGCCGCGACACGCGGGCGATGCAGGACGACGACACCGCCAATCCCGGCATGCTGTGGGTGGTGGAAGGCGAGGCGCTGTGGCAGCGCAAGAGCGGCGAGGCGAACCGCGCCTGCGCCGATTGTCACGGCGACGCCGGCCAGAGTATGAAGGGCGTCGCTGCGCGCTATCCCGCATTCGATGTCAAGCGCGGGCAACCGGTCGATCTTGAGCAGCGTATCAACATCTGCCGCGGCGAGCAGCAGAAGGCGACGCCGCTGCCGTTCGAGGGCCGCGAGCTGCTCGCCCTCACCGCCTATGTGGCGCGGCAATCGCGCGGCATGCCGATCGAGAGTTCAGACGAGCGACTCAAGCCGTTCGTCGAGGCCGGCCGCGACCTGTTCACCCGCCGCCAGGGCCAGATCAACATGTCGTGCGCGCAATGCCACGACGACAACTGGGGCAAGAGCCTCGCCGGCGCACCGCTGCCGCAGGCCCATCCGACCGGCTATCCGATCTACCGGCTCGAATGGCAATCGCTCGGTTCGCTGCAGCGCCGGCTGCGCAACTGCATCGTCGGACTGCGTGCCGAGCCCTATGCCTACGGCTCAGCGGAATATGTCGCGCTCGAAACCTTCCTGATGTGGCGCGCGCGCGGCATGTCAATGGACAGCCCCGCGGTCAGGCCATGACCATGTCGGTGGTCGATATCCACGCCATATCGTACCGCCCAACATGGGCCGAGCCATGCGTGAAGACGGCGCACGACGGCGTCGCGATCAGCGGCGATGAGACGCGGCGCATAATCCGCGTCGACGACAAGGACGGCGCGCCTACGACGCGCTGGCGCGAAGGCGGGGCGGATCGGCGAGCTTGAACTCGAACAGCGTCGTTTCTTCCAGCTGATCGCCGAACCAGGCGGTGATGCCGGCTTGGCGTTCCTCGATGTAGCGCGCCTGCCCGCGGTCGAGCACCATCGGCATGTCGTGACCGGGAACGACGATGTTGCCGGGCCGCTTGCGCCAGAGGTCCCAGATCAGGTCGATCGTCCGGGTTGTCACCGCCATGTCGTAGCTCGAGTCCGCTTGGCGCGAGAGGAGCTCGGCGCGGTTCTTGGCCGAGTCGCCGGTGAAGATCACGTCGCGATCACCGCCAGCGGCAACAAAGATGAGATGACCGGGCGTGTGACCGGGCGCATCATGCGCGACGATGCCCGCAAGCACGTGTTCGCCCTCGTGCACGCGGTTGAGCTGCGGCGAGGCCGCGAGCTCGCGGACGTAAAGCTCGGGCACGACGGTCCGGCCAAATGGCTCCCTGACCGCCCAGGCGAGTTCGTCGGCGCCGATGTGGATCTTGGCGTTGGGGAACATCACCCAGTTGATGGAATGGTCGTAATGCGAATGCGTCAGCATCACGTCGGTGACGTCGGCCGGCGTCAGGCCACGCGCCGCGAGTCGTTCGAGCAGAAGCTTGCGGTAGTTGAACGCGCCGACGTCGACCAGCGCGACCCGCCCGGCGCCGCGCACGAGGGCAATCGTGCTCCAGCCCAGCCCGCCGTGGCACACCGCCTTGCCCGGAAAGCCCTGCACCACGATGTCGATGTCGAATCCGCCGGCTTGCATGTTGCCTCCCTATGGTCCGGAGCATCGAGCGTCCATTGTATAGCGTTATCCGCTCATCTCAAATCGTGAGTGTCTTGACGCGCCGGTTCCACCTCGGTCCGTCGGTTGCGGGGAGAGGCGGCGGGGCTCGAGCCGCAATCGACAGGCGCCAAGCATTCAAATCTTGACCCTTCACTCACCCGCCTGATTGTATGCGCCTCCCACATCCCGGTGATCGCCATGACCGCCAGTCCGGTTCGCAGCTCGCCCGTCAATCTCGTCGTCATGCCGGGCGACGGTATCGGGCCGGAAATCACCGCGGCAACGCTTGCCGTGCTACGGCAAGCCGACCGCGCGTTCGGCCTCAACCTCGCCTTCGAGGACGCACCGATCGGCCACGCCACCTTGCGCAAGCTCGGCACGACTCTGCCCGAGGAGGCCTTCGCCAAGGCCGCGGCGGCCGACGGCATCCTTCTCGGGCCGGTGTCGCACAATGACTATCCGCCGGTGGCGCAGGGTGGGCTCAATCCGTCGGGCGAATTGAGGAAGCGCCTCGATCTCTACGCCAACATTCGCCCGGCCCGCTCGCGACCGGGCTTTCCGCCGCGCTGCGGCAAGCCGCTCGATCTCGTCATCGTGCGCGAGAACACCGAGGGCTTCTATGCCGACCGGTCGATGTTCATCGGCAACGGCGAATTCATGCCGACGCCTGATCTCGCGCTGGCGGTGCGCAAGATCACCCGGCAGGGTTCGACGCGCATTGCCGAGAGCGCGTTCCGGCTGGCGATGATGCGGCGCAAGCATGTCGTTGCCGTGCACAAGGCCAACGTGTTGCGCGTGTCGGACGGTCTCTATCTCGAATGCGTGCGCGCCGTCGCCGCGCGCTATTCGACCGTGCGCTACGAAGAGCGCATCATGGACGCGATGGCGGCGCTGCTGGTGCGCGACGCCAGCCAGTTCGACGTGATCGTCACCACCAACATGTTCGGCGATATTCTCTCCGACGAGGCGGCGGAGATTTCCGGCAGCCTCGGCCTCGCTGCCTCGATCAATGCCGGTGCCGATCATGCGATGGCGCAGGCGCAGCACGGCTCGGCACCCGACATCGCGGGCAAGGACGTTGCCAACCCGTCATCGCTCATCGGCTCGGCGGCGATGCTGCTTGCATGGCTGGGCGACCGGCGCGGCGACGACCGCTTGGCTCGCGCCGCCGCGGCGATCGAGCAGGCGCTCGATGCTGTCATCGCGACACCGGACGGCCGCACACCCGATCTCGGCGGCAAGCTCGGCACCAAGGCATTCGGCGAGCGCGTGGCTGCGAAAGTGACAAGCTGATCTCGGCTGTAGCGACACCGATCGCGGCGACCGCGCCGATTCGACCCCCGATGGGTTTCGCTGGCGCTCAACCGATTCCGCTGCTGGTGTTGAGATCGACGTGCCTGCATGTGCGCGCGACAGCCGCCGGAGTTCTGCGTCGCCAAAACCGCCGTTTCGGGCAGAAACGGAACTTGGCCGACTGGCCTGGATGAGGGCAACGCGGTTGGCGCGTGGTGGTCTTTGTGCTTCCCTCGGATGACGACCATTCAGCCCAAGGGTGCTGTCACATGACCAATTTCGCGTTTCAGCAGGTCGACGTGTTCACATCTCGACCGCTGCTCGGCAACCCGCTGGCCGTCGTTGTTGGCGCAGATGCACTGACCGATACGCAAATGGCAGCCTTCGCCAATTGGACGAACCTTAGCGAGACGACCTTTCTCCTGCAGCCAAGGATGAGCGACGCGGATTATCGCGTTCGCATCTTCACGCCTCAGCGGGAGCTTCCTTTCGCGGGCCATCCCACCCTGGGGAGTTGCTACGTCTGGCTCGCCTCGGGTGGGAAACCGAATGGCCATGAGGTTGTGCAGGAATGCGAGATCGGTCTTGTCCGCATTCGGCGTGGGCCTGGTCGTCTCTCTTTCGCAGCGCCGCAAATGCGCCGCAGCGGTCCGTTGGAGACTGACATTCTGGCGCGGGTCATCGAAGGGCTGCACTTGTCGCCGGACGCGATCACTGCCGCCAACTGGGTCGATAACGGTCCGGGCTGGTTGGCGGTCTTGCTGCGTTCGCGGGATGATGTGCTGGCTCTTCGTCCGAACTATTCGATTTTGTCTGGGCTGCACATCGGCGTCGTTGGACCATGGGATAGCACTAAACATGGTTCAGATGCACAGTTCGAAGTGCGTGCCTTCACGGCCGGTGGATACGAAGACCCCGTAACCGGCAGCTTGAATGCCGGGCTTGCGCAATGGCTAATCGGAACCGGTGTTGCGCCCTCAACCTACGTCGTCAGCCAAGGTACGGCTATGGGGCGCATGGGACG
>Ga0307472_100001134_pt1 | contig 10391 bp, 10 predicted proteins | sample atmos_gasesAM5C__2_FD_204582 | JGI IMG/M metagenome (GOLD analysis project Ga0307472, IMG submission 204582) | Hardwood forest soil microbial communities from Morgan-Monroe State Forest, Indiana, United States - atmos_gasesAM5C_05 | ecosystem: Environmental > Terrestrial > Soil > Temperate... | reverse complement strand
CGCCGGTAATCCGAAGCAGGCGGCCAACCGGAGAATCGTCCCGGTATTTTGCGGAATGTCGGGTTCGTAGAGCGCGATCCGCATGGGCACGACTGCGACAAGAGGATTGATCGAACGCAAGAACCGCGCGGGAACGGCGCCGCATGCGACCTTTGGACAGGATCGCGTTAGCGGGCTTGCACTCCCGGAACAAGGGTGCCAATAGAACCCCCGTTGGAATGTGCCGCATTGCCGCCTTCCCCAGAGGCTGGCTGTGGCCGGTCCGCCTGCCGCTGCCGGGGGCGCCTTCACGAGGGCGTCGGAGGAAACGTGGTGGTTGCCGCGCGGGTGGACTGGACGAGAAAGGATCTAAAGCGGTGACGACGACCACGCTTTCGGCTGAGCCGACACGCCGCGATTTCCTCTACATCGCGACTGGCGCCGTAGGCGCGATCGGCGCCGTCGCCGCCCTCGTGCCGCTCATCGGCTCGATGAACCCGGATGCCTCGACCGTCGCCGCCGGCGCGCCGATCGAGGTCGATCTCGCACCGATCGCCGAAGGGCAGATTATCAAGGTGTTCTGGCGCAGCAAGCCGATCTTCATCTCCCACCGCACCAAGCAGGAGATCGAAGAGGCGCGCAAGGTGAACGTCTCGAGCCTGCCCGATCCGCAGCCGGACTCGCAGCGCGTGAAGGAAGGCCATGACCAGTGGTTGGTGCTGATCGGCATTTGCACCCATCTCGGCTGCATCCCGCTAGCGCATCAGGGCGACTACGGCGGGTTCTTCTGCCCCTGTCACGGTTCGCAATACGACACGTCGGGCCGTATTCGTCGGGGACCGGCGCCGGCCAACCTGCCGCTACCGCCTTACGCCTTCGTCGCAGACAACAAGATCCGGATCGGCTGACGCCGCCGCGCGAGATTCCGAGACCGAAACATGAGCGGACATTCGACCTACCAGCCGCAAAGCCGGTTCATGAAATGGCTCGAGGCCCGGCTCCCGATCACGAGCTTGGTGCACTCCTCGTTCGTCGCCTATCCGACGCCGCGCAATCTGAACTACTGGTGGACGTTCGGCGGCATCCTGACCTTCATGCTTGCGGTGCAGCTCGTGACCGGCATCATCCTGGTCATGCACTACACGCCACATGTCGACATGGCGTTCAATTCCGTCGAGCACATCATGCGCGACGTGAACTACGGCTGGCTGCTGCGCTACCTGCACTCCAACGGCGCCTCGATGTTCTTCCTGGCCGCCTATGTCCACATGTTCCGCGGCATGTACTACGGTTCCTACAAGGAGCCGCGCGAAGTGCTGTGGATCCTCGGCGTCATCATCTATCTGCTGATGATGGCGACCGGGTTCATGGGCTACGTGCTGCCGTGGGGCCAGATGAGCTACTGGGCCGCCACCGTCATCACCAACCTGTTCTCGGCCATTCCCATCGTCGGCGATCCGATCGTGACTTGGCTGTGGGGCGGCTATGCGGTCGGCAATCCGACCCTCAACCGCTTCTTCTCGCTGCATTACCTGCTGCCCTTCGTGATCGCCGGCGTGGTCGTGCTGCACATCTGGGCGCTGCATGTGGCGGGGCAGAACAATCCGACGGGCATCGAGCCGAAATCGCCCAAGGAGACGGTTCCCTTCACGCCCTATGCGACAGTGAAGGACTCGTTCTTCATGGCGGCGTTCTGCGTCGTCTTCGCTTGGTTTGTCTTCTACATCCCGAACTATCTCGGCCACCCGGATAACTACATCCCGGCCAATCCGGGCGTCACGCCGCCGCACATCGTGCCGGAATGGTACTACCTGCCATTCTATGCCATCCTGCGCTCAATCCCCAACAAGCTGCTTGGCGTCATCGCGCTGTTCTCGTCGATCCTGATCCTCGCCTTTCTGCCGTGGCTCGACACCTCGCGCGTGCGCTCTGCGGTCTACCGTCCGCTCTACCGCCAGTTCTTCTGGATCTTCGTGATCGTGTGCGTCGGCCTCGGCTGGCTCGGTTCCAAGCCGGCGGAAGGCGGCTATGTGATTGCCTCCCGCATCCTCACCGCGTGGTACTTCATCCATTTCATCATTGTGCTCCCGTTGCTCGGCTTTCTCGAGACGCCGAAGCCGGTGCCAAACTCGATCGCGGAGGCAGTGCTCAAGCACAAGGCCGTGGTCGCGTCGGTGTTTGTGCTTGCGCTCGCCGGCATCATCGCAATGTCGGGGCCGGCTTCCGCCGCCGAGGACACGTCCAAGCCGCCACGGCAGAGCTGGTCGTTCCACGGGCCGATAGGCCTCTACGACCGTGCGCAGCTTCAACGTGGCTTCAAGATCTATCGCGAGGTCTGCCAGTCCTGCCACAGCCTGTCGCTGCTCTCGTTCCGCAATCTCGGCGAGAAAGGCGGGCCGGAATTCACATCGGCGCAGGTCGCGGCGATCGCTGCCGAATACAAGGTCAAGGACGGGCCCAACGATCAAGGCGAGATGTTCGAGCGACCCGGTCGTCCAGCCGACCGTTTCCCGGCGCCGTTTCCAAACGAGCAGGCGGCGCGCGCGGCCAACGGCGGCGCGGCGCCGCCCGACATGTCGGTGCTCGCCAAGGCGCGCGGCTACGAACGCGGATTCCCTTGGTTCGTGCTCGATGTCTTCACGCAATATCAGGAGCTTGGGCCGGACTACATTGCGGCAATCCTGAACGGCTATGAGAAACCGCCGTCCGACCTGAAGCTTCCCGACGGTGCGAGCTACAACAAGTATTTCCCGGGCCACGCCATCGGCATGCCGAAGCCGCTATCCGACGGCCAGGTCGAGTATACCGACGGCACGCCGGCAACGCTCGATCAGTATTCCAAGGACATCGCTGCCTTCCTGATGTGGGCGGCGGAGCCGACCCTCGAGGCGAGGAAACGGCTCGGCGGCCAGGTGATGATCTATCTCATCGTGCTGGCCATCCTGCTCTACTTCACCAAAAAGAAGGTATGGGTAGAGGTCGAGAAGCCACGCGAACTGGCGCATGGCCAGGATCCGCGCGCAACATCGATGTGATTTGGCGCTTCGGTTGGGTAACGAGGGCCCCGTTTGGGGCCCTGCGTTTTTCGGCACGGAGACGTGGCATTAGGTGACACCATGACCAAGGCCGTGCTCGGCATCATCGGCGGCTCTGGCATCTACGACCTGCCGGGCCTCGAAAAGGTCCGCCGGAGGACAATCAACAGCCCATGGGGCGAGCCGTCGGCGGCGCTGCGCATTGGCGAGATCGCCGGGCTGCCCGTCGTGTTTCTGCCGCGCCACGACAAGGGCCATCGGCTCTCGCCATCCGACATCAACTACCGCGCCAACATCGACGCCTTGAAACGCGCCGGCGTGACCGACCTGGTCTCGTTGTCGGCCTGCGGCTCGTTTAAGGAGGACCTGCCGCCCGGCACCTTCGTGCTGATTGACCAGTTCGTTGACCGCACCCACAAGCGCGAAAGCTCGTTCTTCGGCCGCGGCTGCGTCGCGCACGTGTCGATGGCTCACCCCGTGTCGCCGCTGCTGCGCGACCATCTCGGCGAAGCGGCCAAAGCCGAGCGGATCGAAGTCGTGCGCGGCGGCACCTACGTGTGCATGGAGGGTCCGCAGTTTTCGAGCTACGCCGAGAGCATGACCTATAAGGGCCTGGGCTATTCGGTGATCGGCATGACCAACATGCCCGAGGCCAAGCTCGCGCGCGAAGCCGAGATCTGCTACGCGAGCGTCGCGATGGTGACCGACTTCGACTGCTGGCATCCCGACCACGATGCCGTCACGGTGCAGGACATCATCGCGGTGCTGACGGCCAATGCCGAGAAGGCCAAGCGGCTGGTGGCGCGCCTCGCCAGAGACTTCCCGCACGAGCACGAACCGTGTCCGATCGGCTCGGACCGCGCGCTCGACACCGCGATCATCACCGCGCCCGAGGCGCGCGACAGGAAGCTCATCAGGAAGCTCGACGCGGTGGCGGGGAGGGTGCTGGGGGCAAAGGCGCCGGCCGCCAAAGCAAGATCGTCGGGCCGCGGCCGAACAGCGCGATCCCGAGCGCGCTGACGGCGCTGCGCTGGGTCGGCTCGGTCAAGAGCGGCTCCCCGCGCACGGCGTCATGGTTTCGCCACAGTGTCCCTTCGCAAGTCTTCCTGTCTCGCGTGCCCCCGTGCCTTGATCCGGAAAGTCCGCCATGATCTCCGCCGTGCTTGAAAACGACCTCAAGGCCTCGATTCGCACCATCCTCGACTATCCCAAGCCGGGGATCATGTTCCGCGACATCACCACGCTGCTCGGCGACGCGCGGGCATTTCGCCGGGCGGTCGACGAGCTGGTGCAGCCATGGGCCGGCAGCAAGATCGACAAGGTCGCCGGCATGGAGGCGCGCGGCTTCATCCTCGGCGGGGCGGTGGCGCATCAGCTGTCGGCCGGTTTCGTGCCGATCCGCAAGAAGGGGAAGTTGCCGCACAAGCGCGTGAGCATCGCCTATTCGCTCGAATACGGCCTCGACGAGATGGAGATGCACGAGGATGCGGTGGTGAAGGGCGAACGAGTGATCGTGGTCGACGACCTGATTGCTACCGGCGGCACGGCAGAAGCTGCGGTGAAACTGCTGCGGCAGTTGGGGGCCGACGTGCTCGCCGCCTGTTTCATCATCGACCTGCCGGAACTGGGCGGCGCCGACAAGATCAGAAAGCTCGAGGTGCCGGTACGCACGCTGATCCAGTTCGACGGGCACTGACCACCGCGTGTTGCCTGGCGAAGCATGGTCCACCTCGCTCGCCGTGCTGCGGCCGCCATTGCGGGCCGAACAGGCTCTATTGCAGCGACGAGAGGATCTGCTCGCACATCAGGCAGAGCTCAATCTCGCGAAATTGCAAGAAAATGCCTTTAATCCAGCCCTGGAATTCGTCATGCAGCCGGGCCGGCAGGTAGGCGCGGGGGGCCTGGCGGAATTCGGCGAAGGAAAAGCTCTCCTGGTCAGCCATCCCGCGTAGCGAAGGGTGGAGAACCGGCATCTCGGCCAAAACGGTGATGATGCTGGCGTTGGGAAACACGTCCCGGTAGGGCATGCCCCTGGCGACGAGCTGGTTGCGCACGGGCACGAGCGAGGCCGCAGCGAACCAGCGCTGGAGCATGGCATAGGCCTGCGCCGACTTCGGATCGGGGTCGAATAGGAACAGGATCACCGGTTCGATCGAGCGGCGATGGGCCTCTTCGAAGAAGCGGATATTGTGCGCAACGGTAAAGAAATTGCGAAACGTTCGGTGGCTGATATCGATCACCTTGGGGGTCTCGTTGTCAGCGATCAGATGGTCGAAAAACGCCATCTGGCCGCGCACGTCGCTGATGTCGGTGATGGTGGTATGGTTCGGCAGATAGTCGGCGAGCTGAGGGCCTTCGTCGGCCAGATCGAACGCGGCGACGGGGCGGCCGGCGGCGGTGTGATATTCGGTGAGCAGCCGCGCCAGCAAGGTCTTCCCCACCCTCCGGCGCGGCGAACAAACGACGTAGATCGGAGCGGGAGGTCGCGCAGCATGAGGCGCGCGGGCAGAACCCGATTCCGCCGGCGCGTTATGCTGCACGATGCTCATGGCATGCTATTTCATTGTCATATCATCGGCGGAACGCACGTGAGGATGCTCCCGTCCGGCCAATCACCCAGTTACGTGACGGGCGATCAGGCACTGCGCGGTGCGCTGCACCTGACCATATTCCCAGCTACGATGCCTCCGCGACCTTCACAACCGGGCGCGGCTTGACCGATTCCTTGGCGTCGATGATGTCAGTGAGCTTGACCCGATCGAATTCGGCCCACACGTTGCCGAGCCAATGCCGGACATAGCCCCTCAGCACGAACGAATTGTTCGCGGCTTCGCCGTTCAACCCCTTGTTGGCGATGAAGTTGATGAAGGGGACCGAGGCCAGCTCGACCTGCTCGGACGCCATTTCGCTCAGCTTGGGGACGGTGATTTCCACGGCGTCGTGGATTTTATTGAAATAGGTGTTGTAGGTCGACTGATCCCAATCGAAGAAACTCGTGTTGTTGATGAAATTCTTGACCAGGAAATACTTCGCGTCCGACAAGAACTTGGCCGTCTCGGCTATCTCGTCGAGTGAAGCGATCGTCGGGCCGAGAATGTGGAACACGGCGAAGGTGAGCTGGCCCTTCTTGCCCATGTCGAGGAAGCCGATATCGCGCAATGCGCGTAGCGTCGGCGTCATCAGTCCGGCGCGGACGTCGATCAACGTGATCTGGGCGCCCGAGGCATCGAGCGTGTCGAAGATCTTCATCTGGTCCGGTACCGATGTGACGTCGACGACGTCGGTGAGGTCCGGATGGAACCGCTTGAGGGTTCCCTTGGGATGCTCGGTATCAAAGGCGCGGATCGGCACCTTGCGGGCGCTGAAGTAGTCGAGCAGCGTACGTGAGACGGTGGTCTTGCCGACGCCGCCCTTGTCGGCGCCAACCAGTATGACTGCGGGTTTGGCCATGGATTACCCCCTGCCGAAGTGTTGTGACCCAATATTTATTATAGCATCCGACTCGCGGCGGGACAAAACATGTTGGAGCGAAAGCAAGGATAAAGATATGGCGCGCGCTGCCGTCGTGAAAGTTCCAAGGCGGGCGAATCGTTCCACCATTGCTGTAAAATAGCGCGTGCGGTGTTGCAGGCTAGCCCTGTTGCCGCCGGCTCCATGGGCCAGGGGGCGATTGCGGCGAGTCAGAGGAAGCTCCGCCGAGATCGAGCGGCGGCCGATCGGGCAGGAAAGGCTTACCGGCGGCGCCCGTACCGGCGCCGCCGGGATCCCAGGGTCCGCCGGCAGGCCGATCCGCCGTACCTTCGGCCGGGGCCGTGGCATCGTTTTCGGTCTCGGCCGGGCCGGGCAGGGCGAGGGGACCGGGGTCGTGGCCGCCGGCGAACTTCACCAGCGCGGCGATCCGCGCGGTGATCGGTGGATGGGTGGCGAAAATATCCTCGAAGCCCTCCCGCGGGTTATCGACGCACATTTCCATCACGGCCGAGGTCGCACCATTGAGTTCGCCGCGGCCTTCGATCTTGCGCAGCGCCGAAATCATCGCGTCCGGGTTCTTGGTGAGCTCGACCGAGCCGGCATCGGCGAGGAACTCGCGCGAACGCGACAGCGCAAAGCGGATGATAATCGACAGGACATAGGCAAGCGCAACCAGCGCCACGGCAATCAGGATCGCCGCGCCCCCGCCGCCCTTGCCGCGATCGCTCGAGCTGTCGCTCGACCGCGAGCGTCCACCGCCCAGCCCGGAGTTGAACCAGCCGCGGACGATCAGTTCGGCAAAGAACGAGATCACGCCGGCGATGATGACGGCGATGACGAGCATGCGGACGTCACCGTTGCGGATATGGGTCAATTCGTGAGCGAGGACGGCCTCGAGCTCGGCGTCGTCGAGCCGGTAGAGCAGCCCCGATGTCACCGTAACGGAGTACTGCTTCTCGTTCATGCCGGTGGCGAAAGCATTGAGCGCGTCGCTCTCCATGACCTTGAGCTTCGGCATGGTGATGCCGCGCGAGATGCAGAGATTTTCCAAGAGATTGTAGAGACGCGGTTGCTCCAAGCGCGTCACTTCGCGGCCGCCGGTGACGGCGTCGATCATGGTTTGGTGGAAGTAGTAGGCGATAACGATCCACACGGCGGTGCCGAGCGTGACCCAGGGCGCGGCCAGAACGAAATCATAGCGGGCCTTGGCAAGGAGCCAGGCGAGCGAGGCGTCGTAGCTCATCGCGTCGGCCAGCAGCGCGCCGGCATAGGTCAGGAGATAGACGAGGAAGAACAACCCGAACAGCAGCGCGATCGAACGCCGCTTGTTCGATTGGATATGGGTGTAGAGGCCGTAGGAAGCCATGAGGCGATCCCTCGCTCCCGTTCCGGCGGCCGCAACGTCAGAACTTCACCTGTGGCACCTCGCCTACGCTCTTGCGCTCCTCGCCGAGATCAAAGAAGTCCTTCTGCGCGAAGCCGAGCGATCCGGCGAACAGCACCGCCGGGAAATTCTGGATGCCGGTATTGTACTCGCTGACCGAGTTGTTGAAGAAGCGCCGCGCGGCGGCGAGCTTGTTCTCGATGTCGGAAAGCTCGCGTTGCAGGTCCTGAAAATTGGTGTTGGCCTTGAGGTCAGGATAGGCCTCCGACAGCGCGAAAAGCTGGCGCAAGGCGCCGCTCAACATGGTTTCGGCCGCCGCCTGCTGGGGCGTGCCCTGCGCCTGTATCGCCGAGTTGCGGGCCTTGATCACGGCCTCGAGCGTGCCGCGTTCGTGGCTGGCATAGCCCTTCACCGTTTCGACCAGGTTGGGAATAAGGTCATGGCGCTGGCGGAGCTGCACGTCGACGTCGGCGAATGCCTGGTTCACGCGCTGCCGCATCGACACGAGCTGGTTATAAATCATGATGACCCACAGCACGAGGACGACGCCGACGCCGATGACGATCCAACCGGTCGTGGACATGGGGCTCCTCCCGAAGCGTCTTGAGGTGAAGTGAACGCCACCCTCGGCGCACGCCCGAGGGCCTCCAGCCGAACGACTCGTCGTTCGTCGGCTATATGTAGATGGGGTTCACGGGCGACGGAAGCCGGCCGAGGTTTCGTCCTGTCAGGTTCCGGCCGCGCCATGCAAGGGCGAAGGGGTGACCATGAAGGGCAAGATCGGGCTCGAGGAGCATTTTGCGATCGCCGACACGTTGGCCGATTCCAAGGGATTCCTGCCGGACAGCACCTGGTCGGAGCTGCAGGGCCGCCTCACTGATCTGCACGACCAGCGGCTCGCCCTGATGGACCGCTACGGCCTGGAGATGATGATCCTCTCCCTCAACGCTCCCGCCGTTCAGGCCATCCCCGATGCCGGTCGGGCCAACGAAACGGCCCGCAAGGCCAACGACTTTCTCGCCGAGCAGGTGCGCATGCGGCCCGACCGCTTCCAGGGCCTCGCCGCCCTGCCGATGCAGGATCCCGACCTCGCGGCCCGGGAGTTGCAGCGTTGCGTCAAGGAACTCGGATTCAAGGGCGCGCTGGTCAACGGCTTCTCACAGGTGAACGACGCCGACACGGCGGTCTACTACGACCTGCCGCAATATCGGCCATTCTGGCAAGTGGTCGAGAACCTCGACGTTCCATTCTACCTCCATCCGCGCAATCCGCTGCCGCGCGACGCGAAGATCTATGAAGGCCATCCGTGGCTGATGGGGCCGTCCTGGGCCTTCGGCCAGGAGACCGCGGTGCATGCGTTGCGCCTGATGGGGTCGGGGCTGTTCGACCTTTATCCGCATCTCACCGTCATTCTCGGCCACATGGGCGAGGGGCTGCCCTACAGCATGTGGCGGGTCGACAATTGCAACGGCTGGGTCCCGTCACGGCACACCTATCCGGCCAAGAAGAAGATCGCCGACTATTTCTGCGCCAATTTCTATCTCACCACGTCCGGCAACTTCCGCACTCAGGCGCTGATCAACGCGATGCTCGAGGTCGGCTCGGACCACATCCTCTTTTCAACCGACTGGCCGTTCGAGAACGTCAGCCACGCCGCGGACTGGTTCGACGCCGCAACGATCAGCGAGAACGATCGCATCAAGATCGGCCGGACCAACGCCATACGCTTGTTCAAACTGACGACGAGTTGACACCGTCGAAAATCACCAGGACGTGAATTGCGCATCGTGCGACGGCAATAGCATTCAAGCGTTGTTTGGCGCGCCGTGGGAATCCGACGTTCTCGCCGCGTTGGCGCTCGCCGCGACGAGAACGTCCGAAAATGCGAATGCAGGATGTTGCCGATCGTCGATCGTACCTATCTGTAGTCTGACGATTTGCCGGTTCAGCCAGGAGGACAGAATGACAAAAACAGCGCGCCGCATCGCGATGGCCGTTTTGTTCGCTGCCGTCGGCGCAATGCTCGCACCCGGCGCACCGGCGCAGGCCGCTACGCGCTATGACGGCACATGGAGCGTCTTGATCATCACTCAGCGCGGAACCTGTGACGCCGCCTATCGCTACGGGCTACGCATCGCCAACGGCGCCGTGCGCTACGACGGCGGCGCTCCCGTCAGCGTCAGCGGCCGGGTGAACGCCAACGGGGCAGTGACCGTGAGCGTTGCAAGCAGCGCCGGTAGGGCTGCCGGTTCCGGCCGCCTGACGTCGGCCGGCGGATCTGGAACCTGGAGGGGAAGCGGCTCGCAAGCGAGCTGTGCCGGCCGATGGACAGCCGAGCGCCGCGGCTAGATGTGAGCGCGTTCCGGCTAAGTTGAATCGGAAACGCACTCTCATTGTTTTGTTGATCGCATTGTCCGCGGAAAACCGGCGCCCGCCCCGGATCGGGCAGGCTTTCTCCGAAAAAAGCTCTGGATTACTAAACGGCTTCGCGCAACTTGACGGCGCCTTCGAGGTCGACCGAA
>Ga0307472_100001132_pt1 | contig 10394 bp, 11 predicted proteins | sample atmos_gasesAM5C__2_FD_204582 | JGI IMG/M metagenome (GOLD analysis project Ga0307472, IMG submission 204582) | Hardwood forest soil microbial communities from Morgan-Monroe State Forest, Indiana, United States - atmos_gasesAM5C_05 | ecosystem: Environmental > Terrestrial > Soil > Temperate... | reverse complement strand
CCTTCACGCCCGCGAGGTACGTGTCGATAGAGGTCGGCTTTCGGATCATGGCGCATCGAGTTTACGGCCGATCGAACCCGATCGGCCGCCTGGGCTCGTCCGGCGGGGTCATGAGCTCCCGAATGGCGTCGAACACGATCCGGAACTGGCCGTCGTACTTCCTCTCGAGCGCCGCGAGCTTGCTCGCGAGCTCTGCGTTCGAAAGCAGCATCTGCCGGAGGCGGACGAACGCGCGCATGATCTCGATGTTCACGCGCACGGCGCGCGGGCTGTGCAGGACGCTGGAGAGCATGGCCACGCCCTGCTCGGTGAAGGCGTAGGGCGGGTAGCGGCGACCCCCGCGGCGGACTGTTGAGGTCACAATCTGTGACCTCAAACCGGCCCACTCAGAGGCGGTGAGCTGGAACATGAAATCATGCGGAAACCGGGCCAGGTTGCGCTTAACGGCCTGGATTAGGACCTTCGTCTCGACGCCATAGAGTTCGGCCAGCGCCTGATCGAGCAGTACGCGATGACCGCGCTGGACTAGGATCGCGCCGGCGATGCCCTCGACGCGGGCGGGGGCCTTCAATTTCGCCACAAACCCGCCTCTCATCTGCCGCCTTAGCGAGATCACGATTGGCCGAGAATGCGATCGAGCTCGTCGGCCCATCGCTGCATCGCCTCGATGCGCTCGGCTTCATAGTCGGCCCGGTTGTAGACCGCCATTACGCCCTGCATCGTGTGGTTCAGGATCTTCTCAGCGATATGCGGGAGCACACCGAGCGTGTTGAGCCGCGTGGCGCAGGTACGGCGCAAGTCATGCGGCCGGAAGGCCGGTGAGATCCGCTCGCGCTCGCACCAGCGGCGCAGCCACGCCTGTACACCGGTGTCGGTGGCCGTACCGAAGATGAGCTCGCGGGATTGATCCTGGCTGCGCAGCAGCGCAAGCGCCTGACGCGAGAGCGCCACCCAGTGTGCGCGATGGTTTTTCGAGTGTTCCTTCGGGATATGCCAGCGGTCGCCGAGCACGTGCGACCAGGTCGCACGCTGCGCCTCACCGATCCGTTGCCCGGTCAGCAGCAGAAAGCGAAGGAGTGGGCTGTGCGAGGAGCTGGTTTGCCAGAGCTTGCGCAGCTCCTCATCGGTCAGCACCCGGTCGCGTGAGACCTCCGTGCCGCCGATGAGCCCGCTGGACAGCCGGTCGACGGGGGAGATCTGCAGATAGCCGGCGTCGACGGCGAAGCGCAGCGCGGTCTTGAGGATCGAAAGGGCACGGTTCGCGCCGATTGGCCCACGCTCCTCGGCGTAGCGCCGCAACGCGTGCCGCACCTCCACGCGCTCGAGGTTGCGCAGCTTGGTGGCCTTTAGCGCCGGGTCGAGCCGGTCGATGTAGCCACGGACCTCATGCGGCCGCCGGTAGGTTGTTCGCACGATGTCCGCGTGCCAGGCATCGAGCAGCGCACCCAGCGTGAGTGTGGAGACGTCCTTGCCCGCGAGAGCGCCGGCCTTCAGTCGCGCCTGGACGAGGCCGAGCACCGGCCATGCGCCCACGGTGATGACTTCGACATGACCGCCGCGCTTGCGCCGTAGGACCCAGGAGCGGCCTCCCGTCGCGCGCACGCGCAAGTACAATCCATTGCCGTCGCTGTACCACTTATCGCAGTGCGCGGGCTTGAGGGTGCGTATTCGCCGGTCCGACAACATTTGGCGCTCCGGGAGTGTATCCGGGATACACCTTGGCGCGTCAGGATAGTGGACAACCCTAGACCAGCCTAGACACAATAAGACACGTAATCATCAAGTTATATTTGTAAGTGCCGATGTGAAAATTCTGTTCGTCTGTCTCGGCAACATCTGCCGCTCGCCCACCGCCGAGGCGGTGTTGCGGGTGCTCGCCGCGCGCGAGGCGCCGGAGCTGCCGCTCGAGGTCGACTCGGCCGGAACCGCCGCCTATCACGTAGGGCAGCCGCCGGACCCACGCACGCGCGCGGCGGCGGCGCGGCGCGGCTATGACCTCTCCTCGCTGCGGGCACGCACCGTCGAGCCCGGCGACTTCGAGCGCTTCGATCTCATCCTGGCGATGGATCGCGAGAACCTGCAGGCCCTGCGCCGCCGTGCGCCAGCGCACGCGCACGAGCGGCTGCGCCTGTTTCTCGAGTTTGCGCCCGATGCGGCGCCCGAAGATGTGCCGGACCCGTACTACGGCGGGCCCAACGGCTTCGAGGAGGTGCTCGATCTGGTGGAAGCCGCCACGCGCGGACTGCTCGCGCACTTGCGCCAGCGACCGCGCGCGGCCTGACTTGCGCCGCGGCCCTTATTCCTCGGAACCCCGGCTGCCGCCGGCATCTTTCGCCGGGGCCGACGACCACACGACGTAGGGCTTACCCGCCGTGCCGGCATCCGGCTTGGGCGTCGGCTCGAAGTGTGCGAGCGGCGCGGCTTCGTGCGCGGCGGACGGCTCACGCGGCTCGGCGTGGAATTCACGCGGCGCCGGCTGATCCGCCGCCTCGCGCGACTGATCGACCGGAGGCGGCGCGGATTCGGGCGACGCGGCCGCATCGTGTGAGCCGTTTCCGGCGGCGACGGCCTCCGTGCCTGCAGCCATGGCGCTCGGCGCCGGGCCCGAACCCTCGCGCATGCCGCCGCCACCACCGCGGCGCCCGCGACGGCGGCCACGGCGCCCGCGGCGCTCGCCACGCTCCCCACGGTCCGCCCGGATTTCGCCCGGCGCCGCCGGTGTATCCGCCGCCGTTCGCTCGGTGCTCGCACGGTTCTCGGCAGGCGCGGCGCTGGCCGGGGCTGCGCCCCTTTCACCGCCGCCGCGCTCCGCAGAGCGGTCGCGCCCGCCGCGGCCCTGGCTGTCGCGGTTGCGATCCCGGTCCCGCATGTCGCGGCTGTCACGGCCGTCGCGGCTGCGACCGCGATCCCGGTCGCGATCGCGCCCCTCACCGCGGCGCTCGCCGCGCTCGCGGCGGGCACCCTCGGCATGGCGCCCGCGTCCATGGTCGCGCCACCCATCGCGGCGGTGCTCGTCGCTGCGGCGCGCGCTCCCGGACGGGGCAGTGGGGGCCGGCTGCGGCTCGGCAGGAGCTGCAGGCTCGCCGACCAGAATGCGCTTCACGCGCGACCAGAAGCCGGCGTGCGCAGTGGGCTCGCCGTTACCCGGGTGTGCGTGCTCGCGGGCGGCCGCCGGCGCCGGAGCCGAGATCGGGGCCGGAGTGGCCGGCAGGAGCGCTGCCACCGCGGGCGCCTCCTGCTGCGGCTTCTTGTCCTGGGCACTGCCGGGCTGGGCGACCTCTGGCGCCGTCGGCATGAGATAGGTTGCCTGCCTGTTCTCGGGCAGATCGATCTCGTCGTCGCGCAGGCGCCGGATCGAGTACTCGGGTGTCTGGATGTTCTCGTTCGGCACGATGATGAGCTCAGCCGAGCTCTTGTCCTCGAGCGTGCGCAGCCACTCGCGCTTCTCGTTGATGAGATAGGTCGCCACCGCCACCGGCACCTGCGCGATCACACGCGCAGTACGGTCCTTGCGCAGCTCCTCGCCGATCAGGCGCAGCACCGCGAGCGTCATCGACTCGACGCTGCGGATACTGCCGATCCCGACGCAGCGCGGGCAGACGATGTGGCTCGATTCGCCGAGCGATGGGCGCAGGCGCTGCCGCGACATCTCCAGCAGTCCAAAGCGCGACAGGCGCCCGATCTGGATGCGGGCGCGGTCCATCTTCATGGCATCGCGCAGCCGGTCCTCGACATCGCGCTGATTCTTGCTGGACTCCATGTCGATGAAGTCGATGACGATGAGCCCGCCGATGTCACGGATGCGCAGCTGCCGGGCGATCTCCTCGGCGGCTTCCAGGTTGGTGTTGGTGGCGGTGGTCTCGATGTCGCTGCCGCGCGTGGCGCGCGCCGAGTTGATGTCGATGGACACCAGCGCCTCGGTGTAGTCGATGACGATGCTGCCGCCCGAGGGCAGCTGCACCTTGTGGGCGTAGGCCGACTCGATCTGGCTCTCTATCTGGAAACGCGTAAAGAGCGGGATGTCGTCGGTGTACATCTTCAGCCGCCGCTGGGCCTCCGCCGGCATGAAGCGTTGCATGTACTCCTGCGCCTTCTCGAAGGCCGCCTGGCTGTCGACCAGCACTTCGCCGACGTCGTCGGAGAGGTAGTCGCGCATGGCGCGGGTGACCGCATCGCTCTCGCGGAACACCAGGAACGGCGCCTGGCGGTCCTTGGCCGCGGCGGCGATCTGCTCCCATTGCACCTTGAGGTTATCGAGGTCCCACTGCAGCTCCGGGGCGGAGCGGCCGACGCCTGCGGTGCGCACGATCGCTCCCATGCCGTCCGGGATCTGCAGCTGGCTCATGACCTCGCGCATCTGGTCGCGGTCCTCGCCCTCGATGCGGCGCGAGACGCCGCCGGCGCGCGGGTTGTTCGGCATGAGCACCAGGAAGCGCCCGGCGAGGCTGATGAAGGTGGTGAGAGCGGCGCCCTTGGTGCCGCGCTCCTCCTTCTCGACCTGCACCATGACTTCCTGCCCCTCGGAGAGCAGCTCGCGGATGTTCATCCGGCCGCCCTGTGGCTGCTGGCGGAAGTATTCCTTGGAGACTTCCTTCAGCGGGAGGAAGCCGTGGCGCTGGGCGCCGTAGTCGACGAAGCAGGCCTCGAGCGAGGGCTCGATGCGGGAAATCCTGGCCTGGTAGACGTTGGCTTTTTTCTGCTCGCGGGAAGGTAACTCGATACTCAGGTCAAACAGTTTCTGTCCATCAACCAGAGCGACGCGCAACTCCTCTTCCTGAGTTGCATTCACCAGCATTCTCTTCATGTGCCCTACTTGTACGTTGTAGGGCCGGCAAGCAGACGACGGGAGGCCGCGGGACCTTTGGTCCGCGGCAGCGAAGTTTTCCAGCAACTGACAAGGGAGTGCGACTCTCGTTGTTCATGTTCTTGCCCGCCTCCTCTAAAGAGGCGCGGCGGAGGAAACCTTCGGTGAACTCAACCGACGGCCCCATCTGCGGAAGTTCTCGGTTCGAGAGTTTCGACGCAGGCGGCGCGATCTTGTCGGCCCAATGCGATGGCCCCGATTTAAGGAGGTCCAACTAAAAGGGCTCGGCGGCTTAAGGGCCGGCCAAGCCATTGGCGCGTCCGCATCGCGGACGACAGCGAGAGTATACTCGACAGACCGTTGTAGAAACAATGCCTTACGTTGAGGACCCCTTGCCGGAGCACGACAGCCAGGAAACCCGCACGAAGGTGCAGCACCTGGAAGTGACGGCCGAAGAGGCAGGCCAACGGCTCGATAATTTCGTCCGTAAGCGCCTCGGGGACGTGCCCCGCAGCCGCGTCTACCGCGTGATCCGCAAGGGCGAGGTGCGGGTGAACGGCCACCGCGCGGGCCCCGAGACGCGCCTGAAGGCCCAGGACCGGATCCGCCTCCCGCCGGTGCGGGTGCTGCCTGCTCCCGAGCCCGGGAGGCCGGGGGCGGAGCTGCTGGCGCGCATCGGTGGCGCGGTGATCCACGAGGATGCGCGGCTCCTGGTGCTCGACAAGCCGGCCGGGATCGCCGTCCACGGGGGGAGCGGCGTGAGCTCGGGTGTCATCGAGGCGCTGCGGCTGCTGAGGCCGGAGGAGTCCCTCGAGCTCGTCCACCGGCTCGACCGTGACACGAGCGGATGCCTGCTGGTGGCGCGCGATACCGCGACGCTCCGCGCGCTGCACGCGCTGCTGCGGACCGACGGCTTCGAGAAGCGGTATCTGGCGCTCCTCAAGGGCAAGTGGAACCTCGGCGATAAGCGCATCGACGTGCCACTGCGCACGGACACGCGCGTCGGCGGCGAGCGCACCGTGCGTGCCGCGCCTGAAGGCAAGCCCTCGACGAGCCGCTTCCGACCGGTGCAGTTCTTCGGGCGCACGGCGACGCTGGTGGAGGTCACTCTCGATACCGGCCGCACGCATCAGATCCGCGTGCATGCGGCGCACGCCGGCCACCCGGTGGCGGGCGATGCCAAGTACGGCGACGAGAGTTTCAACCGCGAGCTGCGCGCGCTCGGGCTCACGCGCATGTTCCTGCACGCCTCGAGCGTGGGTTTCACCTGGCCGCAGGGTGGGGAGTTCAGCATCAACACCCCGCTCCCCCGCGAGCTGACCGCGGTGCTCGATAGGCTCGCGGCCGCGCCGCGACCTGGGCCTAAGGCAGTTGAAAGCCCGCGGCGCGCAGCGCGCCCGCGAGCCAGATGAGCGGCAGGCCGATGAGGGCGGTGGGATCCTGGCTCTCGATACAATCGAAGAGCGTGATTCCCAGAGCCTCGGCCCGAAAGCCGCCGGCACAATCGAACGGCCGTTCGCGGGCGATATAGCGATCGATCTCGCTCGCGGACAGCTCGCGGAATACCACCGTGGTCGTGTCGACGTGCGCGAGGTGCAGCCCCGCACGTGCGCCGAGCAGCACACAGGCCGTGTAGAAATGGGCGGTGTGACCCGAGAGGCGCAGCAGCTGCTCGCGGCAGCGCCGGGCATCGCCCGGCTTGTCGAGGACCTCGACGCCGCAGGCCGCCACCTGGTCGCTGCCGAGAACGAGCGCCTCCCCGTGGCGCGCGCTCACGGCCTGCGCTTTGGCGGCCGCGAGCCGCAGCGCCCGGTCCGCCGGGGATTCCCCGGCGAGGTGCTCCTCCGAGACTTCGGGCGCCACCACCTCGAAGTCGAGCGCCAGCCGCGCCAGCAGCTCGCGGCGATAGGGGGAGGTCGAGGCGAGGATCAGTTGCGGCACGCGCTCGGCTCAGGCGTGTGAATCGCCTTCGAGAAACAATGGCTTAGCCCCAAATCCGGCTTTGACTTGGGAGGACTCGGTACCTATTATACGCGCCCCATGTCGGAGCCCTGGTCGAGGCCGCTCGAAGTGGACCGGCTGGCTGACGGCGGAGCCGAGGTCGACTTTGCCATTCCGCTCGCCGAGCTCCCCGGCTTACCCACCGGTGTTGGAGGGAGCGTCGCGGGGCGTGCGCGCTTTGCGCGAAGGCAGGAACTTCCGGTGGCGGAGCTCACGGTGCGCGGGTCGGCAACGCTCGAGTGCCAACGATGCATGCAGCCGATGAGCCTACCCATCGATGCGATCGTCAAGGTTGCGCTGGTCGCATCCGAAGCCGACGTTGCTCGCGTTCCGACGGAGCTCGAGCCGGTGCTGGCCCCGGGCGGGCGAATCAGCGTTGGCGAGCTCATCACGGAAGAGCTGCTGCTGACACTGCCGATCGTGGCCCTGCACGGTGAGGGCGAGGCCTGTGCCGCGGCGCCGGCTGACGCCGCCGCCGCGGAGCAGGTGCAAGATACGCACAAGCCGTTTGCGCGGCTTGCGGACCTGTTGAGACGTTAGACTGAATCGAATCAGGAGCTGATCCAATGGCTGTTCAAAAAAGCCGCAAGACCCCCTCGCGACGCGGCATGCACCGTTCTCACGATGGACTCGCCAAGCCCGCACTGTCGACCGATCCGCAGTCCGGCGAGACCCATTTGCGGCACCGCATCACTCCCGACGGCTTCTATCGGGGCAAGCGCGTCATCGAGAAGCCGGCCGGGACCGAAGAGAAGGAATAGCCTTCGTCAATGCTGCCGATCGCGATCGACGTGATGAGCGGCGATCATGAGCCGCGTGAGTACGTGGCCGGAGCGCTGCGCGCGCTCGCCGACGATGCGGAGCTGCGCGCGACGCTGGTCGGCGATCCGCAGCTGATCTCCGCGGCGCTCACCTCGCAGCCGGACGCCGTGCGCGCGCGCGCCGCGGTGGCCGCGGCCTCGCAGGTGGTGACGATGGACGAGAAGCCGCGCGAGGCCATCCGCCACAAGAAGGACTCCTCGATGCGGGTGGCGATCGACCTGGTGCGCGCGGGAGCGGCCAGCGCCTGCGTGAGCGCCGGCAACACCGGGGCGCTCACCGCGATCGCGCACTTCGTGCTGAAGACGCTGCCGGGCGTCGAACGCGCCGCGATCATTTCCGCGATCCCGGCCGCCCACGGCCATACCCACATGCTCGATCTCGGCGCCAACACCAAGGCGTCGCCCGAGCAGTTGCGCCAGTTCGCCGCCATGGGCGCGATCATCGCCCGCGATGTCTACGGCGTGGCGAACCCGCGCATCGGGCTGCTCAACATCGGCGAGGAGGACATGAAGGGGCATGAGGGCGTGCAGGCGGCGCACGCGCTCATGGGCGGCGGCGGCCTGAACTACGTCGGCTTCGTCGAGGGCGACGACATCTTCTCCGGCGACGTCGACGTCGTGGTCACCGACGGCTTCACCGGCAACGTGGCGCTCAAGGCCATGGAAGGCGTCGCCGGCCTGATCGCCGATCGACTGCGCCAGGAATTCCAGGCCTCGTTCCTCGACCGCCTCGCCGGCGTGATCGCCCGCCCGGTGCTGCGCCGCGCGGCCGCCGGTCTCGATCCGCGGCGCTACAACGGCGCCTGCATGGTCGGTCTCACCGGCATCGTGGTGAAGAGTCACGGCAGCGCCGACCGGGTCGCCTTCTCGCGCGCCATCGGCACCGCGGCGCTCGCCGCGCGCCGCGGGCTCACCGGGCACATCGCGCAGGCGCTCAACGCCCAGGGGGCCGCAGCTTGATTCATTCACGCATCGCCGGCACCGGCTCGCACCTGCCCGAGAGAGTTGTCACCAACTTCGACCTCGAGAAGATCGTCGATACGAGCGACGAGTGGATCCGTACCCGCACCGGCATCGAGCGGCGCCACATAGCCGCCGACGGCGAGACCACGGTCGATCTCGCCGAGCGCGCGGCGCGGCGGGCGCTGGACGCGGCGGGCGTCGCGCCCGGGGACGTCGACTTCATCGCCTTCGGCACCACGACACCCGACCTGGTATTCCCGAACTGCGGGGTGCTGCTGCAGGCGCGCCTCGGCTGCCGCAACGTCCCGGCGTTCAGCGTCGAGACCGCCTGCGCCGGCTTCATGTATGCGCTGTCGATCGCCGACAAGTACGTGCGTTGCGGCGAGGCGAAGCGTGCGCTGGTCGTCGGCGCCGAGACGCTCTCGCGGATCACGGACTGGAACGACCGCTCGACGGCGGTGTTATTCGCCGACGGCGCGGGGGCCGTCGTGCTCGAGCCCTCGAGCGAGCCCGGCGTGCTGTCGACGCATCTGCACGCCGACGGCCATTACAAGGACCTGCTGTACTGCGGTGCCGGCGTTTCCAAAGGCTTTGGGGACGGGGCCAAGCTCACGATCACGATGGCCGGAAACGAGGTCTTCAAAGTCGCCGTGACCAAGCTCGGGCAGGCGGTCGATGAGACGCTCGCGGCCAACGGCCTCGACCGCGGGGCGCTCGACTGGCTGGTGCCGCACCAGGCCAATATCCGCATCATCCAGGCGACTGCGCGCAAGCTCGACATGCCGATGGAGCGGGTCATCGTCACCGTGCAGGAGCACGGCAACACCTCCGCGGCCTCGGTGCCGCTGGCGCTCGACGTGGCCGTGCGCGATGGCCGGATCAAGCGCGGCGAGCTGCTGCTGCTCGAGGCGTTCGGCGGAGGTTTTACCTGGGGCTCGGCACTGGTGCGGTATTAGCTGACCGCCCTTTGTGCGCCCGCAAAAAAACGCCGCGCAGATGCGCGGCGTTTCTCATCAGTTCCAGAGATTCTTTACTTCGATACTGACCGCTTGAACATCCGGTCGATCTTCTCGTTCGTCGCGTCGCAGCACGACTGACTGGCATGGGCCGCAGCCAGCGCCTGGTTCGCCGTGCTCTGCGCACCACTGGCAGCCTGTCCGGCCGAGGAGGCCGCGCTGTTGGCTGAATCAGCAGCGCTCTTCGCGCCCGACGCATCGCTCTGCGCCTTCGCTAACTGAGCCTTGAGATCATCAAGCTGTGCCTGGATGGGCTTCAGATCCGTACAACCTGCCATTCCCACCAGCAGCGCCGCGGCAGCCACGGCCTTCACAATGCTCGCGCTCTTCATACAAGTCCCCTTTGGGTTGTTGATTCGGGATGTCTTGATAACCGATGCGACTCCGGTGGGCAAGTTCCGCCGTCTTCGCCGCGCGCCACTGCATCAAATTTGCCGTTGGAATGCAACTCCGGAGACGGCGAATGTCTTCGCTTCGCGACAGCGACGCTCGCGCTCACCGCAGCGATTCTCGCCATTCGCTGAACGGTGACTGAACAATTTTTGCGGCGGAATAACAGTCACCGGGTGCGCGCGATGCGCTGCGGCGATCTGCTGCGCGCCCGGTGTTGATGTCGGATGTCAGAGTGTTGCTTAAGAATTTGTAATCGCACCGATTCCGCTCACGTCTCCTGCTTGCGCGGGTGCGTGGAGGCGCGCTGCGCTCTCGCGAAGCGAAGCGATGTTGAGCACGAGGACGTACGGCGCGCAGTTGGGCCCGCGGTGCAGGCGAGTCGCTGACGTGACCGAT
>Ga0307472_100001131_pt1 | contig 10400 bp, 12 predicted proteins | sample atmos_gasesAM5C__2_FD_204582 | JGI IMG/M metagenome (GOLD analysis project Ga0307472, IMG submission 204582) | Hardwood forest soil microbial communities from Morgan-Monroe State Forest, Indiana, United States - atmos_gasesAM5C_05 | ecosystem: Environmental > Terrestrial > Soil > Temperate... | reverse complement strand
TAAGAGACCTGCTAAACAGAGATGACCGCTCTGTTCGTCGAAGAAAAAAACTCACCGATTGTCTTGCACAGCTCGCCTAGAGCGGCTGCGCAAGCTGGTAGAAATCTTTGATGCCCCTGCCATCGTGAGATATGCGGGATTGTGCGGATGGGCTCTTGCTCGAGCGCACGCAAAGTCGGGAAATGCCGCCATGATCAGCGGATACCTCGGCAACAGCAGCAAATTTGATGAAGCTGTTGCGAGTTTTGCTGTGACCTACGCCGACCAGAATGAGCGGGATCATCAAGTTTTCCTGGAAGCAATTCGTGACGGCAGAATTCCGGTCTATTAAGAACAATAAAGTCATTCACCTCTTCCCTTTTTTCGTAGGGGAAATATGGTTGCAAAGGAAGCTCCTATAACTTTTGAAAATAGCGCACGCAGACTCGGGAGCAATTCTCGTTGAGTCCGCTGGTTTCTCAGGAGGTAAGCTTAATGCGAGCAAGAACATCTGTGGCCCTTTTCCCTACCGTTAAGTTAGGCGCGTCGGCGGCTCGTAGGATGCTCTTGCTGATAGTGCTTGCAGCGCTCGCCGGAGGCTTGCTGGGCGGTTGTGGCCCCGCCATGACCCGCCAGCAAGTTTCCCAGGAGAATCTGGTGAAACAGCGCACCACGGGGGACGAACAGGCGGTAGCAGAAAGCCGCAGGCTGCTCGCCCGGTCGCTCGAACGCATCAAGGCCGAGTACGACCAGTACACCGCCGGCGCGCGGAAAGAGCCGCCCGTCATCAACATCTTGATCATCTCTGGCGGCGGTGACTGGGGGGCCTTTGGAGCGGGGTTTCTAAAGGGGTGGCAGAAAGTCCCCGCCCAGCACCCGCTGGCCAAGCCCGAGTTCGACGCCGTGACTGGAGTGAGCACCGGCACGCTGATCGCGCCATTCGCGTTCTTGGGCGACGAACAGTCGATCGACGAGGTCGTGGATCTCTATCGCAACCCGCAGGAGGACTGGGTGAAGCGGCGTGGGGTCCTATATTTCTTGCCGGACAACATTTCGTTCGCCGAGGTCCCTGGACTGGAGCGCGAGATACGTAAACACATTACCGTGGACATGGTTCGCCGCATCGCGAAGGCGGGCGCCGATGGCCGGCTCCTAGCGGTCAACACGACCAACCTCGACACAGGCATGTCGCGGGTGTTTGACCTGGTCGCGGAAGCCCAGCGCGCCGCCGACTCGGGACAGGTTGACCGCATTCACAATATTATGCTCGCCTCCGCAGGAATCCCCGGCGCTTTTCCCTTCCGGATAATCGATGACGAACTCTACGTTGACGGTAGCGTAACGGGAAATATCATCTACGGCGGGCGGATATCAGAAGAGAACAGCCTGCCGGCTCTATGGCAGAAAGCCTATCCAAACCTGCCGAGCCCTAAGTTTCGTTTCTGGGTGATTTTCAACAATCAGTTTCGCCCCCTGCCGCAAGTGACGGCGCCGAACTGGGTGGCGGTGATTCAACGGAGCCTGGAGACATCCTCGCGGGCGGCTACGGCGACCGCGGTGAGGCATCTTTTTGCGATGGCCGAGATATCGCGGCTCAAGCGCAAAGCCGAGGTCGAGGTTCGTGTTGTGTCCATCCCGGGGGATTGGATTCCCCCTGTCCCCGGAGTGTTTAAAAAGGAGACCATGAACAATCTGGCCGATCTAGGCGAAAAGATGGGCGCGGACCCGGCGAGTTGGAGCGACGAGCTCCCGTCCTTTTGAGCCGGCGCAATCAATCGTATTGAGTAGGGCACCACGCGGAGAAAATATACTCTCTCGTGCTGGAAGGTCTTTTTGTCATGTCAGGACTCAGTGTCGAAATTCACACTGTTCGTGGGACGTCCTTGTCATATATCAATAAAGTCTCTTGGCTTGTTTTCTGGCGCGCCCTGCAATACGAGCGCTGCGAAAGTAAAAATTCTATCTGCGGGACATCCCGATTGCGAAAATATTTCGCCAGGAGGTGAACATGTCGCTGGAAGAGAACAAGGCACTCTTGCGTCGCTACTACCAGGTGTTTTTTAACGAGGCAAACTTAGCGGCGGGCGAAGCCATGCACACTCCAGATTTCATATTTCACGAAGGAAACAATCCGCCGATCGACCAACAGGAATATATGCGACGCAACGCGATGTTCTTGCGAGCATTTCCGGATCGGATCTTGTCGATCGATTTCCAGGTTGCAGAGGGCGACAAGGTGGTGACGCGCTCAACCCTACGCGGCACTCATCGTGGTAACCTGCCGGGCATTCCAAGCACGGGTAAAAAAGTGATCATCACTGCGACAATCACCGACCGTATCAAGGATGGCAAGATTGCCGAAGAGTGGGAAGATTGGGATGGGCTTGGGATGATGCAACAGTTGGGTGTTATGCAGTCCCCCGCCGCGAAAGAAAACAAGTGACATCAATGTAATAGTTAGAGCAGGCCTTCGGGAAGTTCCTCGGTTTGCTCGCTCGGCCGGCATCGCCCTGAGGCGCGATAAATCGCGCCCTACGTTAGGTGAATCGTCCGTATCTAAAGGCGTCATCCACGCGCATGATTTGGCAAACGGCGAACCAAATTTTGCCTGGAAACAAAATTTCTACGAGCACACCATCCGAAACGGAGAATCTCTCAACCGTGTATTAGGAGGGATCGGGAATGAACATTGAATGATGCGCGATGCGCTTCTGTGGTGTGCGGTCATTAATTATGGAGTACTGTTGATTTGGTTTCTGTTTTTTATCCTGGCCCACGATTGGATGCATCGGTTTCACAGCAAATGGTTTCGACTTTCGGTTGAGCAGTTCGATGCGCTTCACTATGGCGGAATGTCGGTCTACAAGCTGGGCATTCTCCTACTCAACTTGGTTCCGTATGTTGCGTTGCGAATTGTGGGATGATTATGTAAGTAGAGTCGCAAGCAACGCAAGAATGTTATGCAGACCACCTCCGCTATCGCCGCGGAGATTAGTCAGCGCATCCAGAAGCCAGCCAGCCTGCGAATTGAACCTCAGGAATTTTTACCGGCAGCCGCATTGGCGAAAACGACAGTGTCGGCGCCGCAGACAAGCCTAACCTGTGGCCTTGGGCCGAGGCACCGAGCCATCGAGTAAGGTTTTTCTTCGCCTCTGTAATGAGCGTCGTTATACGAACTTCAGACGGACTTTTTGAGCTCCGTCAATTTTTTTGGGACCAGTAGGCTTCTATCATCCGGTAAATCGCGCTGGAGCCGTCCCTCCGACTTGTGGTATTAAGCATCAGGGCAATGGATACATTACCCAACCTGCCGGTAGGTCAGCCGTTTCTCCGAAATGCTCTTGGGATGGGTGTGTTCGGGGCGGCGTTCTATTTCGCTTACCGGTACGGAATGTCCTTCAGTCATGCGACCGCTTCTCCCTTTTGGTTTCCGGATTCGGTTTTACTTTGCGCGCTGCTGGTGGTTCGGCCGAGCCGGTGGTGGGTGTTTGTCCTCGCAGCGCTTCCGATTCGACTGCTGGCCCCGGTTTCCGCGAATCTCCCGTTGTGGTTTTTACTGACCACGTTCGCAATCGATTCCGCCAAAGGGTTACTGGCGGCTGTAGCTCTGCGCCGCTTTCTCAGGAATCCCGTCCGCTTCGAAACGGTGCGGGACTTTGCGCTCTACTGTCTGTTCGTAGTGCTGCTGGTTCCGGCCGCTTCGGCATTTGCGGGCGCCGCGGCGCGCCATTTTCTCGGATATGACTATTGGCCGGCGTGGGAGCAGTGGTTTCTGGGAAATGTGCTCGCTCAGTTGGTCGTCACACCGGTGATTTTCTATTGGGTTCTGGGGGTCTCGTGGAATGCGCCGGCCCGTTTCTCGGCACGGTCGTTCGAAGGAGCTTTGCTCGCGGCGGGGCTGATCGTGACCGTATACGTCGCGTTTAACACCGATGCGGGCGAGACCGGTTTCGCCGAGCCCCGCTTCTATGTGCCGGTACCTTTCCTGTTTTGGGCAGCCATTCGATTTGGTATGTTCGGCGCCTCCGGTGCGATCGCGGTCATCGCATTCTTTTCCGTCGTCGCCGCCCTTCAGGGACACGGAGCCTTTTCCAGACACTCGCCCGCCGATACCGCTCTTGCCCTACAACATTTTCTGTTCTTGAGAGCGGCGCCTCTTTATCTGGTTGCTGTGTTGATTGAGCAGAGAAGGGGCATCGAGAATTCTTTGCGGGAAAGCGAAGAACGTTTTCGCACCATGGCCAATACCGCTCCTGCATTGATCTGGATGTCGGGTCCTGACAAGCTCTGCGACTTCGTCAACCAAGGTTGGCTGGACTTCACCGGTCACACTTTGGAGCAGGAACTCGGAAACGGTTGGACGGAAAGCGTGCATGAAGAGGATGCGCGGCACTGTCTTGAGACTTATCACTCCAGCTTTGATGCACGGCAGCGGTTCGAGATGGAGTACCGGGCGCGCCGGTACGATGGGGAGTACCGTTGGATTCTCGACAGAGGCGTGCCGCGGTATGTCGCGGACGGCAAATTCGTGGGCTATATCGGTTTTGCCATTGACATCACCGACCGCAAGCGGATCCAGGAGAAGAACTATGAGCTTGTTCACCATCTGGGCGAGCGAGTCAAAGAACTAACCGCCCTACACCGGGCCGCTCGCATTCTTCAGAATGAGGAGCAAACCATAGCGGACCGGCTGCAACAGTTTGTCGCTGTTTTGCCGCCAGCCTGGCAATACCCGGAGATTACGGCTGCCCGCATCCGGCTTGGCGAACTGGAGTTTGCAACACCGAACTTCAAGCCAGCTCCCTGGATCCAGCGCGCAGATTTTTCGGTAGCCGAGGGACTGCAGGGAAGCATCGAAGTTGTCTACCTGGAGGAGACACCGGCGGAGCAAGAAGGCCCATTTCTCGCCGAGGAACGAAATCTCATCGACTCTCTGGCCGAAGTGTTGAAGGCGGCCATTGAGCGCAGGCAGGCGCAAGATCAGGTCAGTCTTTTGCAAACAATAACGATGGAAGTCGCCGCGGCCAAAGATCTTTCCTCCGCTCTGGAGGTGCTGATACGTCGCGTGTGCGAAAAAACCGGCTGGGAGATCGGACAGGCCTGGATCCCACGTTACGATGGGACTGTCCTCGATTGTAGCCCGGCATGGTTTTGCGCTGCACCCGGGCTGGAGAAATTTAGACAGTACTCTGAGGCGATTACTTTTCTGCCGGGCGTGGGCCTTCCCGGACGCGTATGGTCTTCGAAGCAGCCGGCGTGGATTCAGGATGCAACACTGGATACGAACTTCCACCGCGTCAATGTTGCCGGTGAAGTCGGACTAAAGGCGGCTTTGGGCATCCCCATTTTAAGTGGGGATGAGGTTTTAGCTGTCATTGAATTTTTCATGCGCGAGCCACGCCGTGAGGATGAGCGACTCGTCAGGGTGATCACCGCGGTTGCCGCACAACTGGACTTGGTCATCGAGCGCAAGCGGGCTGAACAGATGCTGCGGGAAAACGAGGGTTCGCTTCGCGCAAGCTATGCTCGGATTCAAGATCTGGCTGGAAGGCTGATTACGACACAGGAGGCCGAACGTTCGCGCATCGGAAGCGATTTGCACGACGACGTTAACCAGCAGCTCGCCAGCTTCTCGATCGCTCTCAGCAACGTCAAACGGCGGTTACGCGACGGTGGGGACGCGACAGTTCGGGAAGAGCTGACCCTGCTGCAGCAGCGTACCATTGACTTGGCGGATGTGATTCGCAATCTATCGCATGAATTGCACCCCGGAGTCTTGCAACATGCCGGCCTGTCCGCCGCGCTAAAAGGTCATTGCGCGGAGTTTGGCAGGCAGCACGCGATCGAGGTAACGCTTTCTGCTGTCGATGATCTGGACGGCATTCCGCATGACATTGCGCTCTGTCTGTACCGCGTCGCTCAGGAAGCATTGCGCAACATCGCCGCGCATGCGGGCGCGCACAAGGCGCAGGTGATCCTCAAATCCACCGAAGAAAGCCTGGAACTGGTGATCGCCGACGATGGGCAGGGGTTCAATCTCACCGAGGCTCAGGGCGTAGGAGGGTTGGGACTGATCAGTATAGACGAACGGGTGCGGTTGGTAGGGGGAAGTTTGACGATCAACACAGAGCTGCAGCGCGGAACACAAATGCGGGTACAGGTCCCGCTCGGAGGAAACCGATGAAGCGCCGCACGAGAGTGTTGCTGGCCGACGATCACGCCATGGTGGCCGAGGGCTTGGGAACACTTGTGAAAGATTATTTCGACCTTGTGGGCATCGTAGGGAATGGCAACGAGCTGATCGAGTCTGCCCGGAAGTTCCGGCCCGACGTGATCGTGGCCGATATTGCCATGCCGGTATTGAGCGGGATGGAGGCGCTACGCCGGCTCAAAGCAACGCGAAGCGAGGCCAAAGTGATCTTCCTGACCATGCATGCCGATGCCCAGCTCGCCACAGAAGCCTTTCGTGCGGGAGCGTCTGGCTACGTGCTGAAACAGTCCGCCGGGGAAGAACTCATCGCCGCCATTCAGGAGGTCTTGCAGGGGAGGACCTATCTGACCCCATTGATGACCAAAGACGTCATTGCAACCTTAACAAAACCTGCGCCTCAACCCGCCGTGAAACTGACGCCGCGGCAGCGCGACGTGCTGCGGCTCATCGCCGAGGGCCGGAGGATGAAAGAGATTGCCGCGACTCTAGAGCTTTCCACGCGTACCGTCGAGACTCACAAATATGAGATGATGAGAGCGCTCGGTGTGGAAAGTACAGCGGAACTTGTCCGCTACGCTATGCAAATCGGTCTGGTTGATCGCTAATCTCGCTCTGCGGAACGGTTCAAATCGTTCAAGCCGTTCAATACGTTCAAACCGTTGAAGAACACTCGTGGCTAGCGGAGAGTAACAGAGTAGCCGAGTGATGCACCTAAAACCCAATACGCCAATACTCCAATACTCCATCCTTCTTGCTCGGTAGCCAGTATTTTTACTGAGCCTCCCCCTCCGTATATTTTCGGACCCATTTCTCGGTACATTTCCGAATTGCGCTAAGGTGAGATTTATATACGATGCCGCGCAGGTATGAACATGTTTAGCGGGAAAGTGAAAATTCGCGCGCGAGTTGTTTTGGCGGATGATCATCCGGAGGTTGTTGAGGACCTCCGCGCGCTAATGGAGCCGGAGTTCGAAGTGGTGGCCACTGTCGGGGATGGCAACGCGCTCGTTTCGGTTGCGGAAGCGCTCGCCCCCGATGTCATCGTCACCGACATTGCTATGCCCGAACTCAATGGCATCGCGGCTGCGGGCCAGATTTTGCGGATGAATCCCGCTGCACGAATTGTGTTTGTGACGGTACACAATGACCTAGAAACCGTAGAGAAAGTTTTGGCCACCGGTGCAATGGGTTATGTATTGAAGCTCATGGCGGGCGATGATCTTGTCCCGGCGATCCGTGCTGTGCTGCAGGGTAAACGTCATCTGTCGCCAACCGTAGCTGCTAGATCCAGGGGATCCGCATGACAGCGCGCCATGATTGTCAGGCCCCAGCTACCAACAGTCGCGTGGGTATTTCGACGGGAGGTCGCTAATGGACGGAGAAGAGATTTTCAATGTCCTATGTGGGCAGCCGGACCGCGCCGGGATCGGCAGAGACCAGGTTTGCCTAACCCCAATGCATGACCCGTCCATATTGCACCAAAGTACAATAGCAGACCCCTTTTCACTTTTGTTAAATGTTTCCAGGTTTTGCAGGCCTCAGCTTCCAACAGCCCGGTGCGGGGGAGAATGTGATGATCGGTGAAAGCGGTGCCCATTTTGGCGCCTTCAAGGTGAATTATGCGATTGGCTAAATTAGCTGCGATTGTTTCGCTGTGGACAATTTTTTCCGGCTTCGTCGTCCTCATGCATCTGTGGATCAGCGTGTTGGGATTGGCTAACCGGTGGGTGATTATCAGCCGCTTGACGTGCGGCCTTACGTACCTGTTGAGAACGATCCTTAATATTAAGGTGACGGTTATCGGCGATGCGGGACAACTCGAGGGAGGCGGTGCCGTTATCATCGGCAATCACGTCGGTTACATCGATGGCTTCGTTTTGGGCAGCATTTTCCCGGCGCTGTTTGTAACCAAAAGGGAAGTTAAAAAATGGCCAGTGATTGGTCTGTGGACGATCCTGACCGGCACGATTTTCGTTAACCGCCAGAAGAAAGACCAGGTGGCGTCGCTGGTTGCGGAAATGAGCAGGAAATTAAAAGAGAGAGCGAATATCCTGCTGTTCCCTGAAGGACACGCCACCAATGGCGACCGGATGTTGCACTTTCAAACCGCCCCGTTGGCTGCACCGTTGCGCAATCGCTCGATCATCGTGCCGGTCAGTCTCCGATACATGCGGATTGACGATAACCCGGTCTCGAAGACGAATCGGGACTTGATCTATTGCTACGACGACATGGATTTTGTGCCTCACTTTTGGAAGTTGCTATCGCTTCGCAGCATCGAAGCTGTAGTAACGATTCAGCCGAAGATCGAGTGCTCTCGGTACGAAGATAATTCTGCGGGCCGAAAGAGATTGGCGCTGGACAGCTACCGTCGAGTCTTGGGGAGGCGTGCCAACTTCGATCTATCTGTAGAAGGCGAGGAAAGGCGGGAAAGGCTTGCATAGATAGTGCACACCATGACTGGTGTCGGAAAATAAAATCCGGGAAAAAGGAGATTCACTATGCGCCACATAATTCTCGCGACCATATCCTGCGAAGGTTACAGTTTGTGGTTCGATAGCTCTTTAAGGCGTGGGATTTTACTCCTGAGGTTTCCTTAACAGGAAAACTCAGGGAGGAGACTAGCATGAAGGACACAATTGTTTGGTTCATCTGGGTTCCAGCGAGTGTGATTCTCTTGGTTGTATTGATCAACACCTTTGTTATCCCTTAGAGCGTCGGAGTCAGTGGCGGCTGGGTATGATGAAAGATATTACCGCGGAACTTTTGGCAATTGTTTTCGCGGTGTACATATTGATCGCACTGCTTTCGGTGGAGCTTAATCAGGATAGGACGAGCTCCCCGTTGGTCAGTAACCAAGAGAGAATTTCTGAGCTCGGACTCCGTTGGGCCTTTCAACGATAGGCTATTGTCGATAGCGCTTTTTTGGTTAGGAGGAAATGGATATGGCGAGCTTGCTTTTAATCCTAGTGGTCGCAGTCGTCGCGCTTTGGTTAGGGATACAGATGATCAGGGGACGCATCTGATCGTCGGATTCACCGATGGGAAGATCATGAACCACGGAATCATCGCGGGACCGATTCGTCGAATCGCGATCGTCGGCTACCACTTACCGCGTCAAGTGCGGCATTAGTGCAGTTTATTTCCACGGTGACAATGGCGCGGGCCCTGGAGCCAGCCACCCGGCGGACTGGAGCGGATCTCGTCGCGAAGCTGATCGAACTCTTCGGCCATCTTGACGGACGTCAGTTTCTCGAGGCAGGTAAAGCGGGCGCGTTTCCGCAGGACAAACGAGTTTGACGAGAGGACAATGAAAATGAAGGATTTAAAAGTTCGATTGTCAGCGAACTACAGATACATAATTTTCACATTGATAGCGCCGGTGCTCTTTCTGACGTTTGCCCCAAAGGCTGCAGCCGAGAGCGCGAAGGAGCAACTTCAAGGTACCATGAATCGCGTCATCGAAGTTCTCCGGACCATCCGAGGCCCCGAGGACATTCAGCGAAACAGGAGCTCTCTGCGGCAGATTCTTCTGACCCGCTTTGATTTTACGGCAATGGCGGAGAAGTCTCTGGGGAATCGTTGGAATGATCTGAACGGCAAGGAGGAAGAATTTGTCTCGGCGTTTACCGACTTTGTTGAAAACTCCTATATGAGCACACTCGGCTCTTATCGAGGCGAAAAAATAGTTTACGACCGCGACCGGGCGAATGGAGAATCTGCGGAAGTCGACACGCGGGTTGTTGGCGGCCAGGGGAATCCGATCAAAATCGGATACAAGCTCCGTCTCACAGGTCAACAGTGGATGGTCTACGATGCGGTTATCGATGACGTGAGCCTTGTTGGAAATTATCGGTCCCAGTTTACGAGAATTCTTAAGACGGCCTCGTTGGAGGAACTGATTAAAAACCTGCAAGGTAAGGCATCCGGCCGTTAGTTGAAAGCGTCCGTTGGCTTGGACCAGCTGGGAGGCACGCAAAGGGAACAGATCCGAAACTATAGAGCGATAAGAAGCAAGTTTATGGGAATAATTTTGACAGAAACGCAAGTTAATTAATTTAAGGGAGGTGAGCCATGGCACAGAAAAGCATGATTGAATCGGTAAAGGAGACGCTTGTCAGCACCGTCAAAGGGACGGGGGATATTGTGGACGCTGTGGTCGATACGGTAGCCGGCACACTGACAAATACGATCAAGAGTACGGGTACAG
>Ga0307472_100001129_pt1 | contig 10407 bp, 9 predicted proteins | sample atmos_gasesAM5C__2_FD_204582 | JGI IMG/M metagenome (GOLD analysis project Ga0307472, IMG submission 204582) | Hardwood forest soil microbial communities from Morgan-Monroe State Forest, Indiana, United States - atmos_gasesAM5C_05 | ecosystem: Environmental > Terrestrial > Soil > Temperate... | reverse complement strand
CAGAGACAAGTGCGCGATCTCAGGTTTTATCGCGCCGCCCAACCGCGCATCATGAAGCTTACCGACACGTTTGGCGGCCTCTCAATTCTGCTTTCAAAGTATATTTACGGTTTGCGCTGGGCCTCGAGCATCTTTCATGGCGTTGCGCACATGCCCTACCTGCGTTTCCTGCTCTATTCGCTCGTGAGTTGTTTTGCCTGGGTATTTCTCCTGAGCGGCGCCGGGTATTTCTTCAGCGGCGCGGTGATGGGTATCATCGGCGACTTTCAACGGCTCGGGAAGATATTACTGGTGATTGTGGTGTTGGGCATCGTCGGCTTCTATCTGGCTGAGCGATTCTGGCTTTCCAAAAAGGTAGAGGATGTGAATCCCGAATTAATCCAGGATTTCGAACTAGCCGCCCAGGAAAAGGTCCAGGAACTGCGCGAGCGGATGCCATTCAGACCACATCATCAACAGCGCCGGCGCGAAACCGACCAGCATTCCGAGATCGAGCCGGGAGACAGGGATGGAGACTGAGGGATTATTGATTTTCGATTTCTGATTTGAGATTTGGCCGGCTACTTTCCTGACTCAGCTGTTTGGAAAAAGACAAATAGCGCCTTAAGCTTGAGCAGGTGTAGCCAAATGCACTTCAAAAAATCCGAGAGTAAATAAAGCAAATTCATCAAATGATTATTGAGTCTTCTGCTCCAACCCGTGTAGACCTTGCCGGAGGCACCATTGATATCTGGCCGCTCTATCTCTTTCATCCCGGCGCAACCACGGTTAACTTTGCCCTTTCATTGCGGGCCCACTGTCGGATTGAGACGCGGAACGACGATCGAGTGATTCTGGAATCTCGCGATCGCAATGTGGTTCTCGAAACCAGGCTCGATCAGATCGATCAGCTCTTTCACGAAGAACAGCTCGAACTGGTCGCCAAGCTCGTTCACTTCTTTAAGCCGGCTAAAGGCTTTCATTTGACTGCGCATAGCGAAGTTCCGGCTGGCGCCGGGTTGGCGGGCTCGTCTGCCTTGAACATCGCCTGCGTTGGCGCGCTCAACCGCCTGGTCGGAAATCGTTATGGCGTGCAAAAGTTCGTTACGGTCGCGGCCAATGTCGAGACCACTGTGATCAAAGTGCCCGCCGGCTTTCAGGATTACTATCCCGCGCTCTACGGCTCGGTATCATGCCTTCATTTCCGCGCCGATGGCATCGAGCGTGAAGCGCTCGAGGTAAACGCAGCTGAGCTGGAAAACCGGATCGCCATCTGTTACACGGGAGAGCCGAGACTTTCAGGTATTAACAACTGGGAAATCTTCAAGCGGCACATTGACGGCGACCGCCCGCTCTTTCAAATGTTCGACAGTATTCGCGACTCCGCTATTCGCATGCGTGAGTTGCTGTTGGCTGATGATTGGGAACGCATTGCTACGTCCATGCAGCAGGCACATCCAAACCGCAAACAGCTGGCGCCAAACATCACCACTCCCCAGATGGACCGCTTGATCGAGAAAGCACTGGCGAACGGCGCCGCAGCAGCCAAAGTCTGTGGCGCCGGCGGCGGTGGCTGCATTGCTTTCCTTTGCAGCGAGGGAAAGAAAGCGCAGGTGGAGAACGCGCTGGCTGCAGAGTCAGGTGTCGAGATCCTCAAATGGAAAGTGGCGCACGAAGGGTTGGTCGTTCGCGAAGCATAAGGCCCGTCACAAGCGGTACTTAGAGCGCCAGCGTTAGCTTGCTGGCCAGGTGATGATTCCCCCGGAACTTTCTCCCGGTCATTTTGTGTTCTTTTCTCGTTCGTTCGTGTGAATTCGTGGATCGTGACCCTGGTGCACGATACACACGATCCACGAATTCACACGAAAACAACTAAAGGCAAGGACACGAAAAGATTGTGATATAACTCTGCCGCCACAGCGATACCCAACTGCCATTCAACGAGGTAATCATGAAAGCCGTCTGCACTCTGCTCAGTCTGCTGCTTTTCAGTCTCTTCAGTCTTTCGCCGTCGGCGCCGCACGAGTTACCGGCTGAGTCCGCTGATCTGATCCTCAAGAACGGCAACATCTACACCGTTAGCGATAAGCAGACTCATGCTGAGGCGGTAGCCGTCAAAGGCGACCGGATCATCTTTGTCGGCTCAAATACCGAGGTGAAAAAGTTCGCCGGCGCCCAGACGCGCGTGATCGATCTACACGGAGCCACCGTAGTGCCCGGCCTGACCGACGCACATCACCATTTGTCGGGAGTCGGCTTTCGCGAGATGACGCTCAACCTCGAGGGCGTGACCAGCCTTCAGGATTTTCTCGCCAAGGTGAAAGGGCGCGTCGACAAGGCGAAGCCCGGCGAGTGGGTCACTGGACGGGGCTGGATCGAAACTTTCTGGAAGCCGCCCGTCTTTCCCACGCGCTGGGATTTGGACAAAGTAGCGCCAAACAATCCCGTCATGCTGGGAAGGGCTGACGGCCATGGCGCAGTGGTGAACAGCGCGGCCTTGAAGATCGCCGGTGTCGACAAAAACACACCCAGCCCTTTTGGCGGCGAAATCTCCAAAGACAAGCAGAGCGGCGAACCCAACGGCATGCTGCTGGATGCGGCGCAGGGCCTGGTGCGCCGGCACGTCCCGCCGCCAACACTGGCCGACGAGGAACAGGCCATCGTGCTGGGGGTTAAGCGCGACGTCGAGCTGGGGTGGACTCAGGTTCAGGATCCCGGTGGTGATTATGGCGATGTCGATCTTTTCAAAAAGCTTTACAGCGAGGGAAAGATCAAGCTGCGTATTTACAAGGCGCTCTCGAGTCCGGGTCGCGAGGTCGAGCGGCTGTTCCGCGAAGGGCCAATCATTGACGCCTACAACCATCATCTCAATGTGCGCACCATCAAAGTCTATGTTGACGGTTCGCTCGGATCGCGCAGTGCCGCGCTGCTCGCTCCTTATTCCGATGCCTCTGACACCTCTGGCTTCTTGACCATCAAGGAAGAGGTGCTGATCCCGATGATCGAAGAGGCGCTACGCAAAGGCGTCCAGGTAGAGACCCATGCCATCGGCGATCGCGGCAACCGGTTCATTCTTGACGCTTATCAGAAAGCTCTCAACGACGTGCCGCCTGAGCAACGCAAGGTGCGCGAGCCGCGCTGGCGCGTCGAGCACTCGCAGATCATCAACCCCGAAGACATTCCGCGCTTTGCGAAACTCGGCATTATTCCTTCGATGCAGCCCTCGCACGCGATCGGCGACCTGCACTTTGCTCCCGCTCGGCTTGGCTTCGAACGGTTGGCGGGGGCGTATGCCTGGACCAGCTTGATCAAAGCCGGCTCGATTATTCCTGGTGGCTCAGACGCACCGGTTGAGCGCGGCGAGCCGATGATTGAGTTCTATGCCGCAGTCGCGCGCAAGGACATTCGCGGCTTTACCGGCGAAGGTTGGCACCCGGAAGAAGCCGTCAGCCGCGAGCAGGCGCTAAAGATGTTCACGGTGTGGCCGGCCTATGCCGCGTTTGAAGAGAGTCTGCGTGGCGCGATTGAGGTGGGGAAACTCGCTGACTTTACGGTGCTCTCGGCCGACATCATGAAGATTCCCGAGGCTGAGATCTTGAAAACGCGTTGCGTGCTCACCGTGATCGGCGGCGAGATCGCTTATGAGGGGAAGTAGGGGAGGTTGGTCTCTTTTTCGTGTTTGTGTCTTTCGTTCGTATTATGCACCAGGGTCACGATCCACGAAATCACACGAACGAAATGCGTAAACAGCACGAAATGACTTGCCGATCAAAGAAGTCTTGACTAACTAAGATCGCGAGATCTTCAAACCGACTCAGTTGGGCTGCTCACGAGGGATACACTGTGATAACAAATCCAAACACTGAGAATATCGATTCTGGCCGGCGCAACTTCCTCTCGTTGGCAGGCAAAGGTCTCGGCTTGGCTGCTCTCTCATCAAGCTCGGTCGCGTCCTTGCTTAAAGACGTTACTGCGGCCACCAAAAGCATCGCCCATCTGACGCCGGAACAGGCGGCGATGGACGAAGACTACTGGTCCACGATCCAAAACGCCTTCACGGTCACGCGCGGCATCGTCAATCTCAACAACGGCGGCGTCTCGCCATCGCCACGCATCGTCACCGAAGCCCTGGTCCGTTACCAGTGGCAGCAGGAAGACGCCACTGCGTACACGATGTGGCAGCTGCTCGAGCCGCAATCGGAGACCATTCGCACCGGCCTGGCAGAAATGTTCGGCTGCGATCGCGAAGAGATCGCCATCACCCGCAACGCCTCTGAATCGCTCGAGATTCTGCTGATGGGGATGGACTTCAAACCTGGTGATGAGATTCTCAGCACCACACAGGATTACCCGCGCATGTTGACGACTTTGCGGCAGCGCGAACGGCGCGAGGGATTGAAGCTGAAACTGGTCCAGATTCCGATTCCACCAAAGAACCTCGATGAGATCACGGCGGCATTTGCCCGCGGCATCACTGAGCGGACGCGGCTGATTCTAATGTCGCATCAGGTGAACATCACTGGACAGATCACCCCGGTCAAAGCGGTTTGCGAACTGGCGCGCGCGCGTGGCATTGAAACCATCGTCGACGGCGCGCATTCGTTCGCGCAATTTGATTTTCAGCAAAAGGATTTGGGTTGCGATTACTTCGGCACTTCCCTGCACAAGTGGCTGTTTGCGCCGAAAGGCACAGGGCTGCTCTTTGTTAAGCGAGAGAAGATCGAAAAGCTCTGGCCGCTGATGGCCGCCGAGTCCAAGCAAGCGCCCGATATTCGCAAGTTTGAAGAGGTCGGCACGCACTCGGCGGCGCCACGTTTGGCGATTGGCGAAGCCTTGCTCTTTCACAACGGCATCGGCGGCAAGCGGAAAGAGGCGCGGTTGCGTTACCTGTCCCGTTACTGGATGAACCGCTTGAAAGACATTCCGAAAGTGCGCTTCAACACTTCATTCGATCCGTCGCAGTCCTGCGCCATTGCCAACGTACAGATCGAGGGCATCGATCAATACAAGATCGGCAGCTACCTGTTTGATAAGCATCGCATCTTTACCACGCCGATCCTGCACGAAGAGTTCACCGGCATACGAATCACGCCCAACGTCTACACCACGCTCGGTGAGCTGGATCGTTTCTGCAATGTGATGGAGACCATCGCGCGCAAAGGCCTGCCAGCGTAAACACAAGTCAGTACCGCGAGCGGTAACTGACCTGCCTGGCATCGAAGCGTCTCATTCACACCGCGGCTTTAGCCCGGTGGTGAGCACGCTTTCAGCAATGGTAAACCGTTTCAACGGCAATAACATACTTGGCTGATCCATTAACAGGGCGTTGCGTCGGCAGTCATGTGCCCGCTGAGTTGCGGCTTCGCCGCCGGATGTGAGGCATGGCTCCGCCTTGCCGTAGCTTTGGCAAACCATTTCGGGGCTCCGCCCCGGTTTGGGCTCAGCCCTTGGTTTTGCTCACCAGCAACTCTACCAGGTTAGGGCGAAGCCCAAACCAGGGCGCAACCCCAACCTTATTTTAAGGCGAGCTTACGGTGGGGCAGAGCCAACCGCCTCACATCCGGCGGCGAAGCCGCAACTCAGCGGGCACACGACTGCCGACGCAACGCCCTGTTAATGGATTAGCCAAGTATGTTATGGCCGTTTCAGCAGTTTCCCCATTACCTGGCGATGATGGAAGCCGTTTCAACGGTAATCATTCCAGTTACAAGTTTGTCCACCGGGCTAAAGCCACGGTGTGAATGAAAGGGCACGACTGGCTACCCATGCTTTAATGGCTCGGCGTCTGAAAGTTTGCGATAATTAGATCCTCAAGATCTCTTTAGCGAAAGGCAACGCTGCTCGCGCGGATTATTTTGCGGAGGTTGTGATGCAAGAAGGAATTAGAGCCGTAGTCAACGACGGAAGGATCGAGCCCCTGGATAAGCTCGATTTGCCGGACGGCACACAAGTGCTCGTAACCGTTCTATCAAGCGGCGAGGACTTCTGGCTTAAGACCAGCGAGCCTTCACTGAACGCCATTTGGAATAATCCCGAGGACGACGTGTATGCCGAGTTACTCGAAAGGTGAAGTCGTTCTCGTGCGATATCCTTTCTCGAACCTGTCGGGATCTAAAGTCCGACCCGCAATCGTTGTCAGCACGCTCCATTCTTCACAAGATCTCTTTGTCGTTCCCCTGACCAGCAAGACGGCACACCTCTTAACAGGAGAATTCGTTCTAACCGATTGGCAGGCCTCAGGCCTAAACGTAGCTTCAGCGGTAAAGCGAGGTCTCTTCACCATTCATGAGAGCCTGATCGTAAAATCCATAGGTACACTCTCAAAATCCGATGGCGGTGCCGTCGATGAATCCTTACGAGGGTGGCTAGGTTTATGAGCCTTGAGGAACCGAACGCACGAGTAGACGCCAGCCGCCAACACACCGAGGCGCGCGGCGAAACCTTTTACCCAGGCCCGAGCTGCAATCACCTCGCGGCCTTCCCACCCAAGGAGCGCTGGGACGATTGGGTTGAGCTTGACTCAAAGGCCTGGCCCAAAAGAAAAGAGCGCCGCTACATTCTTTCACCAACGACTTGCTTCAACTGCGAGTCGGCCTGCGGTTTGCTCGCCTACATCGACAAGGCTACCGGCCAGATTCAGAAGTTCGAAGGCAATCCGGAGCATCCCGGCTCGCGCGGCCGCAACTGCGCTAAAGGCCCGGCAACCCTCAATCAGATCACCGATCCGCATCGCATCCTGCATCCGCTCAAACGCGTGGGCAAGCGCGGCGCGGGCCAGTGGGAGCAGGTGAGTTGGGATCAGGCGCTGGACGATATCGCCGGCCGCATTCGTAAAGCGATCGTTGAAGATCGCCGCCAGGAAGTGATGTATCACGTGGGGCGTCCCGGCGAGGATGGCTTCACCGAACGCATTCTGGCCGCGTGGGGTATCGACGGGCACAACTCGCACACCAATATTTGTTCGTCCGGCAGCCGCGAAGGCTATCAACTCTGGATGGGGCTCGATCGGCCCAGCCCCGATCACGCCAACGCGAAGGTAATTCTGCTGATCAGCGCCCACCTCGAATCGGGTCATTACTTCAATCCGCACGCGCAGCGAGTGATCGACGGCAAGGCTAACGGCGCCAAGCTGATCGTCTTTGACACGCGCCTTTCGAACACGGCCACGCATGCGGATCACTTCATCTCGCCGATTCCCGGATCGGAAGCCGCAATCCTTTTGGCGATTGCCAATTACCTGATCCAGAACGATCTCTACAATCGAGAGTTTGTCAGGCGATGGTGGAACTGGCGGGAGTTTCTTGAGGAAAGTCCCAAGGCCAAAGGCCAAAGGCCAAAGGCCAACGATGAGGAGATGGACGGCACGCCCTCGGTCCCATTAGAACAGACCTTTGAACATTTCGAGGAAGTGCTGAAGGAACTGTATGCGAGTTACACGTTTGAATTTGCCGCGCAGGAAGCAGGCGTAGAGGCAAAGGCAATTGAAGAGATCGCGAAGCTCGTAGCTACGGCGGGCACGCGCTTAAGTACTCACAATTGGCGCAGCGCCGCCTCGGGCAACAGCGGCGGCTGGCAAGTGGCCCGTTGCGTGTTTTTCCTGAATGCGCTGCTGGGCGCCATCGCCACTGAGGGGGGAGTCTTTCCCAACGCCTGGAATAAGTTCGTGCCGCGCCCGATCTACACGCCGCCACACCCAAAGATGTGGAACGAGATCACCTGGCCCAGGGAATACCCGCTCTCGATGAACGAAATGTCGTTCCTCTTACCGCACTTCCTGAATGAAGGACGCGGGCGGCTCGCGGTTTACTTCACCCGCGTCTACAACCCGGTCTGGACCAATCCCGACGGCTTCTCGTGGATCGAAGCACTCACCGACGAACAGAAGGTCGGCTGCCACATCGCGCTGACGCCTACCTGGAACGAGACGTCCTACTTTGCCGATTACGTCTTGCCGATGGGTTTGGGCTCGGAACGCCATGACATTCATTCTTATGAAACGCACGACGCGCAGTGGCTCGGTTTCCGGCAGCCAGTGTTGCGCGGCGCGCGCGAACGTGAAGGCGTCAACGTTAGCGATACCCGTGAAGTAAATCCGGGCGAGGTCTGGGAAGAGAACGAGTTCTGGTTGCACCTAACCTGGCGCATTGATCCAGATGGGTCGCTCGGCATTCGCCAGTACGCGGAGTCTAAAAAGAACCCGGGCGAAAAACTCGGCATCGACGAGTACTACGAATGGATTTTTGAGAACTCGCTGCCCGGGCTACCGGAAAAGGCGGAGGCGGAAAATCGCACGCCGCTTGAATTCATGCGGCGGTATGGGGTTCACGAAGTGAGCCGCAAGACGGGCGCACTTTATGAGGAGACGGTGCCGGCGGCTGAGTTGGACGATGTTGCGGAAGACGAGGCGGGTCGTGTCTTCACCAGAGTGGCCAAGCCTTTGTCGCCGAACATTGTGCCGTTGCCGACACCCGATGGTGATCAGGATGGCAGGCGGCTGGTGGGCATCAACCAGGGCGGTGAAATCAAACGAGGCTTTCCCACGCCGAGCGGCCGGCTCGAATTCTTTTCGCGCACCATGGTTGATTGGGGTTGGCCCGAATATGCTCTGCCGGCTTACATCAAGAGCCATGTGCACCGCGATCACCTCGCTGAGGATCAAACCATTCTGATTTCAACTTTCCGCCTGGCGACTCAGATTCACACGCGCAGCGCGAACGCCAAGTGGCTCGACGAGATTGCCCATACGAACCCGCTTTGGATCCATACTTCATTCGCTGCGCGCCTCGGTATTCGCACCGGTGAGTTGGTCCGGGTCGAAACAGAGATCGGGTACTTCGTCGTTGCCGCCTGGGTGACTGAAGGCATCCGGCCCGATGTCGTGGCCTGTAGTCATCATATGGGCCGCTGGAAGCTGACCGATGAAGGGCAAAAACAACTGATGGCCACCGTGAAGCTGGACCACCAGGAGACCGAGTGGGGTCTGAAACGCGAGAAAGGTGTTGAGCCATATCAATCATCAGACGCTGACACCTTGCGCATCTGGTGGACCGACGCCGGCGTGCATCAGAACCTGACTTTCCCGGTGCATCCGGATCCCATTTCGGGAATGCACTGCTGGCATCAGGCAGTGCGAGTGACCAGGGCACGACCTGAAGATAAAGCCGGCGATATCTTCGTCGATACGGCCAAGTCGCGCGAGGTTTATCGTAAGTGGTTGGCCCTGACCCGCCCCGCTGACAAGCATTCACCGGACGGCACTCGCCGGCCTTACTGGATGTTGCGACCGCTGAAACCGGCGCGAGAGTATTATCGATTGCCAGGATCAGGCCATCTGGAGCATCCTTGAGCCAAGTCTGAGAAAGCATTCGAAGCGAACGAGAGTGACTATGAGAATCACATTGACCAGGGAACTGGAGTCGCTAATCAAGGCAAAGGTCCGCAGCGGGCGCTACAAGGATGAAAGTGACGTAGTTCGGGATGCTCTGCGGGCTTTGGAACAACGAGACGATTACGAATCACCGGCGTTGGAAGCAGCATTGCTCGAAGGCGTACGCAGCAGCCAGCGTCAATACGGTAAGCGAACGCTCAACCGAATTCGCAAAGGAGCGAGTGAGTTGAGATGACTCAGATCTTCATTTCTGGTCGTGCAGAAGAAGATCTCATTAATCAATATCGCTGGTATCTGGACAACGCGTCCGAGGGCATTGCTGAGCGCTTTCTTATCAGCTTCAACAGTATGGTGGAGAGGTTGGCTCGTTCCCCGGAATTGGGGCGCCTCAGAAGATTCCGGGCGCGGAAATTAGCGCACATCCGGTCGGTCGCACTGAGCAGACCGTTCGACTGCACCTCGTCTTTTACAAGTACACCGATACCAGATTGAGAATTGAGCGAGTGATGCACGGGGCGCGCGATTTGCCGCACCGGCTGGCTGCCCGGCCTTAACAACCATTGTCCCAACCCGACGGAGAAAGGTCCTTGTACTTCAAGCAGTTCTATCTCGGGTGTTTGGCGCATGCCTCCTATCTGATCGGTTCAGACGGCGAAGCTGCGGTGGTCGATCCGCAGCGCGACGTGGCACAGTACCTCAACGAAGCCGCGGCTCAGAATCTACAAATCAAGTATGTGATCGAGACGCATCTCCACGCCGACTTCGTCAGTGGTCATCGTGAACTGGCCAGTCGCTGCGGCGCGGAGATCGTTTTCGGTCAAAGAGCCGGCGCCACCTTTCCCCACCGAGCTGTTAAGGACAACGACGAAATAACGATCGGTAAAGCACACCTGCGCTTTCTCGAGACTCCGGGTCACACGCCGGAAAGCATTTGCGTACTGGTCACCGATACCCAGCGTGTCGCCGGTAAGCACTTTCTGCGGTTGCTCAGACAGCTGGGTATCGGTGACCAGTACGCAAATGCTTTCCGGCGTGTGACC
>Ga0307472_100001128_pt1 | contig 10409 bp, 10 predicted proteins | sample atmos_gasesAM5C__2_FD_204582 | JGI IMG/M metagenome (GOLD analysis project Ga0307472, IMG submission 204582) | Hardwood forest soil microbial communities from Morgan-Monroe State Forest, Indiana, United States - atmos_gasesAM5C_05 | ecosystem: Environmental > Terrestrial > Soil > Temperate... | reverse complement strand
TTCGCACGCGCTTCCATCTCTATACCGTTCCCGGCCAGGTGTTTTATGAAGCCAGCCGCCGCTTGATTTTGAAAGGGGCGGATGGAGTGGTGTTCGTCGCGGATTCGCAGGAAGAGCGCTTGGACGCGAACCTCGAAACGCTCGACAACCTGCGCGAACATCTGAAGGATCACAACCTCGATTTCAGTACCATTCCCTACGTGCTGCAGCTCAACAAGCGCGACCTGCCGAATGTTCTCCCCGTCCCGGAATTGCAGAAGCAACTGTCCGTGAAAAACGAGCCCGCGCTCGAAGCCGTCGCCATCACAGGGCAGGGCGTCTTTGACACGCTCAAGGAAGTGGCCAAGCTGGTCCTCGCCGAACTGAAGAAGAACGCCTGACGGTGCTCATTTCCCGAGGTGAAAATTAACTTCAATGACTTGCCACACCGCTCTCGGCTTTCCATCCTGATCATGGCTCGGTTGAAATTTCCATTTTTGGACTGCCTCGATGGCCTTCTGCGTCAGCCCATATTGCTGGCCTTTAACGAGATCCATTTCTCTGCCTATACCATCCTCACCGATCAAAACGATTAAGACAACGACTCCTCGCTGCTTATTGGCGAGCGCGGCGTCAGAGAAATCTGCGCGCGGACAATAGATGCATTTCGGGTAAGCATCCATCGGAGAATTCGGCGGGACCTGATTCTTCGTGCGATCGTCGATAACTGATTTGGAAAGACGGGTTTTCATCTCGTCTGTAATTGGAGCGGTAACCGACAGACTGGCGACGTCTTTTCCGTCCTTGGTCTTGGCGGCCGCGACGCCAATTTCCAGCCTGCCCCCAAATGTCGGTGATAATTTGCCGACGATGAGAGCCTCGGCGTTGAGTTGGCGAGCGAGCCACCACGCAATTTCGGGATCGCGGATGACGTCGGGAGCAACGCGATTTTTCTCAATGACAGTCCTAACCTTGGCGCGATCGATGACGTTGAATGTCCCCCCGGAGTTCGCGAGTGTGTGGCTGAATCCGTCTGCGAGTTCCTGCCCCAGCTGACTAAGCCTGTCACCCGGCCCCATGAAATCAAACACGACAACCGTTTTCACTTTAGCCTCGGTGAGGGCTTTGGCCATGCTTGGGGCGAGGCCCTGGTCGTCAGCGGTTTGTGGCTGCGCGACAGGAACCACGAGGAGCGCGAGCATAGTGAATAGGAGGACCCGCGGACGCATGCTTCGCGGATTCAGGATAGCGACGGGGACTAACCTCGTCATCTGCCCGGAGTTCGCGCTAGTGCACACGCGCTAGGCGTGGGCGACGCCGCCGCGGAAGCTGGCGACGGCTTTGGCCTCGTCGGTGAATGACGGGATGGATTGGATCAGGCGCGTGAGCTCGAGGACTTCCTTCACGTGCCCCGAGGGGTTCAGGATCTTCAAGCTGCCGCCCTGGCGCTCGAGGGTGACGAAGGAACGCACCAGCGTGCTGATGCCGGAACTGTCCATCTGCGTGACCCCGGAGAGATTGACGAGGACATTGCACGGAGCTGTGTCAGCGAGTTTGCGCAGTTCGGCACTAAGCGAGTCGTTGCTGACGCCGATAATGACGCGGCCGACCAGGTCTAGGACGATGATGTCTCCGGATTTCCGCGCTGCAATTTGCAAGCCCATGGTCGCCTCCACTGCCGGCTGCAGTAAAGGATGTCGCACCGCGATCATCCCGGACGCGCCGGGTGAACACCAAGTGGCGCATTATAACTCCGTTGCTACGCCAACAAGCAAGCACTCCCTGCGCAGGCAGCAGCAGCGAAGGAAAAGACGGGAGGCGAAAGCCTGGCGGCATCCACCTCCCGGGGTGGGTGGGGTTGCTGCCGAACCGTTCTTCGGGCCTTGCGAGTTGCACAGTTGACGGTCCAGCGATCCGGCACGAGTGCCGGAGTCCACGAATGTGGCTCCCAATAGCACACGCGCAGAAAGTGTGTCAACTCGAATCGTGCGGCCTACTTATGGGTCATGAGGCGGTGCTGATCGAGGGTTTCGCGGACTTTGCGCGCCAGGTCACGCGGGGAATAGGGCTTCTGGAGCATTGGCAGTTTCTGTTGCCGCGCCTGCCGGAGCAAATCCATATCAGCGCTGTAACCAGTGGCAAAGATGGCGGGGACGCCTGGGCTTGTCTCACAGATACGAGCATAAGCTTGTGGCCCGCCGAGTTTTGGAAGCACCACATCGATGAGCAGGAGATCAACATGGTTGCGGGGATTCAGGAATTCACGCACGGCCTCTTCGCCGTCCGAGGTGAGTATGACGCGATAGCCGAGATTTACGAGCGTCTCGCGCGCGATTTCGCGGAGACCCTCGTGGTCTTCGGCGACCAAAATCGTTTCGGTGCCTCCGCTGACGGGGCTCGTATCCGGCGCGCGTTCTGGACTCTTCACGGTCTCTAAGCTGACTGGGAAATAGACGCGAAAGGTGCTGCCCACTCCCGGTTCGCTGTACACATGGACGAATCCGCCATGTTGTCTGACGATGCCATAGACCATGGCGAGACCGAGGCCGGTCCCCTTGCCGAGTTCCTTGGTGGTGAAGAAGGGCTCGAAGACGCGGTCCAAGGTGGCGGCATCCATGCCGGTGCCTGTGTCGGTAACGGAGAGCATCGAATAGCGGCCGGGACGCGCAAACGGCTGAGTAGCGCAGGATTCTTCATCGAAGGCAGCATTACATGTCTCAATCTGTAACGAGCCACCCTGAAGCATGGCATCACGCGCGTTGATGCACAGGTTCATGAGAATCTGCTCGACCTGCGTGGGGTCAGCGGAGACCAGGGCGAGGTCTGGGGCGAGGTTTGATTTCACCTCGATACTGTTACCAATCACTTTTTCGAGCAGGCTGAGAGTTTCCGTGACTCCCTGATTTAAATCAATACTGCGGGGCTCGAGAATTTGACGGCGGGCGAAGGCCAGCAACTGGCGAGTGAGAGCAGCGGCGCGATCAGCTTGCTGGCGCATTTTCTCGAAATGACGGTGCGGCCGGGAAGTTGGTTCTGTCTCCTCCATCCCGAGATCGGCCCAGCCGATGATGGCGCCAATCATGTTGTTGAAGTCGTGGGCAATGCCGCCGGCCAATTGGCCGATGGCTTCGAATTTTTGGGCCTGCACCAATTGCTTTTCGAGGGCGATTTTTTCCGTGACGTCTTCGACGATCACTTCGATGCACTCGATCATGCGTGCCGGGTTCGTGGTGCACCGGCCGTTCAAGTGCACATGAATGATTTTTCCGTCCTTGCGGATCCATTCGGCCAAGCCATTCACGCGCCCGGACTTCGTGTACTCCGCGAGCAAGCGGAGCCTGACTGCCGGATCCCGGTACAGGGAATCCGAAGAACGGAGCGCGAGGAGTTCGTCGGTAGAATCGAAGCCGAGCATTCGTGCGAGGGCGGGGTTTACAGAGAGAAGCTCCCCGTCGATTGTCACCCAGTAGATCCCGTACGTGGCGTTGTTGACGAGCTCCCGGTAACGCGTCTCGCTCTCCCGCAACGCCCGCTCCGCGCGTTTACGGTCGGTGATATCTATGATGCTGCCGCGCACAAGCTGCCGAGCCGGCGACCGCAGGCTCACCAGATGAACTTCGCAGTCGAAATCCTCTCCTTTTGAATTGCGACAAACCCACTCGAAGCTCGGAGTTTCGCCTGCGAGGGCTTTTTCGACTCGTTCGCGCGAGGCGGCCCCTGACGGGCGGCCATTCGGCTGCAGCGACGGGCTGAGGTCCGCCGGACCCTGACGAAGGAGCTCCTCACGGCTAACTTGAAACCACCGCAAAGCACTCACGTTGCAATCTATGAACTTATTCTCCTCAACGTCGAGGACGGCAATGGCTTCAGGCGCGTTTTCGACCAGAAGGCGATTGGTCTCCTCGCTCTCCAGGAGCGCTTCAACAGCACGCGCCTCAGCTTCGCGCATTAACCGGGTATCCAGAGCCTGGCTGACAGCCATGGGCAGCCGGGCGAGTTGCTCTTTCAGGACGTAGTCGGTGACCCCGTGCTTGATGCATTCGACGGCCAGTTCTTCGCCCAACGTGCCAGTAACGAGAACAAACGGGATATCAAGGCCGTGCTCTTTGATGAGAGTGAACGCATCCAGCCCCGTCCAGCCGGGCAGGCGGTAGTCCGAGAGAATAATGTCGAATGCCTTTTCGCGCAATTTCCGGGCGAATTCATCCCGGGTGGCGACCGTTTCGACTTCGAATTCAATTTTGGATTTCTTGAGCTCGCGCAGGGCGATCTCAACATCACCGAGCTCATCCTCGACATATAAAAGACGCAGTGGCTCCGCGGCGACGGTTGTCTTGATTGGATCGTCTGGGCACATATGGATTCGGGCGCTCCTAGGCCTTCGTTCCCTGCAGCCTGAGCTTCTTGCGCTGGATGAGCGCCTCCGAGATGATGTGCAGCCACACCTCGCCGTGGTTCCTCAGATCGCAAGAGCCGTGCGGCATGAAATCGCCCGAGCCGGAAAGTTGGTGAAGGAAATCCATGACCTTCCTCCGTCAGCTACACCTTTGGTGCAGCTGCCTTATTTGATTTATCGGCGCCTATCGGCAAGTGAATGAGCGCCGCTCTCCCAAAGGAGTACCCTGCAAAAACAGGAAGAGGGACAACATTCGAGAGGTGATCAACAGGAAGGGAACTCTATTGTGGGCGCAAGCATTGAAATGTCAAGAAATCCACGCGCGGCAGGCGCGAAGGAGTCAATGATAAGCCGCAAGAGCTTGCGCTCACTGCGCAGTGGGCGGTTCTGACGGATGGTTCGCGAAATACTGGTTCATTCCACTGGTGAGCTGCTGCATTCCAGCGCGTACATTGCTGTTCATCGCTTCGACCACTGCGGCGACATTCTTGCCTTTGACAGGTTCATCGTGGGAATAATTGCCGACCCAAACGGTCGTGCCCGCCTTGGAATCGAACAATTCAACCCGCATGGCGAAGCGCGCGACGAGTGCTGGACGGTCCACCTCGTAGAGCGCATCGAGATGGCTACGGACCACATAGTCGCCACGAGCGCTGGTGCTCAGGCGGGAGACGGAGCGGTATTGGCCCGAAGATCGCAGGGAAGAAATCAGCAAGTCCTGAACCATGTCGGCGGGAGTCTGCGCCCAGCGGTGGTCTGAGTAAACTCCAAGCTGGACGGGGCCCGAACCGTAAACGAGGCGATCATCCCGGTAGAGATGCGAAGTAGTGGTGCGCATAACAAGGAGCGAGACCGGATAGACAGCGGAAGGCGCGCTGGTAGGCACAGGACCGGGATCGAGGGCGTAGTACTTTACTGGGCGAGCGCTGCCGCATCCCGCGGCCAATCCCGCGAGCAGAACGGCGACCGCGGCAAGACGTATGGGACGCATCAACACTGCTCGCTCCTCCTGGCCCTACTTCGGCGGCGCCTGACCGGGCTCATGTGGCTTGGGCTCGGAGGCGCGAATCAAAGTGTACGGACGGGTCTTGATGGTGTCGGTAAAGGATTTCATGTTCTCAGTAATGTGGCGCATGTTCTCGATGATCTCGTCGAGATTCTCCGAGTTTGAGGCGAGGGTGCGGTCGAGCTGGTCTGTGAGCGAGGCAGTCGAGCTCAAGGACTTGCGGAGGTTCTGGATCGAGGCGCGAAGATCGGGACGATTTTCGGTGATGGTCGCGTCAATATGAGCGAGCGCGTCGTTGGCCTGAGCCATGGTCTTTTTCAAATCGTCGAGGACCTTGTCGAGCTTGGCGCTCGAGGCACTCAGATTGCCGACAGTTGTACGAATCCCCGGGCGGTTCTCCTCGAGCATGCCGCGAACGTTCGAGAGGCTGGCGGAGATGTTGGCGCGGTTCTGGTCGTTGAGAAGGTCGTTCACGCGGTTGAGGGTGAGTTGCAGTTCCACGACGCGGTCATTCAAATTATTCAGCAATTTCTTAGCGGTCGGGGTCAAGTCGGCAATCGTAGCGCTGATGTCTGCGAAACTCGTGAATTCCTTAGATTTGAGGGTTGCACCGGGTTGGGCGCGCGGGGCGGCGGAAGTTCCGGCCAGGATCCCCAGATGGTTGTCCCCCAGAGGGCTATCGCTGGTGATGATGGCCAAGCTATCCGTTTTCACGGGGGTGTCGGGACGGAGAGTGAAACTAATTTCCATTCGCGTGGGATCACTCGGATCCGGACGAACGGTTTTCACCCGGCCCACGGGCGGGCCGCCGGCGTAGCGCACTTCCGCTCCCGGCGCCAGCCCACCGGCGTTCTTGAAGTATGTGCGGTATGGAGTCTGTCCGCTCTCAAGGCTCCCGGAGAGGGCGAAGACCGTGGCGATGAGCAGCCCGGAAGCCACGAGCACGAAAAGACCGACGAGAGCTTGCTCCCGCTTCGATTCCATAGTTTTCCTCTATGAATCCTGGCCGATGAACCGGGCAGGCCCCCTCAGGCGCGGGGAGTATATCATGAGCCCCGCGTCCCGCCAGACCTACCGCCGCTGCGGCGGGATTTCTCCCGTCAGCATCTGCAGATAGTCCATTTCTTCCGATAATTCGGGCTCCGGAATACGGTCTAGAAACTGGCGCACGCGGGGCTGCTTACTTGCCTGCAGCTCCTGGGGCGTGCCATTGGCCACGATGACGCCTTTATCGAGCAGAATCATCCGATCGCCGATCAAAAATGCGCTCGCCAGCTCGTGCGTGACCACCACGATGGTGATTCGGAAAGCTTTCTTCAGCTTCAGTATCAGCTCGTCGATTCCGGCAGCGATAATCGGATCGAGGCCGGCAGAAGGCTCGTCAAAAAAAAGAATTTCCGGGTCCATGGCCAGGGCGCGGGCGATGGCGGCCCGCTTCTTCATGCCGCCGCTAAGCTGCGCGGGCATGTAATTGTCGAAGCCGGAGAGGCCTACCTGATCGAGTTTCAGGCGCACAATGATCTCGATAGTGGATTCATCGAGCTCGGTGTGTTCGCGGAGTGGGAGCGCGACGTTGTCGGCCACGCTCATCGAGCCGAACAGCGCGCCGCCCTGAAACGACATGCCCATTTTCTTGAGCAGTTCATCGCGTTCGGCATCCGACATGGCCGCGAAATTCTTGCCACGTATCCAGATTTCGCCGCTGCTGGGAAGTTCGAGGCCGATAAGTGTGCGCAGGAGCGTGCTCTTTCCCGAGCCGGAACCGCCTAGAATTACCAGTGTCTCGCCCGCGGTGATTTCAAAATTAATCCCGTGGAGAATTTCCCGATCGCCGTATTTCACGCGCAGGTTGCGGACCGCGATCGCCGGGCCAGCGGGGGGTTCGGAAGCAGGCTGCTTGGTTAACGGGTTCGTCGCCATCATTCCTACCGAGGCGCGGTAAAGTAAAAGAGCGCCGTAAAAATCAGATCCACGAGAATGACCATGAAGATGGATTTCACGACGGCCGAGGTGGTCGAGCGCCCCACCTGTTCCGAGCCGAGGCCGGTGGAGAATCCCTCCGTGCATCCAACGGCAGTGATGACGACACCGAACATGACACTCTTGATCAGGCCGGTCGTAATGTCTCGCAAGACCAGCGCATCAAGAGTGCGGTGGAAATAAGAAGCCCATGTGAAGCCGGCCTTGGCCACGCCAAACGTGCCTCCCCCTACGACTCCCATGAAATCGGCCCAAGTGGTCAGACAGGGCAACATGAGGATCATGGCCAGGAATTTCGGAGCGACTAGGAATCCAACCGGCTCAAGAGCCATGGTCTCAAGGGCGTCAATTTCTTCATTCACCTTCATGGTGCCGATTTCTGCGGCAAAAGACGATCCCGACCTGCCGATCACCATGATGGCGGTCATGAGCGGGCCCAACTCGCGCGTAATGGCGATCGCGACCGCATCGGCGACGAATTGCAAGCCACCCAATTTGCGCAACTCGTAGGCGCTCTGGAGCGCGAAGATCACGCCGATAAAAAACGAGATCAACGATACGATCGGAAGGGCTTCGACGCCGACAGCCATGGCCTGATGAAGGGCACGGCCGAGGTGGAGTTTTCTGCCGCGGAACGGCTCGATGAAAATGGCGCGCGCCGAGCCGGCTGTCAGGCGCGCCAGTCCCCCTACATATGCCAGCCCGTCAATGGTGGCGGCGCCGATGGATTCAGTGAGTGCCATCTTTGGTTCGAGACGGGCGGAAACTCCAGAAGAAATCCGCGCCGAGGGCGTGCGAAACCTTACCTGGCAGGGGCCTTCGCGCTGCTGTCCCCACGCAGGGCTTCCTCTTCGTTGTTATAAACCTCGAAAACTTTGATCAGCCGCGTCAGCTCAAGAACTTCCCGCGCCGTGCGGCTGAGTCCATAGAGCGCAAAAGTGCTCTTCAAATCGCGCGAAATCTTGAGGCCTTCAACCAGCGAGGCGACCCCGGCGCTGTCAATGTATTTCACATTCAGCATGTTGACGATCACGCGTGCCGCGCGCTTCTCCTTCAGCAGGTCCAACAAGACCTTGCGCATTTCAGGCGAGTTATAGAGCGTGATATCGCCGGTCACATCCACGATTGTGGCGACGCCGGATTGTCGTGTTGATATTTCCATGGAGTCATGGCCCTCTGCGGGACGTGCAGAGTGTTTTGCCAGAGATTGGACCCAGATGCAATCACTTTTCGTCGCGGAAGGGCAGCGGAGGACTCGTATCAGAAGGGAGAGCGCGGAGGAGGGCGAAAATAGAGGCGAAAGCGGTCAGCCGCGCTGTTCGAGCGGAACGTAGCCGCGCAAATCGTAGCCCAGATAGATCTGGCGCGGGCGGGAAATTTTCTGTTCCGGGTCAAGCAGCATCTCTTCCCACTGCGCAATCCAGCCGGAAGTGCGAGGAATAGCGAAGAGCACAGGGAACATGGTCACCGGAAAACCCATGGACTGATAGATCAGGCCGGTATAAAAATCCACGTTGGGATAGAGGCGTCGGCTCACGAAATATTCATCTTCGAGAGCGATGCGCTCGCATTCAAGCGCAATATCAATCAGCGGGTTGCGCCCCATCACGTCGAAAACCTCATAGGCAATGTGCTTCACAATTTTGGCGCGCGGATCGTAGTTCTTGTAAATGCGATGGCCAAAACCCATGAGCAACTTTTCGCCGGCCTTCACGCGCTTGATATATTCGGGCACGTTCTTGACTGAGCCGATCTCGATGAGCATGCGCAGGACCTGCTCGTTCGCGCCGCCATGGAGCGGGCCATAGAGCGCAGCGGTGGCGGCGGCAGTGGCGGAATAGGGATCCACATGCGAACTGCCCACGCCGCGCATGGCGCTGGAGGAACAATTCTGTTCGTGGTCCGCGTGCAAGATGAACAGTATGTCAAGCGCGCGCTCGAGCGTGGGATTCGGGCGGTACTTCAGCTCCGTGGTGCGGAAAAGCATGTTCAGGAAATTGCCGGAGTAGCTCAAATCGTTGTCGGGATACGCAAAAGGCATCCCCAGGCTATGCCGGTAAGCGAAGGCAGCGAGCGTGGGCATCTTGCCGATCAAGCGGTAAGTCTGCTTGCGGCGCGAGTCGGGATTGAAAATATCTTTGGCGTCGGGATAAAAAGTGGAGAGCGCGGCGACGGTGGAAATGAGCATGCCCATAGGGTGGGCGTCGTAATGAAATCCGTCGAGAAATTTCTTGATGCTCTCGTGGATGAAAGTGTGATGCGTGACGTGGTAGGTCCAATCGGCAAGCTGGGATTTCGTGGGGAGTTCGCCATACAGAATCAGATAGGCTGTCTCGAGATACGAGCTTTTTTCCGCCAGCTCTTCGATGGAATATCCGCGGTAGCGCAGGATCCCCTTATCACCATCAATAAACGTAATTTTGCTGATACAGGAAGCGGTATTGGAATAAGCCGGGTCGTAACTCATCATTCCGAAATCCGATTCGTGTACTTTGATTTGCCGCAGATCCATGGCACGAATGCTGTCGTACTTGATGGGGATTTCGTATTGGCGGCCCGTGCGGTTGTCCGTGATCGTTAGCGAGTCGCGGCGCGCGCCAGGGAGCGTTGCATTGTTTAGTTCCGTGGCAGCTTTGGCCGGATTCATCTCCCTACCCTTTCAAGCAATAAGAGAAACTAAGAACCACTCAGCCCCACGGTTCCAATGTACACCAAAATCCTCAGGGGTTGACATATTCATGTTGCCGTTAGGGTGAACGATGTGCAGGGGGCTCTGATCGAAGGGCTGAGTCATTTGATGGGCTACGAGATTACGATCGAGCGCGGCTGCGCGATGCAAACCAACTTCCGCGGGTATCCGCCCGTCCGATTGTCGCAGGCATCGCCAGAGATCGAAGTCCATTTCCTGAAGACCGACAATCCGCCAACGGGGTTGGGCGAACCAACGCTGCCGCAGGGTTGTGGGAGATTGCTGTCGACGCCTTGCGGCAGTACTCCAAGGCTTTGTCCTCGTCGCCTAGCCTCTCGTAGGTCTGACCAATCATGCAT
>Ga0307472_100001127_pt1 | contig 10412 bp, 8 predicted proteins | sample atmos_gasesAM5C__2_FD_204582 | JGI IMG/M metagenome (GOLD analysis project Ga0307472, IMG submission 204582) | Hardwood forest soil microbial communities from Morgan-Monroe State Forest, Indiana, United States - atmos_gasesAM5C_05 | ecosystem: Environmental > Terrestrial > Soil > Temperate... | reverse complement strand
ACCAGCGCCGCGCGAATCGTTTCCAGCCGGCGCACCGTCGTCCGTGCGTCGTCGACGGAGAGATTGGTCCACAGTCGAAAATGGGTCGACCGGAGCTCGCGCCAGCCGGTGGCGGTGGGGGCGCGCGGAGGGTGTGCGCAGCCTGCACCGACTGCGAGCAGAAGTGCTCCCCAGGCTGGACGCATCGTGAATTTTCGAGCTTACTGGAAGGCAGTTGCTGCGCGATTGTCACTGCAGCCAGCGCACGGTCCGAAGGAAAAGCTCGACGCATGCCCCGCGCTGAACGCCGCCCGACGCCCATTCGCCCCCTCCCCGAGGAACCGGCGCTCTACCTGAACCGGGAGCTGTCCTGGCTGGCCTTCAACCAGCGGGTGCTCGAGGAAGCCGAGGACCCCAGCTGGCCGCTGCTGGAGCGGCTGAGGTTCCTGGCGATCACCTTCTCCAACCTGGACGAGTTCTTCATGATCCGGGTGGCAGGCCTTCACGACCAGCTGGAGCAGGCGGAGGCCGAGCGGAGCCCCGACGGGCTCACCCCGCGGCAGCAGCTGTCGCGGATCCGCGAGGTGGTGCGCAAGCTCCTCAAGTCGGCCACCGAGCTGCTGGAGCGGCAGCTCCTCCCCGCCCTGGCCAAGCACGACATCCGCATCCGCGACTGGAAGTCGCTGGGCAAAGCCAGCCAGGAGCGGGCCAAGGTCTACTTCCGCGAGTCGGTGTTCCCGGTGCTCACCCCGCTGGCGGTGGACCCTGGCCACCCGTTCCCCTTCATCTCCAATCTCTCGCTCTCGCTGGCGGTGGAGGCCGCCGACCCCGAGAGCGGCGAGCGGCGCTTCGCCCGGGTGAAGGTCCCGGAGATCCTCCCTCGCTTCGTGCCTCTGGAACGATTCAGCGAGGAGCCGGAGGAGACCCGGGCCGGGGAGTTCCTCCCCCTCGAGGCGCTGATCTCCGCCAACCTCGACCAGCTCTTTCCGGGGATGGAGATCGTCGGTTGCCATCCGTTCCGCATCACCCGGGACATGGACATCGAGATCATGCAGGAGGAGGCGCACGACCTCCTGGTGACCATCGACCGGGAGATCCGCCGGCGGAAGTTCGGGGCGGTGGTGCGCCTGGAGGTGCATCCCGACACGCCCCAGCGCATCCGGGAGTTCCTCCTTTCCAAGCTGGAGATCGAGGAGGACGACCTCTACGAGGAGCCGGGCATCCTCGGGGCCTCGGCTCTGATGTCGGTGGCGATGCTCCCCCGCGCCGACCTGCATGACACGCCCTTCGTCCAGAACCTGAACCACGCCCTGGCCGATGCCGAGGACCCGTTCGCGGTCATCCGCCAGGGCGACATCCTCCTCCACCACCCCTACGACTCGTTCCAGCCGGTGCTGCAGTTCCTCCGTCGGGCCGCCGAGGACCCGAACGTGCTGGCGATCAAGATGACGCTGTACCGCACCGGGTCGAACTCGGAGATCGTCAAGGCGCTGATCGCCGCGGCAGAGAACGCCAAGCAGGTCGCGGTGGCCATCGAGCTGAAGGCCCGCTTCGACGAGCAGAACAACATCGTCTGGGCCCGGCAGCTGGAGCGGGCCGGGGTGCACGTCTTCTACGGCTCGGTGGGGCTGAAGACCCACGCCAAGGTGATCCTGGTGGTCCGCCGCGAGGGGGAGCAGATCCGCCGCTACGTCCACCTCTCCACCGGCAACTACAACGTCAGCACCTCCCGCCTCTACACCGACCTGGGCATGTTCAGCGCCGATCAAGTGCTGGGCGAGGACGTCTCCGAGGTGTTCAACGCCCTCTCCGGCTTTGCCAAGGTGGCCCAGTACCGGAAGGTGGCAGTCGCCCCGGTGACCCTCGCCCAGACCCTGCTGAGCAAGATCACCGAGCAGACCGAGGCTGCCCGGGCGGGGAAGCCGGCACGGATCTACGCCAAGATGAACGCCCTGGTGGACCTCCCGGTCATCGACGCGCTGTACGCGGCGAGCAAGGCCGGGGTGCAGGTCGACCTTTGCGTCCGCGGCATCTGCTGTCTCCGGCCGGGGCTGCCCGGCATTTCCGAGAACATCCGGGTCTTCAGCGTGGTCGGCCGCTTCCTCGAGCACTGCCGGGCGTTCGCCTTCGGCAGCGGGGACGAGGAGCAGCTCTACCTCTCTTCGGCGGACTGGATGCCGCGCAACCTCTACCGGCGCGTGGAGCTGATGTTCCCGGTGGGCGACCCGGTGCTGAAGGCGCGCATCCACCGTGAGGTGATCGAGCCGTCCCTCACCGACAACAGCCGGGCCCAGGATCTGCAGCCCGACGGGGGCTACGTCCGTCGCCGCCCCGCACCCGGCGAGCCGGTGCGGGATGCACAGCTGGCGGTGCTCGAGCCCTTGCTCCGCCATCCGCTCCACGCGGTGCAGAACACCTGATCCCGCCGGGAGTGGACCGGCTACCCCGCTTCGGCGCGCAGCGGCCGCCAGCCGATCTCGAAGGGCGGCCGCCGTCCGACGCCCGGCACCTCTCGCCAGCGGTGGCCGCGGGCGTCGAGCTCGAAGCACCGGCCTTCCTCGCTCCAGAAGACGCGGATCCGTCGTCCCCGCTCGATCCGCTCGCCGCCGCGCTCCATGCGGAGGAAGTCGGTCAGGGGCCGGCTCTCGTCGAGCTCCAGGGCGTGCACGGGCAACGGTCTCCAGTGGACGGACGGCTCCATGGCTATGGACCAGCGGTCCGCCGCGCCACTCTTCCTGACCAGGATCCGGACGCTTCCTCCACCCGCCCGCCGTCCGCCGCGGCGGAGCCCCCGTCCCGATCGAGGTATCAAACACCTCGTCAGGGGGTACGCTCGGCGGCCCGATGCGGCTGCACCTGATCGACGGGACGTACGAGCTCTTCCGGGCGCATTTCTCGAAGCGGCCGCCCCATGCCGGTCCGGGGGGTGAGGACCTCAAGGCCACCGTGGGCCTGGTCTCGTCCTTGCTCAACCTCCTCTCCGACCCGGCCGAGCGGCCCACCCATCTGGCGGTGGCGTTCGACAACCCCATCCGCTCCTTTCGCAACGCGCTCTTCGACGGTTACAAGACCGAGGTGGGTGTCCCCGAGGAGCTCCTCGCCCAGTTCGACCTCGCCGAGCTCGCCACCGCGGCGCTGGGCGTGAAGGTGTGGTCGATGCAGGAATTCGAGGCCGACGACGCCATGGCCAGCGGCGCGGCCCGGTTCGTCGGCGCGGTGGAGCAGGTGCGCATCCTCACCCCGGACAAGGACCTCGGGCAGTGCCTCTCCGGCACCCGGGTGGTCCAGGTTGACCGGATGCGGAGCAAGCTCATCGACGAGGCCGCGCTCCGGGCGCTGCGCGGCATCGGCCCGCCGAGCATTCCCGACTGGCTGGCCCTGGTGGGCGACGACGCCGACGGGATCCCCGGGCTCACCGGCTTCGGGGAGAAGGGCGCCGCTGCGGTGCTGGCCGCCTTCGAGCACCTCGAATCGATTCCCGACGACCCTCGCCGCTGGCCCCCCACCATCCGCTCCCGTGACACGCTGGCCCACACCCTCGCCACCCGGCGCGAGGAGGCGCTGCTCTACCGGACCCTGGCCACGCTGCGGAGGGACGCTCCGATCGACACCGAGCTCTCGGCGCTGGAGCATCGCGGCGTGCCCCGCGAGCCGTTCCTGCTCTTCTGCGAGCGGGTCGGGTCGTCCTCGCTGCCGGCGCGGGTGGAGCGGTGGGCGGCGTGATCGAGGGTGCGGCCCAGCCCGGCGGGCAGCTGCCCGCTGCGGTTCCCCCGCTCCGGCGCCCGTCCCGGCCCGGATGGGTGCGCTGGGCGCGCGCGGCCGTGCTCCTCCTCTCGGTGGGGCTCTTCGTCCGCGTGCTGTGGATGGCGGATCTCCCCAGCGTCGGCCGGCTGCTGGCGAACATCGGTCCGCTGGTGGTGCTGGCGGTCATCCCCTACGGGCTGACCGTGCTGGCGGACACCGCGGGGTGGCGGGCCATCCTCCTCGGCCTGGAGGCGAAGGTCGCCCTCCGCCGGCTCCTCTGGGTGCGCCTCTCCACCGAGGCGGTGCACATCAGCTTCCCCGGTGGTCCCATCCTCGCCGAGGGGCTCAAGGTCTGGTTCCTCGCCCAGCGCGCCGGGGTTCCGGTTCCGGAGAGCACCGCCAGCCTCACGGTGAAGAAGGCGCTGCAGATCGGCACCCAGGGTATCTACGTCCTCGTCGCCGCCGTGGTCTCCGGCCCGTGGCTGCGGGAGCTCTCCCTCTCGCTGGGCGACGTCGTGCCGCTGCGGCCCCTGATGGTGGGCATCGGGCTGTTCCTCTGCGGGGTGGCCGCCGGCGGGGTGGGGGTGCTCCTCTCCGGGCGGCTCGCCGAGCGGCTGTGGTCTTTCCTCTTCTGGTTGCCCTCCCGCCGGGTGAGGGCGTGGGTGACGACCCACCAGTCGACGTTCCTGGCCATCGACACCCACGCCCGAGACGTGCTGCGTTCCCACGTCTGGGGTCTGGTGGTCGCCGCGGCGTGGATCCTCGCCGGCTGGTTCATCGAGGCCGCCGAGAGCTGGCTCCTCCTCCGGCTGCTGGGCGTCGCGCTGCCGTACGGCGCGGTGCTGGCGTTCGAGCCGGTGGTCTCCTTCGCCCGGAGCGCGGCGTTCTTCGTCCCCGCCGGCCTCGGGGTGCAGGACGGGGGCTACATGGCGATGCTCCGGGGGTTCGGCATCCCCGATGCGACCAACCGGGCGGCGGCCTTCGTCCTCCTCAAGCGGTTCAAGGAGGTGTTCTGGATCATCGTCGGGTGGACCCTCTTCCTCGCCACCCGCCGCTCGCGCCTGCCTGCGCCGGTGGTGAGGTCGGACGCCGGTCGTTCGGCGATCCCGGGTTCGCCCTGAGGGCTGCAACCGCCTCCGGGGGGAGGGGGTCTTCCATTCGGGCGGAGCCGTGGTACACGAGCCGCCCCGCCCGCCTCATGGTTGCAGTCGCACTGTACGGCATTCGCCACCCTCGTCCCGCCGCCGAAGGAACCGGTGTGCCCAGGAGCGCCCGATCGCGGCTCGGGGGGGTCGTGTCGTGAGCACCCCGCTGGCGGGCCGGGTGGCGGTGGTGACCGGGGCGCTGGGTCTCCTCGGGCGGGAGCATTGCAGGGCCCTGGCCGATGCCGGAGCGCGGGTGGTGCTCACCGACCTCGACGGCGCGGCCTGCGCCCGGGTGGCAGGGGAGTATGGCCCGGACGCGCTGGGCATCGGGGCAGACATCACCTCCGAGGCCTCGGTGCAGGCTCTGCGCGACAGCGTGCTCGAGGCCGCGGGACGCATCGACGTCCTGGTGAACAACGCGGCGATCAACGACAAGTTCGAGGACCCGGCCAAGGCCCGGGAGCAATCGCGCTTCGAGTCCTACCCGGTGGGGCTGTTTCGTCAGTCCCTGGAGGTGAACGTCACCGGGACCTTCCTCTGCGCCCAGGTGCTGGGCAGCGAGATGGCCCGGGCGGGGCGGGGGAGCATCATCAACGTCTCCTCCACCTATGGCCTGGTGGCGCCCGACCAGTCGCTGTACCGCAAGCCCGACGGCACCCAGGCCTTCTGGAAGACCGCCGCGTACCCCACCACCAAGGGCGCGGTGCTGGCCTTCACCCGGTTCCTCGCCGCGTACTGGGGCCCGGCGGGGGTGCGGGTGAATGCGCTCTGCCCCGGCGGGGTGGAGGCCGGCCAGGAGCCTTGGTTCATCGAGGCCTACAGCCAGCGGACGCCGCTCGGGCGGATGGCCACCCCCGCGGACTACCGGGGAGCGGTGGTGTTCCTCGCCAGCGATGCGTCGGCGTACATGACCGGCGCCAGCCTGGTGGTCGACGGCGGGTGGACGGCGTGGTGACCTCGGCCCGTCGCGCGCGCCTGCGCAAGGGCTCCCTCTCCCCGACGGAGCTGGCCCGGCGGGCCCGGGCGGTGCGCCTGGTGCTCAGCGACAGCGACGGGGTGCTCACCGACACCGGTGTGTACTACTCGGAGCGCGGCGAGGAGCTGAAGCGCTTCAGCATCCGGGACGGGATGGGCGTGGAGCGCCTCCGTCAGGCCGGGGTGGAGACCGGCATCATCACCGGCGAGCTGTCACCCTCCGTCGTCCGGCGGGCCGAGAAGCTCTCCCTGCCGCACGTGCTGCTGGGGGTGAAGGACAAGCTCGGCGCCGTCCGGGGCCTCTGCGCCGAGCGCGGTCTGGGCCTCGACGAGGTCGCGTACATCGGCGACGACGTCAACGATCTCGCAGTCTTGGCCGAGGTTTCCCGCCGCGGCCTGACCGCCTCCCCGTCCGATGGCTTGCCGTCAGTGCGGGCGGTGGTTACCCACGTCTGCGCCGCGCCGGGCGGCCACGGGGCATTTCGCGAGTTTGCCGAGTGGATCCTGTCCCACCGGGCGGAAGCATCCCCTTCCAGGAGGAGCCGTCGAACATGAACCAGGCCACGGTTCGCATCGGAGACCAGTTCGTGGGTGAAGGCCACCCGGTCTTCGTCATTGCCGAGATCGGCATCAACCACAACGGGTCGCTCGACCTCGCCCGTCGCCTCATCGATGGCGCGGTGATGGCCGGCGCCGACGCGGTGAAGTTCCAGAAGCGCACCCCGGAGATCTGCGTCCCCCGCGACCAGTGGGACATCAAGCGGGAGACCCCCTGGGGTCAGATGACGTACATCGACTACCGGCACAAGCTGGAGTTCGGCGCCGAGGACTACGCCGCCATCGACCGCCACTGCCGCGAGCGGGGAATCCTCTGGTTCGCCAGCTGCTGGGACGAGGAGGCGGTGGACTTCATGGAGCAGTTCGAGCCGCCGGCCTACAAGGCCGCCTCGGCCTCGCTCACCGACCATTCTCTGTTGAGAAAGATGAAGGCCACCGGTCGTCCGCTGATCCTCTCCACCGGCATGTCCACCTGGGAAGAGGTGGAGAGCGGCGTTGCAGCTGCCGGCGAGGACAAGCTGCTCATCGCCCACTCCGAGTCGACCTATCCCTGTCCGGTCCACCAGCTGAACCTCAAGGTCATCCACACCCTGAAGGGGCGCTGGCCCCACATCCCCATCGGGTATTCCGGCCACGAGACCGGCCTGGTGCCCACCTGGGGCGCGGTGGCCCTGGGGGCCACCCACATCGAGCGGCACATCACCCTCGACCGCGCGATGTGGGGGAGCGACCAGGCGGCCTCGGTGGAGGTCGGCGGCTTCGTCCGTCTGGTGACCGGCATCCGGGACATCGAGCAGTCCCTGGGCGATGGCATCAAGCGACTCCACGACAGCGAGCTGACCCAGAAGAAGAAGCTCCGCCGGGTGCAGGTGGCCCCGAGCGTCCCCGCCGAGAGCGACGACCAGCACCCGGTCTGAGACCGAAGTCGCCGCGCCGCCTCACCGCGCGGCGGTCCACGGCGTCCCCTGATGCGGGGGCCGAGCACGCGCCGGGCGGTCTCCCCGCTGACCCACCGGCCGAGGGCTGGTCAATCCCCGGCACGCGGGTTATGTGCCCGACCACCGCGCCTCTCCCGAAAGGGGCGGCCCGTGCTGTCGCACCGATCCCCGCCCGGGCGGGGAGGGGAGTCCCGCGCTTGCCGCAGGGCAGTGTCATCGAGCGGTTGCTGCTGCGCCTCGCGGGGTGGCAGCTCCGCGCGCCCTGGCAGGTGCTGCTGCTGGGTCTGGCGCTGACCGGCACCGGGCTGTGGCTGGCCCGCGGGCTCGAGCTCCGCACCCGCTTCGATCAGCTCCTCCCCGATGATCAGCCGTCGGTCATCGAGCTCAAGCACCTCAGCCAGCGCACCGCCGGAAGCTCCAGCATCTTCATCCTCCTCGAGGGCGCCGACCGCGACACCCTGCGCCGGGTCGGCGGCGAGCTGCTCCCGCCGCTGCGCGCGGTGGGCGGGCCGTGGGTGGTGAGCGCCGAGGACGGGGTGCAGACCGCCCGGGCGTACCTCCTCCCCCGCTCCGGCCTCTTCGCCACCGTCGACGATCTGAAGAAGCTCGACACCGAGCTCGACAGCCAGCGGAAGAAGGCGGTGGGGAAGGCGCTCGACCTCGGACTGGAGGACGACGACGAGAAACCCGCACCGGTGAGCTTCGAGGAGCTCAAGCAGAAGTTCCTCGGTGGCAAGTCGGAGACGCTGGAGGCGGCCAAGGACCGCTACCCGGACGGGTACTTCCAGTCCAAGGACGGCAAGGCCCTGGTGGTCCTGGTGCGCACCGGCATCGCCAGCGGTGACCTGGAGCGGTCCCGCGAGGCGCTGGCCACGGTGAAGGAGACCGTGGCCAAGGCGCTCCCCGACCCCGGGGCCCAGGGGATCCACGTCGGTTACGCCGGAGATCTGGTCACCGGGCTGTTCGAGTACAGCGCGGTGCTCGATGATCTGGTGTCGGTGGGGACCACCGGGGTGGCGCTGATCCTCGGGGTCATCTTCATCTACTACCGGCGCTTCCGGGTCCTGGTGCCGATGGCAGTGACCCTGGTCGCCGGGCTGTCGTTCACCTTCGGCCTGACCCGCCTGGCGATCGGGCACCTCAACGTCATCACCGGCTTCCTGGTGTCGATCATCGCCGGCAACGGGATCAACTTCGGCATCCTCTACGTGGCTCGGTTCCTCGAGGAGCGGCGGCACGGCTCGGACCTTCCCACCGCGATCACCAAGACCCATCTCGCCACCTGGGTGGGAACGCTCACCGCGGCTCTGGCGGCTGCGGCCGCCTACGGAAGCCTGGCGGTCACCCAGTTCCACGGCTTCAAGCACTTCGCCTTCATCGGCACCTTCGGGATGCTGCTCTGCTGGCTGGCCACCTATCTCCTCACCCCGCCGGTGCTCATCCTCCAGGACCGTCGCTGGCCCATTCACCGCACCGGGACGAGCAACAACTGGTTCCAGCGCTGGCGCCAGCGGAACGCGGCCTACGAGCGACCCTTCGTCTATCTGGTCGCACGCGCCCCCCGGGCCACCGCGCTGGTCTCCCTGGCGATCGCCGCCGTCGGCGCGGTGGCCTTCGTGTTCTGGCTCCTCAGCGACCCGATCGACTACAACATGCGGCACATGCAGAACGACCTCGGGGGCGGCAAGGAGGTCTACCGGGTCGCGGCCAAGGCGGGGTCGGTGCTGGGAAACAACACCGAGAGCGGGATGGTGATCCTCGCCAACTCGGTGGATGAGGTTCCGGATCTGGTCCAGGCCCTCGAGGCACGGCGCGACGCGGCTCCGCCCGACCTCAGGCCGTTCCAGACCGTGCACACGCTGCAAGACTTCGTCCCCGCCGACCAGGCGGCGAAGATCCCGATCCTCGAAAGCGTGCGGCGGAAGCTCCTCAAGGCCCGGCGCCAGGGCGGCATCACCGACGCCGACTGGACCAACATCGAGCCGCTGCTCCCTCCGCCGGACCTCCAGCCCTACGGCCTGGCCGACCTTCCCGAGGACCTGGCCCGGCCGTTCTCCGAGGTGGACGGTACCCGGGGCCGGCTGGTGTTCATCACTCCCACCGACGGCAAGGACGACAACGACCTCCACTACCTGCTCCGCTGGGCGGACAGCTTCCGGGAGACCCGCTTGCCCAACGGCGACGTCATCCACGGCTCGGGCCGGGCGGTGATCTTCGCCGACATCCTCGACGCGGTGCTGAAGGACATCCCCAAGGCCTCGGCGGTGTCCCTCTCCCTGACCATCCTCACCGTCATCCTCGCCTTCGGGCGAGGCCGGGCGGCGCTGGAGGTGGTGGGCTCGCTGGCGGTGGGGCTCTGCTGGCTGGCCCTGCTGCTCGCGCTGGGGAAGGTCAAGATCAACTTCTTCAACTTCGTGGCCATCCCCATCACCTTCGGGATCGGCGTCGACTACGCGGTGAACGTGATGCAGCGGGTGGTCAATGGAGGTGGAGTGTTGCCGGCGCTCCGCCTCACCGGAGGGGCGGTGGTGCTGTGCAGCCTGACCACGACCCTCGGGTACCTGGCCCTGCTCGGCTCGGTGAACCAGGCGGTGCGCTCGCTGGGGCTGGTGGCGGTGCTGGGGGAGGTCTGCTGTCTCTGCTCGGCGATGCTCTTCCTCCCCGGATGGCTGAGCTGGCGAGAGCGGGTGAAGCAGGAGGAGCAGGCGCAGCTGCCGTCGGCCGGCGCCCACGAGGCACCCGGGGCATGACCCGCCCAACCCGGGTGCTCGCGCTGCTCCTCGCCACTGCGGCAGTGCTCGGCTGCGCCAACCTCTTCGCCCCCGGTGCCCCGTCGGGCTTCGATGGCTGGTTCCATCTCGAGCGGCCGGACCGCGCCACCAGCATCCGCTTCGCGCAGGCCGGGGTGTTCGAGCTCCGGGATCTTGGCTGCACCGACCCGACCTCGCTCGAGCTCACCTGGGCTGACACCGGGGCGAACGGGGTGGTGGTGCCCAATCTGGTCGGGCCGCCGGTCTTCACCTCCGACGGCCAGGGAGACCTCATCGCCAGCCCGGCGGTGTACACCACCGAC
>Ga0307472_100001123_pt1 | contig 10425 bp, 12 predicted proteins | sample atmos_gasesAM5C__2_FD_204582 | JGI IMG/M metagenome (GOLD analysis project Ga0307472, IMG submission 204582) | Hardwood forest soil microbial communities from Morgan-Monroe State Forest, Indiana, United States - atmos_gasesAM5C_05 | ecosystem: Environmental > Terrestrial > Soil > Temperate... | reverse complement strand
ATGGCATTTTTCCTCACCTGAACCTGCTTCGGTTCCGCCGCCGCGCCGTGCTCCGCCGGCGCCCGAGAGCGACAGGCTCTCCAGCCAGCGAGCCGCGCCTCGAAAGGCACCCGTGGGAGGCAGCATGAAAATCGCGGTACAAGCCGAGGCCGATACGGCCGAGCCGCGCGTCGCGGCGACCCCCGACACGGTCAAGAAGATGGTGGGTCTCGGCGCGCAAGTCGCGGTCGAGCCGGGTGCCGGCATCAAGTCCGGCGTGCTGGACGCCGACTATGAAGCGGCCGGCGCGACCCTCGCCGCCGGTGCGGCCAAGGACGCCGACGTGGTGCTCAAGGTGCGCCGGCCCACCGAGGCGGAAGCGGCGGGCTACAAGAAGGGCGCACTCGTCATTGCCAACATGGACCCCTACGGCAACGACATCGCGCTCGCGTCGCTCGCCAAAGCCGGCGTGACCGCATTCGCCGTGGAATTGATGCCGCGCATCACCCGTGCGCAGGCGATGGACGTCCTGTCGAGCCAGGCCAATCTGTCCGGCTATCGCGCCGTGATCGACGCAGCGGGGGAGTTCGGCCGAGCTCTGCCGATGATGATGACGGCCGCTGGCACCGTGCCGGCCGCCAAGATTTTCGTCATGGGCGCGGGCGTTGCCGGCCTGCAGGCGATCGCGACGGCACGCCGGCTCGGCGCCATCGTCACGGCGACCGACGTGCGGCCCGCTGCCAAGGAGCAGGTGGAAAGCCTCGGCGCCAAGTTCATCGCCGTCGAGGACGAGGAATTCAAGCAGGCCGAGACTGCGGCTGGCTATGCCAAGGAGATGTCGAAGGAGTACCAGGCGAAGCAGGCGGCGCTCGTCGCTGAGCACGTCAAGAAACAGGATATCGTCATCACCACCGCGCTGATTCCGGGCCGACCGGCGCCACGGCTGATTTCCGCCGACATGGTGCGGTCGATGCGGCCCGGATCGATAATCGTCGATCTCGCGATCGAGCGCGGCGGCAATGTCGAGCTGGCCAAGCCCGGCGCGGTCGCCGAGGTAAATGGCGTCAAGATCGTCGGACACCTGAACGTGCCGGGGCGCATCGCCGCCACCGCATCGAGCCTCTACGCCAAGAACCTTTACGCTTTCGTTGAGATCCTGATCGACAAGAATGCCAAGGCGCTGGCCGTCAATTGGGACGACGACATCGTCAAGGCAACTGCGTTGACACGCGACGGCGCGGTCATCCATCCGAGCTTCAAGCCGAAGACTGCCGCATGACCGCAGTTAGGTTGATGGAATTTCGTCGCATCCTCACCCGGCTCGTTGCACGCTGTTGCGTGCATCTCGCCGCCCTCTGCCCGCAAGCGGGGAGAGGATAGAACCCGCGGCCTGACGGAGACACGCCATGGACCATCTCGCATCCGCCGTTGATCCCTTCGTCTTCCGTTTTTCCATTTTCGTGCTGGCGGTGTTCGTCGGCTACTACGTCGTGTGGTCGGTGACGCCGGCGCTGCACACCCCGCTGATGTCGGTGACCAATGCGATCTCCTCAGTGATCGTGGTCGGTGCACTGCTCGCGGTCGGCGTCGAGCTCGTCCGCAACGATACCGGGCCGGTGTGGGCGCGCGCCTTTGGCCTCGTCGCGCTGGTCCTCGCTTCGGTGAACATCTTTGGCGGATTCCTGGTCACGCAGCGCATGCTGTCGATGTACCAGAAGAAGAAAAAGTGAAGATCGGGGTACGGTCGATCGTCTGAGGGGGCATTGTCATGAACGCCAATATCGCCGGGCTGCTCTACCTCGTCTCGGGCGTGCTTTTCATTCTGGCGCTGCGCGGCCTGTCGAACCCGGAAACGAGCCGGCGCGGCAATCTCTGCGGCATCGTCGGCATGGCGATTGCGATCGCGACGACGCTCGGCGCGCATCCGCCGGTCGGCGTCGGCGCCTGGATCCTGGTGGTGCTGGGCCTTGCCTTCGGCGGCGGCATCGGCGCCGTGGTCGCACGCCGGGTGGCGATGACGGCGATGCCCGAACTGGTCGCCGCGTTCCATTCGCTGGTCGGCATGGCGGCCGTGCTGGTCGCGGCCGCCGCGCTCTATGCGCCGGCTGCTTTCGATATCGGCACGATGGGCAACATCCACAGGGCGAGCCTGATCGAGATGTCGCTCGGCCTCGCGATCGGCGCCGTTACGTTTACCGGCTCGGTGATCGCGTTCCTGAAATTGTCCGGCCGGATGAGTGGCGCGCCGATCATGCTGCCGCTGCGCCACGCGATCAACATTCTGTTGTTCGCAAGCATTGTCGCGCTGATCGTGTGGTTCGTGCGCGCCGAAGGCCATCTCGCCTTCTGGCTTCTCGTCGGTGCCTCGTTCCTGTTTGGCATCCTCATCATTATTCCGATCGGCGGCGCCGACATGCCGGTCGTGATTTCGATGCTCAATTCCTATTCGGGGTGGGCGGCCGCCGGCATCGGCTTCACGCTCGGCAACTCGGCGCTCATCGTCACCGGCGCGCTGGTGGGATCATCGGGCGCCATCCTCTCGTACATCATGTGCAAGGGGATGAACCGCAGCTTCATCTCCGTCATCCTCGGCGGCTTTGGCGGCGAAGTCGCAGGCCCGGCCGCCGGCGCCGAGCAGAGGCCGGTGAAACAAGGCTCGGCCGAGGATGCCGGCTTCGTGCTCAAGAACGCTGGCAAGGTCATCATCGTGCCGGGTTACGGCATGGCGGTGGCGCAGGCTCAGCACGCGTTGCGCGAGATGGCCGACAGGCTCAAGGCCGAGGGCGTCGAGCTCAAATACGCCATCCACCCGGTGGCCGGCCGCATGCCGGGTCACATGAACGTTCTCCTGGCAGAAGCGAACGTGCCCTACGACGAAGTGTTCGAACTCGAAGACATCAATTCCGAATTCGCGCAGGCCGATGTCGCGTTCGTCATCGGGGCGAACGACGTGACCAACCCGGCGGCAAAGGAAGATTCGCAGTCACCGATCTTCGGCATGCCGGTGCTCGAAGTGTGGAAGGCGGGTACGGTCATGTTCTCCAAGCGCTCGCTGTCGTCGGGCTATGCCGGCATCGACAACACGCTGTTCTATCGCGACAACACGATGATGTTATTCGGCGACGCCAAGAAGATGACGGAAGAAATCGTCAAATCGCTAGGATGAGCGATTGCGCCGCGACGCAATCGATATCGAGAGAAAACGCGCGTCGAGTGCGCGCCCCCCAGGCGCCGCGATTCGACCACCAGCGCGACCCGTTGCGGTGACGAGAACTGCATCAGAGTTTGGATCCGGTTGAAAGGATCATGCGTTAGAGCGCGTCCCAGTTAAGTTGAATCGAAAAACGCGCTCTAGATTCTTCGGTTGGTCGCATTTTCTGCGGACAACCCGGGGCCATTTTCCAGAAAATGCTGCAGAGCGCATTCCCGTTCAGTTGAGTTGAATCGGAAACGCGCTTCTTCCGTTGGTCGCATTTTCTGTGGAAAACCGGTACCCACTTTTCCGGAAAATGCTGTGGTGCATCGCAAGGTCGAGCATGACGACGTTGAAATGGATCCTCATCGCCGCGGTCGTGTTCTACGGCGGCCTCGCCGCGCTGATGTTCTTTGCCCAGCGCGCGCTGATGTATTTCCCCGAGCGGGAGCGCACGGCCCCCGCTGCCGCCGGCCTGCCCGAGGCCGAGGAGATCGTGTTGGCGACCGCCGACAGCGAGCGGGTCATCGCCTGGCACGTTCCACCGCGCGGCGATCGGCGAATCGTGCTCTACTGCCACGGCAATGGCGGATCGCTGCGCTACCGCGTTCAGCGCTTTCGCGAGATTATAGCCGACGGAACCGGGCTGCTGGCGCTGTCCTACCGCGGCTATGGCGGCTCGAGCGGCAAGCCGACGGAGGCGGGCCTCATCGCCGATGCACGCGCTGCCTACGATCATGCGAGCGCGCGCTACACGCCGGCGCGTTTGTTTGTGTGGGGTGAGTCGCTCGGCAGCGGGGTCGCGGTGGCGCTTGCCGCAGAGCGGCCGGTCGGCGGCCTGATCCTCGAAGCGCCGTTCACTTCGGCCGTCGATGTCGGGCAGAGCGCCTATCCGTTCATGCCCGTGCGCCTGTTCATGTACGATCAGTTTCGCTCTGACGAGCGCATCCCGCGCGTCAGCGCGCCGGTGCTGATCCTGCATGGCGCGCGCGACACCGTGGTTCCCATTGCCTTTGGCGAGCGGCTCTACGGGCTGGTCACGGCGCCCAAGCGTTTTGTGCGCTTTCCAGACGGCGGCCACAACGACCTCGATACCTACGGCGTCGTCGCCGCGGCGCGCGAATTCCTCGACACGGCGGCCACGCGATAAATGCGATGTCTCCCCGGTTATGCCAACGGCGAACCATGAAACCGCCGCAAAATCCCATAGTTTAAGGCCGAGCTCCCAGGGGCGATTCCATGCTCAAACGTCTGTCGAAGTTCGTTCTGGAGGTCCTGCCGTCGGTCCTGGCCACCATGATCGGCGCCTACCTCGTGCATCATTTTATTACCGGTTCGCGCGACGTGGAGACGCGGGCGACGGACCCACAGGTGATCGCCCTGCCGAAGGAGGACGTCGACAAGCTTCTCAACGCCGCTGAGGCGGTGCTTCACGCGCCGTCCGGGCCGACCTTGGCCGATCCGATAGCGAGCGAGACGCCGAGCCCACGGGCACCGAGCCCGGAAGCCGTCCGCCTGCAAACGTCGATTACCGAAGCGCTGAGTCGCGAAGCGGGACTTGCCGAACCGCAGACCCTGGCGGTTGCAAGCCCGGCCGCGCCAGACCAGGCGGCACGAGACCACGCGACACCGGACGACGCGACACTGGACCGGGCGGCACCGGCACCGGACCCGGCGGCACCGGCACCGGACCAGGCGGCGCCAGCCCCGGACCAGGCGGCGCCGGCACCGGACCAGGCGGCGCCAGCCCCGGCAGTGCAAAGTTCCGAGGCGCCTGCCGCCGTCCCTGCGCCCAGCGCACCTGCGCCTGCCGCCGCAGCGGTTCTCCCGCCGCGACGTCCGGTGGTTGCTGCCCGCGCGCCGGCCAACGCCGGATCAGTCGCACCGGTCACGCGCACGGAACTTGGTCCTCCGGCTCGCCCCTCCGGGGTGGCCGAGCCCACCGTCATCATGGCGCCACCTGGCATTCCTGCGCTCGAGCCGGCCGAGCGGAAACGCGATCCCGTCCAGCTGAGCGACGCCGACCGGGCCAGGCTGTCCGAAATCCCGGTGCCGGCGCCGGCCGCGCGTGAGCCGGCTCAGGATGGCAAACCTGGAGAGCAGCCGCTCGATGTGCAGGCGGCCAACCGATCACCGTCGATTTGGGGATGGGGCGGGCGGATGGTCGGCGGCGTCGTGAAAACGGTCACGTCCGTTCTCCCCGACTTCCTGCGCTAGATAGAGCGCGTTCCGCTAAGTTGAATCGGCGACGCCCTAGCGTTCTTTGATTGATCGCATTTTCTGCGGAAAGTCGGAGAATGCGCTAGGACGACCCAAGCATCCGCTGTCAGTTCGTCGGACTGCGGCTGGCGATTACGACGTGTTTCAGAATGTTTGATAGGTCCTGCCTAGCTCGCCGCCGACGCGCGCGAAGCCCTGTTTGGCCGGCTCGAAATCCTGCTTGATGTTAAGCGCGCGGGCATAGGAGCCGGCAGCTTTTTCGTTGTTGCGCATTCGTTCGTAGGCCAGGCCACGGCTGGTCCAGGCCTGCAGGTTCTGCGGTTCGAGCTGCACCGCATCGTCGAGGTCGCTGGCCGCTGCCTTGGCATCGTTGACGGCGAGATAGCTCAGCCCGCGCGCGATATACGGCTCGGCCTGCTGATGCGACAGGCCGATCGCGGTCGAAAAGTCGTCGATCGCGAACTGATGTTGGCGCTGGCTTTGGTAGAGAAGGCCGCGGTTGTAATAGGCCTGCGCGTTGTCGGGCCGCAGCTGTATCGCCTTGTTGAAATCGTTGAGCGCGGGGATGAGCTGGCCCTTCTGGCGATACGCCATGCCGCGCCCGATAAGGGCAGGGGCATAGCTCGGGTCGATGGTCAGCGCGCGGTTATAGTCGGCAAGCGCAAGGTCGGGCCTGCTGGTCTGACGATAGACCAGGCCGCGGTTGGAATAGGCCTGGGCATAGTTCTGGTCGAGGCTGATCGCCTTGTTGAAATCGGCGAGCGCCTCCTCGTGGCGGCCGGCCTGGCCGAGCACCGATCCGCGCATATTGTAGGCCTGCGGATCGCCGGGATTGCGCTGCACCACGTCGGTCAGCGAGGCGATATTGGTGGGCGAGGCGGCGAAAACCGTGTCCTCGCTGTCGCTGGCGACCGGGATCGACGTGGTCGAACAGGCGGCGAGCGTCGCTGTCGCGAGGACGAGGAAGACGTCACTCGCGCGGTTCGTCACAGCATTGTTCATGCCAGTGGTCATCACGTTCTTCACGCCGCAAGAATGCGCCGTTGTTCCGGGCGATCGTGAGAGCAACGATATCGCAGGACGGCACAAAACGACAGCGCAGGCGAGCAACCCCCGCCTGCGCCGGTGATGATGGCAATCGACGCCAGATTTGCGAGATCAGCGCGGTCCGCGGCTGAAACCACCACCGCCCGGACCGCCGCGACCAGGAGCACCTGGCTTGGTCACCGGCTTCGGCTTGCCCGGAATGAGGCCTTCGCGCTGGGCGCGCTTACGCGCTAGCTTGCGGGCGCGACGGATCGCCTCCGCCTTTTCCCGCGCCTTCTTTTCCGAGGGTTTTTCGTAGTGGCCGCGAAGCTTCATCTCGCGGAAGATGCCCTCGCGCTGCATCTTCTTCTTCAGCGCCTTGAGGGCCTGATCGACATTGTTGTCGCGGACAAGAACCTGCACGCTCGTTCCTCTCGATCGGGTTCAGTAAGGAAGGCCGGAGCCCGCCGGATCGCAGCTCGTGCGCGATGCGCGGGCTCCCGATTGGCGGCGCATGTAGCAGAAACGGCCTGGAAAGTCCACTCGGACACCGCGGGCCGGCGATGATCTCACGGCGGCGGGTCAGGGCGAATGGTCGCGAATAACCCTCGTCACATGGCCCATCTTACGGCCCGGCCGCACGCTCGCCTTGCCGTAGAGGTGCACCGCTGCATCGGGGAGCGCAAGCCAGTCGCGGTAGTCCAGGACCTCGGAGCCGACCAGGTTGGTCATTTCGATGCGCCCGCTGCGGATGGGCGCGACCAGCGGCCAGCCAACGATCGCCCGGATGTGCTGCTCGAACTGCGAGACCGAGGCGCCGTCGATCGTCCAATGGCCGGAATTATGCACCCGTGGAGCGATCTCGTTGACCAGCACGGCATGGCCGGCGCCGTCCTTGACCACGAACATCTCGACCGCGAGCACGCCGACATAGGAGAAGGCCTGGACGATTGCACCGGCAATGCGCTGGGCCTCAGCGGCGACCGCCGGGGTGACCGCGGCCGGCACCCGGGAGACCTTGAGGATGTGATCGCGGTGCTCGTTCTCGGTGACGTCGAAACATTCGATCGCTCCCTCACGGGAGCGCGCGGCGACGACCGAGATTTCACGCTCGAACGGCACGAAGGCTTCGAGGATCGCCGGCTGGGCGCCGATCTCGCGCCAAGCGGCGTCGGGATCGGTGCCGTTGCGGATGGCGGTTTGGCCCTTGCCGTCGTAGCCGAAGCGCCGGGTCTTCAGGACCGCCGGCCGACCGACGGTGTCGAGCGCGGCACCAAGCGCCGCCGGTTCATCGACCTGCGCAAATGGCGCGGTGGCGATGCCGAGCGCGGCGATGAAACGCTTCTCGGCCAGGCGATCCTGGGTGGTGGCGAGCACCCTTGGATCGGGCAGGACAGGCCTGCGGACCGAGAGGAAGGCAGCGGCTTCGGCTGGCACGTTCTCGAACTCGTAAGTGATCACGTCGACGTCGGCCGCGAAGCGGTCGAGTGCGCTTGTGTCGGTATAGTCGGCCTCGGTCACGCGGCGCACGACGTCGAAGGCCGGTGATTGCGGCTCCGGACAGAACACGTGGCATTTGAGGCCGAGGCGTCCTGCTGCCAACGCCAGCATCCGTCCGAGCTGGCCGCCGCCGAGGATGCCGATCGTTGCGTCCGGGTCGAGCGCGGGAGCCGGGACCGCGCTCACTGCGCACCCTCGGAGGGCGTTTCGCCAACCGACGCAGCCTGGTGCGCGCGCCAGGCTTCGAGCCGTTTGGCGAGCTTGTCGTCGCCAAGAGCCAGGACGCCGGCCGCCAGTAGTGCGGCGTTGATTGCGCCGGCTTGGCCGATGGCGAGCGTGCCGACCGGGACGCCGGGCGGCATCTGCACAATCGAGTAGAGCGAGTCGAGACCGGACAGCACCTTGGATTCGACCGGTACGCCGAAAACCGGAAGTGGTGTCATCGCCGCTGTCATGCCCGGGAGATGCGCGGCGCCGCCGGCACCGGCGATGATCACCTGGAAGCCCTTGGCCTTCGCGCCCTTGGCAAAGGCATAGAGCCGTTCGGGCGTGCGATGGGCGGAGACGATCTTCGCCTCATAGCCGATACCGAGCGCATCGAGCGTATCGGCGGCGTGTTTCATGGTCCCCCAGTCCGACTGGCTTCCCATGATGATTGCGACCGGCTTTGGCGCCATTGGTACCTCGTCGAGCACCTTGCGGCGCCATCAAGAAGGCGCGGATTATAGAAATGGGCCTGGCACTGGCAAGCCGATCCAGCTCGTTTATGCTGCATGCTTAACGACTCCACTACCGAGGGAGCGGTGGAAGTGAGGCAGGCCATGCCCGAGCCGGGCTGTCGGCTCGACGCCGACCCTCCCGTATCCTCGCCGGTCGCCGGTGCTGATCACGGGCTCGCGGCGGAGGTCGCGCGCCTCGAGGGCGAGCTGGCTGGGATGCAGGCGCGGCTGCGCGAGCTGGAGGCTCGCGCCGAGCTCGATCCCCTGACCGAGGTCTTCAACCGGCGCGGCTTCGAACGCGAGCTCAAGCGGGTCATGGCCTATGTCGAGCGCTACGGCGGCAGCGCGGCGCTGGTCTATCTCGATCTCGACGGGTTCAAGCCGGTCAACGACGGCTACGGTCACGCCGCCGGCGACGTCGTGCTCAGGGCGATTGCCTCCGCGCTCAGGCGCCACGTCCGCGCTTCCGACACCGTGGCGCGGCTCGGCGGCGACGAATTCGCGGTGCTGCTGTGGAATCTGTCGGAACGTGCCGCCGTTAACAAGGCGGAGAGTCTGGAACAGGCGATCGCCGCGGAAGCGGTGCCGATCGGTCAGGCGAGCGTCTCGGTCGGCGCCTCCGCCGGGGTCACGATGCTGGCGCATGGCGACACGCTGACCGACGTGTTGGCGCGCGCCGACGCCGCCATGTACGCCCGCAAGGCGGCAACACAAGGCGCCCGATAGGCGCCTTGTGAACTGCCCGACATGCGGCAGTCGGATGTCGCGACAAAGTCGATCGAATGCCTCCATCGAAATGCAACGAACGGCGTTGCCTGCTACCGGCCGTGTGGCCGGCGCAACAATGCCGTTTTCGCAGCGTCGAATGCGCGCGCCGCAATCGCACACAGGAGAACCGCCATGACGGCCATGTTCCGCATCGTAGCGACGGCGCTTGCGCTTCTCGGCTGCATCGTTGTTGCCGCCGCCCAGACCGAGTCGCCCGGGATGGGCAGTTCGATGTCGCCGGGAACCCCCAGCGTGACGATGAGCCCACTCCCGAAGCTGCAGCTTAGTGCTGCGCAAAAGAGTGCGATCTTCGAGGCGGTCAACCAGGAGAAGTCGAAGGTTGCACCGCCCGAGACCAATTTCCGCGTGTCGATGGGGTCGCCGGTCCCGCCGTCGATCGAGCTTTATGCTTTGCCGGACGGCGCGCTCTCCGCAGCTCCGGCCGCGCGCCCCTACAAATACATCGTCGTGCAAAACCAGATCGTGCTGGTCGACCCGACGACGATGCGGGTGATCGACATCATCCGCCAATAGGCGCGCCCGGCGACACGGCCTGAACTCAGTGCTCGATGCCGTTGCCCAACATCAGCGCTCGATGTCAATGTTCGATGTCTTTGCCCCACTTGCTGACCGCTGTCGGCAGGACGTCGAGATATGGACCCATGAAGAAGGCTTCGCCGGAGCCCTCGCCGAAATAGCGGTCGTAGGCTTCGATCATGGCGCGCACCGGCCCGGTGCAGGACGGCATCGAGTCGACGATCAGGTCGCCGAAATCGCTGGTCTTGGCCTGGACGGCAAAACGCGGGTCGGCCGTGACCGAGCGTGCGATGCATTCGGTCGCCGAGCGCAACAGTGGCTGCATGGCTGTGCTTTTCTGTCGCGACGACATCTGAACCGTCGTCTGCCGCGTGTCCTCTGTCGGACCAGTGGCAATGGTAACGACAAGCGATAGCCCGACAAGCGAACCGACAATCATCCCGATTTTCTCCCGTGCCTGAAACCGATGGTACCCGTTCATCC
>Ga0307472_100001122_pt1 | contig 10426 bp, 10 predicted proteins | sample atmos_gasesAM5C__2_FD_204582 | JGI IMG/M metagenome (GOLD analysis project Ga0307472, IMG submission 204582) | Hardwood forest soil microbial communities from Morgan-Monroe State Forest, Indiana, United States - atmos_gasesAM5C_05 | ecosystem: Environmental > Terrestrial > Soil > Temperate... | reverse complement strand
AAGCCGGTCGCCTGGGCCGTGGTATTCCACTCGGTGTCGAACGCCCGCACCATGTCGACGTCGATCGAGACCACGCTCCCTGCGATGCGCTCGAGGGTGACGGCCCAGTCGGGATTGGCCTCGGCGGCCGCGGCCTGCTGCGCGATCTGCGGAGCCGCGGCTCCCGGCCCACCCGGCGCCGGCGGGGATGGCGGCTCGGCGCCCGGACTGCCGGGCGACACGGGCTGTGGCGGAGGCTGCGAGGCCGGCGGCGGTACCGGAGCGGGTGCCGGCGCAGCCTGCGGGGCCGCACGCGGCGGATCGGCCGCCGCACCGATCGCGGCGCAGGAGGCGATGGCGGCGAGCAGCGCGAGTCGCAGGAATCGCATCGGGAGCGGCTTCCTCTAGCGTCCGAGCAGAACGAGCAGCCACACCGCGGTGAGCAGGACGAAGGACATGAGCACCGCGGCGGAGCCGATGTCCTTGGCGAGACCTGCGAGGGCGTGGCGCTCGAAGCCGATCCGGTCGACGGTCGCCTCGATGGCGCTGTTGATCAGCTCTACGACCAGGATCAGCAGCACGGGCGCGATGAGCAGCGCACGCTCGACGCCGCTCCTCCCGAGCCACAGACCCAGGGGGATGACGGCGGCGGCAAAGGCGAGCTCCTGGCGAAACGCCGCCTCGTCGCGGAAGGCGCCTGAGAGCCCGCGCAGGCTCGCGCCGAGCGCGCGCAGCACGCGGGTGAGGCCGCGGGGTTTGTACCGGTCTAGTGCTGCGTCGTTGGCGTCCATGTGAGGTCCAGGTGGCGCGCCGCCCGCACGTCGTCGAGGCGCCGCACTGGCATGGTATGCGGTGCGCTCCGCACGCGCTCGGGTTCCTGCTGCGCCTCCTTCTGAATCTGTGACATGGCCGCCACAAAGGCATCGAGAACGTCCTTGGTCTCGGTCTCGGTCGGCTCGATGAGCAGGCACTCGGGCACGATCAGCGGGAAGTAAGTGGTCGGCGCGTGGAAGCCGAGATCGAGCAGCCGCTTGGCGAAGTCCATCGCGGTCACGCCGAGCTCGCGCGCCTGGCGCTTGAGCGTCACGATGAACTCGTGGCTGGCGCGGCGGTCGGGGTAGGCGGCCTCGAAGCCCGCCGCCTGCAGGCGCTTCAGCAGATAGTTGGCGTTCAACGTGGCGTACTCGCCCACGGCGCGCATCCCGTCACGGCCGAGGAGCCGCATGTAGATGTAGGCACGCAGCAGCACGCCGGCGTTCCCCATGAAGGCCGACAGCCGCCCGATCGACTGCGGCATGTCGCTCTCGGCGAGCCAGCGGTAGCGCTCCCCTTCCCGGGCGACGATCGGAATCGGCAGGAACGGCACCAGGCGCGCCGCGACCCCGACCGCGCCCGCGCCCGGTCCGCCGCCGCCGTGCGGCGTCGAGAAGGTCTTGTGCAGATTCATGTGCATGCAATCGAAGCCCATGTCCCCGGGGCGCACCTTTCCCAGGATCGCGTTGAGATTTGCGCCGTCGTAATAGAGGAGCCCGCCGGCCTCGTGCACCACGCGCGCGACCTCCTCGATGCCGCGATCGAACACGCCGAGCGTCGAGGGGTTGGTGAGCATGATGCCGGCGGTGTTGGGACCGACCGCGGCCCTCAAGGCCTCGAGATCGACGTCGCCGGAGGAGTTGACGGGGATCTCGCGCACCGCGCACCCGCACATGGTCGCGGTCGCGGGGTTGGTGCCGTGCGCGGCCTCGGGAACGATGATCTCGTTGCGCGTCAGGTCCCCGCGTGCGCGGTGATAGGCGCGGATCATGGCGACGCCGGCGAACTCGCCGTGTGCACCCGCCATGGGCGAGAGCGCCACGCCGTGCATGCCGGTGACTTCCTTCAGCATCTCCTGCAGCTCGTACATGCAGGCGAGGAACCCCTGGCCGTGCGACTCCGGCGCGAGCGGGTGGCGCCCGAGGAACTGCGGCAGCATCGCGTACTGGTTGCAGGCCTTGGGGTTGTACTTCATCGTGCACGAGCCGAGCGGATAGAAGTGCGTGTCGATGGAGAAATTGAGCTGCGACAGGCGGGTGAAGTGCCGCACCGCCTCGAGCTCGCCGACCTCCGGGAGCGCGGGCGCCCTGCCCCGGCGGAGCTTCGCCGGCAGATCGGCGAGCGGCGCGGGGCCTACGTCCTGCGGCCACTGATCGCTCGCGCCGCGTCCCTCGCGCGAGTACTCGAAAATCACTTTTTCACGGGTAGGCATTGAAGGAGTCCTTCTCAGGCGGCACGCACTGCCTGCATCGCCTCGCTCAAGGATGCCCGATAGCGCTCGATGTCCTCCGCGGTCTTGGTCTCGGTCGCGCACACCAGCAGCGCAGGCCCCAGCTCCGGGTAGTAGGGCGCGAGGTCGAGCCCGCCGAGAATCCCGCGGGCGGCGAGCGCCTTGAGGACCGGCGCCACGGGACGGTCGAGCAGCAGCACCGCTTCGTGGAAGCCGGGCCCGCTGAAGGCGAGGCGCACGCCGGGCGTGCGCGTGAGCGCCGCGATCAGCTCGCGGCTGCGGGCATGCGAGGCGGCCGCGGTGCGCGCCAGGCCCTGCGGGCCCATGAGCGACAGGTAGATCGTCGCCGCCGTCACAAGTAAGCCCTGGTTGGTGCAGATGTTGGAGGTCGCCTTGGCGCGGCGGATGTGCTGCTCGCGCGCCTGGAGCGTGAGCGTGAATCCGTCGCGCCCCTCGGCATCGAGCGTGCGCCCGACGATGCGGCCGGGCATCTGCCGCACGCACTCCATGCGGGTCGTCATGAAGCCGAAGTACGGGCCGCCCGAGGAGAGCGGCACGCCGAGCGGCTGGCCTTCGCCGACGGCGATGTCGGCGCCCCTGGCTCCCCACTCGCCCGGGGGTTTGAGGAGCGCCAGCGAAGTGGGATTCACCACCGCGATGACGAAGATTCCGTGGGCGTGCGCCCAGTCGGTGAGGGCATCGACATCCTCGAGGCGGCCGAAGAAGTTCGGCTGCTGGATGACGAGCGCGGTCACGTCCTCGCCGTCGTACTTCGCGAGCGAGGCAGGCAGCGTCACACCCTCGACGGTGCAATAGGGCAGCTCCTCGAAACGCAGCCCCTGGTTGCTCGCCATCGCCACCGCCACCCGCCGGTAGTGGGGATGGAGCGTCGTCGGCACGAGAATGCGCGCCGACTTCGACTTGCGGTTGGCCCGCACCGCCATGAGCGCCGCTTCCGCGGTCGCCGAGGCGCCGTCGTACATCGAGGCGTTGGCGACATCCATGCCGGTGAGGCGCGCGATCATGGTCTGGAACTCATAGATCATCTGCAGCGTGCCCTGGCTGGCTTCCGCCTGATAGGGCGTGTAGGCGCTGTAGAACTCGCCGCGCGTAGTGATGGCCCACACGGCCGCGGGGATGTGGTGCTCGTAGGCGCCGGCGCCGAGGAAGCTGAGCGGTGTGCCGTCCTGCGCCGCGCGCTCGCTCATCAGGCGCCCGATCTCCATCTCGTTGAGCTCCTCGGGCACCCCGGCGAGCGAGCTCACCCGCAGCGTTGGCGGGATCTCCGCGAACAGGTCCTCGATGCCGCGCGCGCCGATGGCTTTCAGCATCGCCGCGACGTCGGCCTCGGTGTGGGGAATGAAGGCCATCAGCCGCCCTCCGCTGCCACGACTTTCTGATAATCCGCTGCCGACATGAGTTCCGCCGCCGCGACCGCGCCGGTGGCCGGGCGCACGCGCATCAGCCAGCCCGCGCCATAGGGATCGGAGTTGACCGTCTCGGGCGCATCGGCGAGCGCCGGATTGCCGGCGGTGATCTCGCCTGCGAGCGGCGCGTACACGTCGGAGGCGGCTTTCACCGACTCGACCACCGCGCACGGCTCGTCCTGCTTCACCGTGCGCCCGGCCTCGGGCACCTCGACGAACACGAGGTCGCCGAGCGCATGCTGCGCGTGATCGGTGATGCCGATCTCCACCGTGCCGTCGGCGAGGGTCCGCACCCATTCGTGGGACTTGGTGTATTTGAGGTCCGCGGGAAGATTGCTCATGAATCGGGTCCTTCGCGTCAGTCTTCGGAGGTTAAGTGACCAGGGATTTGCCGAAACGCACGAACGGCGGTTTCACCACCTTCGCATTCAGCAGCTTGCCGCGGATATCTACCTGCACCCGCGCGGGCGTAGCCGCGGGCACCCGGGCGAGCGCGATCGAGCGCTCGAGCGTCGGGGAGAAGGTGCCGCTCGTGATCTCGCCCTCGCCCACGCCGGGCACGAGGACCTTCTGGTGGTCGCGCAGCACGCCGCGATCCTCGAGCAGGAGCCCCACGAGCTTGCGTCCCGGTCCGCGCGCGCGGACCGCCTCGAGCGCCTCGCGCCCGATGAAGGCGCGGCCCGGCGGCTCGAGCGCCACGGTCCAGGCGAGGCCCGATTCGAAGGGATCGGTGTTCTCGTCCATGTCGTGGCCGTAGAGGTTCATGCCGGCCTCCAGTCGCAGCGTGTCGCGCGCCCCGAGGCCGCAGGAAGCGACCCCCAGGGCATTGAGCTTGCGCCACGCCGGTACTGCATCCGCCGCCGGCATCATGATCTCGAAGCCGTCCTCGCCCGTGTACCCGGTGCGCGCGACGAACCAGCCGCCGAGCTCGCGTCCGACGAACACGCCGAGCCCGAGCGCTGCATCCCGGTCGACGGGGGCGAGCAGCTCCGCCGCCCGGGCACGGCCTTCCGGGCCCTGGATCGCCAGCATGGCGAGATCGGTGCGCTCGGTGAGCTCGAGGCCGAAGGAGGCGGCGTGGGCGCGGATCCAGGCGAGATCCTTGTCGCGGGTGCCGGCGTTCACCACCGCGCGGAACCAGCTCTCGGTGAGGAAGTACACGATGAGATCGTCGAGGACCCCGCCGCGCTCGTTGAGCATGCAGGAATAGAGTGCCTTGCCAGTGGCTTTGAGCTTGCCGACGTCGTTGGCGAGCAGCTGCGCGAGGAAGGCGCGCACCCGCGGCCCTTTGAGGTCGACGACGCACATGTGCGAGACGTCGAAGACGCCGGCGGCGCGCCGCACCGCGTGATGCTCGCCGATCTGGGAGCCGTACTGCACCGGCATGTCCCAGCCGCCGAAGTCGACGATGCGGGCGCCGAGCTCCTGGTGCAGCGCGAACAACGGGGTCTTGCGTCCCACTTCGGTCCTCCAGCGAACAAAGATGCGGCACACGCCCCACGCGAGGCGCCGGCCGCCCTTCTGTCCCTGTGACCTGAGAGATCAGGCACCTTTCGGAGGCGCCGCTCCCCTTCGGTGGGTGGATGCTTACGATCCACCGCTCTCCAGAAGCCCCGCGGAGCGGAAAGACCCGCGTCCGCCGTCTGCCGTTCTTGTGCCTGAGCGTTTCCGGGCGGAAATTGCGCCTTCGGCGTTCCGGTTCAGCTACCGGACTCTCTCCGGACAGACCGTTTCGAGCCTCGGAATGATACCAGCCCGCGCCAGTGCCGGTAGAATTTGCGCCGCATGAGCCTTCCCCGCCGATCCACAGCCCAGGTGTCGATAGGACCGATTCGCGTCGGGGGCGGCGCCCCTATCGTGGTCCAGTCGATGACCAATACCGACACCGCCGACGTCGAGGGGACGGCGCGGCAGGTACAGGCGCTCGCCCGCGCGGGCTCGGAGCTGGTGCGCGTCACCGTGAACACCAGCGAGGCGGCGGCGGCGGTCGCGCCGATCCGCGCCTGGCTCGACCGCGAAGGCGTCGCGGTTCCGCTCATCGGCGACTTTCACTTCAACGGGCACAAGCTGCTGCGCGAGCATCCCGAGTGCGCCGCGGCGCTGGCCAAGTACCGCATCAACCCGGGAAATGTCGGGCGGGGATCGAAGCGCGACCCGCAGTTCGCGGAGATGATCGAGATCGCCTGCCGCTACGGCAAGCCGGTACGCATCGGCGTCAACTGGGGGAGCCTCGACTCGGACCTGCTGACGCGCCTCATGGACGAGAACTCGGCGCTCCCGCAGCCGCTCGATGCCCAGGCGGTCATGCGCAACGCCGTGGTGCTCTCGGCCTTAGGAAGCGCGCAGCGCGCCGAGGAGCTCGGGCTCGCCCACGACCGCATCATTCTCTCGGCGAAGGTGAGCGGAGTGCAGGATCTCATCGCCATCTACCGCGACCTCGCCGCGCGCTGCGACTACCCCCTGCACCTCGGGCTCACCGAGGCCGGCATGGGCTCGAAGGGCATCGTCGCCTCGACCGCCGGCATGTCGGTGCTGCTGCAGGAAGGGATCGGCGACACCATCCGCGTGTCCCTCACTCCCGAGCCGGGCGGCGACCGCACTCAGGAAGTGATCGTCGCGCAGGAGATCCTGCAGACCATGGGGCTGCGCGCGTTCACGCCGCTGGTGATCGCCTGCCCCGGCTGCGGCCGCACCACCAGCACTTTCTTCCAGGAGCTCGCGCTTAAGATCCAGAGCCACATCCGCGCGCGCATGCCGCAGTGGCGGCGCGAGTACGCGGGGGTCGAGGACATGACGGTCGCCGTCATGGGCTGCGTCGTCAACGGCCCGGGCGAGAGCAAGCACGCCAACCTCGGCATCAGCCTGCCCGGCACCGGCGAGCGGCCGGTAGCGCCGGTATACGAGGACGGCGAGAAGACCGTGACCCTGAAGGGCGAGCGCATCGCCGAGGAGTTTCAGGAGATCGTCGAGCGCTACGTCGCGCGCCGCTACCCGCGTCTCGCGCCTCCGGGTGGTGGCGCATGAGCGAGACGCTGGCCGCCCGTAAGTGCCGGCCCTGCGAAGGGGGCACGCCGCCGCTCACGCCCGAAGAGGCGGCGGCGTTGCTCGCGCAGGTCTGCGCGGAGTGGGCGCTGGTCGAGAACGCGCACGCCATCCAGCGCAACTTCGCCTTCCGCGACTTCTACCGCACCATGAGCTTCGTCAACGCACTCGCCCACATCGCCAACATCGAGGATCACCATCCGGACCTCGAGGTGGGCTACAACTACTGCCGCGTGAAGTTCACGACGCACGCCGTGAAAGGGCTCTCCGAGAACGACTTCGTCTGCGCGGCGAAGGTCGATCTCATTCCGCTGTCCTGACGAGCGAGGGGCTCATCGATTGCCCTCCACGAGTGTCTTGAACATCACCAGCGCATCGACGTACCCGAGCGTCTGATGGTTGAACGCGCCGGGCAGCCGGCCGACGACCGAGAACCCCAGCCGCTCCCAGAGGCGGATCGCCCGCGTGTTGGTGGCCACGACGAAATTGAACTGCATCGCCCTGAATCCCAGGGCGACCGCCTGCTCCTGCGAGTGCTCACACATCCGTGCGGCGATGCCCCGCCCCTGCGCCCGCGGAGCCGTGACGTAGCCGCAATTGCAGACGTGCGCGCCGAGGCCCGGCTGATTGGCCTTGATGAAATAAGTGCCCTGAACCGGTCCGTCCGGCTCGCGGGCAACGAAGGTCCTTGCGGGCGCCTCGATCCAGACCCGGTGGATCTCCTCCGCCGTGCTGTGCGGCGAGAATGCATAGGTGTCGCCGGCGCGGAAGGCCTCCTCGAGGATCGGCAGAACCTCGGGCCAGTCGGACTCCCGGTACTCGCGGATCTCGGGCGCGACGCCCGCCGGACTCTGCGCCGGGCGGCTCACGACACGCGCCGCGCCGCCTCCGGCAGCTCCCCGCTCACGCCGAGCGCCCGGCGGATGAAGAAGCGCCGCAGCTCCTGGCTGCGGTTCACCCATCCGAGCCCGCGTTGCGCCAGGCGCGCCAGGGGACTGGTGCCGTGGGCGAGCAGACGGTCGAAGGCATCGATCGATACGGCCATGAAGGCGATCTCGCTCTTGCGCCAGCGCTCGTAGGCGCGCAGCACGCTGAGCGATCCCGGGTCCTCGCGCCGCGCGACCGCCGCCACCACCTTCTGTGCCAGCGCCCCCGCATCGAGCAGGCCCAGGTTGACGCCCTGGCCGGCGAGCGGATGCACGACGTGGGCGGCGTCGCCGATCAACGCGACGCGCTGGGCGACGTAACGGGGTGCGCTGAGGCGCCTCAGCGGGAAAGAAGCCCGCTCGCTCACCAGGCGGGTAGGGCCGAGAGCGAGGTCGGAGGCGCGATCGAGCTCTTGCGCACAGGCCGCGGCGCTGCAGGCTGCGAGCTCGGCCGCGAGGGGCTCGTCGGCCGACCAGACGATGGAGCTGGTGCCGTCGAAGAGCGGCAGGAAGGCGAGCGTGCCGCTCTTCATGAAGCGCTGCCACGCGGTCGCCCCGTGAGGACGTTCGGTCGCAACCGTGGCGACGATCGCCGTCTGCCGGTAGGCGCTCACCTCGGCCGTGAGGCCGCTCGCCGCGCGCACCGCGGACTGCGCGCCGTCGGCGCCGACCACGAGCCTTGCACGCAGCTCCCCGCCGCTGGTCGTGATGTGCACGCCGTCGGCTTCGATCGCGAGGGAGGAAAGCTGCGCCGGCTCGAGCTGTCCGCCAGATGAAGTGAAGGCCGAGATCAGCGCCGTCTGCAGCAGCCGGTTCTCGACGATGTATCCGAGATTCGGCTCGCCCACGTCCGCGGCGTCGAAGGTCAACACGCCCTCGCCGTCGGCGGCGACAGCCTCGTGCCAGATGCGCATGCGCTCGTAGGCGCACGCCCGCACGCCCGCGATCGCTGGCCACGCGCCGGCGCTCGTGAGCAGCGCCTCGCTGGCGCGCGATATCGCCACCACGCGGGCATCGGGCGGCGCACCTGCCGCCGGGAGCTGCGGCGCGTGCGGCTCGATGAGCGCCACGGAGAGCCCCGCGGCGCCTGCGCCGCCCCCGCGTGCGAGCAGCGCCGCCGCACAGGCGCCCACCGGCCCGCCGCCCACGATGACGACGTCGAACTCACGCATGGCGCACCGGCAGCCCGCGCGCCAGGCGCGGCGTCGGCCCGCCGAAGCCGAGGCTAACGCGGGCGAGCGCGCCCTTGGCGGGCGGGCTGAGATCGAAGAGCAGGAGTCCGAGGTTGCGCAGCACGCCGACCCCGAGTCGCTCATCGCCGAAGAGCCGCACCAGGGAGTCGGTGAAGCGGGTCACGCCGCTGCGGTCGCGCGCGCGCCAGGCGGCGAATTGCCCGAGCAGCGCCGGCGCGCCGACGTCCCCTGCGTTCCCGGCAAGCACTTCAGCCAGCATCGCGGCATCGCGCAGGCCCAGATTGAACCCCTGGCCGGCGACCGGGTGAAGCGCCTGCGCCGCGTTGCCGATGAGGACCGTCCGGTTCGCGACCGGTGAGACGGCGCGCGTCAGCGCGAGGGGATAGGAGGAGCGGCGCCCGGCCCGCACGAAGCGCCCGGCGCGCCAGCCGAAGCGCGCCTGCAGCTCGGCGAGCCAGGCGGAGTCGTCGAGCGCGAGAACTCTCGGGGCGTCCTCGCGGCGGCAGGCCCAGATGACGCTGCGCGTGCCGTCGGCGAGCGGCAGCACCGCGAGTGGCCCGGCCGGGGTGAAGCGCTCGTAGGCAACGCCGCCATGCGGTGAGTCGCACGCCACGTTGGCGACGACCGCCAGCTGCCCGTAGTCCTCGACCGCGGCCTCGATGCCGGCGGCGCTGCGGATCTGCGAATGCGCGCCGTCGGCTGCGACCACCACCCGCGCCGTCACCGTCTCGCGCCGCCCGCTGCTCGAGACATTGAGGCGCACGCCGGCGGCCTCGATCGCGACGTTCCCGACCTGCGCGGGGACACGCAACGTGAGCTCCGCGGCCTTCCCAAGCCGGCCCCAGAGCGCCGCTCCGATCCGCCGGTTGGGGACGACGTAACCGAAGGCGTCGATCCCCTGCTCCTCCGCCACGAGGCGGGCGCTGCCGAAGCGTCCGGCGTCCGAGACGTGGATGGCGCGGATCGCGGCGGCTTCGGGTGCGATCGCTTCCCATACGGAAAGGCCCTCGAAGATCCGGCGGCTCGCATTACCGAGGGCGGTAGTGCGCTCATCGAAGCTCGGCTGGGTGCCGGCCCCGAAGGGCACCGCCTCGATGAGCAGCGTCCGCACGCCCGTACCGATGAGCCCCGCGGCGAGGCTGGCGCCCACCATGCCGCCGCCGACGATGGCCACGTCGACCTCGAGCGGCTGAAGGGGCGCGGTATCGCTCATGACTCGGTTGCGAACGCTTTCATCTCAGCCCTGCGCCATCACGGCCTCGATCTGCTCGGGGTCCTTCGGCGCACGCGCGCTCAGTACCTCCGCCCCGCGCTTGGTGACCAGCACGTCGTCCTCGATGCGTACTCCGATGTTGCGGAAGCGCCGCGGCACGCCGCGCGCGCCCGCCGGCAGGTAGATCCCGGGCTCGATGGTGAGCGTCATCCCGGGCTCGAGCACCCGCCACTCCTCGCCGACCTTGTAGTCACCCACGTCGTGCACGTCGAGCCCGAGCCAGTGCCCGGTGCGATGCATGAAGTAGCGCCGGTAGGCGCCGCTCCTGATGAGCGCTGCGAGGCGCCCCTTGAGGAGCCCGAGCTTCATCAGGCCCTGGGTGA
>Ga0307472_100001121_pt1 | contig 10428 bp, 10 predicted proteins | sample atmos_gasesAM5C__2_FD_204582 | JGI IMG/M metagenome (GOLD analysis project Ga0307472, IMG submission 204582) | Hardwood forest soil microbial communities from Morgan-Monroe State Forest, Indiana, United States - atmos_gasesAM5C_05 | ecosystem: Environmental > Terrestrial > Soil > Temperate... | reverse complement strand
GAGCCAGGCGACCGAGCGGCGCATCGGCGCGCCCTTCCTCGCCCAGCGGCGACCGACGCTGCCCTTCAACGGCTATGCCGATCAGGTCGCCTCGCTCTACCAAGGCATGGATCTCAGGCGTTATTTTTGAGCTTCTACGCGTTGAACGTCACCAAGCGTTACCGCTACGTCTATAAACCGCTGGTGTTCATCGCTGGATTGACGCCACTCGTATGGCTGACGTGCGGCCTCTTCGGCTGGTGGGGAGCGAGTCTCGGCGCGGATCCCGTCAAGGAGCTGGAGCACGAATGCGGCAAGACCGCGCTCAACCTCCTGTTGCTGACCCTCGCCGTCACGCCGGTCAGGAACATCCTCGGCTTGCCGCAGCTGCTGCGGCTGCGCCGCATGCTCGGGCTCTTCGCCTTCTTCTACGCCGTGGTGCACTTCACCGTGTATCTGGTGCTCGATCTCGAGCTCAACTGGTCGACGCTCGGCGCCGACATCGCCAAGCGCCCCTACATCACCATCGGCTTCACGGCGCTGCTGCTCCTCATCCCGCTCGCGGCGACCTCGACCAACGGCATGATGCGCCGCTTGGGAAAGCGCTGGATCTCGCTCCACCGCCTGGTCTACGTCATCGCCATCCTCGGCGTCTGGCACTTCTACTGGCAGGTGAAGCGCGACGTGCGCGAGCCCCTGCTCTACGCGGGCATCCTCGCAGTGCTGCTGCTCTATCGGGTGGTGCGCGCCCAGGCTGCCCGGAGCGCCGCGCGCACGGCGCCGAGCGCCCGGGGAGAGCTCGCATCGACATCCGGCGCCGGCCAGTCCCTGCGCCCCTCAGAATCCGATTGAGGTAATCGCCGCCCTGGAGTGCTCGCGAGCTCTGGCAACGCGGGCGAATGACACGGACGAGCAGATCTTCGCCATAGCGGGCGCTCAGAGGCTCCTGCCGTCGACCGATTTCACCTTGAGGGCGTTGACGTCGACGCCATCCACGCATCTCACATTGATGGCCGCCAATTTTGCGCCGGTCTTGGGATGCGTCCCGATTGCGAACGACTGAATGCCACAGCTCGAGCAGAACTGGTGCTCGATCATGTGCTTGTTGAATTTGAATTTCGTCAGGTCAGCCTCGCCGGACAGAAGCCTGAACTGAGTCTCCGGCGCGAACGCCAGCAACGAGCCTAGCCGTCCACATCGCGAGCAGTTACACGCAATGACCTCGCCGATGTCCATCTGAACTTCGTAGCGCACTTTGCCGCATTGGCAGCCACCGGTATATGTCTGCGCCATGGCCTGAATCCTCCCTCGCCTCAGAACTTCACCCGCGGATCGCGATACACCTCGCGTCCGTCGAGGTAGGTCGCGAGCACGCGTGTCGCGTGCAGCTCGAAGGGGTCGATCGCGAAGATGTCGCGGTCGAGCACGATGAGATCCGCCCGCTTACCCGGCTCGAGGCTCCCCGTAGTCTGCTCCTGGCGCAGCGCGTAGGCGGCGTTCGCCGTGTAGGCATCGACCATGACGGACAGCGGCACCGACTGCTCGGGCAGCAGCGCCTGCGCGCCGCGCCCCTCGGAGCGCGTCACGGCGTGCTCCATTGCCTCGAACGGGTTGAAGGTGCTGACCCCCCAGTCGCTGCCGCCGGCGATCCGCGCCCCAGCGTCGAGCAGCGAGCGCGCCGGATAGAGGTAGCGTGAACGCTCCGGCCCGAGGTACGGCAAGGTCGCCTTTACGATGTACGAGGGGTCGAACGTCGCCCACTGCAACTGGAAGTTCGCGATCACGGCCAGCGCCTCGAAGCGCGCGAAGTCGGCCGGGTCGATGAGCTGGAGGTGTGCGATCTGGTCGCGGTTGTCGCTCCCAAGCCCCTGTGCACGCGCGAAGGCGAAGGCGTCGAGCGACTCGCGCACGGCGCGGTCGCCGATCGCATGCACGTGCACCGTCATCCCGGCCGCATCGACGCCGGCAACGATGCCGTTCAGGTTGTCCTGCTGGAAGTAACTCGGACCCGAGTTGGCCGTCGGGTGTCCGGCGCCATCGAGGTAAGGCGACAGGAGTGCCGCCGTCTGCGTCGGGTACTCGATTACGCCGTCGGCGAAGATCTTGACCGCGTCGGCGCGCAGGAAGTCGGGATCGAGCGTCCACTTGTCGCGAAAGGCCGTGGCTGCGCCGACGACCTGGTCGGCAGGTGCCCCGAGATCGGTAAGATGGAAGCAGCCGCGCACCCGCATCCTGAGGCGGTGGCGGTCGTAGAGATCCTTGTAGAGCGACATTTCCACGTCGCTGACCGCGGCGTCCTGCACCGAAGTGAGGCCGGTGGCGCTCATGAGAGCGAACGCGCGCTCGAGCCGCTCGGCCTGGACGGTGATCGGCGAAGTCGGTATCGCGGCCGACAGTCTGTCCTCGGCCGCATCGCGCAAGGCGCCGGTTGGCTCTCCCTGCGGGTCTCGTTCGATACGGCCGCCGGGCGGGTCGGGCGTGTTGCGGTCGATGTGCGCGGCGGCCAGGGCCGCGCTGTTGCCCCAGACGCTGTGGCCGTCGGCGCTCTCGAGCACGAGTGGCCCGTCCGTACGCATGGCGTCGAGATCGGCGCGCGACAGCACCAGGCTCGCGGCATTGACCTGCACGACCTCGAACCATTCGTTCCTGCCGAACTGGCGTGCCGTCATGCAATGGGCTACCTCGGCCCTGACTTCGGCGGCGCCGAGCTGATGGTCGTGGAGGTCGCACTTGTCGAGATCCTGGGCGCTTTGCGCCGGATGTATGTGCGCATCGATGAGACCCGGCAGCACGACGCGCCCGCCGAGGTCGACGATGAGCGTTTTCGGCCCCGCGAGCGCGCGCATGTCGGCGTCCGAGCCGGTCGCCAGGATGTTTCTGCCGCGGATCGCAAGTGCGTCCACGACGCGATGCGCGCTGTCCTGTGTGTGAATGCGCGCGTTCGTGAGCACCAGCTCCGGCGTACCGGCGCCACCACCGGGACCGGGCTTCAGAGCCGCGTGATCCGCAGAACACCCGGCCGCAAGAGCCAGCAGGACCACGGCCGGGCCGCCAGCAACACGCAATCGGAGGAAACGCCGGCTCACATCGACGTCCGGATCTGCCACAGCTCCGGAAAGAACTTGAGCTCGAGCGCCTTGGCGAGGTAGGACACGCCGCCGGTGCCGCCGGTACCCGGCTTGTAGCCGATGATGCGCTCGACCGTCTTCAGGTGATGGGCGCGCCACAGCTGGAAGTTGTGATCGAGATCGACCAGCCGCTCGGCCAGCTCGTAGAGATCCCAGTCCTTGCCGGTGTTGTGATAGACGCCGAGCCACGCGCCGGCGACCTGTTTGCTGGCGACGTAAGGCTCACGGAAATCCCGCGTCAGGTAGTCGTCCGGGATCCCGTAACCGCGCCGCGAGAGGAGCCGCAGCACCTCGTCGTAGAGCGAGGGCTCGGCGAGCGCCCGTTCGAGGGTCGCGTAAGCCTGCGGGTCGCGCTTGTGTACCGCGAGCATGTCGGCGTTCTTGTTGCCGAACAGAAATTCCAGCATGCGGTACTGCACCGACTGAAAGCCCGAGGAGCGCCCGAGCGCGTTGCGAAACGCCGTGTACTCGAACGGCGTCATCGTCGAGAGCACATCCCACACCGAGATCAGCTGGTTCTGCGAGCGCGAGATGCGCGCCAGCATCTTGAGCGCCGGATCGAGATTGTCGCGCCGCACGCACTCCATCGAAGCGGTCAGCTCGTGCAGCATGAGCCGCATCCACAGCTCCGACACCTGGTGCACGATGATGAACAGCATCTCGTTGTGCTCGCCGGTCAGCGGGTGCTGCGCGCTGAGCAGCCTGTCGAGGTGCAGGTACTCGCCGTAGGAGAGCGAGCTGCCGAGGTCCCAGTGCACGGCCTCGTCGGCGAGGTCGACGCGCTCGGACTTTTCATACTGGCGGGTTGTCATGCGGCCGATGGTACACGTCGCGTGCCGCACAGGCTAAGGCCGCACCGCGCCCGCTCCCCGTAACCATCCGCCTCAAGACGTCGCCGCGCCGATCCGTTAGGATCGCGCGACCGTGAGCGCACCCCTTCTCGAAGTCTCGAGCCTCGTCAAACAGTACCCCGCCACCACCGCCGTGGACGGCGTCTCCTTCACCGTCTCCGAGGGGATCTGCTTTGGTCTCCTCGGCCCCAACGGCGCCGGCAAGACGACCACGGTCGAGATCATGGAGGGGATCCTGCCGCCGACCTCGGGCGAGGTCCGCTACCGCGGCGAGCCTCTCGGCGCGCGCTTTCGCGAGGAGGCCGGCATCCTCTTTCAGAAGACCGCCCTCCAGGACTTCCTCACCGTGCGCCAGTGCGTCGCGCTGTTTCGCGGCCTCTACACCCACGGCCTCGAGGTCGAGGAACTGATCCGCATCTGTGCGCTCGAGAAGCTCGCCGCGCGCGATGCCCGCAAGCTCTCCGGCGGGCAGCAGCAGCGATTGCTGCTCGCCATCGCGCTGGTGAACGATCCGGCGGTGCTGTTTCTCGACGAGCCGACGACCGGGCTCGATCCGCAGGCGCGGCGCAATTTCTGGCGGCTGGTCGAGTCGATCAAGGCGCGTCGCAAGACCATCATCCTCACGACCCACTACATGGAGGAAGCCGAGCTCCTCTGCGACGAGATCGCCATCATGGATGGCGGCCGGATCGTCGCCCAGGGACCGCCGCGGCGTCTCCTGAGCGAGCACTTCGCCGACGTGCTGCTCGAGCTGCCGCGCCAGGATTTTCCCGAGAGCGCGCGCGCCCTGCCGCTCAAGCTCATGGAGGCCGCCGACCGGGTCGAGATCACCACCGATGACCTGGAGGCGACGCTGCGTACACTGCTCGCGGCGCAGGTGCCGCTCACCCACTTGCGGATCCGGCCGCCCAATCTCGAGGACCTGTTCCTCGAGCTCACCGGCAAGGAGCTGCGGCCGTGATCCGCCGGCTGCTCTCGGTATTCCACGCGCGCAACCTCGAGTTCGTGCGCGACCGCGGGACCATGCTGTTCACGATCCTGCTGCCGATCATGCTCGTGATCGGCATGGGCTTCGTGTTCGGCGGTCCGCAGCGCCCGCTGTTCAAGGTGGGGGTACTGGGCACGCCGGGCGGCGCCCACACCCACCCCTTCCTCGCCGAGCGCTACGTACAGTTCGTGCCTCTCCCGGAGCAGGACGCGGCGCTGCACAAGCTCACCCACCAGCAGGTCGACCTGCTGGTCGACTTCGGCGGCCCCACGCGCTACTGGGTCAATACCGATTCGCCCAAGGGCTACGTGGTGGAGAAGCTGCTGCTGGGCGCGGAGCCGGGCGCTCACCGCGAGCCGGTCACCGGCGCGGCGCTGCGCTACATCGACTGGCTGTTCCCCGGGATCCTCGGGATGAACATGATGTTCAGCTGCCTGTTCGGCGTCGGCTACGTGGTGCTGCGCTATCGCAAGAGCGGGTTCCTCAAGAGGCTGCACGCCACGCCCCTCACCGCCTTCGAGTTTCTCTCCGCCCAGGTGCTGTCGCGGCTCGCGCTGATCCTCTTCATCACGATGATTCTCTACGCCGGCATCGGCACCATCATCGGCTTCCACTCCGCCGGCAGCGTGCCGCTGCTGCTGCTGCTCGCCGTGACCGGGGCGTTGTCCATGATCGCCCTGGGACTCACGATCGCGGCGCGCTTCTCGAGCGAGGAGCTGGTAGGCGGCCTGCTCAATCTCCTCACCTGGCCGATGATGCTGCTCTCAGGCATCTGGTTCTCGCTCGAAGGCTCGCCCCGCTGGGTGCAGTGGGTGGCGCACGTGTTCCCGCTGACGCAGCTCCTCGATGCCGCGCGCGCCGTGATGCTCGACGGCGCGGGACTCACGCAGATCGCCCCCAACCTGTTGTATCTTGCCGGCACGACCCTGGTATTTCTGGCGTTCGGCGCCTGGTCGTTCCGCTGGCGCATCGACTGAGCGGGACGCACGCAGCGCACGGGGAGCGAGCCATCTTGCGATTCTTCAGCGACAACACCGCCACCGCCTGCCCGGAGATCCTGGCGGCCATTCACGAGGCCAATCACGGGCTGGCGCGCGCCTACGGCGACGACGAGTGGACGCAGCGCCTCGACGCCGCCCTGAGCGCGCACTTCGGCACGCAGGTGCGCGCTTTCGCGGTGACCACGGGCACCGCCGCCAACTCGCTCGCGCTCGCGACCCTCAGCCCGCCCTACGGGGCGATCTTCGCGTACCACGAGGCGCACATCGCCGTGGATGAATGCGGCGCGCCGGGCTTCTTCTGCGGCGGGGCCCAGCTCGAGTTGCTGCCGGGCGAGCACGGGCGCCTCGACGCCGGCACGGTCGGCGCCGCGCTCGAGGCGCATCCGCGTCATCTGCACAGCGTGCAGCCCGCGGCGCTCTCGCTCACCCAGGCGACCGAGCTCGGCACCGTCTACCGTCCGGCGGAAATCAGCCGGCTCTGCGAGCTTGCGCACCGCCATGGGCTCAGGGTCCACATGGACGGGGCGCGCTTCGCCAACGCGCTTGCCTTCCTCGGCTGCGAGCCGGGCGAAGCAACCTGGCGCGCCGGCGTCGACGTCCTCTCCTTCGGCGCGACCAAGAACGGCGCCCTGACCGCCGAGGCGGTCGTGTTCTTCGACCCCTCGCTGGTGCGGGACTTCGAGCTGCGCCGCAAGCGCGCCGGCCACCTGCTGTCGAAGTCGCGCTATGTCGCGGCGCAGCTGCTCGCCTATCTCGAATCGGGCATCTGGAAGCGCAACGCCGAGCGCACCAACCGCCTTGCTGCACGCATCGGCGAGGCGGCGGGCGCGGCGCTCCTGCACCCGGTCGAGGCCAACGAGGTGTTCCTCAGGCTCGGCGCCGCGCGGCGACAAGCGCTGCGAGCAGCCGGGTTTGAGTTCTATGACTGGGGCGCCGAGGCGGCCGGCGATGCCCGCTTCGTGGTGTCATGGGACCAGCCCGAGCAGGACGTGCACGCTCTGTGCGAGGCGCTCGCGCGCGGCTGAGCCCGAACCGCATCGGCGATGGGCCGGCGCGTGCGAGCGCCGGACAGCGCCCTCAGCTCTCGCGGAGACTCGTCGTCACGGGCAGCCGCGCCGCGCGCAGCGCCGGCAGGAGTCCTCCGAGCATCCCGATCAAGAGCGCAATGACGAGCCCGCGGACGACCAGCTCCGGCGTCACCTTGAAGCTGAACACCACCTGGGTGAAGTTCTGTCCCAGGGTCGACACCGAGAGGTTGTTGAAGAGCAGATAGGCGATCACCGCGCCGAGCGCCGCCCCGCCGAGCGCCAGCAGCAGCGCCTCGATCATGACGGATATCACCACCGGAAAGCCGCCGAATCCGAGCGCCCGCAGCGTCGCGATCTCCTTGCCGCGCGCGGCAACCGCGGCGTACATGCTGTTGAGAGCGGCAAACACCGCCCCGAGCCCCATGATGACGGTCACGACGCCCGCCAGCACCCCGATGGTCAGGCGGAACTGCTTGGTCTGACCGCTGAAGTAATCGTCCTCGCGCAGCACGTCGAGCGACAGGCGGGGGTCGGCCGCTATCGCCGCCTTCAGCCGCTCGAGGCCGCCGCTGCCGTCGAGCGCCGCGAGCACCGAGCTCGAGCCGAGGCGGCCGAAGGTCGAGCGCGCCACGTTGGCGTCGGTCCAGAGCTCACTGTCGTGAGAGTCGCCCGAGGTGAACTCCCCGACCACCGTCCACTCCGAGCCGCGCATGCGCACGACCTGGCCGACGTTGGCCCCCTGAAACTGCGCGAGCACGCCGCGGCCGACGATCAGCTCGCGCAGGCCCGGGGTGAAGGTGCGGCCGGCGATGATCTTCAGCTGCGGCCGCAGAGCGAAGGCCGTGGGCTCGACGCCGCGGATCGTGATGTTCGCGCCGCTCTTGACGTCGCCCTTGCGCACCAGCTCGGCGATCACCATGAGCTCGGCGGAGGCGAGCGGCTTGCCGTCGGCGCCGGCGCGGATCCCCGGCTCCTGCTTGATGAGGTCGCTCGAATCGCGGTCCAGGGCGGAGTTGAGCTCCGCGTCCGAGCCGCCCCGCAGGATGACCGCCACGTCGTGCCGGCCGGTGGACTTGAGTGTGCTCTCGAAGCCTGCCGCCATGGCGAGCAGCGCGGTGAACACGGCCACTACCCCGGCGAGGCCGATCACGATGACGAGGGATGGGGCCCAACGCTCGGGAATGCTGCGGATGCTGAGGCCGGTAATCGCGAATGCCTGTCTCATGACGAGTCGGTCTCCCTGGGTCAGTGCCCGGCCAGAGCGTCCACGATCTTCAGGCGCCGCGCCCGCAGCGCCGGGAGGAGCCCCACGGCGAGGCTCATCAGCACGATCGCGGCCACCCCCAGGAACCAGACTCCTCCGTTGACCTCGAGCAGGAACTGTCCGCCGGTCGCCTTTTCCACCATCGCCCCTGCCAGCGAGGCGAGCACCATGCCTACGAGGCCCCCGGCGAGCACCAGGACGAACGCCTCGGCGAGCACGAAGCCGAGCACGCTGCGGTCGGAGAAGCCGAGCGTCTTCAATACGGCGAGCTCCGGGACGCGCTCACGCACGCTCTGCGCCATGGTGTTGCCGACCACCAGCAGCAGCGTGAAGAACACCGCGAACAGGATCCAGCGCACCATCAGGCCGATGTCGCCGATCTGCTTGACGAAGCTGATGTTGAAGTCCTTCTCCGTCTGGGTCTTGGTCTCGTCGGGAGAATTCTCGAACATGGCGTCGACGGTCTTGCTGATCGCCTCGGCGTTGGCGCCAGCGGCGAGCTGGAGGATGAAGAAGTTGGTGCGCCCCTTGATGCCGAACTGGTTGGCCTCCTCGAAGTAGTCCTGCTGCATGAACGCCAGGTTGGTGCGCTTCTGCCAGTCCTCGTCCTTGCCGTCGAAGATCCCGACCAGGTCGAACTCCCAGGCTTTGCTGCCGTTCTTCTGCGGCCAGATGTTGGAAGAGATGGGAACCCTCTGGCCGAGCTTCCAGCCATACTGATTGGCCAGCTGCCGGCCGACGATGAGGCCGGTGCGGGTCCGCTCGAAGGCCTGCCACTGCGCCTCCGGCATCTTCCACTCGGGATAGACGTCGTGGTAGCGCTGCGGCTCGAGCGCAAACATGATGAGCTGAGTGTTGGTCTTCAGCCACACTCCGCCGAACCACTGCTGGTAAGCGACGCGCGTCACGCCCGGAATGGCCTCGAGCTTCGGCAGCATGCTGAGCGGCAGCGCGGTGGTGAACGACACCCGCGCCTGAACGAACAGGCGCGTCGCGCCGACGAAATCGGCGCCCGCGCTGAAGATGGTGTTGACTGACTGCAGCAGGCCGAACAGCAGGAACGCCATGATCACCGACAGCAGCGTCAGGATCGTGCGCACGCGCTTGCGGAAGAGATTGGCGATGACGAAGCCGGTACGGGTCATGACGGGTCCTCGCGCGCGCCCTCAGGCGGCCTGCTCGAGCAGCTGCCCCTTCTCGAGGTGCAGCGTACGGCGCGCAAACTCCGCGGCCTTCGGGTCATGGGTCACGATCACGATGGTCTTGCCGTGGTCGCGGTTGAGCACCTGCAGCAGCCCCAGGATCTCGTCGGCGGTCTTGCGGTCGAGGTCGCCGGTCGGCTCGTCGCACACCAGCAGCTGCGGATCCGACACCAGCGCGCGCGCGATCGCGACGCGCTGCTCCTGGCCGCCCGACAGCTCGCGGGGCTTGTGCTTGGCCCGGTCCGCCAGCCCCACCACCTCGAGCGCCACGGAGACGTTCTTCCTGCGCTGCGCACCCGACAGCCTGGTGAGCAGCAGCGGCAGCTCGACGTTGCCCTCCGCGGTCAGCACCGGCATGAGGTTGTAGAACTGGAACACGAAGCCGACGTTGTGGGCGCGCCAGTTGGCGAGCTGGCCGCTGCCGAGCTGATCGATGCGCCTGCCGCCCACGGTGATTTCGCCCGAGGTCGGCTTGTCGAGGCCGCCGATGAGATTCAGCAGCGTCGTCTTGCCCGAGCCCGAGGGGCCCATGAGCGCGACGAAGTCGCCCTTGGGGATGTCGAGCGTCAAGCCGTGCAGCACCTCGATCTTCTGCTTGCCGCGCTCGTACACCTTGGTGACGTTGTGCACCTGGACCATGGGCTCTGACATGACGTTCCTCTCATTCACTGTTTGATCTCGGTGACCGCCGCGTCGTCCTTGATGCCGGCCGGCGCGTCGATGATGACGCTCTCGCCGGGGCTCAGGCCGCCGAGCACCTGGCGGGAGTCGCCGCTCGGAGCTCCGAGGGTCACGGCACGACGCTGCGCGTGGCGGTCCTTGAGCACGTACACGACGTCCTCGCTCCCATCCTTGCGCAGCGCCCCGGTCGGAATCAGCACTCCCCGCGGGCGCTGCTGCGCGGTCTCGCCCGGGCGCGCCTTCTCTTCGAACGACACGCGCACCCCCATGTCGGGCACGATGCGGGCGTCCTTCAGGTCGAAGCCG
>Ga0307472_100001120_pt1 | contig 10431 bp, 17 predicted proteins | sample atmos_gasesAM5C__2_FD_204582 | JGI IMG/M metagenome (GOLD analysis project Ga0307472, IMG submission 204582) | Hardwood forest soil microbial communities from Morgan-Monroe State Forest, Indiana, United States - atmos_gasesAM5C_05 | ecosystem: Environmental > Terrestrial > Soil > Temperate... | reverse complement strand
CATGAAAAATCCTCGGTGTTTCAGTGACAAGTGGCCAGTTCTGTTAACTAGCCACTAATCACGGAGTTCTAGAACTGATCATCTGGACCGTAAGCCGATGCCGGCAGAATCTGGTTTGAAGTCGGTCCCGGCACCGCGTTTCCGTGCTCGTCAATCTTCATTCCGAGGCTGAGTCCCATCGAAGTCAGGATCTCCTTGATCTCGTTCAGCGACTTGCGCCCGAAGTTCTTGGTCTTCAGCATTTCGGCTTCGGTCTTCTGCACCAGCTCGCCAATCGTCTGAATATTCGCATTCTTCAGACAGTTGTAACTGCGCACCGAAAGCTCAAGCTCCTCCACCGAACGATTCAGATTCTCGTTCTTGATCTCAGGCTTGCGGTCTTCCGTCGAAGTCGCAGTTTCGATATCTTCCTCGAAGTTGATGAAGATATTCATGTGGTCCTTCAACAGCTTCGCCGACAAACCAATCGAGTCGGCAGGAGTAATCGAGCCATTCGTCCAGACTTCCAGAGTCAGCTTGTCGTAATCGGTGATCTGCCCGAGGCGAGCAGCTTCCACCGTGTAGTTGCACTTGCGCACCGGCGAATGAACCGAATCGATGGGAATAAATCCGATGCCGAGATCGTCATCGAAGTTTTTGTCCGCTGACACGTAGCCGCGCCCGCGTTTCAAGCGCATTTCCATATCCAGCTTTCCGCCTTCGCTAACGGTCGCGACGTACACGTCTTTGTCGAGTACCTCAACATCAGCATCGGCCTCGATCATGCCGGATGTAACCACGCCGGGCGTATCGGCTCGCAGGTAAATCGCCTTCGGAGCATCGCCGCTCAACTTGAATGGAATCTGCTTCAGGTTGAGGATGATGTCAGTTGCGTCTTCAACAACTCCGGGAATGGATTGAAATTCGTGAAGGACGCCTTCAATTTTTACGGCGGTTACGGCTGCCCCCTCGATCGACGAGAGCAGCACGCGGCGAAGAGCGTTCCCGATTGTAGTGCCAAATCCGCGCTCAAAAGGCTGCGCCCAGAAAATTCCGTACTTGTCGGTTAAGGTGGAAGTGTCGACCGCGAGACGTTTTGGTTTCTGAAAACCTTTCCAAAGCATTGAATATTCTCCTCTTCGGCCATTGGGCTCAACCGAGGCATTCCGGAACCGGCCCGATTCCGGTCAAGCGTCTCAAGAAGGCTGATCTGGCTCGAAAATAATGGACCGAAAATCAATTGAGCGAGAGATCCTTCGCTTCGCTCAGGATGACGCCCGCAAGGCTCAGACGCCTCGCGATACGGCGTCACTTGCTATACAGTTCCACAATCAACTGTTCGTTGACCGGCAACTGAATATCTTCGCGTTTTGGCAGCGCCAGCACGCGGCCCTTGTAATTGTCGCGATCGATGTCCAGCCACGTGGGCGCGTTCTGGTGACTGGCGAACTCCTTCGCAATCTCCAGGATCGGGAGCTTGCGGCTGTTTTCCCGAACCGCGATCTCCTCGCCTACGCTCACCTGGTAGGACGGGATATTCACTTTGCGGCCGTTCACCGCAACGTGCCCGTGGCGCACCAACTGCCGCGCCTGGCGGCGGGAAATTCCGAAACCAAGGCGATACACCACATTGTCCAAACGCCGCTCGAGCTGCTGTAACAGCATAGCGCCAGTCACGCCTTTGGTGCGTGCCGCCTTCTCGAAATAATTGCGGAACTGCCCTTCCTGCGTGAAATAAATGCGTTTGGCTTTTTGTTTCTCGCGCAATTGCAAGCCGTAGCCTACGATTTTGGCCTTGCGGTCTTTCCCGTGCTGTCCGGGAGCAAAGTTGCGTTTCTCGACCGGACATTTGTCGCTGAAACATTTGGCGCCTTTGAGGAAGAGCTTCATTCCCTCGCGACGGCAGAGACGGCAGACTGCATCTTTGTAACGTGCCAAGTTCTTCTCCTTCTTAGAACCGGTTTACGGGTCTGGCAAACCTTTCTTCCCGGTTGAAATCAGTTGCTAGTGGTGATCAGTGACTAGGAATCAACAACCTCCCACTACCCACTTTCTTACACTCTTCTCCGCTTCGGCGGTCGGCAGCCGTTGTGCGGGATCGGCGTGGCGTCACGAATTGTGCGCACTTCAATGCCTGCGGCCGATAGTGCGCGAATCGCCGACTCTCGCCCAGAGCCCGGCCCGCTCACGCGCACTTCGACGCTGCGGACGCCGTGATCGCGCGCCATATTGGCCGCATTCATCGCAGCCTGCTGCGCCGCGAAGGGCGTGCCCTTGCGCGAACCGCGGAATCCAAGCGACCCGGAGCTTTTCCAGGAGAGCACGTTGCCCGCCTGATCCGAAATAGTCACGATCGTGTTGTTGAAGGACGCTTGAATGTGCACCACGCCATGCGGAACGTGTTTGCGCTCCTTCTTCTTGAATGTTTTCTTCTTGCCTTTTTTCTCCGGCGCCGCTCCGGCGCCGGCTCCTGCCGCTGCTGGTTTTGCCATGGTTAGTGTCCAGTGATTAGCGGTTAGTGGCTTCCAGTCACCAGCCACCAGCAACCGCTTTTTATGTTTTGGCCGTCGCTTTCCTTTTAATTGCCACTGTACCTTTGCGCGGTCCCTTGCGGGTGCGCGCGTTCGTGTGCGTGCGCTGTCCGCGCACCGGCAGATTCCGGCGATGGCGATATCCGCGATAGGAACCGATTTCGATGAGCCGCTTGATGTTCATCGAAACCTCCTTGCGCAGGTCGCCTTCCACCATGCCTTCACCTTCAATCACCTGACGGATGCGGTTAACTTCATCTTCGCCGAGGTCCTGAACCTTCTTCATCGGGTCCACTTTGGCCTCACCGAGAATTTGCGCCGAGCGTGGTTGGCCGATGCCATAAATGTAAGTCAACGCAATATTCACGCGCTTCTGACGCGGAAGATCGATGCCTGCAATGCGAGCCATAGTCCCTATCCTTGACGTTGCTTGTGCTTTGAATTCGTGCAGATCACCCGCACCACACCCTTGCGGTGAATGATCTTGCACTTATCGCAAATTTTCTTAACTGATGCCCTGACTTTCATGAGCTGGTCCTTGATCGTTAGCCGTTAGTTGCAACCCCGCATATTGATTCATTTATATCGATATACGATTCGCCCCCGATTCAGATCATAAGGCGAGAGCTCGACCGCGACTTTGTCTCCCGGAAGAATACGAATGAAATTTTTCCGCATCTTGCCGGAAACGTGCGCCAGGACCTGATGCTTGTTTTCGAGTTCCACCCGGAACATGGCGTTGGGCAGCGGCTCCAGTACCGTTGCCATAACCTCAATCGCGTCTTCTTTGCTCATTGACTCCTTGAATCAGTTGTTAGTGACTAGTGGGTAGCAGGTTAGGGCTCTACCAACTGCTAGCCACTAATCACTGGGTTAAAATCACCGGGCCATCTTTCGTAACCGCAACGCAGTGTTCAAAATGCGCGCTGTAGCTGCCATCAGCAGTTACTGCCGTCCACTTATCATCGAGCACGCGCGTTCCCGGCTTCCCGGAATTCACCATCGGCTCTATAGCCAGCACCATTCCGTCGCGCAGCCGTGCTCCGTGGCCCCGAATTCCAAAGTTCGGAACCTGCGGTTCTTCGTGCAGCCTGGTTCCAATACCGTGTCCCACAAACTCACGCACTACGCTGAAACCATTTGCTTCAACGAATTCCTGCACCGCCGCTCCGACATCGCCGACGGCATTGCCAATTCGCGTTGCCTCAATGCCGCGATAGAGAGCCTTCTTCGTTACTTCGAGCAACTTGCTCAACTCCGGCGTGAGCGATCCATCCACCGGAACGGTAATCGCCGCGTCACCGTAATAGCCGTCGAGCACAACCCCGCAATCGATAGAAACGATGTCGCCGGCCTTCAGCGTCCGCTTTTCAGACGGAATTCCGTGTACGATTTCTTCGTTGATCGAAGTACAAAGCACGCAGGGGTAATCGTAATAACCCTTAAACGCCGGTTTCGCGCCCAATTCTTTGATCTTGCGCTCGGCCGCGTGCTCCAAATCCATCGTGGTCGCGCCCGGCTTTACCAGCGCGCTCACTTCATCGAGCACGTCCCGGACAATGCGGCCACTGCGCCGCATCTTGTCAATTTCCGCTGCCGATTTACAAACAATCGCCATACTCAACTGCCGTCCGCCGCATCTGCACGGTGGTTCTCGATCAACCGCACTATTTGCCGCGTTACTTCATCCACCGGCAGGTCGCCGTTGACCGAAACCAAGCGTCCCTTGCCCTCGTAGTACTCGACCACAGGTTTGGTCTGAAGCTCGTAAGTGGTCAGGCGCTCCCGTATGACTTCCTCGCGGTCATCATTGCGGATCACCAGCTTGGAGCCATCGACGTCGCAAGCGTCAGCGACACGGGGCGGCTGAGAGTAGATGTTGTAGATCCTTCCGCAGACGGGACAGGAACGGCGTCCGGTAAGACGGCGTAGTAATTGATTATAGTCGACATCAATCCGGATCACAATCGGCAGACACTGCCCGCGGTGCTGGTTTTCAAAGAACTCATGCTCCAAGAACGCATCCAGCCATCCGGCCTGGGCCGGTGTGCGTGGAAAACCATCCAGAATAAAACCGCGCTCGCAATCTACCTGCCGCAAACGCCGGGCCACCATGTCATACATCAGCTCGTCGGGAACCAGTTCGCCGCGAGCCATAACATCTTTCGCTTGAACCCCCAGCTCCGTGCCGCGCTGGACGTTCTCCCGCAGAATGTCTCCCGTGGAGATCTGCGGGATACCATAGCGTTCGGCGATTCGCTTGGCCTGCGTTCCCTTACCTGCACCCGGCGATCCCAGCAGGATGACGGGTCCGATACCGCGAGCGATCCGCTCCATCGTCGAACTGGCCCCCATCACTTCCCGGTTCTCCGGTCAGCTCGAGTTCCGAGCACAAGCTCGGCGGTTCGCGGTTTTTGAGGCGTGACTTCCATCACTCATGACCAGTTGCGGCGGCCACGGATCCGTCCGCTGCGTGGCGTAAATCCGTCATAGTGGCGCATGATGAGTTGCGCCTCGATCTGCGTTACCGTATCCATCGCCACACCCACCACGATCAGCAACGAGGTTCCACCGAAGTAAAAGTTCACTCCTAAACCGTTGGTAACCCAGGTTGGCAATCGCTCAAAGAAGGCTCCAATTGCGCCCGGCAAATGGTTCAGATGGATGCCGGTGATCATCCACTCCGGAATAAATGAAATGATGATCAGGTAGAGGGCGCCTACTAGCGTGATGCGCGTCAAAATCTCGTTGATGTGATCGGCTGTCCGCTTGCCGGGGCGAATACCGGGAATGAAACCACCATACTTCCGCATGTTGTCGGCAACTTCGTTGGGGTTGAAGACAATGGAAACATAAAAATACGCGAAAAAGATGATCCCAACCGCGTAGAGAAACGTGTACAGCGGTTCGCCCCAACCGAGGGCATGAATCATGTCAGCGAAGTAGCGGTTATTGCGCAGTCCGTAGCCCACCGTCTGCGGAAGCGTCAAAATCGACGATGCAAAAATCACCGGCATTACGCCGCCGGCGTTCACGCGCAGCGGCAAGTGCGTCGATTGTCCGCCCATCACCTTGCGGCCAACTACACGCTTCGCATACTGCACCGGAATCCGCCGTTCACTGCGCTCCACGTACACAATGAACGCCACGACCACGATCATGAGCGCGACCAGCAGGATCATCGCGGGCGCGGTGAATGCGCCCCAGGCATCCGTCTTAATCTTGTCGATCAAATCGGCGACGCCGCGCGGCAACCCGACCACAATGCCGGCAAAGATGAGAAGCGACATCCCATTGCCAACGCCGCGTTCGGTAATCTGCTCGCCCAGCCACATGATGAACACGCTGCCCGTGGTCAACGTAAGCATCGTCATCAAACGGAAGCCCCAACCGGGGTTCACCACGAAGTCTCCCGCTTTTTCGAGGCCAATCGCGATTCCGAACGATTGCACCGAGCTCAACCCGAACGTCAGATAGCGCGTCCACTGGGTAATCTTCTTGCGTCCCAGTTCGCCTTCTTTTTGCAGCTTTGCCAGCGGCTCGTAAACCACGGTCAGCAACTGCAAAATGATCGATGCCGTGATGTACGGCATGATGCCGAGCGCAAAAATGGTCAGCCGCCGCAACTGTCCGCCGGAAAACAGGTCAACAAAACCGAGAAACGTCCCTCGGTTCTGCTCGAAAAATTGCTGCAGCTTGTCTGCATTTACACCCGGAGTCGGAATATGTCCGCCAAGGCGGTACACGGCGAGCAATCCGAGCGTAAACAGGATTCGTTTGCGCAGGTCAGGAATGCGAAAGATGTTGGCTAACTTCTCAAACATTACTGCAAGACCTCAAACTTGCCGCCTGCTTTGGTGATCTTTTCCTGAGCCGATTTGGAAAACTTATGTGCCTGCACTGTGAGCGCACTCAACAGTTCGCCATCACCCAGAATTTTCACCGGATGCTTGGTCTTAATCACGCCCGCTTTGCGCAGCACCTCTGGAGTGATATTCGTCTCACCGAGCGCAACCAGCCTTTCCAGGCTGACGATGTTGTATTCCTTGCGGAAAATATTTGTGAAGCCGCGCTTGGGCATACGGCGATGCAACGGCATCTGGCCGCCTTCAAACCCGCGCAGCATGCGCGATCCGCTGCGCGAGCGCTGGCCTTTGTGCCCTCGGGTAGACGTCTTGCCCATCCCCGAACCCATACCGCGCCCCACGCGCTTCTTGTTCTCCGCTGCCTTCTTCGGTGCTCGAATATTGGAAAGATTCATAAACAAGCTCTCAGCTGTCAGCTTTCAGCACGTTACTGGACAATCTCCACCAGATGCGGCACCTTGGCCACCATGCCACGGATCGCGGGCGTGTCCGGGCGCTCAATCACCTGATTCAGGCGCGTGAAGCCGAGTCCCTTAACAACTTTCTTGTGCTTCACGGGAGCGCAGATGGCTGAGCGCACCCACTTCAGTTGCAGCTTAGCGCCGCTTTGATCTAATTTCTTTGCCATTCCTTACCTCGTAGCGTCCGCTTTCGCAGCTACAACTCCTCTGCCGACTTGCCGCGAAGCGCCGCAACTTCTTCTCTATTTTTCAGCCGCTTTAAGGCGTCGAAAGTCGCCTTAATCACGTTGTGCGGATTGGTGGTTCCAATCGACTTGGTCAGCACATTTTGCACCCCAGCCGATGTCATTACCGCGCGCACCGCGCCTCCCGCGATTACGCCTGTGCCCTCCGGTGCCGGTTTGAGCAAAACCATGCCTGAGCCGAAACGTCCCATGACGGTATGCGGGATCGAGGTCTGGGTCAGATTCACGCGAACCAGATTCTTTTTGGCCGATTCGATTCCCTTGCGGATCGCCTGGGGAACTTCCTTCGCCTTCCCCGAACCATATCCGACGACGGCGGCACTTGGATCTCCCACCACCACCAGCGCGGCAAAGGAAAGATTCTTACCTCCTTTGACAACCTTGGTGACGCGATTGATGGCGACCACCTGATCCTTAAGCTGGTACGAACCAGCATCGAGCTTTTTTGTGACTATTGGCATCCTTTTTCCATTTTGCAATTGAGTAATTTGGTAATTCTGAAATGCGAAACCATCGCGCCAGATTACCAATTACAAGCTTACTCAATTACTCGATCTCTAGAATTGCAATCCCGCTTCGCGCGCGGCATCCGCCAAGGCCTTTACACGACCGTGATAAATGTAGCCGCCCCGGTCGAACACAACTTTCGTGATTCCCTTCGCCTTGGCGCGTTCAGCGATGTTCTTTCCAACCGTCTTGGCAGCCGCAACGTTGCCTCCGGTGCGGCGCTCGCTTTTGCTGCCCTCGGCCGAGTTCGCCGAGACCAACGTCTTCCCGTTCAGATCGTCGATCACCTGAACGTAAATGTGACTCAACGAACGGTACACGTTCAGCCGCGGCCGCTCGGAAGTTCCCAGAATTTTCTTGCGAATGCGCTCATGCACGTGCCGCCGGTTCGCATTTTTCGATGATTGCGTAAGCATTTCTTGTGCCCTCAGCTATCAGCCATCAGCCGTCAGCTAAGCCCGTTTCAGCTTACAAAGGTTCCGAAGTAGCTGAGAGCTGATAGCTGACGGCTGACAGCTACTTCGCTCCTGTCTTTCCAACTTTCTTCTTCAATCTCTCCCCGGCGTAGCGCACGCCTTTATTTTTGTACGGATCAGGCGGACGCAGCCCACGCATCTCCGCCGCAACCTGTCCCACTTTTTGGCGATCAATGCCTGTCACTGTCAGCTTGGTCTGCTTGGGATCGATCGCGACGTCGATGCCGGAGGGTAGCGGATACTCAATCGGATGCGAGTAGCCCAGACTGAACACCACCATGTTCTTGCCCTTCAGTTCAGCGCGATAACCGATGCCAACGATTTCCAACTCGCGCGTCCAGCCTTTGGTGACGCCTTCCACGGCGTTGTTGACCAGCGCGCGCGCCAGACCGTGCACGGCAGATTGCGAATCGTTTTCGCGAATGGCAACCAGATGCCCGTCCTGCTGATCCATGCGGATGCCGCGCGGCAATTGCGTGTCCAGCTTGCCTTTCGGGCCTTGCACGGCGACCGTGTTGCCTTCGATTTTTACCGTTACTCCCTTAGGGAGCGCGATCGGCTTTTTTCCAATTCTTGACATAAGCTATAAGCTCTCAGCTTTCAGTTTCGCCCAGCATTGCCGTCTATTCTGGAAAGCCGACGGCTGATAACTGAAAGCTGTGTTTCCTACCAAACCTCGCACAACACCTCTCCGCCAACGCCTTGTTTGCGCGCCTGGCGTCCTGTCATCACGCCGCGAGGCGTAGTCAGAATATTGATGCCCAGTCCGCCTAACACGCGAGGAATCTCGCTGCGCCGCACATAGACGCGGCAGCCCGGGCGCGAGACGCGTTCCACATTCGAGATCGCCGCCTCGTTGTTGTTGCTGTACTTCAAATAAACCCGCAGGACCTTATGGCCGTCATCTTCCGTGGACTTAAAGTTGGCGATGTAGCCCTCTTCCTTCAGAATACGGGCAATCTCCAGCTTCAGCTTGGAAGCGGGAATATCCACTTTCTGGTGCCGGGCGCGGATGGCATTGCGAATACGCGCCAGCATGTCTGCGACCGGATCGGTCAACCTCATCGTTTGCTTCTCCTTGGGTGCCCCACCTTTCGCGATTTTCGAAAGGCGGGATCCCTCAGCCTTGATTACCAGGACGACTTCGAAACTCCAGGAATTTCCCCGCGCAGCGCCAATCCGCGGAAACACAGGCGGCAGATGCCAAACTTGCGGATGTATGCCCGCGGGCGGCCGCACAGCTTGCAGCGGTTGTGCTTGCGCGTAGAAAACTTGGGCCGAGGTTCCTTGTCAGCCTGTGCCTTACCCTTATTGCGCTCATGCGCTTTGTCAAACTTTGCCTGGATCTCTGCGTCCTTAACTCGTTTTGCTGTAGTCATGCGGTCCTTATGGTCATGGTCTGACGCGATGCTTTGAAACCTTGAAACTTGGAATCTTTACTATGCTCTGAACGGCATTCCCAAGTGCCTTAATAGCGCCCGCCCTTGATCGTCCGAGCGTGCAGTGGTCACGATAGTGACGTTCATCCCCTTCAGCTTGTCGACCTTGGCGTAATCGATCTCCGGGAAAATCAACTGATCGTGCAAACCCAGCGTGTAATTTCCACGACCGTCGAACGACTTGGTCGAAACGCCGCGAAAGTCGCGCACACGCGGCAACACCACGTTGACCAGCCGGTCAAAAAATTCATACATCCGGTCACCCCGGAGCGTGACCATCGCGCCGATAGGCTGGCCTTCGCGCACCTTAAACGCTGCAATCGATTTCTTCGCCCGCGTGACCACCGGCTTCTGGCCCGTGATCTGGCCCAGTTCATTCACCGCCGGATCGAGCGCCTTCGCGTTTTGCGTAGCCTCGCCGACGCCCACGTTGACGACGATCTTATGCAGATGCGGCACCGCCATCGGGTTCTGAAGCTCGAATTCCTTCATCAGCGCGGGGGCAACTTCCTTTTGAAACCGAGACTTCAGCCGGGGCGTTTCTTTGGCGCTGTGCCGCGCCGCCTCCGGAGGTCTTACCGGCTCCTGGCCTGCGCTTTTTTTGTCTTTTTTATCCTTCGCCATTTTCTAATTACCTGTTATCACGATTTCGGATCGTCTACCCGTCCGTGAGAACCCTCTTTCGTCCCTACGGGACTCGACCTATTGCTCTGCCACACCCAGGGCTTACGACCTGGGCTAAATTATCCCGCCCCTTCGGGGCCGGTCCCACGTACTCGCAGCCGTCTCAAGGCTGACCGCTAACAACCAGCCACCAACGACTACTTATCCAGCGTCGTTGCGCACTTCCTACATACCCGCACCTTGCGATCGCCGCGCACCTCGTGTCCAATGCGCACCGGCCCGCAGGTCGCGCAGACCAGTTGC
>Ga0307472_100001119_pt1 | contig 10433 bp, 3 predicted proteins | sample atmos_gasesAM5C__2_FD_204582 | JGI IMG/M metagenome (GOLD analysis project Ga0307472, IMG submission 204582) | Hardwood forest soil microbial communities from Morgan-Monroe State Forest, Indiana, United States - atmos_gasesAM5C_05 | ecosystem: Environmental > Terrestrial > Soil > Temperate... | reverse complement strand
TTCACCTTGCTGTTCCACAATGGCCCTCGTTCTCGACTCTTGCCAGACCGCCTGTCCTCGCCAACGCGTTTTTCGGTGCATTGATGCGCAATATCAAGCTCAGCCGCCTCCTGAATCTCGTCGCTCTGGTTCCATTGCTCGTAGCGGCAGGCTTTGGCGCCATCCTGGTCTACGACAGCCTGTCTGCCTACCGCGGAATGGAACGCGAACAGAGCTTGCAACGGCTGGCTTCGGCGACCGCCAGGCTCGGCATGGGCCTGCCGAGGGAAAGCTTCGCCAGCTACCCGTTCATTGCCTCGGGGGCGGAAGATCTGCGCGCCAAAGTGCTGGAACTGCGGCAAGCAACCGATCAGGCCTATGCGGCCTTCAAGGAGGCCGTTGTCGCGGCCAATGTTGACGACGCGAAAGTCGTCCAGCTGGTGCGGGAGATCAATGAGCGCATAGTGCAGCTTCCCACCTTTCGGCAAAAGGTGGATGCACGCACGCTGCAACGCGCAGAGGGCACCGCGATCATGCAGCCGATGACGGCGCGCACGATCGACACGGTCGGCCGCATCGGCAGCCTCACCAAGGAACCCCGGGTCAGCCGCCGCATCCTGGCGCTGCACGCGATGCTGCAGATGACCGACGGCACATTGATCGAAGGCGGCCGCGGCGAAACCGCGTTCAAGGACGGCTCCCTCAATCCGGCGATGATTCGCCTGCTCTCGCACGCCCTCGAACTGCAATCGATGTTCAGCAAGCTGTTCGAAGATCTGGCCGCGGACAACGTCAAGAAAGAGTTCAAAGCGTTCGAGGACGGACCGCACGGCCGGACGATCGCTGAATTGCGTCCGATCGTCATCGATGCCGCCGGCGGCGGGAAAGCAAGCCCCGAGAACCTCAAGCGCTGGCTCGAGGCGGACACCGCACGGCGTGCACAGATGATGCGTCTGATCGACTCCGCCGACGCCGATCTCGCGAACGAAGCGACGATGGCGCGTGCCGCCGCCCTCGAGAGCTTGACCATCTATTCCATCGTGACGGCGCTGGTAATCGGCCTCGTTCTCGCGCTCAATCAAACCGTCCTGCGCGTGATCCGCGGGCTGCTCGGCCGGCTGACCCAGGCGATGGAGGCGTTGGCGCAACGCAATCTGTCCGTCGACGTGCCAGGCTGCGATCGCTCCGACGAAATCGGCGCGATGGCTCGAACCGTCGAGGTCTTCAAGCAGAACGCGATTGCGATGCAGACGCTCGAACAGGAACAGGCCATTCAGAAGGAGCGTGCCGAGGCGGAGAAACACGCGGTGATGAACCAGCTCGCCGACGCATTCGAAGCGGAAGTGATCGGCATCGTGCGATCGGTCTCGACCGCGGCCGCGCAATTACAGGAAAACGCCAACATCATGAATGCCGCGGCCGGCGAGACCAATCGCCAGTCCACCATCGTGGCCAGCGCCGCGCAGCAGGCGACCGCCAACGTGCAAACGGTCGCCGGCGCCACGGAACAACTCTCGGCGTCGATCAACGAGATCGGACAGCAGGTCACGTCCGCCACCAAGATCACCGGCGAAGCAGTGGCGCAGGCCGGCAGCACGAGCGAAGTGGCGCAGGGGCTCGCCGGCGCGGCGCAGCGCATCGGCGAAGTCGTCGGCCTGATCAATGCCATTGCCGGCCAGACTAACCTGCTCGCGCTCAACGCCACGATCGAAGCGGCCCGCGCCGGCGAAGCCGGCAAGGGCTTCGCCGTAGTCGCCTCGGAGGTCAAGAATCTCGCATCGCAAACGGCCAAGGCGACCGAGGAAATCGTCACGCAGATCACCGCCGTGCAAAATGGGACGAGCAGCGTCGTCACGGCGATCCAGACGATCAGCGGCACGATTGACAAGATCAACAACATTTCGGCGACGATCGCCGCCGCGGTGGAACAGCAGAATGCCACCACGCGCGGGATCGCGCGCAACGTCGACGAGGCGGCACGCGGCACCGGCGAGGTATCGTCCAACATCGCCGGCGTGAGCCGGGCCGCCGCCGACAGCGGCCGCGTTTCAGGCGAGATCGTGCAAGCTGCGATCGGACTCAGCAAGCAGGCCGAGGCGTTGCGCACCGGTGTCGACGGCTTCATCAAGCGCGTACGGGCGGCGTGAACGAATAGCCCGCCCGGCGCTCACGCCGGTCAGTTGATGAGACCGGCGTGAACCATGGCGTCGCGCACGACCGCCTTGGATTTGTCGGCGAGCGGAACCATCGGCAGCCGTACGGCTTCGGCGCATTTTCCGAGCACCGACAGCGCGTATTTTGCCGGCGCCGGGTTGGTCTCGATGAACAGGTGCTGATGCAACGGCATCAGCTTGTCCTGCAGCCTCAGCGCGGCGGCGAAATCGCCGCGCAGGCAAGCGCTCTGGAACTCGGCGCACAGCCGCGGCGCCACGTTCGATGTCACCGAGATGCAGCCGTGCCCGCCATGCGCCATGAATCCGAGCGCGGTCGCATCCTCACCCGAGAGCTGGTTGAAGTCGGGGCCCATCGCCGCGCGCTGCTGCGACACCCGCACCACATTGGCGGTCGCGTCCTTCACGCCGGCGATGTTTTTCAGCTCGAACAGCCGTTGCATCGTGTCCACCGACATGTCGATGACCGAGCGCGCAGGGATGTTGTAGATGATGATCGGAATGCCGATCGCGTCGTTGATCGCCTTGAAATGCTGGAACAGTCCTTCCTGGGTGGGCTTGTTGTAGTAAGGTGTTACCACCAGCACTGCGTCGGCGCCGGCCGCTTCGGCATGTTGCGACAGTTCGATCGCCTCCCGGGTCGAGTTCGATCCCGCCCCGGCGATGACCGGAACCCGGCCCTTGGCCTGGTCGATGCACCACTCGACGACCTCCTTGTGCTCCTCGTGCGAAAGCGTCGGGCTCTCGCCGGTGGTGCCCGCCGGCACGAGGCCGTTGGTTCCCTCGGCGATCTGCCAGTCGACCAATGCGCGCAAGGCCCTTTCGTCGACCGAGCCGTTGTTGAACGGCGTGGCGAGCGCAGTGAACGATCCTCGAAAGCTCGTCTTGGCGGTCATCGCACGATCCTCACGCGGGGGGTGCCGGCCCCGTCGGGCGCAGCATGACGGGTATTGATATCGAGTCGAGGCCGCCGACGAAAGCCCCAGCGCACAATCAGGCTGAGCGGCGCCCGGCTCACGTCGCTGGCGCTGCGGCGTAGCGGCTCAGCCGATGAGATCACCTGGGTGCTGCCCAAGCAGATGGTCACCATCCGGCTGGGCCGACTTGTCCCATTTGTGGCTAAATATTGGGGTCAGGCGAGGCGAACTGCATCCCCACGGGATTGGCCCCATCCCGCCCAGGTTTCGCCGTCTTGAACTGGTTTAGAACTTCGTCAATCTAATCAGTTGAAATAGAGTCGGACGCAGTCTCAATCGAGCGCGGGAAGGACATCATTTTGACGGTAAAAGGCCGGACCGCCGGGCGTTCCCTGTTATCCGCCGTGGCGCTCATCGCACTCGCATGTCAAGGCTATGCGGCAACCGACAACGCCGAATCGAAGGCCGCAACCACCGACAAGAAGATCGCCGCCAAGGCTGGCGCTTCAAACAAGGCCGGAACCGCGAAGCCGTCCAAGGCTGCGGCATCCAAGGGAGACGCCGCCAAGCCCGCTTCCGAGGCCAAATCCAAAGCTGCCTCAAAGACCGCCGCCAAGAGCCCGGCCAAGACCGCCCCGGCCTTGGCCGCCAAGGACGTGCCCCTGCCCCGCCCCCGGCCGCTATTCCGCACGGCCCTGGCTTCGGCTGGGGACGCCAGCACACCAGCGCCGGCGGCGAACGCCGGAGGACCGGCGACCGACCCCCTCGGCGCCCAGCCGGCGGCGCCGCAGCCCTTGGGCTTCGTTGCGCCCTTGCCGCCGGCCTTCACTGCGCCGACGACAGAGACGGCCGCCCTGTCGCCCGCCCAAGCCGTCCCTCTCGCCTCAGTGCTCTCCCCCAGCACGGCCGCCGCCGACCTCGCCGCGATAAAGCAGGCGGCCGAATTGGCACGCAAGGGCAAGGCCGAGGAGGCGACTGCTCTCGGCAAGACCCTCGCCGACCCGCTAGCGCGCAAACTCATTGAATGGCTGATCCTGCGCAGCGACGACAATGACGCCGACTTCGCCCGCTACGCCGCCTTCATCGCCGGCAATCCGGGGTGGCCGAGCATCGTCACGCTGCGCCGCCGCGCCGAGGCGATGATGTGGAACGACCGTCCCGACGCCGCGACGGTGCGGGCCTTCTTCGTCCAAGAAAAGCCGAAGACCGCGAAGGGGCGCTTCGCCCTCGCCCGCGCCCTGCTTGCCCAGGGCGATCGCGCCGGCGCCCAGCACTATGTGCGCGAGGCGTGGCGAACTGAGGCATTCGGATCGGATCTGGAGAAGCAGGCGCGCGAAAGTTTCGGCGACCTCATTACCGGCGCGGACGACAAGGCGCGCATGGATCGCCGCATCTACGCCGAAGACAGCGAGGCGGCCTTGCGCATGGCCCATCGTCTCGGCGCGACGCAGGTTGCGCTCGCTATGGCGCGGATCGCAGTCCAGGAGAAAGCGGGCAATGCCAAGACACTGCTCGACGCCGTGCCGGCGGAAGTGAGGCACGACGCCGGCTATATTTTCAGCCGCTGTCAGTGGTTGCGGCGCAACGACAAGATCGCCGAGGCCGGCCAGCTCATGCTGACGGCGCCGCACGAGGCTGCGCAATTGCACGACCTCGACGAATGGTGGGTCGAGCGCCGGCTGCTCGCGCGCAAGCTGCTCGACATCGGCGACGCCAAGACCGCCTATCAGGTGACGCGCGACGCCGTCACGCCACCGAAGGAGAACAACCGCGCCGAAAGCCATTTCACCGCCGGCTGGATTGCCCTGCGCTTCCTGAATGATCCGGCGGCCGCGACATATCATTTCAGCCGCGTCGGCCAGGGCACGTCGCATCCGACGACGCTCGCTCGCGCCAGCTACTGGCAGGGCCGTGCCGCCGAGGCCGCCAACCGGCAGCAGGAGGCGCGGGCGCACTACGAAACGGCGGCGCGCTACACGACCAGCTACTATGGCCAGATCGCGCGCGGCCGGCTCGGCATGAGCGAAATCACGCTGCGGCCGCTGCCGGCGCCTTCCGCGGAGCAGCGTGCCTCGCTCGCCCGCCTCGAGGTCGTGCGCGCCGCCGAGATTCTCTATGCTATCGGCGAGCGCGACACGGTTGCCGTGCTGATGGCGGATCTCGCCGACAAGACCCACGATGCCGGCGCCCTGTTCATGCTCGGCGAGATCGCGACCAAGAACGAGGATGCGCGCACCCTGCTGCTGCTCGGCAAGACCGCTCTCGGCCGCGGCTTCGCGATGGACCACTATGCCTTCCCGATCTTCGGCATGCCGCGCTACGAACCGATCGCGCCGCAGATCGAACCCGCCATGGTCTATTCCATCGCCCGCCAGGAAAGCGGTTTCAACCCGCGTATCGTATCGAGCGCCAATGCGCTCGGCCTGATGCAGGTGACGCCGGAGGCCGGGCGGCATATCGCCAAGCGATACAACGTCACCTTCGACCAGAAACGACTGCTCAACGACGTCGTCTACAACGTTCAGATGGGCGCGGCCGAACTCGCCGATGTGCTCGAGCGGTATCGCGGATCCTATGTCCTCGCCTTCGCCGCCTACAATGCGGGGATGGGCCGCGTAACGGAATGGGTCGAGCGCTACGGCGACCCACGCAGGCCCGGCGTCGACCCGATTGACTGGGTCGAGCGCATCCCCTTCTCCGAGACGCGCAACTACGTCCAGCGCATCATCGAGAACATGCAGGTCTATCGCACCCGGTTCGGCGGCGGCTCGCATCTGTTGATCGAGGCCGACCTGCGGCGCGGCGCCCAGGCGAATTGACGTCTGCATTGGACAACAAAGAATCATTCCCTGGTGCGGGGTGCGCGTTCTGACGTGGAGCAGATGCCAGTCGATTAACAGGACGCGCAATCGATAGATGGGCCCGGGCGACATATTGCGGCAAGCCGTCGATCTCCATCAACGGGGGCGGCTGGCGGAGGCAGAACGGCTTTACGCCTCCATCCTCGAGGAGCAGCCTCATCATTTTGATGCCTCGCATTTTTTTGGCATTCTTCGGCACCAGCAGGGTCGCAATAACGACGCCCTCAACCTGATTGATGCTGCGCTCAAGACACAGCCCGAAGCGGCGCCCGCACATTCGAGCCGTGCCGCCGTCCTCAACGAGCTCGGTCGCCATGCGGAAGCACTGGCGAGCTGCGACCGGGCGCTGGCAGGGCGGCCTGATCAGGTCGACGCGCTGGTCAATCGCGGAAATGCGCTGCGCGCGCTTAGGCGCGGCGAAGACGCGCTCGTGTGCTACGATCGGGCGCTTGCACTGCAGCCCCATCATCCCGAGGTGCTCTATAATCGCGGCATCGTCCTGATCGAGTGCAAGCGGTACAACGACGCGCTTGCAACCTACGATCGCCTGCTGATGATCGTTCCCAATGACCCGGAGGCGCAGAACAATCGCGGCTTCGTCTTGAAGGAACTGGGCCGCATTGAAGAAGCCCTCGCAAGTTATGAGCAGGCGCTGACAATTCATCCGAATTATCCCGAGGCGCTCAACAACCGCGGCAGTGCGCTGAAAGCACTATCCCGCGCTGTCGAAGCGCTAACGAGCTTTGACAAGGCTCTGGCGCTGAAGCCGGACTATGCCGAAGCGCTCAACAATCGCGGAAACGCGTTGGCCGAGCTCAAACGCCTGGAGGACGCGCTTTCCAGCTACGACCGAGCGCTCGCGCTCAAGCCCAATTATGCTGGCGCGATGGTCAACCGCGGCAGCGTGCTGATCGAGCTCAAGCGCTACGCCGACGCGAACGCGAGCTACGCCCGCGCGCTGGCAGTCGAGCCGGATCATCCCCACGCCTTGAGCGGACTGGCCAATTCGGCACGCGCCATGTGCGATTGGACGCAAACCGAGAAACTGACGCAGCAGGTCGTGAAGCACGTCATGGCGGAAAAGCCTGGCATCGCTCCGTGGACGTTGCTGGGATACTCGGACGACCCGGCCGTGCAGCTCGCGTGCGCGTGCAGGTATGTCACCAGTGAAATCCCGCATCGGCCGCCGTTGTGGACCGCAACGCGCTATCGCCACGACAAGATCCGGATCGCCTATCTGTCGGCGGATTTTCGCCAACACCCCGTCGCCCACCTGATCGCGGAGCTGATCGAGCTGCACGACCGGTCTCGCTTCGACGTGTTCGGCATTTCCTTCGGTCCGGACGACAAGAGCGAGATGCGCTCGCGCATAATGAAGGCCTGCGATCGCTTCCACGACGTGCGGTCGAGCAACGATCACAAGATCGCGCAGCTGCTGCGGCAATCGGAGATTGACATCGCGGTCGACCTGATGGGTCACACGCAGGAAGGCCGGCTCGGCATCCTGGCCTACCGTCCGGTGCCCATTCAAGTGAATTATCTCGGCTTTGCAGGCACGACCGGCGCGAATTTCGTCGACTATATCTTGGCCGACGAAATCATTGCGCCATTCGACCATCAGCCGTTCTACGCCGAAAAAATCGTCCATCTGCCGGACAGCTACCTGGTCAACGATTCGAAGCGCGTGATCGGATCGGGTACGCCCACGCGTCGCGATGCCGGGCTGCCCGAAGACGGTTTCGTGTTCTGTTGCTTTAACAACAGTTTCAAGCTTACGGCGCCGGTGTTTGACGTGTGGATGCGGCTGTTGCGCGCGGTCGAAGGCAGCGTCCTGTGGCTGCGGCGCGCTGACGCGCGTGCGGAAGAGAACTTACAAAGGGAGGCTGCGGCGCGCGGCGTCGACGGCACTCGCCTCGTCTTTGCCGGCAGAATGGATCTGCCGCAGCACCTGGCGCGTCATCGCCTTGCCGATCTGTTTCTCGACACGCTCCCGTATAATGCGCATAGCACCGCAAGCGATGCCCTCTGGGCCGGACTGCCAGTGCTGACCTGCTGCGGCAAGGCGTTTGCCGCCCGAGTGGGGGCGAGCCTCCTGCATGCCGTCGGCCTGCCCGAACTCGTCACGCACAATCTCGCTGACTATGAGGCCTTGGCACTAAAGTTGGCGAGTGAGCGTCCGCGGCTTGCAGATGTCGCGCGCAAGCTCGAACAGAACCGGCTTGCCTGTCCGCTGTTCGATACGGATCGTTTCCGCCATCACATCGAAGCGGCCTATACGATGATGCGCGATATCTGGCAGCGTGGTGAGGCGCCACGAAGCTTTGCTATAGCGGCCGAGAAGATCGTCGGTGACTAGTTTAGTGTACTTCCTTGCGCAAAATTGATCTCTTGCAGCATTGTCGTCAATCGCGTCCGGTCGTGCAAAGCACGCCTGGGGTGACCCGACGGGGCGTGTGGAACCTGATGGTGGCCAGGCGGCTTAAGAGGCAGCCTGCTTTTCCAGAACGCGGGCGATATTGACGGGGTTGTCGGCGATGACGCCGAGCCAGCGGTTCGTTCCGCCGAAGCCTTTGTCGCGGCAACGCTCGAGGCCGTGACAGCGCGGGCCACGCTGATGCGTCCCTCGCATCCAGCACGCCATTTGTGGCCGCCCGCGGAACCGGCACTTCCCCTCCTCACGTTTGCGTCAAGGGCTTTTGGTTGAGTTCTTACGGCGCGCTCACGCCGGCCAGCAGTGATCCGCTAAGGTTCATCCGTCAGACCGAATCGACGCTGAAGCTCCGGGGCTTCTCCCCGCGTCGCCAGATATCCCACATCATTGTATAGGCCGCCTCGATATGGCGCCGGAAGCGCTCGGCGTCGAACAACGGGCAAGTGGCACGATTGTCTGCAAGCTTGCGCCGAATGGCCTGCATGCGCCTTTCATCAGTCGCGAGCTCAAGCGCCAACGCCTCGTATTCGTCGAGCGTGCTGACCGCCAGTTCCGGAAGGCCCGCAGCGTGCAACAAGCTCGCCGCGACGCGGCCAGCAAAAGCCTTCCCCGGACAGGTCAGAACCGGCAGTCCCGCGAATAAGGCGTCACAGGCCGTCGTATGCGCATTGTAGGGTAGCGTATCGAGGAACAGGTCGGCCAAGCGCTGACGCGCCAGGTGATCTGCGCGCCGCGGTACGCTCGGTGCAAAGATCACGCGTCCCGGATCCACCCCTCGTCGCGCGGCCCGCGCGCGCAGGTTCTCCGTCGCCAAGTCATTGTTGTTCGTCAGCCACAGGACACTGCCGTCGACCTGCCGCAGCAGCCGCATCCAGACGTCAAAAACCTCGGGCGTGATCTTGTAGCTCTTGTTGAAGCAGCAGAAGACGAAACCGTCGTCTGGCAATCCGGCTCCGCCACGCGGGGAAGCATCAGCCGACATCTCCTGCGTCGAATCATTCACGAGAAAACAATCGGGAAGATGGACGATCTGCTCGCAAAAATGCCGCTGCTGGTCGCGCGGCAGGACGATTCCGTCGGCAATGATATAGTCGATGAACGGAGCGCCGACCGTTCCACAATAGCCGAGATAGCCGACCTGAATCGGCGCGGGATGAAGCGCCAACACGCGGGGCCGAGCATGCTCGGTATGTCCGGCGAGGTCGATGGCGATATCGACATCGAGCTCGTGGACCAGTTGCGCGACCTCGCGATCGGACTTGGCGACCACGTCGTGGAACTGGTCGACCGACCTCACCAGTCGCGCCCGGATGTCACTGCCGTCGTCCGGTCCATAGGAGACAGCCATGACCTCAAACTGCGCGCGGTCGTGCAATTCGAGCAGTTCTGGCACCAAAAATCCGACCGGGTGGATCCGAAAATCGGGCGAGAGATAGGCAATCCGTATCCTACGTGTGCCGCCCACGGGGCGCGTCGCGAACGGTTGGGGCACGACCGGAATCGCGGCACGCACGAAATTGCCGGCGCAAGCCATGTGCGACTCCGGATCATCCACAGCGCGAATGTACAGCAGGGGAGCGACGGGTTGGCCGTCCTTGACCAACGCCGTGATCCGATCGATCGGATCGCGCAATGGCTCCCACCGGCAGGTTTCGAGCAGACAATTCACCATCCCTGCGAGGGCATCCACGTTATCTGGCTCAATCGCGAGGATGTCCTCATAGGCGCACAATCCGGCCTCGAACCGTCGCTGCATCGCCAGCAGATCGGCCCGCTTGTTCATCAATTCGACATTGCCGGCGTCCCGCGCCAGCGCGTGCTCGAATACGGCAAGCGCTTCGTCACGACGGTCGAGCTTGATCAGCGCCGTGCCGTATCCGATGGCGGCATCGATATTGTCAGGTGCGCTCGCCAACGCCTGTTGATAGCTGGCCAGCGCCTCGGTCGACCGATGGAGCTTGAGCAACGCGTTGCCGCGATTGAACGAGGCGTTGACATGACGCGGATCGATGGCAAGAACTTCTTGATAGCAGGCGAGCGCCTCCTCCTCGCGCCCCAACCGGTTGAGCGTCGC
>Ga0307472_100001118_pt1 | contig 10436 bp, 9 predicted proteins | sample atmos_gasesAM5C__2_FD_204582 | JGI IMG/M metagenome (GOLD analysis project Ga0307472, IMG submission 204582) | Hardwood forest soil microbial communities from Morgan-Monroe State Forest, Indiana, United States - atmos_gasesAM5C_05 | ecosystem: Environmental > Terrestrial > Soil > Temperate... | reverse complement strand
GGCGCCGAGCCGGTCGGCAGCACGCCGGCGGAGTTCTTGGCGCTCATCAAGGACGAACTGCAGAAGTGGAGCGACGTTGCCCGCGCCGCCAACATTCAGCCGCAGTAGCCTCTCGCTCGCTGCACAAGCAGGTTGCGGTCCGAAGTCGGCCGATCGGTTCGGTGCGGATCAGTTCGGCTTGGCGCCCGACGACTTGACGACCTGGGCCCACTTTTCGATCTCGCCGGCGAAAATGCGGCCGAAGTCAGCTGGCGATCCCACAAGCTCCATTCCACCCATGTCGGCGAGCCGCGCCTTGATTTTGGGATCGGCGAGGGCCGCGTTGATCTCGGCGTTGAGCGTCGCGACGATCTCGGCCGGCGTGTCCTTGGGAACGCCGATGCCGGTGACCGCGCTCGCCTCGTAGCCTGGAACGGAATCACCCATGGTCGGCACGTCGGGCAGGGCCGGCGAACGCATCGCGGTGGTCACCGCCAGCGCGCGCAACTTGCCGCTCCTGATTGGCTCGATCGACGCCGACATGGGCTCGAACATCATCTGCACCCGGGCGCCGATCAGGTCCTTCAACGCTGGGCCACCTCCGGCGTAGGGCACGTGAACTAAATCGACGCCGGTCATCATCTTGAACAGCTCGCCGGCAACGTGGGGCGAACTGCCGTTGCCGGCGGAAGCCAGGGTGATGGTGCCTGGATGGGCCTTGGCAAGGGCGATGAACTCGGCAACGGTTTTGACCGGAACCGACGGATTGACCACCATGACGAGGGGTTCGCGGGTAATGCCGGCGACCGGCGCAATGTCGCGCAGGATGTCGAAATCGAGCCTGTCATGGAGCGAGGCGTTGATTGCGTTGGACGGACCGAGCAGCAGGAGCGTATGGCCGTCGGCTGGCGCACGCACGACCGCCTCTGCGGCGAGATTGCCGGCGGCACCTGGCCGGTTCTCGACGGCGAACGGCTGGCCGAGCCGAACGGACAGCCACTCGCTCATCAGGCGCGCAAGGATGTCGTTCGGTCCGCCCGCGGCAAAGCCGACGATGAAACGCACCGGCCGGCTCGGATAGTCCTGCGCGCGTGAGGCGTGCGGCGACGCGACGGCCGATCCGACGAGCACCGTGAGAAAATCGCGCCGTCTCATGCGACCAGATCGGTTACACGTCCGTCGCCCAAGCGACCCTGGGCACGATACTGGCCGATCTTCTGCATCAGCGGCACGTCGGAGACGCTGTAGAGCAGCGCGTCAGTCTTGCCAGTGTTGACGTGGCGGCGCCATAGGAAATTCGGCACGACGAAGATGTCGTTCCTCTCCCAGTCGAAGTGCTGGCCGGCGATCTCGGTGTAACCACTCCCGTCGAGCACCACATAGAATGTGCTCGCGGTGTCGCGCTTGAAACGCGTCTCCTCGCCGGCGCGCAGCAATTGCGCGGCGTAATCGAGCGTCGGGAACACCGATGCGCCGGTCGCCGGATTAACGAAACGGAGCGTGATGGCTTCGTAGGGATCGCCCGGCTCCCGCCGCAGGTCGTGCAAGGCGGCACGGACCTCCGCGCCGCGGTAGTGGAAGATCGGCGTCGTGTCGTGACCGATGCCGCGCTGGTGCGACACGAACCCCGGCAATAGGCCGCCGCTGCCGTAGAGCTTGTGTGAATAGCCGTTGTCGCGGCGCACCGCCTGCGCGCGCGAATTGCCCTCGGCCTCGCCGTGAAATTCGTCGTCGAGCCAGATGATGTCGAGGAACTCAAGCAGCGGAAAATCGAGCACGTCGATCCACACCACCGGTGCCGAGCTATCATTGCCGTGGTCGTGCCAGGTGCCGTTGGGCGTGAGGATGAGGTCGCCGCGCTTCGCTTCGCAGCGCTCGCCCTCGAAATTGGTGTAGCCGCCCTGCTCGGAGAGGATGGTGCGGCTGGCGTTGGGGGTGTGGATGTGCACCGGGGCGATATCGCCTGGATTGTAGATCGACACCGCGCAGCGGATCGTGCTCGTCACCTGAAGGCGCCCGCCGAGGCCGGGATTGGTGAGCAGGAACTGCTGGCGTTCGGCGAATTCGATCGGCGATACATCGGCGTTGCGCGCGATCTCCCCGATGCGATCGAGATAGGGACCGATCTCGCGCCAGCGCCAGCGATGCGGCACCGGCTTCATCTGGGCGGCGCCAACCCGGCCGGGCGCGACCTGGCCGCCTGCGTCGAGCCCAGTGTCACGAAACCACGGCCGTTGCGCCGGGGCATTGGCCTGCGTGCGCATCCAGATGTGCAGTGGCCCCGCGTCGGCGTTGAGCCTCTCCATCGCCTCGCGTGCATTGATCGGCGCAGCGCCGGTGGCGGGCGGTTCTTTGGCGACAAGCGACACGATGTCCTCCCAAGCCCGCGGTGGCGAGCGTGGTGCGAGTTTGCGCTGTTTTGCGCAAAATTCAACCGCGCCCAGCCGCTTGGAGCAGCAGCCGGGTTAGGGCGTTTCCACGTGACCAGCCGTGCTATCATGGTCGCATGGTGCGTCCGGTTTCGACAGGGAAGGATTCATGATCATCAACAGCGAAAAAGACGTTACCCCTGCGGTGTTGAGCGAGCTGCAGCGCGCGCCCAATGCGCGTTTCAGGGAGGTGATGTCGGCCTTCGTTTGCCATCTCCATGACTTCGCACGCGAGGTGAAACTGACCGAGGAGGAATTCCAGGCGGCCGTCGGCTATGTCATCGCGCTCGGCAAGCACACCAATGAGATCCACAACGAAGTGGTGCTGATGTCGGGCTCGCTTGGTTTCTCGACCCTGATCTGCCTGCTCAACAACGGCGACAATGGACAGACCGAAACCGACGCCAACCTGCTCGGGCCGTTCTGGCGCATGAATTCGCCGGCGACGCCCAATGGTGGTTCGATCGTGCGTTCGCCGACGCCGGGCCCGGCGCTGTTTGTCAAGGCGTGGTTCCGCGACACCAAGGGGCGGCCGATCGCCGGCGCCGAAGTCGACATCTGGCAATCCTCGCCGGAAGGCTTTTACGAGAACCAGGATCCGGCTCAAGCCGACATGAACCTGCGCGGCACGTTCACCACCGACAAGGACGGCTATATCGGTTTCCGAAGCGTGAAGCCCGCCGGCTATCCTATTCCGATCGATGGGCCGGTGGGCGAACTGCTGCGCGCGCAGCGCCGGCACAACATGCGGCCGGCGCACCTGCATTTCCTTGCTCGCAAGGACGGCTTCAAGACACTGATCTCGCAGGTCTACGTCAACGACGATGAGCATCTCGACAGCGACGTGCAGTTTGGCGTGACGCGCCATCTCATCGGCAACTATGTCAGCCACGAAAATGAGGCGGCGCCGGCGCGTGACGTCACAGGCCCGTGGTATTCGCTCGAACACACCTTCGTCATGGAAGGCGGCCAGACCAAGCTGCCGAAGCCGCCGATCAGCGGCAAGGCGCGCGGCGAGCGACCGAAAATTCCGACGCTGACCTACTGACCGGACAACGCCACCGACCAGGGAGGATAACGTGATCTTGCGAAAATCGATCGCCGCCGGCCTTGCGGCGGGTGCGCTTGCGGCATTGACGGCGGCGCACGCCGGCGCCCAGGACGTCGTCAAGATCGGGCTCGTTCAATCGATGACCGGGCCGTTCAACACGGTGGGCAAGGCGACCGTCAACGGCGCCCGGCTCTACATGCAGCAGCACGGCGACGCGGTTGCCGGCAAAAAGATCGAGCTCATCGTCAAAGACGACGGCAGCGTGCCAGACGTCGGCAAGCGGCTCGCCCAGGAACTCATCGTCAACGACAAGATCGCGATCCTCGGCGGCGGCATCACGCCGTCGTCGCTGACCATCGCGCCGCTGGCGACCGAGGCTAAGATTGCGATGGTGGTCATGGTGTCGGGCGCCTCGATCACCACCGAGCGCTCACCCTATATCGTGCGCACCAGCTTCACGCTTGGCCAATCGTCGGCGATCATCGCCGATTGGGCGGTCAAGAACGGCGCCAAGAAGATCGTCACCATCGTCAACGACTGGGCGCCCGGCGTCGAAGCCGAAACAGCGTTCAAGAACGAAGTCGTCAAAGGCGGTGCTCAGATCATCGAATCGGTGCGCGTTCCGCTCGCCAATCCCGACTTCGCGCCGTTTCTCCAGCGCGCCCGCGATCTTGGACCCGACACGCTGTTCGTCTATTTCCCCGGCAACCAGGCGGGGATTTTCGCCAAGCAGTTCCTTGAACGCGGCATGGACAAGTCGGGCATCCGCATCATCGGCCCGGGCGATCTGACCGACGACGACGAGCTTCCGGGCATGACCGACGCCGTGCTCGGCATGGTGACGGCACACCACTATTCCGCGCTCCACGACTCGGCGCTCAACAAGGCCTACGTCGCGGCTTACGAAAAGGCCTACAGCCGGCGCCCGAATTTCATTTCGCTCGGCGGCTACGACGGCATGCATCTGATCTACGAGGCGCTGAAGAAGACCGGGGGAAAGACCGACGGCGATTCCATGATCACGGCGATGAAGGGAATGAAATGGGAAAGCCCGCGCGGTCCGATGTCGATCGACCCGGAAACCCGCGACGTCGTGCACAACGAATATATCCGCAAAGTCGAGAAAGTGAATGGTCAGCTCTACAACGTCGAATTCGCGACCTTCGAGGCGGTCAAGGATCCGATGAAGGCGGCGAAGAAGTAAGGCGGTCGAGGCGCGTCACGCTTCGAGGCGCGTTACGCGCGGCAGCGATGGCGCGACCGCCGGCGACGTCGTCGGCGGCGCCATGAAGGGCATGGCATGGGAGAGCCGGCGCGGGCCGATCTCGATCGATCCGCAGACCCGCGACATCAGTCAGAACACCTATATCCGCAAGGTCGAGAAGGCGGATGGCGAGCGTCACAACATCGCGTTCGCCGCCGTCGTGGCCGTCAAGGATCCGGTCAAGGCCGCCAAGAGGTAACGCACACTATACCGCGATATTGTCGATCAGCCGTGTGTTGCCGAGCCGGGCCGCGACGAGAAGGCGGAGGGCGCGCGGCTTCGTTCCGCGATCGGAAGATTTTGGCTCCCGGCGGGGGGATGCGATTGGCTCGAGGGTGTCGGCGTCGCGCGCCTCGAGGTAATCGACGACGAAGCCTGCCTGCTCGATCGCCGCACGGCCGTCGGCCATGACTGGCGCGATCGGCTGTCCCGCCGCGATGCGCTCTGCACATTGCGCGAGCACGCGATGGAGCGTCGGCGCGACCGCGCGCTCCTGCGGGGTGAGATAGACATTCCGCGAGGACAAGGCGAGGCCGTCCTCCTCCCGTAGCGTGGGGGCACCGACGACCTTCACCCGCGTGTCGAGATCCCGTGCCATCCTGGTCACGACCTTGAGCTGCTGAAAATCCTTCTCGCCGAAGATCGCGATGTCGGGGCGGCATTGCAGGAAGAGTTTGGCGACCACCGTGGCAACGCCGGAAAAGAAATGCGGGCGGAAGGCCTCCTCCAGCCCGACTTCGGCAGGTCCTTCCAGGGCGATGCGGGTGCAGAAACCTCGGCTGTACATGACGTCGACTGGCGGCGCCCACACGAGATCGATGCCGATCCTGGCGAGAGCATCGAGATCGGACCGCATTGTCCGCGGATAGGTATCGAAATCTTCGGTCGGCGCGAACTGCGTCGGATTGACGAAGATCGATACGATCACCCGGCGCGCGCGGCGGCGCGCCAGGCGCACCAGGGAGAGATGGCCGGCATGGAGTGCGCCCATGGTGGGAACCAAGGCGATCGTTTCCTTTGCCCTGCGAAATCGGTCGACCGCGCGGTCGAGTGCTACGAGCGTGCGTATCACCCGGGGCCGACGCGCCATATCTGCTGCCTATAATCCGAATCCGCATTCCCGCGGGGAACCTAACAGAGCTGTCGACGTTCCGCTAACGCCGGTCGCGACATGCCGCACCATGACGCCGACGCGAACCGGGCGTGCGCAGCGTGTCGTGGTTAATCATGACACCGTTGTCATTCACGAAAAGCTTGACCGGCGGCGGAAAGCGCATGAAGAATTGCATGGGCGGTGCACAGCGAATTGTGGTTAGGGGAGCCTATGAATCAGGCTGTATCGGCCCCGTCGTTGTCCGCCCATGTAGTCGTGCTGGGGAACGAAAAGGGCGGCTCGGGGAAGTCAACCACCTCGATGCACGTCGCTGTCGCTCTGATGAAGGCCGGCCAGCGGGTCGCAACGATCGATCTGGATTCCCGCCAGAAGAGCTTCACTCATTATATCGACCACCGCCGCGCTTGGTCGCGTCACGCCCACATCGATCTCGAACTGCCGGTCCATTTCGTCGTCGGGCGAGGCGAAAGTCTCAGGGTCGACGAGAACGAGGCGGCGGAGTTCGCCGGTTTTGCCGAAGCGGTGACCTCGATCGAACATTCGCACGATTTCGTGGTGGTCGATACGCCAGGCACGGATACTTACCTCACGCGGCTCGCCCATTCGATGGCCGACACCTTGATCACGCCGCTCAACGACAGTTTCCTCGATTTCGACGTTCTCGGCACTGTCGATCCACAGACATTCACCCTGACCGGCACCAGCCATTACTCGGAAATGGTGCGCGAGGCGCGCCGCCAGCGCCGCCAGGTTGACGGGCGGATCACCGACTGGGTGGTGGTCCGCAACCGGCTCACCATGCTCGGCTCGCGCAACAAAAAGCTGGTGGGTGAAGGGCTCAGCGAACTGGGCACGCAGCTCGGCTTCCGTTTCGTTGACGGCTTTGCCGAGCGCGTCGTCTACCGCGAGTTCTTCCCGCGCGGTTTGACGGCGCTCGACAATCTCGACGAGGTGACGCTGGGAACGCGGCCGAGCATGTCGCACGTGACCGCTCGGCAGGAGGTCGAAGCACTGTTGGCAGCGCTCCGGCTGCCGATCGATGAGCGCGGACGCCGCCGCGCCGCGGCCCGCGCCGAATGGTCCAGTGCGGCGAGCAAGCCACTCGAATTGCACGACGTTTTTGGCGACTGACTGACCGTCAAAGCAGCATATGCGGACCTTTGCCGGTTGCCCCCGCGGCGCTGGAGGCCATTGCGCGGCGCCGCCGGCACAGCCACCTTATGGCTGAGCAGGGACCAACGGAATCGCACGATCCCATGGCGGAAGATCGCTCCGATCGCGCTCCGGCGCCGGCTGATTCCCGGAAGGAACCGGCCGCCGGTGCCTCGCGTGCCGAAATCGACGCCTTTCTTGCCAAGGTGAAGGGTCTGGCGCCCTCGACCGAGCCCGGCAAGCGTGGCCGGCTGATCTTTGCACTCGACGCCACCATGAGCCGCCAGCCGACATGGGATACCGCCTGCCGGCTGCAGGCCGACATGTTCAATGAAACCGCCGCGATTGGCGGCCTCGACGTCCAGCTCGTCTATTTCCGTGGACTGACCGAGTGCCGGGCCTCACCCTGGGCGGGCGACGCACGCCGTCTCGCCGGACTGATGGAGCGGATCGATTGCCGCGGCGGCCATACTCAGATCGGCAAGATCCTCGTGCACGCGCGGCGGGAGAATGAGAGAGCCAAGATCCAGGCGCTGGTCTATGTGGGCGACGCCATGGAGGAAGCGATCGACGATCTGTGCGCCAAGGCCGGGGAGCTCGGCCTCCTCGGGATCAAGGCCTTCGTCTTCCAGGAAGGCGGCGACCCCGTCGCCGAGCAGGCATTTCGCGAGATTGCCCGTCTGTCGCACGGCGCCTATTGCCGTTTCAATCCCGGCGCGGCGCATGAGCTCGGCGAACTGTTGCGCGCGGCCGCCGCCTATGCGGCCGGCGGCATGAAGGCGCTGGACGATCTCTCGCGCCGCCGCAACACCGGTGCGGTCAGGCTCCTCGAGCAGCTGAGATAGCGATGGCGACCCTTATCATCGGCATTGCCGTGCTGTTCATCCTGTGGTGGGTGCTCAAGCTGTTCACCAAGGCCAACATCCAGGGCTTGGCACAGGGATTGAAGCTCGCGGGCGGGGCGGTGGCGCTCGGCGGCGCCGCCTTTCTTGCCGCGCGCGGGCAATTCTTCGCGGCGGTTCCGCTCGGCGTGACGGGGCTTGGTTTGCTCGGCTGGCTGCCGTTTGGGCCGGCCGGCTTCGGACCGCGCACCCAGAAGAGCAGTGGGCAGATATCGCGCGTGCGCTCGGCCTTCTTCGAGATGGAGCTCGACCACGATACCGGGGCGATGCGCGGTCGGGTCGTCGCTGGGCGCCATCAAGGCTCGCCGCTCGAAGCGCTCGAGATCGCCACGCTGGTCGACCTGCTGACGCAGATCGACGACGAAAGCCGCGGGTTACTTCTGGCCTATCTTGACCGCCGGGATCCCCGCTGGCGTGAACACACGCAAGACGGTATGGCGGCGGGGGAGGGCGGTCCGTGGCGTTCCGGCAAAATGACGGAACAGGAGGCCTATCAAATCCTTGGCCTTGAGGCGGGGGCGAGTGCGGAGGACGTCGGACGTGCTCATCGCACGCTCATGAAGAAACTCCATCCCGACCAAGGGGGGTCGACGTACCTCGCGGCCCGCGTCAATGAGGCCAAGGAAATCCTTCTTCGCCGCCATCGGTGACTCCATACTCAACACAACACTCACGCAACCATTCGACATTGACACGAATTCGCGGCGCTCCCTCGCCGTTGCTTCGTAGATCGCCATGTGTTCAGTTCTTTAGCGCCATGCAAGCGATCTCGTTGCGCTTGAGCTGCTTGCAGGCCGCTTCCGCCGCATCCTTGTCGAACCCGGCGAAGCGCGCGCGGTAATAGGTCTTCTCGCCTTTCGTTACGCGCTCGGTATAGGCGTCGGCGCGGGCAAGCATGGTCTTGGCCTTGCTCTGGGCCGCGCTGAGATGCTGTTTGGCTTCGTCTTCTGCCTCATAGGCGCCGATTTGAATGGCCCAGCCGCCGCGCGCGTTGCTCGGGCGCGATGTGGATGCAGCTGGCTGTTCCGGCGTCCTTGATGTCGAGACAGCGATATCGTCGTGCGTTGTCGCGACGAGTTGCGCCGGCAGCACGCCGAGCGTGCCGGGCTTGGCCGGGGGCGGGGCGGCGGACGGCGCGTCCGGCGTGCCCATGGATGCGGCGATCACTTGATCGATCGTCGTCGGCGCCGCGCCCGGGGTCGCCGGCGCAGAGCTCGTGCCGGCGGCATGCACTGTGCCGGACTTGACCGTCACGGTCTTCACCAGCACCGGCTTGAGCGGATCATTCGAGCCCGGCGCCGGGCGTGCGCTCGGAACGGTCGCGGTCGGGGCGCTATCGAGGCGTTTGGCCATCGCCTGCGGCGTGAGCACCGGGCCGGCGGTGGCCACCTCGACGGCGGCCGGCTTGTTGGGCGCGCCGGGCTGATCGCCGGCATCGGCGATCGCGGTCGTGGTGCGTTGCGTCGCGGCTCCTGCGATCTTGGCCTCGATCAGCTGGCGCATGGTGGCATCGCGTGAACTTGCCGATCGGCCGCCGAGCACGACCGCGATGAGATAGCGGCCGCCGCGATGCACCGATGTCACCAGATTGAAGCCCGACGCCTGGGTATAGCCGGTCTTGATGCCGTCGACACCCTCGACCCGGCCGAGCAGGCGATTGTGGTTGCGCATGGCGTTGCCGCGGTAGCGGAACGAGGACGTCGCGAAATATTTATAGTAACGCGGGAAGCGCTCCTGGACGGCACGACCGAGCAGCGCCTGTTCGCGCGCGGTGGTCACCTGCTCGTCGTCGGGCAGCCCCGACGCGTTCTTGTAGACGGTGCGGCTCATGCCGAGCGCACGCGCCTTCTTGGTCATCAGCGTCGCGAAACTGTCCTCGTCGCCGGCGATCGCTTCGGCGATCACGACCGCCGCGTCGTTGGCCGACTTGGTGACGAGAGCCTTGATCGCGTCCTCGACCTCGATGGTCTGGCCGGGCTTCAACCCGAGCTTGGTCGGCGCCTGCGAGGAGGCGCGCTCGGACACATCCATTGCCGTGTCGAGCTTCACCTTGCCGGCCTCGAGGCGCTCGAACAGGAGATAGAGCGTCATGATCTTGGTGAGCGATGCCGGATGACGCAGGTTGTCCGCATTCGATCCGTGCAACACCTTGCCGGAATTGCCGTCGACGACGATAGCCGCCGACGGCGGGCTGTAGCTGCTTTTGGCGGTTTGGCTCTTGGTGGTCTGGCTCTTGGCGGACTGACGGTACTTGCGCCGCGCTTCGGCGCTGTCGGTCGAGATCGCAAGGATCGTCACCGCTGCTGTCAGCAGCAAAATGGCCCAACGGTATCCCGTCGAGACGCCCCTACTGATATGGACCATGGTCCCCACCCGTCGATCCGCCCGGCGCGTCGCGCCCGGCGTTCCCGATGTCTCTATCTCTTTATCTCTTTCGTTCACGAAATTTTGCCGATTCCGTGAAACGCTCACCCCCGGCGTGCGTTCAACAGGTGCCGTGGGTTGCACGTCAACTGAAACACGCTTGCCGTCTTGTTCGTCCATA
>Ga0307472_100001116_pt1 | contig 10439 bp, 8 predicted proteins | sample atmos_gasesAM5C__2_FD_204582 | JGI IMG/M metagenome (GOLD analysis project Ga0307472, IMG submission 204582) | Hardwood forest soil microbial communities from Morgan-Monroe State Forest, Indiana, United States - atmos_gasesAM5C_05 | ecosystem: Environmental > Terrestrial > Soil > Temperate... | reverse complement strand
CGCGTCCTGATGGTAGCCCTGCGCCTGCATCGCATAACCGAGGCAGCGCCACGGCTCCGGGCTCCAGAACTCGAGATCCGACCAGGCCTGGCACAGCTCCGCGGCGCGGCGCCAATTGCCCGCGCGCAACATGCGCGGTCCCTCGCCGCGCAACAGCGCAAGGCGCGCTTGCCGCTCCGCGAAGATCGCTGCCGTGTCGACATCGTTGACGGCTGGCGCCTTGACCGCAGGCGCCGTGGGTGCCGGGGCCGCCGCGCTGCGGTCGATGGAGCCGATCTTGCCGACGTCGCCCTGCAAGCCGTACGAGAGCAAGGAGGGCGGCGAGGGTGCCCACGTGGCTACCGCAGCGCGAGCCATCGAAACCGATTCTGCCATCGGCTCGTGCCAGGCCACGCCGTAAAGCCAGAGCATCGCCGCGAGACCGACGACGCCAGTGACGATGTTGAGCGCGCCGGGCGGGCTGTGCGTCACGAGGCAGTCCTCGGCAAAATCCCAGTCGGTCTCGCCGTTCTGCGCTACCTTCTCATACGCAACCGCGATCAGGACTGGCGCGAACAACGGGAAGCCGCAGGCGAGGCCTTCCCACCACACGCGGAACCCCCGCCGCAGCGCGCGCTGCAACTGCGCGCGCACATCGCGACGCGCGTACGCGTCGCTGATGGAGAACTGCAGGTATACGCCGAAGAGCCATTTGCCCGGTGTCTGCTGCAGCGAGGCGATGAGCAGCGCCTCGACCGCCACCCAGCTCGCCGTGATGAGCATCGGCGCGAACAGCGGGTGTCCGACCCAGAAGGCAGCCTCGTCTCCGATGAGCCCCGCGCCGTGCAGCTCGGAGAGCAGCAGCGCGAGCACGAGACCCCAGATAGCGTAGTCGAAGAGGCGTGCCGCGAGTCGGTTCCACGGCCGCGGCTCGCTCGTCCGGCCCGCCTTCGCGCGTTCGAGCTCCGCCATCCTGAGCTGGAAGATCCAGCTCGCGTCCTCCTGTGGAGCGTTGGTGCCGAGGAACACGCTCTTCTCGCGGCGCCAGTTGAGGATCGCGAGATCGGTCTGCGGCACCAGTCCCGGCGCCGTGGTAACGCGCCGACGCCGCATGAACGCGATCCCGTGAACGACGCCGTAGACGAACGTCAGCACCAGCAGCGTCAGCGTGAGCCACACAAGGACCTGCTTCGCGACGAGAACCGTATCGGCCGGAGTCACGAACACGATCGCCCCGGCGATGAATGCGCCGAAGAGCACGCACAGCGCGACGCGTCCCGGCAACGAGCGCCCGAACGATGCGACGACGCGCTCAGTGAGGCCGGGGTGATGCAGCGTTTTCCCCGGTACCACTGGCGAGGTGAGCAGCTGCTCATCGGCGACGTCGATGGCATCGATGCCCTCGTCGCCGGCCTGGGTCGCGGTGGTGGCCGCATTGGCGTTGACGGCCACGTTGGTAACGAAGTGGGCGATCCTTTCCTCGGTATCGGTCTCCGCGGTAGCAACCAGCTCCTGATCGTAGCGCCGGCGGTGTTCCGAGTCGCTCAGTATGCGACTGGCATGATTGATGAAGCGCAAGGCCTCTTCGACGTTACCCTGGCCGTCGCGCGTCTTCGCGTAGTACTTGCGTATCAGGCGGCGCAGCGCGGCGCGCACCTCTTCGTCCGAGGCCGTCGGCGCGATTCCGAGAGCTTCGTACAGCGTCGCTTTCATGAACCCTGCGCGGGCGAAAAAAGAGGAATTTTGACGTTGGGATATTCGGTGAAATGGCCCGGCATTGCAAGCCGAGCGCTCGCGCAGCCCACAACATCGATTTTCGCCGGCGCTGCACGGCAAACGTTGCCGCTGTGCGTCAGTGTTTGAGGGAATCCCGCGGGGCCAAACGGCCAAAAAAAAGAGCGGCCCCGAGGCCGCTCTCTTCATTCGTCCCGCGAAGGCGCTATTCGGGCTGCTTTTCCTCACGCTGCGAGAGCTTTTCGCGGATCCGCGCGGATTTTCCGGACCGTCCGCGCAGGTAGTAGAGCTTCGCCCGCCGCACGTCGCCCTTGCGCTTGACCTCGATGCTCGCGATCAGTGGCGAATACGTCTGGAAGGTACGCTCGACGCCTTCTCCGCTCGAGATCTTACGCACTACAAACGACGAATTGAGCCCGCGGTTGCGCTTGGCCATCACCACGCCCTCATAGGCCTGGACGCGCTTGCGCTCGCCCTCGACCACGTTGACGTTGACCACGATCGTATCGCCGGGGGCGAATTCCGGAATCGTCTTGCCCAGGCGGTCGATTTCTTCCTGCTCCAGTTGCTTGATCACATTCATTTGGCTTCTCTCCGTTCCTCAAAATCCTGCTCGCGCTTGAACTCATCGAGCAGCGCCGCCTCTTCCCGGCTCATCCCGCGCGTCTCCAGCATGTCCGGGCGCCGCAGCCAGGTCCTGCCCAGCGACTGCTTCAGGCGCCAGCGCGCGATCTCGGCGTGATTGCCCGACAACAGCACCGACGGCACCGCGCGGCCCGCGTATATCTCCGGGCGGGTGTAATGCTGGCAATCGAGGAGCCCGCCCACGAATGAGTCCTCGACGCTCGATTGCGCGTCGTTCAACGCGCCGGGTAACAACCGCACCATCGCATCGACGAGCAGAAGCGCCGGCAACTCGCCGCCTGAAACGACGAAGTCTCCAACGGCGAGCTCCAGGTCGACGACCCTTTCGAGCACGCGCTCGTCGACACCCTCATAGCGCCCCGCGACGATCACCATCCCCGGAAGCGCTGCCAGCTCGGCCACCCGCCCATGCGTCAGCCGCTCGCCCTGCGGGGACATGTATATCACGCGCGACCGCGCGACGCCCGCCCCGTTGAGCGCGTCGCGGGCGGCGCCGATCGCCTTCTCCAGCGGCTCGGCAAGCATCACCATGCCCGGCCCGCCACCGTAGGGCCGATCGTCGACCGTGCGATGCCGGTCGTTCGCGAAATCTCGCGGGTTGTGCGTCGCCATTCTCCACAACCCGCGCTCGCGAGCCCGCCCCGTTACGCCGAAGGCGCAGACCGTCTCCACAAGCGTCGGGAACAGCGTGACGATCTCGATCCGCATCGCTTCCAACATTCGCACCGCTGCCTGTCCATGCCGCTCTTATCGATCGTCCGTGCGCCAGTCGACGACGATTCGTCCGGTGCTCAGATCGATCGCATCGACGTAGGCCGCCACGAGCGGGATCAGTTGTTCCGCCCCTCCCCCGCGGCCGACCCGCAGCACCGGATGGGCCGGCGTATCCACCAATCCCGCACAGCAACCCAAGGCCTCGCCATCCCGATTGACGACGTCCAACCCGATCAGGTCGGCGAGGTACACTTCGCCCCGCGCGAGCGCGGGTAGCGCAGTACGCGGGATGGCTATCGCTGCGCCGCGCCACGCCGCTGCGTCTTCGCGCCGGCTCAATCCGTCGAGATGCGCCAGCAGCGTATCGGCATGTGGGCGCGCTTCGACCAGCGCGAACTCGCGCCACGTCCCGTCTTTCAGCGTCAGCCACCAGCGGCGATAGGCGCTCAACGCAAGGGGCGATGCGCTGAAGGGGCGCACCTTGATCCACCCGCTCACTCCGTACGGCCCGAGTACGCGCCCCATGACGATCATGCGGCTCGCGCCTTGCCGCGCCGCGGCCTCCTGCGGCGTCCCTTCCCGCCTGCTCAGCGGCTTCGCCGCCTCAATCAGCGGCGTTCGGCTGCGACGCCGGCTTCGCCTCTGCGGCCCGCTTTACCAAACCGGCGACCGTTTCGGAAAGCTTGGCGCCACGCTGCCGCCAGTGATCGATGCGCTCGATCGACAGGCGCAGCCCTTCTTCGGCCTCTCCCGCGATCGGATTGTAGAAGCCGACGCGCTCGATGAAACGCCCGTCGCGCCGATTGCGCGAATCAGCGACGACGACATTGAAAAAAGGCCTCTTCTTGGCGCCGCCGCGCGCCAGCCGGATGACAACCATCGCAGTGTCTCGAGTGAAAAAAAGGCGTTGATTATAGGGCGAAAAAGCGGCTCGTGGCAAGGCTTTCCGCACTGCCCCGAGCCTTCAGCGCAGTCCGGGGAAGGCCCCCTTGAGTCCGCGCAGCATTCGTTCCATGCCGCCCCGACCCACCATTTTCATCATTTTTCTCGCCTGCTCGAACTGGTTGAGGAGCCGGTTGACTTCCTGCACGGAGGCCCCCGCACCGCCGGCGATGCGTCGCTTGCGCGACGCCTTCAGAAGCTCGGGACGCGCCCGTTCCTCCGGGGTCATGGAATTGATAATGCCCTCAAGCCGCCGGATGCTGCGATCGTCGACCTGGCTCGCTTGCGTGCTCTGGACGGCTTGAGCAAGCTCGGCAGGCAGCTTGTCGAGCACTCCCTGCATGCCGCCCAGCTTGCGCATCTCGCCGATCTGGGCCTTGAAGTCATCGAGGTCGAACCCTTTGCCGGCCTTGATCTTCCGCGCGAGCTTTTCCGCCTGGTCACGGTCGACCTGCCGGTGCGCATCCTCAATCAGCGTGAGCACGTCGCCCATGCCCAGGATGCGTGCGGCCATCCGATCGGGATGGAAGACTTCGAGACCGTCGGGCTTCTCCGAGACGCCGACCAGCTTGATCGGCGCGCCGGTGATCTCGCGCACCGACAGCGCCACTCCCCCGCGTGCGTCGCCGTCGAGCTTGGTCAGCACGATGCCGGTCAGCGGCAGGGCAGCGGCGAATGCCCGCGCGGTGTTCACCGCATCCTGTCCCTGCATCGAGTCGACGACGAAGAGCGTTTCCACTGGCTTGAGCGCGGCGTGCAGTTGGGCGATCTCGCGCATCATCGGCTCGTCGATGGCAAGCCGCCCCGCCGTGTCGATTATCAGCGCGTCGTGATAATGCGTGCGCGCCCATGCGAGCGCGGCGCCTGCAATCGCCACGGGGTCGGCGCCGGGCGCCGCAGGAAAATATTCCACGCCGACTTGTTCGGCAAGGGTTGCGAGCTGCGCCATGGCCGCCGGTCTATACACGTCGCAACTCGCGAGCAGCACCTTCTTGCGCTGGTCCTCGCGCAGGCGTCGCGCAAGCTTCGCTGCCGATGTCGTCTTGCCGGATCCCTGCAACCCGGCGAGCAGGATCACCGCCGGGGGCGCCGTCGCAAGGTCGAGCGGTACGGCGGACTGGCCCATCAAGGACGTCAACTCGCGCTGAACAACGGCGACCAGCGCCTGGCCGGGCGTGAGCGATCCGACGACTTCCTGCCCGAGCGCCTTTTCGCGCACTGCAGCGATGAAGCGCTTGACGACCGGCAGGGCGACATCCGCTTCGAGGAGCGCGAGGCGAACCTCCCGCAGCGCGTCGTCGATGTTGCTCTCGGTAAGACGCGCCTCGCCGCGCAGCGTCTTCATCAAGCGGCCGAGTCGCTGGGTAAGTAGATCGAGCATCCGGGGAAGGCGCCGCTCCGGGGTCGATCGCGGCGCTGGTGTAAACTGCACTGCTGAGCACGATGATTTTACTCTACTTGCTCGTGCCGGCCGCTTACCTGGTCGCGGCATTGCCTGAATGGCGGCGCCTGGCGGAGCCTGCCGCGCCGCAGCCACGAGGATTCGGCACACTGTCGCGGTGGATGCCCGCCATTGCGTTGATCGGCCACGCCGCGCTCATAACGGGTACGGTGTTCACGCGCGCGGGCCTCGATCTCAGCCTGGTCAACGCCACCTCGACCGTCGCCGGGCTCACCGCACTCGTCGCATGGGGCGTCGGCTTGGGCGGTGCGCTGCCGGGCGTTTCGGCCGTGACCCTTCCCGTCGCCGCGGTCGCGGCGCCGCTGCCGGGGCTCCTTCCGAACCCGCATCCTTCCTCGTTTGCCGATGAGCCGCTCGCGGCGCTGCACATTGCGTTTGCACTGATCGCTTATGCGCTCTTCATCGTCGCCGCGTTGCAGGCTCTGGTGCTGCTCGGTCTCGAGCGCAGACTGCACCGCGGACTTCCCGATCCGCGCGCCGGCGCTCTGCCGCTGCTCACGCTCGAGCGCTTCCTCTTCCGTCTTTTGGACGTCGGCTTTGCGCTGCTGACCATCACGATGGCAAGCGGCGCGTTCTTCTCCGAAGAGGTGTTCGGGAAGCCCTTCCGGTTCACGCACAAGGTCGTGTTCTCGGTGCTCGCCTGGCTCGTCTTCGCTGTGCTTCTCATCGGCCGGCACCGTTACGGCTGGCGCGGCCGCAGTGCGCTCGTCTGGGTGCTCGCCGGAACCGTATTGCTCGTCCTCGCCTATCTTGGGAGCAAATTCGTTCTCGAGGTCATTCTCGGACGTTAGAAGCGTGAGCACAGGATGAACGAGTTTTCGATCAACACCCTCCTGACCGCGCTCGCTGTCCTCCTTTTGATCTCGGGCTTCTTCTCGATCGCCGAGACTGCGATGATGGCTGTGAACCGGTATCGGTTGCGCCATCGCGCCAAGCAGGGCGCGCGCGGCGCCAAGCTGGCGCTCTCGCTTCTCGCACAGACCGACAAGCTGCTCGGCGTCATCCTGCTCGGAAACACGCTGGTAGCCGCCGCGGCAGCAACGCTTACCGCGGTCATCACCAAGCGGCTCTTCGGAGAAGGCGAAGTAGCGCTGGCGCTCGGAACGGTCGCGATCACGCTGGCCTTGCTGGTCTTCTCCGAAATAACGCCGAAGGTCGTCGGAGCGGCGTACGCCGATCACATCGCACCGCCGCTCTCCTACGCGCTCGCCCCGCTGCTGCGTCTTGCCTACCCGGCGGTGTGGCTGGTGAATCTCGTCGTGCGCGGCCTGCTGAAGCTGCTCTGGCTCAACCCGGAAGCCGACCCTCATGCCAAGCTGTCCCAGGAAGAGTTGCGCAGCCTCGTGCTCGAGGCGCACTACTTTCGCGGCAAGCATCGCGCGATGCTCGCCAACCTGTTCGACCTGGAGACGGTCAGCGTCGACGACGTGATGACGCCGCGCAGCCAGATCGAGGCCATCGATCTGGCCGCCAAGCCGGCCACGCTCACGCAGCAACTTACCAACAGCTACCACACGCGTCTGCCGGCGTATGAAGACGAACTCGACAACATCGTCGGGATCATTCACGTTAAGCAGGTGCTGCGGCTGCAGCAGACCGACCTCGACGCCGAGCAGCTGCGGACGATCGTGCGGCCGGCTTACTTCATCCCTGCCGGAACGCCGCTGCTCGCCCAGTTGCAGCAGTTCCAGGCTGCGCAGCAGCGCCTCGGTCTGGTCGTCGATGAATACGGCGAGCTGCTTGGGCTCGTGACACTCGAGGATATCCTCGAGGAAATCGTCGGTGAGTTCACGACGCAGGCGCCGAGCGGTGCCGAATCGTTGCAGCGCGAAGTCGACGGCAGCGCGCTCATCGACGGCATGACGCCGCTGCGCGCGCTCAACCGCAAGCTCGGGACCGATTTTCCGCTCGACGGCCCGAAGACGCTCAACGGGCTGATCGTCGAGAAGCTTGGCGAGATCCCCGTGGCTGGCGCGAAGCTGCGCATCGCCAGCCAGGAGATCGAAGTGCTGCAGGTGCAGGACCGCGCGGTCAGGGTCGCGAAATTGCTTCCGCCCGTGGGCCGTGGCACGGCTCCTGCTTTACAAACGAGCGGCGAGCAGGCATCATCAATTCGTTAACTTTTATGCTTCTGGAATAGGCGCTTAGCGCGCCCGGAATCCCAGGGGGCAGACGACCCGCGGCGAATGGCGACCCAAGCGGCAACCCGGACTATCAGCGGCCTCGCGCGAGCGATGGTGCAGCACGGCCTGCTTTCCGAAAACGAGGCGGAGGCGTTGCAGGGCCAGGCGCAAGCCGCCAACATCGGATTTGTTGAACAAACCGTGTTGAGCAAGCGGATGTCCGCGGCGCAAGTGGCGGTGTTCGCCTCGCGCGCCTTCGGCACCCCTTTGCTCGATCTCAACGGCTTCGACGTCGACCACATCGACAAGAATCTGGTCGATCCCAAGCTCGCCGCGATGCGCCGAGTGCTGCCCTTGCACAAGCGCGGGAACCGCCTTTTCGTCGCGGTGTCCGACCCCGCCAACCTGCAGGCGCTCGACGAGGTCCGTTTCAAGACCAATCTCGTGCCCGATCCTGTCGTGGTCGAGGACGACAAGCTGGGCCAGGCGATTGCGAAGGTCGTCGAGACCGCGGGGCAGACGCTCCAGGATCTCACTGTCAGCGATAGCGACCTCGAAGTCGACCTCGAGGAAAGCAACACCAAACTTTCGGGCGACGAGGCGAATCCCGACGTCGATGACGCTCCCATCGTTCGCTACATTCAGAAGATCCTGATCGACGCGATCAGCGCCGGCGTGTCCGACATTCACTTCGAACCCTACGAGAAGTTTTACCGGATCCGCTATCGCCTGGACGGCGTGCTGATGGAGGTCGCGCAACCGCCGCTCGCGATCAAGGACAAGGTCGCGTCGCGGATCAAGGTCATTTCCAAGCTCGACATCTCGGAAAAGCGCGTGCCGCAGGACGGCCGCATGAAGCTCGTGCTATCCAAGAACCGGGCGATCGACTTCCGCGTCAGCACGCTGCCCACGCTCTACGGCGAGAAGCTGGTGCTGCGTATCCTCGACGCCGCGGGCGTCAAGCTCGGCATCGAGGCGCTCGGGTACGAGCCGGATCAGCAACGGCTGCTCCTCGACGCGATCGGCCGTCCCTACGGCATGATCCTCGTCACCGGTCCGACCGGCAGCGGCAAGACCGTATCACAGTACACCTGTCTCAACATCCTGAACCAACCGGGGGTCAACATCGCCACGGCCGAAGACCCGGCCGAAATACAGCTTGCCGGAATCAATCAAGTGAACGTGAACGACAAGGCCGGGCTCACTTTCGCGACTGCGTTGCGCGCCTTCCTGCGCCAGGATCCCGACATCATCATGGTCGGCGAAATCCGAGATCTCGAGACCGCCGAAATCGCGGTCAAGGCGGCGCAGACCGGGCACCTCGTGCTCTCGACGCTGCACACCAACGACGCTCCCGCCACGCTGAATCGGCTCGCCAACATGGGCGTTGCGCCGTTCAACATCGCCTCGAGCGTGATCCTGATCACCGCGCAGCGGCTCGCACGCAAGCTGTGTTCGCACTGCAAGAAACCGGAGGACATCCCACCGGAGGCCCTGGTCCGGGCGGGTTTCTCCGAAGAGGAGATCGACGGCTCGTGGCAGGCCTACGGGCCTGCCGGTTGCAGCGAGTGCCGCAACACCGGCTACAAGGGGCGCCTCGGAGTATATGAAGTGATGCCGATCTCCGACGAAATGCGGCTTCTCATCATGCGCAACGGCACGGCGCTGGATATCGCTGAGCAGGCCCAGAAAGAAGGAATTCGCAATCTGCGGCAGTCCGGACTATTGAAGGTGAAGCAGGGCGTGACCTCGCTCGAAGAGATCGAGGCCGTAACCAACGAGTAATCACGACGGGAAGCATCATGGCCACCGCGATTGCACAGCGCCGGGAAAGTCAGGTCAAGGAATACACCTTCCTGTGGGAAGGCGTCGACCGCAACAACCGCCACATCCGGGGCGAGACCAAAGCCGCCTCGGAGGCGGTCGTCAACTCCAACCTGCGCCGCCAGGGCATCCGCATCACGAAGCTGAGGCGGCAGACCTTCCGTGGCGGCGGCCGGGTCAACGAGAAGGACATCACCTTCTTCACGCGTCAACTGGCGACGATGCTGAAAGCAGGCGTGCCGCTCCTGCAGTCATTCGAAATCATCGCGCGTGGGCACAAGAACCCCCGTTTCGCACGACTGATGATGGACATCAAGGGGCGTATCGAGGCGGGTTCGAGCCTTTCGCAGGCCTTTCGGGAACACCCGGGCCAGTTCGACGCGCTCTACTGCAACCTGGTCGGGGCGGGCGAAACCGCGGGGATGCTGGACGCCATTCTCGAGCGTCTCGCAACCTACAAGGAGAAGATTCTCGCCATCAAGAGCAAGATCAAGTCCGCGCTCTTTTATCCGATCACGGTCGTCACGGTGGCGATCGGGGTCGTGTGCGTGATCATGATCTGGGTGATCCCGGCTTTCAAGCAGGTGTTCACGAACTTCGGCGCCAACCTCCCTGCGCCCACGCTAGTCGTGATTGCAATCTCCGACTTCTTCGTCTCTTATTGGTGGCTGATGCTCGGCATCATCATCGCGGCGGTGGCGGGACTCTTGGTCCTGCATCGGCGATCGGCGGCGTTTCGCTACGCGCTCGACCGACTCTCGCTCAAGCTCCCGGTCGTCGGGGCGATCATCGAGAAGGCGACCATCGCCCGCTGGACCCGCACCCTGTCGACCATGTTCGCCGCCGGTGTGCCCCTTGTCGAGTCGCTCGACGCCGTCGCCGGCGCAGCCGGGAATGCGGTTTTCGCCGCGGGCACAAAGAAGGTTCAGACAGAGGTCAGTACCGGTACCAGCCTGACCAATGCAATGCACAACACGGGCCTCTTTCCGACCATGGTCCTCCAGATGACCCAGATC
>Ga0307472_100001115_pt1 | contig 10443 bp, 9 predicted proteins | sample atmos_gasesAM5C__2_FD_204582 | JGI IMG/M metagenome (GOLD analysis project Ga0307472, IMG submission 204582) | Hardwood forest soil microbial communities from Morgan-Monroe State Forest, Indiana, United States - atmos_gasesAM5C_05 | ecosystem: Environmental > Terrestrial > Soil > Temperate... | reverse complement strand
GCCATCCCCGATGCACTCGTCGATGACGTGCACCAGGTCCTCGTAGCGAACCGCGTCCTCGGTCTGCACGGTGATCGCCGTCTGATCGGGGCCGAGCTTCTCCTTCACGTCCTTGAAGCGCTCGGCAAGCTTGGTGAGGTCGAGCTGGCCCTTGGCATCCCGGATGGCGGGGATGGGATCGAAGGCAGTGGTCCCCACCGTCAGGCGGAGGTCCTTCTCCGAGAGGAGGAGGGTGATGGGAACGGTCTTGTCGTCCTTCTCCGGGGTGGGATCGCCGTCCCCCCCGCCGCCGCTGACTTGCAGCCGGCCGATCTGGGTCCACACCGCGGTCATGATCAGGAAGCTGATCGTCACCGCCATCAGGTCGATGAAGGGAACCAGGTTGATGGTGGCATCCAGAGGCTTCTTGGGGCCCTTGGCGTTGCCGAGATCCATCCCTCCGGCCATGCGTGATTCCTCCGGTCCTCGGTTGGTGCGGAACTACGTCCCGGACTACTCGTCGTCCCGGGAGGAGATGTTCATGTTCTTGAACTTGTCCTTGTTGTTCACCACGAGGTTCAGCACCGACACGCTGGCCTCGTTGATGTCGTTGATCAGGCTCTGGGTCCGGCCGTTGAGGACCGAGAACATGATCAGCGCCGGGATGGCGATCAGCAGCCCGAAGAAGGTGCAGTTCATCGCCTCGGAGATGCCCTGAGAGAGGATGGTGGCCTTGTCGGCGGGGTTCACGTGCGCCACCGCCTCGAAGCACTGGATCAGCCCGTTCACCGTTCCCAGCAGTCCGGCGAGCATCGCCGCGTTCCCCAGCATGGCCAGGTATCCGGTGCGGGCCTCCAGCTTGGGGGTCTCGCGGAGGCTGGCCTCGTCGAGGGCGGCCTGGACCTCGTCCTCGCCCTTGGGAACGTTCATCAGTCCGGCCTTCACCACCTGGGTGAGCGGCGTGTTCTTCTGGCCGGCCACGTAGTTGATGGCCTTGTCCAGGTCGCCGGCGTAGATGTGCTTCTTCAGCCCGCGGAGGAACCCATCCTTGTTGATGGGGGCGGAGAAGAAGAGAACCACGATCCGCTCGATGATGATTGCCAGGGCAATCACCCCACAGATCGCGATCGGGTACATGCCGCCCTTGCCGGCGCGAAACCGAGCCGCCAGCTGATCGAACAACGAGCCAGAGGCGGTGGCCTCCGCGGCCAGAACCGTCAGACTGGACAGGAACCCCACGCTCATCGATGCCTCCGTGCTGTCCGGGTCGCTCAGGACGATGCGTGCGACGCCGGGGCCCTGCGAGATCAGGGCCTGGACGTGAAGTTGCATCCTACGTCCCAGCCTGTCGGACCTGTCAAGAATCCGAGGTAGGGAAGTACGCGCAAAACCTGGACATTTCGCGCCGCACAGGAACCCTGCAGCACCCCCCTCAGCCCTTGGGCGGCAGGGGGGAGTCCTCGTCCGAGGCTCTCTCGAGATCCAGGATGCGCGAGTCGCCCACGTAGGGCTTGGTCTCGTAGCGGGTGATCCGCCCGATCTTCCGGACGATCTCCTTCATCCGCTCCGCTTCCTTGTGGATGATCTCCACCTTGGCCCAGGCGAAATCGTCCTGGGAGAGCTTGCGCATCAGGAGTTCGGCATAGCCCAGCACCGAGGTCAGGGGCTGGTTGAGCTCGTGTGCCGCGGTGCCGGCCAGGGCGATCATCTCCGCGCTCCGCTCGCTGCGCTCCAGGCGCAGGGTGGCGTCGGAGAGCTTGCGCTCCAGCTGCACCCGGTCGCGGAGGTCGGTGAGGATGCCCACCGTGGCGACCTCCTTGCTTCCCTCGTAGAGGATGCTCCCGGTCATGTTCACCGGCACTCGCTCGCCACCGCGGGTGACGATCTCCTGCCGGGTGAGGGCCAGCCGGCCTCGCCCCCCGTACTCGTCGGAGCGCATGCGGCCGATCAGCTCGCTGCCCACGTCGGGGCCGACGAAGAAGCTGGTTGCGGTGAGGTGGCCGATGGCCTCCTGCGCGCTGTAGCCGCTGAGGGCCTCGGCGCCCTTGTTGAAGAGGATGAACCTCCCCTCCATGTCCAGGGCCACCACCGCGTCCACGGTGTTGTCGACCAGCTTCTCCAGAAACTCCTTGGTCCGCCGCAGCTCGTTCTCCATCCGGCGGGGAGCGGTGACGTCACGGAAGCTGAGGATGGCCGCGGCCTCGCCCTCCCCTCCCTCGAGCGGCGCGCCGTTGACCGAGAGGGTGAGCACCCGGTTGGCCCGGGTCCGCACGGTGAGGTCCACGTCCCGCTGCACCCGGCCTGCGGCCAGGGCGGTGAGCACCGCGGTGAGGGTGGCGGAGTCGACCTCCAGGGTCAGCGAGGAGAGCGCCTTGCCCTCCGCCTCGGTCCGGGTCCCGGGGAGATCGAGGATCGCCCCCCCGGCGGGATTGAGGACCAGCACCCGGGCCCGGGCGTCGAGGATGGCGATGCCCTCCGAGACGTGGGCGAAGAACGCCTCGTAGCGCGACAGCTCCGAGGCGCGATGCTCGGCGAGGAGGCGGGCCGACTTCTCCCGCTCCGAGGCGTCACGGGCGGTCTCGAAGATCCGCACGTTGCGGAGCGCGACCGCGGTGGCGTGGGCGACGGTGGCCAGCACGTCCAGCTCGGCGGGGGTGAAGGCCACTCGCTCGGATGAGCCTCGCACCAGCAGTACCCCCAGGACCTTGCCCTGGAAGGTGAGCGGCAGCGCGGCGATGCAGCGCACCCCCGCCGCCGCCACCTGGGCGTGGATGCCTTCCAGCAGCGGGTGGCTGGGCACGTCGTCGACCAGGATCGGCCGGCCGGTGCGGACGCACTGGCGCACCTCGGGGTAGCGGTCGAGGTCGATGCGGAGGTCCTTCAGCGTCGGGGCATCGCTGGCGGCCATCACCCGACCGTGGTCGGGCCCATCGACGACCACCAGGCTGGCCCGGGAGACGTCCAGCTCCTCCGCCAGGCGGCGGGTGACGTCGTGGAAGAGGGCCTCGAGGTCGGAGGACTCGGCGTAGCGCGCGGTCAGCTCCAGCAGCATGTCGAGGTTGTTCTGTCGCTGCTGGCTCTGCCGGGAATGCCCCCGCCGCACCCTGGCCTTCTGCAGCCGCCAGGAAAGCTCGGCCTCGAGGCGGGAGAGGTCGATCAGCGAGTCCGCCTCCACGCCCGCTGCCGAGCGCCGGGCGAGCACCGAGGCGTCGAGGAGGGCCAGCACCGCACCCGGCGCCGCGCGATCGATCAGGCCGGCCAGGGTGGCGTCGCCCTCGGGGTGGGTGAGATCGACCAGCACGTAGTCGGCCTCGCCCAGCCGGGCCGAGGGCCACAGCGCGATCTCGCTGCCGACAAGTGCTGTCTTCACCCGGTCGCGCACGCCGGAACCATCCGGCAGGAGCACCAGGCCCGAACGGGGCGCCATGGAAACCCCGGGGATGGTAGCACCAAAGCTCCGTGACGGCCCCGACCGATCAGAGCCTGGCCACCCTGCTCCGGGACCTCTCCGGGCAGGCAGAGCGGCTGCCAGAGCTGGCCGATGCGGAGACCCGCACCCTCGCCGCCCGCGTGCGTACCCGCATCGTGCGGGATCTCCTTCCGCGACTCTCCGATGCCGAGCCACTGCTGCTCGCTGCGGTGGCGGGACCGAACAACGTGGGGAAGTCCACCCTCTTCAACTCCCTGGTGGGCCAATCCGTCTCCCCGGCACGGGCCCAGGGCGGCCTCACCCAGCAGTGCCTGGCCGCCGCGCACCCGCACACCGCCGATGGACCTGGGCGCATGGCGCTCTCCGCGCGCTACGAGGTGGTGCTGCTCCGCCCGGGCGATCACCCGCCGGTGACCGAGCCCGGACCGCCGGGGCGACTCTTCCTCGTGCCGGTGGAGCGCGTTGCCCCTGGGCTGGTGGTGGTCGACACGCCCGACTTCGACAGCGTGGTACGGGACAACCGGATTCGCAGCGAGGCGTTGCTGGTGACGGTCGACGTGCTGGTGTTCGTCGTCTCTCGCCACACGTACCAGAACGCCGCGCTGGTGGACGTGATCCGCGACGCCGTGGGGCGGGGACGCCCCTGGGTGGTGGTCTACAACGAGGCCCCGGATGTGGAGACCACCCGGGCCCATCTGGACAAGCTGCAGCAGGACGTCGGCGCCGCGCCCTTCGCCCGGTACCGGAGCCGGCACGACCTGGAGGTGGAGGCCGGCCGCCGTCCGCTCGGGGTCGAGCCTCTCGACGGCGCGCCGCCCCTGGAGGCGCTGCTGGGCGATGCGCGGCGGGGAGCAGCGCTGCGGGCGAAGGCACGACAGGCGGCGCTGCACGACACGGCGGCCGACTTGCAGGCGCTCTCGGCACGGCTCCGATCGCTGGTGGCGGAGCCGGAGCGCCTCCGGAGCCGGATCCGCCACGGTCTGGGCGAGGTGGGGCGGCGGGCGGCGCTGCGGGCCGTCCCCGCCGACGTGCTGGTCGACGCCTTCCGTGATGAGCTGGATGCCCGGAGCCCGGTGCACCGGTGGATCCGCCGACCGTTCCGTGGGCTCACCGCGGTGATGAGCGCGCTCGGCCGACGGCTGCGGGCCTCGCTCCATCCGCCGACCCATGAGCCTCATGCCGCCGACGCTGCCGTCGCGACCGACGCCGCGCTCCGCGACGGCTCGCGGCAGCTGCTGGAGGCGCTGGGATCCGAGGTCGCCGCCTGGCGGGGCGACGAGGGGACCCGTGAGGCGCTGGCCAGCGCAGTGGGGGTCCCGGCGATCGCAGTGCTCCAGGCCGCCGGACCGCTGGTCGAGGATGCCTCGCTCCGCGAGGACCGGGCACAGCTCCTCACCCGCTGCCGCGAGCTGGTGCGCGGCCATCTCCCCGGCGGTCTGGAGGAAGGAGCGCTCCAGACGCTGGCGACGCTGGTCTACAGCGTGCCGGCGAGCACCGCGGCGGTGGTCACCGTGGTCACCGGCGGCGTGGGCCAGGACGCGGTGGTGTGGGCCGGGACCCTGCTCACCACCCCGCTGATGGAGCGGTTCGTCGACCTGCTCGGGTCGGGAGTCCGCGCCGAGGTCACCCGCGCCTGGTCGGAATCGCACGGCGCATCGCTGGGGCGGGCGCTGGAGGCGCGGCTCTTCGGTCCGTTGCTGGCACGTCTCGACGCCGAGGTGGAGAGCGCCGGGCGGGCCGCCGCCGCATTCGCCGACGGGGCCCGGGCCCTGGGGAGGGCCGAGGGATGAGGTGGTTGCGCAAGAAGCTGGGAACGACGGAGCGGCCGTCGTTGCCCGAGGCGGAGGTGCTCCGCTCGCTGCTCGACGAGGCGGTGGGCTTGCCGGCACTCCAGGCCAGCCGGGCGCTGCTGGGGCGACTGGCCGATGACTACGCCCGCACCCGATCGCTGGCCTCGCGTCCACTCCGCATCGCCCTGGTCGGCTCCACCGGCGCGGGGAAGAGCACGCTCCTCAACGCGCTGGCGGGGACGATGCTCGCCCGCGAGGGCGTGGATCGCCCGACGTCCTCCGAGCCGGTGGCCTACGCGCCCACCGATGCCGAGCTGGGCACGCTGGCCGAGGTGGTGCCGCGGGTGGTGCGCTACCTGCCCGGGACTGGCCGCTGGGCCGGACAGGTGTTCGTCGACACGCCCGACCTGAACTCCATCGCCCAGGCCCACGCCGGCGCCGCGCTGGCGGTGCTCGACCAGGTCGACGCTGCGGTGCTCGTCTTCCACCGAGGTTCGGTGGCCGAGGCCCGGCCGAGCGAGGCCTTGCGCCCCTTCGCCAGGCGGCGAGCGCTGCTCTGCGTGGTGAACTTCGCCGATCAGCTCGGGGCCGAGGCGCAGCAGACGCTCCGCGGGCAGGTCGCCCGGGTGGTGCAGGAGGAGCTGGAGGTCGGCGAGGCGCCGCCGGTGTTCGTGGTGAGCGCGCTCCGGGCGCGGCTGGGGGAGGCCACCGAGGACGACTGGCCCCGCCTCGAGGCCGCGCTGCAAGATCTCGCCGACGGCAGCGTGGCCACCGACCTGCGCCGCCGGAACGCGCTGGCGGTCCTGGAGCAGATCCGCCGCACGGTGGCCGAAGGGCTGAAGGAGACCGAGGAAGCGCGCGTCGACGTGGAGCGCGCGCTGGAGGCCGGGCTCTCCGCGACCCGGCCGGACTTCGACCGCGACTTCCGACAGCGAATGGAAGGCGCCACCGGTTACCTCCGCCAGACGGTGCGGCGCCAGGCGGCGGGACGGCTCACCGGACCGGTGGGCTGGGGGCTGCGGCTGTCCGGGTGGGGCTCGGGGGGCCTGGCCGGTGCGGCGCTCGCGGCGCAGGCGAGCTTGCCCGCCGGGCTCCTGGTGGCAGCCACCGGTGCAGTCCTCGACGAGGTACAGGCGCGCGGACGGACCGCCGCCGCCGAGCGCACCCTCCTCGCCGCCAGCGACGGGACCCTCGATGCCCTGGCCCGCCAGGCGCTCGGACCCGCACGCACCGCTGCCTCGGCGCGGGGGCTGGCACCGGAGACGCTGGGACTGCCCACCCATCCGGCGTGGGTGGCCAGCCTGGCCGGAGCGCGGGCCCTGGCCTTCCGTGAGATCTCCGGCGGGGCGCTCTCCGAGGCGGTGAGGCGCTGGTGGCAGTGGGCCCGGTTTCTCCTGCTCCCGGTGGTCCAGCTCCCGCTGCTCGCCCTGGTGGCGCACGTCGGCTACCGCGTGGTGCGCGCCTACTGGGAGGGGGCGTGGCTTCCCGGCGGCTACTTCCTCAACGCCGCGGTGCTGGCCGGGCTCTGGACGGTGGGCGGGACCGTGGTCGCCGGCCTGACCCTCTCCGGGGTGGCGGCAGCGCTGGTGCGCACCGGTCAGTCCGCGTTCACCCGCTCGCTGGACACGGTGGTCGCGGATGTGCGGACGCAGGTGGCGCAGGCGCTGCGCGGGCCGATCACCGCGGCGCGCTCGGTGCTCGAGCTGCCGGCGGAGTGAGCGCGCGTTGCAGACGCACCGAGAGCCGCGGGGGCCGCCTCCGGGGAACGGTGCGGCCCGGGGCGTCTAGCTCGCGGCGTGCACGCGCGTGACGGGCGGCGCGGGGGAAGCGGGTGGAGCCGCCGAGGGGCTGGAGCGGGCCGGCTCAGCCTCGCGTCCCGGAGCGGCGGGAGCGGGGCCAGTCGCCGGAGCAGCCAGGGAGCGCGCGGGGGGCGGCGCCGCCGTGGGCTCGCCGCTCGAGGTCGCGGTCGCCCGTGCGTGCACCGGAGGCGTCGCGGCCGGAGCCGCGGCCGGAGCGAGCGCCGCCGGCAGGAGCGCGCCACCGCCCTGGGCGATCGGTGACGGCGCCGGCGCGCTCCCGGCGATCACCCCCGGTGCGGCACAGGGCGGGCTGGAGACCAGCGTCCCCAGCGCCGGATCTCCGTAGCCGGCAATGCGGGCGGCGACCGACGGGTTGTTCCACCCATCGCTCTCCGGACGGGCCACCTTGAAGTGCAGGTGCGGGCCGCAGGACCAGCCGGTGGCCCCGGAGTCGCCGAGCAGCTCTCCCTGCCGCACGTGCTGTCCCGGCTGCACCACCACCCGGGAGAGGTGGAGGTACTGGCTCTCCAGGCCCCCGTCGTGCTCCAGCACCACGTAGTTCGCGGTGCGGGCCAGCGAGGGATCGCATCCGCCCTCGGTGCTGTCACCCCGGGCGAGTCGCACCACGCCGTCGAGCGCTGCCACCACCGGCGTTCCGGCGGGCATCCGGAAGTCCCAGGCCCAGACGTCGTTCTCCACGTGCGTGCCCACCGCGTGCACCTGCGTCACCGGGAAGGCGAGGCCACATCCGAAGGGAACAGCCACCAGCGGCGGCGCCGGCGCCTCGGCGAGCGCTCGCGCCGGGAGCATGGAGAGACAGAGGAAGAGGACGCGCGTCGAGCGACTCACCGGGAAGCAGCGTTCACTATCGCACGACTCTCCGATGTGGGTTCTTTGCAGACCTCCGACCGGACAGCTGACCGGCGGACACCGTGTCGAGACACCGGGTTGATTTCGGGGACTCGGTGCGGACTCTTGGGGCGGTCCCGATAGACATGTCCTTCAGGAGGTCCAGGTGGCGGACGGCATGGGAAGCCTTCGACTTTCCGTACTCGATGGTCAGGCGCTCCGCGGCGACGCGGTGGCGCGCGCCCTGACGCAGGCGGGTCACTCGATCGCCGGTCGGCACGTCCACGGGGACGAGTTCCTCGGGGCACTGGCCCAGGAGCAGCCGCGGCTGGCGATCATCGACGTCGAGCTCCCCGGCGAGGACGGGGTTCAGGTGCTCGCCGAGGTCCGACAGTTCCATTCCGGGGTTCAGGTACTCGCCCTGGGGGACGGCCCCGGCCGCGTCGATCGCTGCATCGCCGCCGGGGCCGCGGCGTACGTCGACGCCCGCACCGCGAGCTGCGACGAGCTGCTGCGGGCCCTGGAGCTGCTCGCCAGCGGGGAGCGGGCCATCTCGGCGGAGCTGCTGACCTCGGTGTTCTCTCCGGTGCGGCCTCAGGAGCACGAACGGCTGCGGCCCCTCTCCACGCGGGAACGACAGGTCCTGGCCTGGGTGTCGGCGGGAGCGGACAACGGGGTGATCGCCAAGTCGCTGCAGATCACCGAGCGCACGGTGAAGGCCCACGTCTCGAGCCTCTACCGCAAGCTCCACCAGGACAACCGGACCCAGCTCGCGCTCCTCGCCCGGACCCTGGGGGTGCGCCCGCCGCCCGAGACCAGCAGCCCCAGCCCTCTCTAGGGTCGGGGCAGGGCTCTCAGTCGGCGCGCCCCAGGTCGAGCAGCGCCTCCAGCCGGGCGATGACCAGTTCGGCCCCGCTGAAGAGCTGGCCTCCGCTCCACAGCGCCGGGGTGACGGTCCCTCCGTGGGCCTCGAAGTCCGCCCGGGCCTCCGGGTAGAGGACGTTCCGGAAGCGCACCCGGTCCTTCATCCCGTGCTCGGTGACCCAGCGACGGACGCGTGCCGACCCGTCCTCGTCGAGACGGTGGAACAGCTCGGCGCCCTCCCGAGCCACGGTGTCAGGACCCGACGGCTTGTGCGGCCTGCACCCGCGCCCGCGCCCGACGGACGCGCTCGGTCTCGTTGGCCAGGCCGGGGTCGGCCGGCGACATGGCCGCCAGCTTCTGCTCGGCCTCGCGCAGCGTCTGGGTGGCCGCCTCGAGGTCGATGCTGGTGGCCGCCTCCGCCTGGTCGGCGAGGATCAGCACCGTGTCGTTCTGCACCTCGAAGAAGCCTCCGGCGACGAACCACGCCCGGGTGGTCGAGCCCTCGCGGACGGTCAGCGGACCGGGGGCGAGGAGGGAGAGGAAGGGGGTGTGGCCGGGGCGTACGCCGTAGAGGCCCTCGGCGGCGGGAGCCACCACCTCGTCGGCAGACGTGGAGACCAGCCTCCGCTCGGGGGTGACGATGTCGACGTTGAGCTTGGCCATGGCGTTTCCTTCACTCCTGGAAGTCGAGCCGGCGCGTCCGCGGCTCGACGGTATCGAACTCCACCTGGTTGTGCTCGGTGACCCGTGGCTCCCGGCCGGGGACGCCGTTGAGCCCCTCCAGCCAGCCGAAGCGCCGGTCGTAGAGGCGCAGCTTCCGGTAGGCGCTCTTCGGGACCAGCTCCCCCAGCGTCCGCTCGCCGAGGACGTTGCCCAGCCGGTCATAGAGCACCGCCACCTTCACCGATCCGTAGGCATCGAAAGGAGGGGTCTTCTTCGCCGCCTTCTTCTGCGACTCGCTGACCGGCTTGGCCGGCGCGGGAATCGACTTGGGCAAGGTGAAGAGCACCCAGAACCGCTGGCCCGAATCACTGATGAAGTAGAGGTCGTCGACTCCACCCACGCAGCGGGGAAGCGTCCACGCCGGATCGGTGTCGCGGGTCGCTTCCACCCGGCACTTGCCCTCGCCCTCCACGCGGAGAACGATCCCGTACTCGGCGTTGGAGGAGGCCGAGCCCTTGCTCCGGCGTGGCTCGTCGGCCGGGGCCGGCGTGGCGAGGAGCAGCACCAGCGGGAGCGCGTTCCGGACCACCTCGGTCACTCCGGCCGCCAGCGGCCTCAGGCAGCGGCCTTCTTGGCGGCCTCCACGACCTCCTCGATGCCGCCGGCGTAGAAGAAGAACTGCTCGGGAATGTCGTCGTGCTTTCCCTCGGCGATCTCCTTGAACCCACGGATGGTGTCCTGGAGTCGGACGTAGCGGCCGGGCTTCCCGGTGAACACCTCGGCGGTGAAGAAGGGCTGGCTGAGGAAGCGCTGGATCTTCCGGGCCCGGGCGACGATCAGCTTGTCGTCCTCGGAGAGCTCGTCCATCCCGAGGATGGCGATGATGTCCTGCAGCTCCTTGTACCGCTGGAGGATGCCCTGGACCCGGCGGGCCACCGCGTAGTGCTCGGCGCCCACGATGTTGGGGTCGAGGATGCGGCTGGTGGAGTCGAGGGGATCCACCGCGGGGTAGATGCCCTTCTCGCTGATGGCGCGGGAGAGCACCGTGGTGGCGTCGAGGTGCGCGAAC
>Ga0307472_100001114_pt1 | contig 10446 bp, 8 predicted proteins | sample atmos_gasesAM5C__2_FD_204582 | JGI IMG/M metagenome (GOLD analysis project Ga0307472, IMG submission 204582) | Hardwood forest soil microbial communities from Morgan-Monroe State Forest, Indiana, United States - atmos_gasesAM5C_05 | ecosystem: Environmental > Terrestrial > Soil > Temperate... | reverse complement strand
GGGCCAAGAGCAACGGGGATTTCGTTGGATCGATCAGCTTTCCGTCTTTCCCGTACATCGCGACAACACGACGACCACTTCGTGCGATAGATCCTTCCTTGATGTCTGACCCATCGATCCATGGCCTAAGCAACTCTGGCTCTACGTCGTCTTCGTCCGCATCTAGAACGAATGCGGCCGTGTGGCCCAACGCCGGGCCAACCTTCACAACGCATCCTAGTTCTGTGAGGGTCTTCTTTCGGTGTCGCTTCTCCAAGCGCGGTTTCGCTTTCTTCTTTCGTCTTTTGACTGCAATGAGAATCGTCGGATAAGAATCGACATCCCCGACAAACGCCTCAGCAGCAGATAGAGTTGTCTCCGATTGAATGTTCAAGGCTGGCAACCATTTTTGGCGGAAGCCCTCAGCAAAGCCCATGAAGCGCCAACGGTCGGAGCACAGGAAACCGAACCGTCCCCCAGGCTTTAGTGCTTCAAGTGTTCGATCCAAGAACGGTAGAAACAGATCTCCTACTGTTACGGCGGCAGAGATCGCCGCTTCATATTTCTCTTTTAGCCTTGGTGGAATCTTTGACCACCGAACGTACGGCGGATTTCCGGCGGCATGGGTGAAACGCTCAAGCGGAAGATCCGCAAGCAGGAAGTCGCCGGTGATGATCCAAGCGCGGGCGCAGGCTAGCGCAGTTTGGTGATGGACACCGGCTTCGCGTAGAACCTTCACTACTCGTTCGCGTGCACGCTCTGCTTCGTGAGGGTGAAGTTCAAAGGCTACTATGCGGCGGAGTAGCGTCTTAGCTTTCAAATCAATCCGATGGCGAATCAGTGACCCAACGAGCCGCCGTGCGGCTTCAACGACGAAAGCTCCATCGCCAGCAGCAGGCTCGAGCAAACATGATTGTGAAAGGTCATTTTCTCTCCGCCAACCAATGCCGTCCAGAATTCGACAAACTACCTCTGCCTTAGTGTAAACTCCACACCGGCGGTGCAGCGTTTTTACTTCTGCGGACAACCTTTTTCGCCGCGCTAATCGCGCGCGCGGGTAGACTGCGGAAGTCAATTCAGGCATTCGGCAGACCTTAGCTGTTACTGAATTTCTTGAAAGTTCGACTCAGAACGCGTAAAGGAAAACCGCGCCGCGTCATAATACCATGTCAGTTACTGGACTGTTTGCCGGGATCGGTGGTTTCGAGCACGCTTTTTCTCGAGCTGGCCTCGATACGGGAATGCTTGTCGAGGTTGACTCTGCGGCAAATCTCGTTTTGACCTCGCAATTTCCAGATGTCGAAATCCATTCGGACGTCCTCGACTTAATCGATCTTCCCAGCAGTACCTCCATTTTGACAGCGGGATTTCCGTGCCAGAACTTGAGCATGGCTGGGGATAAGTCCGGCATCGATGGTTCGAAGTCGGGCGTCGTGAGGAAGATGTTTGAACTGATTGAGAAATCAACAGTTCCGCTCGTGGTAATCGAAAACGTTTATTTCATGCTTCAGCTCGACTCGGGCAAGGCGATGGAGTGGCTTGTCACTGAATTCGAGCGTCTGGGCTATCGTTGGGCTTACCGCGTCTTGGATACGATGGGATTTGGGTTGCCCCAACGTCGTCGGCGAGTCTACTTCGTCGCAAGTCGCGACGTTGATCCACGCACGATACTATTTGCAGACGAAACGAATCACTCCGATGGGGCCAAACAGGATCTGTCGCTTCCTTTAGGTTTCTACTGGACAGAGGGCAAGTCTGGAGTTGGTTTGACTGTGGAGGGAATTCCCCCGCTAAAGGTTGGTTCATCGCTGGGCATTCCTTCTGCGCCGGCTGTGCTTTTTTCTGATGGTGAAGTGCTAATGCCAAGCATAGAGGCGTGTGAGCGATTGCAAGGATTTCCGCAAGGTTGGACTATTGCTGCTGCAGATAACGGTGAAAAGAATGCACGATGGCGACTTGTGGGAAATGCGGTATCGGTTCCGGTTGCTCAATGGGTGGCGGAGCGGATCAAAAGGCCTGGGATCGTGGCAGACTTTGAACTTATCGATTCGGATAAGTGGCAGCGTTGGCCAGAGGCGGCGTGGAACATTGAGAACGCTCGCGTTGGTGTGGTTGCGAGCGACAAACCAATCGCCGTTGCGCTTCCTTCAATCTCACAGTTTCGTGATCACACGTGGACCCGACTATCGGACCGCGCGCTGAACGGCTTTATTAGCCGCGCCGACGCGGGCGGACTCAAAATGCCTCATGGGTTCCTCGATGCGTTGAGAACAGCAACTCGAAAACAGGCGGCAGCCGTAATGGCATGACTCGATGGGACATTCTTCAACGCTTAAACTCTCTTAACGGCACGAGCCTAGGATGGCGCGATTATGGCGCGATGGCCTGCTGAGACATAGCGAGATGTAACGAACTTTGACGGCTGCGGATTCGGTAAATATTGCTACATCTCGTTTCGTCTCGCCTTGTTGATGCCCCTCAAACCGTCTCATAATCTGTTGGTTCGGGGTTCGAATCCCTGCGGGGGCACCAATCAAACCCAGAAGTAAGTGCCTGGCTTAATCTTGTACGCCCACTCTACTTCGACCTGTTCGTTTCATGAGCCAGCCATCAAAATCGCGCGAACGCTCAGATCAGCACGGCAAACTCCGCATCGGCAACGACTGGAATGCGATCACCATCATTGCACTCTCGCAGTCGAATCCACTGAAGGCCATCGCCGAGTTGGTCGAAAACTCGATCGATGCCCGCGCTACTGGCGTGACCATTATTCGCGGTCGCAGCGAAGGCCGCCACTACCTGGAGGTAAGGGATAACGGGCAGGGTATCCCACGCGATGAAGCCGGTCGACCGGACTTTCGCTATGTAGCCACACATATTTGTGACTCGGTTAAGCGACGACTTAAGGTCGAAGGAGCCGCTGGTCTGCAAGGAGAGTTTGGCATCGGCCTGCTTTCTTTCTGGACGCTTGGAGAAGAACTGACGCTGACATCCACCGGGGTGGACGGTCGTGCCTGGCAAATGGTTATGCGAAAAGGTGACCCTGGCTACTCTGTCAAGGCGAAACGCGTTCTTTTTGTTGAGCCCGGAACTCAATTGCGGATAGCGAGGCTGCTCGACGGAATTCGCTCGCTCTCGGGGGAGAAGATTCAGTGGTACCTCGCGGCGGAATTGCGGGACCGGATTCGCTCAACCGGCGTTCAGATCACCGTGATCGACAAGATCGCTCGCAAGCAGTACGCAGTGGAGCCACGACAATACGAAGGACGGCTGCTGCATCAACTGCCGGCCGTTCGAGCGACGTTCGGTGACGTTTACGTTGAGCTCTACATGAACGAACCCGCTGAGGCCAATTGTGTGGCGCTGTTTCGCCATGGCACGCGTGTGTTTCAAGATATTTCTGCGGTTGACGAACTGGCGAAGCCGCCCTGGACTGCGCGATATCTTCAGGGCCATATCGATGCGCCTTTTGTGAATCTGACACCGGGCACGCGCAGCGGCATCATTCACGATGATGCGTACGCGGCGCTCTTGGATGCGCTTCTCCCGCTGGAGGAAAAGCTGAGCGAGATGTTTGAGGCGCAGCGTCGGGCTGAGGAAGAGCAAGCCAGTAGAGAACTGCTGCATACAATTCAGCGTGCTTTTCGTGAGGCATTCCTGGCGTTGCCGGCCGAAGAGTACGACTGGTTCGATATTCATGCTCACGCGCAACGTAGTTCCCGAGGCAGCAATCGCGAATTTGATTCCGGGGCTGAACTTACCTTTGGAGCTACAGAGCCTGAGGCCCAAAGTGGAAAGCAGCGGCAGTTTTTCGAATTCGCTGGTCCACTTTTCAGCGTCGTGGTTTCACCAACCTCGAGTGTCGTGCGGGTTGGCGACCAACGGTCGCTGCGAGCATTGCCCTATGACCGATCGCGTCGCCGCGTCGAAACCGATCTCACCTTCAACTGGGAAATTGTCAAAGGCAACGGGTCTCTGGATCGTCTTCACGATCAGGCGGTGAGCTTCCTGGCTTCGGCCGAGCCGGGACTGGTGAATGTTAAGGTCACAGTTTGCCAGGGTGAGATAGAGCGGTCAGGCGACGCGCTCATCACGGTGACCCATGAACTATTGCCGCAGGCTGCAACGACCATGGTCGAATACACCTTCGAGAGCGCGCCTGGCGAATCGTGGCGGTCGAAATTCGATTCGACGCGAAACATCATTGTCGTAAACAACGGTCACCGCGACTTTGTGTACGCCGCCCGTAACAAGTCGCTCAAGCTTCGTTACCTCGTCCGCCTGTATTCCAAAGAACTCGTGCTGCGGAACTTTGTCGGACTACCACCGGACCAACTCCTGGAGCGCCTGGTCGAGCTATCGTTAAGAACAGAAGAGAACTTATAGGTCCGAGGATACTTTTGAAGCCGCTCGCACGAATTAAGGGCAGCCAGCGTCCGCGGATCAATCAACTTATGGTGTATGCGTCAAAGGATTCGTCAACCGGACCTAACGGTCGAACCGAATTCGTATTACACCTAAGCAGATTACTCTTAAGCTGAATACACTATTCTGAGGAACTTGATGCTGGAAGTGGTTACAGCCAATCTGCTTGAAGCCGACACGGAAGCCCTCGTTAATGCTGTGAACACCGAAGGCGTGATGGGTAAGGGGATCGCTCTCCAATTTAAGAGACAGTATCCAGATATGTTTGAGGACTACCGACGGGCTTGCAAAGAGGGCCAAGTGCAGCCGGGGAGAATGCATGTCTACGAACGTCGCGAATTGATCAATCCTCGGTACATCATCAACTTTCCGACGAAGCGGCATTGGCGGTCGCCGTCCTCGATTGAGGATATCAAGAGTGGTTTGAGCGCGTTAGCAGAAGAGATTAGGCAACGTCATATCAAAAGCATTGCCTTGCCTGCGTTGGGCTGTGGCAACGGCGGTCTTGATTGGAGCGAAGTGCTCCCGGCGATCAGGAGTGCTCTCGCAGATCTCACTGATGTTGACCTGTTGGTATACGCACCCGCCAGGGGCGCCGAAAGCCCGTGAGATAGCTCCTCGGTCTGCCCCAAGGTTCCCGCCCGCCTAAAGCGTTATGCAAGATTGCGAGCCACGGCCCAAGACCTTCGCAAGCTCTGGGGTGTTACGGGCGACTACTGGTCTAACGTTCTTCATGGCGAATCTCCTCAGCGCTAAAGATGACCTTACCAAATTCGCGCACCTACACCATTGGCGCAACTCTCTTTTGTATTCTCGATAGCGCCCGCCCACCACGAACGACTTTCAGACTAGACGTATTTATGGGCGTCATAGAACTGCGTGCCCATCAAGACGATGGGCCTTGTCTAACTTTCGATGGATGAGAGAGGCTGTCGTTAGAATATCTAGCGCATCCTGCTCTGACATATCCCATTCTATTTTCGGGTTTATGCGCCAGGGGATTTCGAATTGTGCCAAATAACCCAACGAGAAGATTCGCAAATCCGCGTTGCTCCCCCTTCTCGGTCTCGGTTCTCAACGAATTGATCGCGAGAAACGGAGTTGAGCTACCAAACGCCTGCTGAACCAACTCAGCCCCATCGGTTGTGAAGCCAGATATCGAGCGAATTTTCGCGGCTATGCTTTTCATCGCCTCGAACACTCGGTTGCTTCTCGTTCGGCAATAAGTCATCGAGATCAAGAGTCGTACGATAGGTTTTCAGGATGGTGCGGCCCAGCCTTCGTTCTTGCCATCCTTGCTGCGCCGCATCGATTTGAACCAGCTCGAGTGACATATTAACTCCTCGGAAGGTGAGTAGCTGACGATCGGAATTCGGCTACTACGCCTGTTCGTTTCTCGCTTCCATTGGTATCAGATCGCTCAACAATAGCGCTGATTTCAGTTTGCATTTCAGTGAGCACGTTTTTAAGCCGCTTCGTAAAGAACCCGCGCTTCTTCCAAACGTCCTCATGCGCCTTCACCTCTTTCACATCAAGATCGAGAATATCTTGGGTGAGTTTGTCTGCCTCTGTGAAGCTCTGATTGAAGGCTTCCGATGAGATCAGCTTGTAGAGTTCCGCCATTTTCCCGGAGCGCTCTTGCAAGCTGAGATTCAAGACGTGCATACGCACCATTGAGTTTCTCAGAAGCTGGACGATGTGGACGACCCTGGCTGGACTCACGGCGATCACGTCATTAACGATACACAGTTCTTTCTTCCCTGTTGGGAAGGAGTTGGTTGACAAGATCGCGTGGGCAGCCCCAGCCGCCGTTTGATCCGCACGCAGAGAACAGCTTCCTTAGCCGCCGAGGCTGCGGCCTTTTCTAGCGCGTTGTCTCGTTCGGCCTGAAGCTTTGCGGTCTGTTCTTTTGCCCATTGCTCAGCGGCCTTACGTTCCCTTTCAGCCACTTTTTTCGTTTGGTGCTCGTCAAGAAGTTTGTTGGGGTTCGTGGGAGCTGACATCGTTTCTTAAGCAGCCTTGAGACGTAAACACCTGTCGTTGCGGGGCCAAGCGATTAGAGGCGCTGCCAATCTGATCGTAGAATGAGACTAAGTAGACCTTTAAGGGACTAAAAGAGGGTTGATGCGCGCACTCGTTGAAGTTAGACCAACTCCAGAACAGTTAATAGTTGTCTCACGAAACAAACCGGGCACTGAGGTTATTCGAGGGGCGGCGGGAAGCGGCAAGACAACGACTGCGTTGCTTCGCCTGCGAGCGCTCATCGGCACGTTCGTGGGGCGGAAGAGGCGAATGTCGAAGACCGAGCCTGTTCGAATATTGGTGCTAACGTTCAATCGAACACTACGCGGTTACATTCGCGAACTTGCCAGGCAACAGGTAAGTGAAAGCCATGAAATCGAGCTTGAGATATCGACGTTTGCAAAATGGGCTATGACCCGCCTAGGAAACCCAGCGATATTGTCAGACAAGGTCGCTGAACGAAAGATCGCCGATTTGGGCAAGACGATCTCGCTACCGTCGGATTTTTTGGTTGAGGAGGTTAACTACATCTTGGGCCGATTCTACCATTCGTCGTTGAACGACTACCTGGGTGCGCGACGCGTGGGACGGGGAACAGCACCTCGCGTCGACAGATCCTTAAGAGAAACCATCTTAGCGAACGTGGTTGAACCATACCAAAAATGGAAACGTACGATTAGCAAATACGATTGGAATGATCTAGCAGCAATGCTTGCTGAAAAGAAAGTCGGTGACGAATACGACATCGTTATCGCAGATGAAACTCAAGACTTCTCAGCCAACGAGATTCGCGCGATCAAAAACCACGTGGCAGATATTCACTCGCTGACATTCATCCTCGATTCGGCCCAGCGAATCTACGTGAGGGGATTCACTTGGCGAGAGGCCGGAATAACAGTAGGGCCCGACAATACGCACCATCTCAAGCGGAATTACCGCAACACGATTGAGATTGCTCAGTTTGCAGCGAATATCATGGAGGGCATCACTTTTGATGACGATGGGACGATGCCCGATTTTTCAAAATGTGAACGGCACGGACCTAGGCCAATCGTGATTAAAGGCAAGTTCAGCGATCAAGTTAGTTTTGTGACGAACTACATTATCAATCGCGTTGACTTGAACAATGAATCAGTGGCTATTCTGCATCCTTTGGGGGGTGGGTGGTTTGATTATGCTCGCGGTGCATTCAACAAACATCGGCTCCCTTTTGTGGAACTTACACGAAGGTCCGAATGGCCGGAAGGTGACGAAAATATTGCTTTCAGTACTATTGCATCGGCGAAGGGGCTGGAATTCGATCACGTGATCATGCTCGGCCTCAATGCGCAATTATTACAGCATGGGCCAGACGAAGGCGACGATCGCCTACCGCGACTGCGGCGTCTCATGGCAATGGGTATCGGAAGAGCAAGGCAGTCCGTCATTATTGGATATAAGCCAATGGAAGAACCCATGCTCGTTAGATATATGAAACCCGGTACCTTTGACCTTGTCAATCTATGACTATTGAAGACATTGTCAAGCAACGCGAGATTGCGGAGATACTCCATTTCACTACAAACAGGGGGCTGCTAGGTGTGCTTCATTCTGGTTTTCTGAAATCGAAGCTACGGTTGCAAGCGGACCAGCAACTTGAGTTCATCTTTAGCGCGAACGCTCCATTTAGAAAGGATCTTGACTGGCTGGATTACATTAATCTATCGATAAGCCGAATAAACAGTCGCTTCTTCGATATCTCAAAGAATCGATGGCATCGAGATCGCGATATTTGGTGGTGTGTGCTGGCGTTCGACCCTATAATCCTAAGTCACAAAGGCGTGTACTTTACGACGACCAACAATATGTACACGGACGTTCGACGAACGGAGGGTGGCGAGGGCTTGGAAGCAATGTTTGCCGATACGATAGTGCAATGGCCCAGTAGCTCTGTGTCTCGCGATCCGAAGGCCCCTCCAGCTTACCCGACCTGTATGCAAGCTGAAGTGTTGTACCCTGGCGAGCTTTCTACTCGGTTCCTCCGGAAGGTGTACGTTGCATCGGGAGAGGACTCTGACGAAGTCTATGGTCAGTTTGCGGCTCTCGGGCACGATCAGGTTACCATTGTCGTAAGTCCAGACGTTTTTCGACTGAACCTAAGATGAGCAAGAATACCCTTTCTTCGATCCGGAATTCGGCACTTTGGGCTGCATATGGCGATGCTCTTGGCTTCATCACCGAACTCGCGGATAGCAAGAGTCTGCAGTGGAGGGTTAAGGCCCCGCGCGTGACCCAGACTGTCTCGTGGCGTCGAATGATCGGAGGAAAATTCGGAGTAGAGGCCACGCTTCATGCTGGTTGCTACTCGGACGACACACAGCTACGGATTGCGACCTGTCGCGCGATTCGAGGCGACGGCCGCTTCGATGTCGAAGCATTTGCAAAGGTTGAATTACCTGTCTGGCTCGCTTATGCGCTCGGAGCCGGACGAGGTACTAAGCTCGCGGCTGCCTCCTTAAGAAGTCCAGATGTCGCATGGTTCAGTAATTTTTTCGAGAAGTCTAAATCGCGATACATAGACTGTGGAGGCAATGGAGCAGCAATGAGGATCCAACCTCATATTTGGGCTGCTAAGGAAAGATCCAAGCCGAAGAGTTACATTTTGGATGTCATAAGAAATGCCGTTTGTACGCACGGCCATGAGCGCGGTATTTTCGGCGCGGTGTTTCACGCTATTTGTTTAGCGAACACCATGGAAACGGGCAAGGTGGCGGGTCCAGAAATTTGGAAGGAAGCAGTTGATTCTTTCAGAATTGTGCTGCCGTTAATACGGCCGGATTCTAATCTTGGTGCGATCTGGCTATCCGTTTGGGAAGAACGGAGCGAAAGATCGTTTGAATCTGCGGTCGAGAAAGTACGGGATGAGTGTCTGAGGGATATCGAAATTGCCTCTCAGTTTGCCTCCGAAAGATCAGATTCCTCGTACGCTCGGATGGTCGAGGCTCTTGGTGGCTTGACTGAAGACGAAAGAGGCTCCGGAACAAGATCAGCAATTATTGCATCTGCGCTCAGCTGGATTCATAGGAGTGACTATCCAGCTACCGCATTGGTAAAAGCTGCTAATCTCCTTGGGAGTGACTCAGATACTATTGCGACAATGGCTGGCGCCATCCTCGGCGTAGTTTCGAACGAACCACCTCGCGGTCCTGTGCTAGACGCAGATTATATCGAGTTGGAAGCCTCGCGGCTCCATCGCATCAGCGAAGGGCAGCAGGCGGAGAGTTTTGTTTATCCGGATCTTTTTGCTTGGCACGCCCCACGAACGCAGTTGGATGCCATAGGCCGCGTCAATGGCTCGTTCGCGCTTGCGGGTCTAGCCAAAGCCACAGAGTTGGGCCCACCGCTGAAAGGTATTAAGAAAGATGATTCCATCTGGCAATGGTTGCGGCTTGAGATTGGTCAGTCTGTATTTGCAAAGCGGCGGGAGAACCCTAGATCCTTGTTAGAAGGTGATCTCCCGCTATCGCAAAATCTAGATCTAGATCATTATTGTCCAAAATCCGTTCCTGCTTACAAAACCCCAGGCAGAGAAATTGCGGAACAACGTAACCTACTTGAAGATAGAATTACCGGTAGTCACAATCATGACACCGATCTTGCGAGTATCGATATACTAACAAGCGAAGCGATTAGACAGGGATTCGATGAGAAACTAATCGGAAAGCACTTACTGTTACTCGCTCAGCAGCCCGATGGCATCGAGCGTGCTATTGGTTATGTGTCCATCATCCTAAAGGCTCGAAAGGCTCGCCACAGTCCCCGTGAAACCAGTAGGTCAACCACCCACCGCTGAGTTGAACTTACGCTCGTTGCGCACTAATCCAAAATGGCGCGATTAGGGCGCGATGGCGTGCTGAGCCGGAGCAAGACGTAGCGGACTTTGACGGCTGCGGATTCGGTTAATTGGTGCTACGTCTTGTTTTGTCTGGTTTTAGTGGTACCCTTCCGCAGGTCTCATAATCTGTTGGTTCGGGGTTCGAA
>Ga0307472_100001111_pt1 | contig 10456 bp, 15 predicted proteins | sample atmos_gasesAM5C__2_FD_204582 | JGI IMG/M metagenome (GOLD analysis project Ga0307472, IMG submission 204582) | Hardwood forest soil microbial communities from Morgan-Monroe State Forest, Indiana, United States - atmos_gasesAM5C_05 | ecosystem: Environmental > Terrestrial > Soil > Temperate... | reverse complement strand
AAGAAACGCGCTGCAAAAGCCGCTAAATCCGAACAACTCGAGATCGCCGCGGCAGAATGACTAAGAAGCGTTATCGGTTTGACAAGCGCGGGCAGATCATCATGCGGTGCGTGATCTGCAAGCGTTGGAAACGCGTGTGCTGCTCCGCCCCGGTGGGTGTATTCACTGACCCGCGCTGCAAGTCGTGCTGCAAGGGGCCGCACCCCGCATAGAAGGCGCGCGCCGTCTGCAGAAGCAAGCCCGGGGTGAGAGCTCGCTCGGCTCGTGGGAGCCTGCAGACGGCGCGCGGTACTGAGTCTAGTCAGTGCGGCGGCATCACACCAGAGCTCGGCAGCGGCGTGGGGGGCGGCGTGCTGACGTTCTGCCGCACGCTCTCGCCGTACAGAATGAGCAAGAACGTCAGCACGCCTATCACCACGAGCACGAAGGCGGTCTCCCTAGGACTCATCTGCAGTCTCTGGCGCGGGCGAGCCGTCATCCTCGGGCGGCGGGGGTGCCTCCTCTGCATCGGACGGTGGGGCCGCAGCAAAGCTCGCGGGCGATGGACCAGGCGCGCCCGGCGCTGCAGCCGTAGGCACGCGCTTTTTGCGCTTCTTTTTGCGGCCGAACATGCTGAACGCAGCGGCCGGACCTAGCGCCGCCGTCAGCGCTACGTTCCGAGCCAGCTTGCTCTTGCGCCTTCGCGCACCGACCACGGCGGCAGGTTTCTTCGCCGCGAGATACAGCAATCCAAGCAACATGAGCGCATCCATTTTGAGATCTCCCTAGCTCGGTATCTGCCACACGTTCGCGTATGAGCCGTCCAGTATTTCTACGAACTGCGCCCCGCCCGTTTCCGCGCGGAACTGACATTTCAGATCGCCTAATGGCAAGCCGTCAAAGGTGCACGTTCCAGTGATTTTTGCCATCACTTGTGTAGCACCCGGGCCTGCAGTAAACGGCGCGACTGCAGATCCGAATGATGACGCTGACACCAGATTCGCGCGCGTTGCGAGATCTGTATACGCTTCTATGAAGTATCGAACGCCGCTAACGCTACCTCCTGTGTACGCTAGACGCAGCCCGATCCCTTCAGTGACGTCGCTCGAGTCGTAGCGTATGACATATTCGAACGCGTATTGTCCGAGACGATTGATTGGGATCGTCAGATTGGACACGTCCGTGTAAGTCGTCGTATTGTTCAAGACCGTGCCGAGCATCGTTCTTGAAGCGATCTCGCGCGGAATGTTCGCGAGTGCGGCGCTGACCGTGGCCACATCGGCTGCGAGCAAGTTGACCGCGCCTGGAATGGTAATGGCAGTCCCCGGCGCAACGGCTACTTGTTGCGTGATGAACCCCATTTGTAACGTGCTCTGTGCGAAAAACATGCGTGCTCCTTAGTTCTGCGCGAGCCATCCGCCCGCAGCGAGATCGACTGTACGAAGAAACTTCAGCACGAACACGGCATTGTTCGTGCCGCTAATCACGGGGGTGGCCGTGTTCGCCTGCAGATTGATCACGATCTTGTCGGTGCTGTTGTTCATCTGCAGCCCGCTGACAGTGCCGATGGTGGTGATCGTACCTTGGCGCGTGTAGCCGAAGCCGCTGCAGTTGTTCGCTGCAGCTGACCCATGGTTGACGCGTAGGGCGAGCGCGTCCAGCGTCGCGAGCTGAAGCGTGTTTGTGCCCACGGTCGTGGGTACGCCTGCAGTCACGTTGATCACTTCGTAGCGATCGTTACTCGAAGCGGTGCGAATCAGCACGCGGTTCGTAAGGTCCGGAACGCTGCCAGTCTGTCGACAGATCTGTAGACTTGCGCGTGGGTCGGTTGTGTTGGCTGTGCCAACTTCGGTCTGATAGCTGACGCCGAGCATCCAAAGCAGATGCGAGCTCAGCGCAGCGGCCACTTGTTTCCAGATCAAGATCTCTTCGTTCTGTCGTATCTGGACGAGCAGCACGCCGCCTTTGACAGACGACCGATAGTGACCCGATGCGATGGCTTGCGTGAGATCGAAGGCGCCGTCGCGGGTCATCGGTGTTCCGGGCGAACCGACAAGCCCGATATTCCATGCACCACTCGCTAGCACGTCGACATTGAACTCTTGATCATTGGCCGATGGCGTTGTCGGTGGATCCCAAAACGCGTCTCTCTGCGCGGTGCACAACGCGAGCAAGGCGTTGAGTGCAGCGGTGACTGTCGCCCCGGTCGCGCTAGACGCATTGGCGATCGACGTCGACGTGAGTGCGGCCACGGTCGCAGATACGGCTGTAATCGCCGCTGCGAGCGTGTTGAGCGCCGCGGTGGCCGTGGCGCCCGCGACTCCAGACGCGTTGGTGATCGCTGTGGTGGTGAGTGCGGCGATCGCCGCTGCGAGCGTGTTGAGGGCCGCTGTGACTGTTGCGCCCGCGACTCCGCTTGCGTTCGCGATATTCGTCGACGTGAGCGCGCCAACGCCCGCCGACAGCGTATTGAGTGCGGCTGTTACGGTAGCGCCGACCACGCCCGACAAGTTTTTGATCTGCGAGCTGTTGGTCGTGGCCGGCCAGTTGAAAATGTTCACGAGAAGATCCCTGTTTGAAACTGGCGATACTTGCCGTTTTTATACGTCGTCCAAGGCGTCCAATCGGTGCCACCCTTAGAGATCTCAAACGCGGCGCGTGCGTTGAGATACGGATCTTTGAGCATGCGCGTATCGTATTGACGGTGCGCGCGTGCGTTGATCTGCCATAGACCGATTGAGTATTCGCGTGAACTGCGAACTATCGCGCCAGGCACGCCGCCGCTTTCCGCGAACGCGATCGCGCTCGCGAGCTTTGGATTAGGAAACCCGGTGTCGGTGGCGATCTGCAGAACGGCTTGGCGCGTGAGCTGTTTGCCAGGCAGATCTTGCTTGTGTCCGGCATCGTTATGCAATACGTCGTACACACGCGCGCCGAACTGTTTGGACGCATCTTGCACTTGCTTCACTCGCCGCGCCGCAGCCCGCGCGGGTTCGATCGTGTGGTGCAGAGCCCACACGGCGAGCAAGATCACGAATGCGTCGGAGTCCTTCATGGGATCGATGGCACGTTGAGGATCTCGTACGTGGTCGGGTTGACCCGTGCGGTGCGCGCGTTCGCGCGCTCGATGGTCGGCGGCAAGCCAAACTTTTTGGCGATCGCCCTCCAAGCGGCGGCCGTCTTAGGGCCAAAAACCCCATCGTTGGCGACCACGCCGCCCCGGGTATTGATCAGCCGCTGCAGGGCGAGCACGGACTTGGAGGCCAAGCCCGGGGTGCCCGCTCGCCTAGCGACGTTGACCGCCCTACCGCCCGGCGCGCGGGGGGTAGTTGCCCTACCCTTGGGCGTGGGCGGGGGTTGGGGAGCCGCTGGCGCGGGGGCAGCCGTAGGGGGTGATGTGTGCAGATTGACGAGGGGGGTTCCGGTGTCCGCGCTGAGAGGCGCGTGCGGCGAGAACGCGGGGATGGGGGGCGGGCTGCTCGTGGTAGGCCACGGGGGTGGCTGCAGCGCCGAGCTCGCGGGCCCACCGCGCGAGCGCGCGAACGCCCACAGCGCGATCAAGGGGAGCAAGGAGTCCATCTACTTGGTTTTGCCTTTCAGGGGTGTCACCTCGGCTGGCGGCGTCCGAGTGAGCGCACCGCTCTGCAAGACGCCTTGCATTAGCGCGCCCATGATGCCGCCGTCCCCGGTGTCTGTCGCAACGGGCAGGTTCGTCAGATCAGCGATCTGCAGCGCCTGCTTGTGGTTGACGTTCCGCAGACGATCGATCTCGCGCTCGGCTTGCGCGAGGCGCGCGCTGATATTCGTGACGAATGTCATCGCGCTATCGATGATCGGCTGATTCGCTTTGCGGCCATGCTCGTACCCTTCGGCGAGCAGGCGCGCGAACAGCTGCAGATCGGACTGCTCCGCTGTGAGCGGTGTTGCTGACACCTCGGGCGCGTCATCGCTCAGATCAACCGAACGAATCACGTCCCCCTTTTCGTTCAGACACGTGAGCTTATCCGGATCGAGCGCTTTGATGGTCTCGCACAGATCTCGGATCGCGCGAGCGTTGCGTGGCACTTCGATTTTTTTGTCATCGGCGAGCACGAATGCTGGCCGCGGCGTTTTCTTGAGCCAGTAGGAAACATTCATAGGTTCTGCCCCGCTGCGAAAGGGGTCACGATCGCTGACATGATGCCAGCCGAGGGGAGATCTGCAGGACCTGCGATAATCCCGTAGCGCGTGCGAAGTGAGATGTTTTGGCCGAGCAGTCCGCCCACGATCGCAAACGCCTTAGTGGTGTATGCGATGTCGGTGCCTGCGACGTTCTTCGCGAGAAAACTTTGCTCCAGATACGGCCCGCCATTGAGCGAGCTCTGCTGATAGCACAACCCACCCGGGCCGCCCGCGCTACCCGTCCCGATCCAAAGTGCAACCTCTTGCATGATCTGGACTTGCCCTACACCCATAGTGATCTGCAATGACGCGATCATTTGTGCCGTGGCAAACACCGAATCAGGCATTGTGAGCGTACCGAGCAGCGCCCATGATCTGGAATACGGATCACGTGTTGTGATCTGTATCGCTTGCGTGGCATCTTGCTGGAACGAGTTATTGATAATGTTGGTGCGCGTGGTGCCGCCCCAACGCGTGGGATCTCCAACTTTCTCGTACGCGTTAGGCGCGTTGACGCCTACGCGACCCCAGTCTGGACGATCTACCATGCTTACGCCTTGACCCCGCAAAAGCTTTCGAGACGCGCTACACGTGCGGCGAGCGCGTCGTCGTCCGCGCCCGAGGTGACGAAGCCCAACAGGGTCTCGAGATTGACGATCTTGCGTTCGAGTTCGACGCGTCGCTCGCTAAAGTAGTGAACGACGGCCTCCACAAGCTCGGGAGGCGGCGGTTCATCGACTGCGCGCTCGATCACTTCGGCGCGCGCCTCGGGGATACGGTCGGTGTTCGCGGTCTCCTCGGGCGTTTGTTCGATATGTTCGTTGATCTGGTCGAGCTCGTCCATAGATCTAAAACCTCATGACCACCGGACCCACGGCGTTGGCCGGGTGGTAGAAGATCATTGCGGGTTGATTCTGGTTAGGGGGTGGCGCGGGTGCGCTCGGGGTAGAGATCGGCACGCTCACAGCGCCCGTTGGCCCGTGCGTGATCGTGTCGGTGGTAGGCGACGGCTGGCCGCCGCCGTGCGTGAGCGCGCGCACGACAGTCTCAGGACCGCCGCGCTTCTTCTTTTTGGCCATCTTCTCGGCCATGCTGATTCCTTGTTCCATCGCACCGCGGGCGATCGGCCCAACGCCGGGGATGAAGCTCGAAGCGAACGGCAACGCCTTTTTCAACAGCTTGCCGAGGAATCCGACGTCATCGCCAGAGATCTGATCAGACCAGCCGCTGATATCGTCCAACAGCATGGCACCGATGAGCCGCGCACGGTCGACCAGATCTGAATCGATTTGCTCGCCGCAAACGATGGCGCCCGCGATCGCCCGGTTGAGCGACTCTTCGGGTGTGTTCGCACGTGCGTGCGACGCGATATGTCCTGATGTGCCGGGAAACGGCAGATCGACGCGCGACCAATACTTGCCTTGGTGCGGCACGCAGCACAGAGCGCCTTGACCCGTGCGCGCCATGGGCTGATCGACCACCCCGCAAATCCCGCTCGAACACTTCTGTGACTTGCGCCGCCCCATGCCCGCCCACTTTGAAGGGTCTAAGATCTCCCCGTCCGACGTTTCGGTCACGACATGCCAGCGGCCCGGGCCGCTCTGGTACACGCGAGATCTGGCGCCCGGGTCTTCTCCGGTGGCGCGCAGCTCCCCAGTGAGCCAAGGCGCCAGATCGTCGCAATCGCCCCAGGATCTGGAGCTGACCACGTGTGCGAGATCAAAATGCTCGCCGTCGGTGTACGGTTCAGGCTTCCAGCGCACACCGCGTTTGATCGCGTCAGTAAGTGACGGGACTTCGCCGCGCAGAATAGCTTGTTCGTTCGCTAGGCTTGTCGCTTCTAGAGCTGCTTCTAGCGCCTCGGGCGTGACTAGGCGATCGGGGATCGCCAGTCGGATTCGCATGATGGCCTCCTTTCGTGTGGCGTGCCTAAGAGAACGAACGCTCTGTGCTACCGCATGGTCCGGCCGAAGCACGTACCTGAGACTGCGACGCCGCCCGCGGGCGCGACCGTGGTGAGCACCACGGGGATATTGATCACCGTGCCCTGCCCCGCTGAGGGCCAGCTGAGCCTGACTCCGAATGCGTCCGCGCGAAAGGCTTGGAACGGTGTCCCGCCCTGCGTTGCGCCGACTTGCACCGCGCCCACGAAGATCGCCGGATTGATCGTCGCGGTCCCGCTCGCATCCGTGCCCGCAGTGACATTCGTCGCTTGCAGGATCAAGCGCTCACCGCGGAACGGGCGCTGCGGCTGGCTCGTGAGCGTGCCTGTGGTCGCACCCGCGGCGATCGTCAACGGCGTGAAGCTCAGGAAATCGAGATCTTCCTGAGGCCGCGACACGCCTTGCGACGTCGTGGCGTTCATCCAACGCGGCGTCGGCACAGCGATCTGCGCGCTGGCCCCCGCACGGCGACGCCGCCGACGCCCGCGGCCGACCGTGGAAAGGCCTTCCATATCGCCGTCCATATCGCCGTCCAAGTCGCCGTGAAGATCGTCACCCACCACATCGATACCGCCGAGAATCAGTGACATGTGCACACCTCTTGTTTGGTTGTTTTCAGATCGTTTGAGTGAAGCTAGTTCATCGTCCTAAGCGAAGACAGAAGCGTGTCAGGTGTCAGTAATCGTCGCCGTCCAAATCGCCGTCCATATCGCCCGCGAGCGAGCCAGGGGTGGCTGCGTCCCCCATCATGAAATCGCCTTGGATCTTGCCCTCGGCGCCCAACTGATACCCCGCGATCGCCGCTGCAGCGCGCGCAGCCGCATGGGCCCATTTGCCGCCGCCGTGGCGCGACCAGTAATCCAGCAAGATCGCCGCGGTCCCGGTGCGGCCGACCAATGGGATCTCTGGCAGCTTGGCGACGATCCCAGACTTGACGGCGAAGCCGTAGACCGCGCCGCCGACGGCTGCATGCATTGCCTCGTTGGAGATAATGCCGCCGATGCCGCCGCCGCTGCTGCGGCCGGACGATCGCCTGCGTCCACGTCGACGTCGCACGGCTGCGCGCGGGGCAGAGACTTTGATGATGGGGGCCGCCGCACTCGGCACCCGTATGATCTTCGTGGCTGCGCGAGTCGTGGTGCTCGCGCGCTTCCGTTTCTTGGCCATTGGGGGCCCTCCTATTGGAGCGCCCAGATTACCACGCCCGCCAGCGCTTCAAAAAGCATAGCAGCGGCGACAACCTCCCACACCACGCGTGCGAACGATCGATCAAGGAAGGACCGGATGCTCAAAACTCGATATACTCGCGCATTTGTTCCATAAACTCGAAATGCTCACCCTGTTGCCGTGTCGACAGCGTGCCGTACGGTGCGCTTTCGACGTCGGACAATGTGGGCGGCTGCCAATCGTCGTCGCGCTTCGGCCACGGACGCAACGAGACGTGGGTCGGACGCTCGTACCATTGCCCATAATCGCGAAGCACCTTCAAGTGATCGACGTCTGGCCCGTACACGCACTGTTTGGCGCCACCGAACGCCACTCGCGGCGCGAGCAGCACGCGATCGACCGCATGATGAAGCGCCGTCGCAAGGGGAACCTTCGCATGCTGCAAGTTGTCGCGGCCTAAGCCGCGCGCGCGAATCTTCGAGCCTCCGATACCGCCAGCTGCAGCCTGCATGCGCGCGCTCGCGAGCTCCGGACGATACATCATGAGAGTGCGGCCGCTGCGTTCCTTGGCGAGCATCACTCCCGCTTCCGCAGGTTTGGGAAACGGTAAGATCTTGGCGCCATCGAGCCAATAAATCCCCGATCTCACGAGGGTCATAGACACATGTTCCGCGCGCTCCCACCCCCCTAAGACGATCGCGCCTGTTTTCGCGGTCGCATCCCACTCCACGTCATGCGCCTCGGTCGAGAATAACCCGTCCGTGGCGATCATGAGCACGCTGTCAAGGCTCTTGTGTCGAAGCATCAGTCGCAAGACTTGCGCACGCGTGCCGCTCGTGATCATGCCCGCCCAGATACGCGAGGCGAACTGTGCACTGCCGATCGTCTGCGATAGCTTGCCGTACAGACTGTTTAGCCCCAACTTGATGATCTTCCCCGCGCCCGTTTCCTTGCCGATCTTCACACGATGCGCGAACAGCTCAGGGATAAAACTGAACGGCTTGCAGTCGCACTCGCGGCGCAACACATACGCTTCGCGAAAATGCAAACCCTTCCATCCTTCGCGCGCGGCGAGCCATTCATCTCTCCACCACCACCCACTCGCGCCAGATCTCGGAAACACGATATGCCCCTTGGGCAAGCGCACAGGCAACGGACCCCACGACGGCGGCGAGGGCGAGGGTGTGTAACGAATGTCGCCGTGCACAAGCGCATGGCACACCCCCTTACCCGTGATCGCCCGCTCCCTCGTCACACGCTCCCACCGCCCGTGCACCAAGCACGGAAGCTGCGAAGCGTGATAGGGATACGCGCTGCTAATGTCGTAGCCATACACGGGGCCCGCGACGTAACCAGTCGTAGAGATCTCCGCGCGCCCCCCAAAAAACGCACTGGCCACCGCTTCCAGCATCACAGGAGGCGTGTGCCCCCGTAGCTCGCGAATGTCGTGCCGATGCAAAAACACGCTCGCCGTCGACCCTGGCCCAAACCACCCGCGGGGTTTGACCCCCGCATCGGTGTGCGCGTCTTCGATCGCGCCCGCGAGCTCGGCCAACGCTTCGCACTCCTGCAGACAGTATTTGCGTATGCGAGGCATGTCGCGCGCAGAAAACGCAGATCGCTGTTGTTTCATGGCCGCGATTGCGGCTTGCACGTCCGGACGTATCCCCCAACTCGGCAGAGCGCCCATGAGCTTGCCATCCTCCAACTTGCAGAACGGTCCTTGAAAGTACTTGCCGAGATCCCAGATCGTCACTTTCCGCTTCCGGCCGCTGTCTTGCGTATCGCGCACCCACATCGCGCCCGCCAGCCAATGCAGCTCATATTGCTTGTAGCGTACGCGTTCGAACGACCCGCTAGAGCGCGCGCGCAGCTCAGGCCGAAACAACATGTAGATCGTTTTTAGACCGTCCGCTGTGCGGGTGAGATCTTCAAGGATCTTCGTCCAATCGTAACCGAGGTAATACCCGCACACGCGGGCGTCGCGCGAACCGAGATCTAACAGAAATTCCAAGCAGTCGACCGTGGAGAGCCGTGTGCGCGCCTCGATATAGTCGCCGTCCGAGCAGGCTAGCAGGACATAGCGATGTGGGTCGCGGCCAACTCCCTCCCCGTCGACGCCTATCCAGCGTCGAACTTGTCTTCGCATGTTTAGATCATCGTAGCCATGGCCGTACAGCCTTGAATCAGAAAGCTTGTTTCGTCGCTTGCTACATCCATCGCTTCCTGTATCGCTTCATTTGAGGAGGGCGCGTCGATCTCGAACGTCATCGACCTCGGCAGATCCGATACGTCGTATTCACCTTTGCCGTCGTCCCAAGCAATGTTGGTGAGTCTGACTCGCCACATTTGATCGCCTACTTTTCGTCTCGTCATTGAGATCTCCCAGATCTCCCATTACGTTTGCGTTTTTTCATGCGTTCGTCATAAAAGGCCCGCAAGCTTGGGCGCAGCGAATACCAGGGTGGCGGCGGCGGGGTGGTCGGTGGCAACTGCAAGCGTTCTGCGCGCAGCTTGGCGCGCCGCACTCGCAGCCACTGCAAAAACAGTGCGACCATGGCGGCAACGATCAACGGCGCGCCCAACGCGAGCGCGCTCCATAGACTGGCGATGAATGCATCCATGTCAGACCCCTCACTTAGGCGGCGAGCCTTGCGCAAAATACATCTGGTAAGCTTCGCTGATATCGATATCGAGCTGTTCCGAGAGCCATTCCATCCACTCGGAGAGCTCGGCACCCGTAGGCAGCCAGATCTGTTTCCAGTTGCCGTCCTGCATGGCCTCGATCAACGCCTTGCGCTTGCGACGTTTCTCCCACCCCTTTTTCGCGGCGTCCGAGCGGCTCTTGTGGGTGCTCTTGCGCTTGGGCTTGGGCTTGGGCTTGGGCTTGGGCTTGGGCTTGGGCTTGGGCTTGGGCTTGGGCTTGGGCTTGGGCTTGGGCTTGGGCTTGGGCGGCGAAACCCCCCGCGTGCCCACAATCGATGCACGTGATCGCAGATCGCACTTGCACTCCTTGACCTTGCACCGAGCACGCGGGTGCGCGGCGTGGCCGCAATGCAGGCACTTGCGTTTGCGCCCCTGTTTTTTCGGCTGCGCGCGCGCCGCGGCCCGCGGTGGCACACGCGCGGGGGTGCTACGTCGCTCCAAGCGGCGTTTGGGCATTAGGCAGGCGGGTCTGGCGAGGGTACAATGATGCGGGGCAGAGC
>Ga0307472_100001110_pt1 | contig 10458 bp, 10 predicted proteins | sample atmos_gasesAM5C__2_FD_204582 | JGI IMG/M metagenome (GOLD analysis project Ga0307472, IMG submission 204582) | Hardwood forest soil microbial communities from Morgan-Monroe State Forest, Indiana, United States - atmos_gasesAM5C_05 | ecosystem: Environmental > Terrestrial > Soil > Temperate... | reverse complement strand
CGCAAGATTTTTTCTTTGGGAACACCGCGCTCGACCAAATCGTGTTCCATGAGTTCGGCAATTCCTGCACTAGGGCGCAGCTTTCGTCCGCTCGCGACCACTAGCGGGGCCTTCCCTTCCCTGAATAACTCGGCCGCGCGAGTGGCGCGATCCGCGTAGAAACTATCGTCGCTCAAGACAATGAGAACGTCGGCCTTATCGAGGGGATCTTCGATAACCCAAGACTCTGCCGCAAAACGGAAGACAGGGTGGCGAACAAAGTAAAGGCCCAAGAAAAAGGTCATGAGGAAGAGGGAGACAATTAGTTTGATGAGAATGCCACCAGTTTCGTTCGGCCTGGGCTTGAAACGCTTCATGAATTGGGATCCAGCGCTCGCAAATTAGCTGCCGCCTGCTCCGGCAATTCGGCATTAAAGTAGACTTCCTTGATGCTATACGACTTGCTGCGTTTTTCCAGGATCGGAAGGATTTCGATGTGCCAGTGGTAATCATCGGCAAGGGTCTTCCAATAGCCCGCCATTTCACCTTTTTTGTTCATAGTGCTGGGTGAGGTGTGGAGCACCAAATGATAGGCACGAGCAACTTTTTCCAAACGCCGCAGAGTTCTTCCCAGAAGCGCAGCTAATTGGCGGCGGTTCGAACCGGGCCGAGGCTGTTCGAAAGTATGATTATGGCGGCGGTGGAGCAGCCAGATTTCGTAAGGCACGCGTGAGGCATAGGGGCACAGCGCATAGTAATCGCCGTGCACGTCCACAATGCGCTTCCCCAGCTTTTCTTCCTGGCGCACCATGTCGCAGAAAATGCAGCGCTCTTTGTCCTTGAACCATTCGTGCGAGGAGCTCAACTCGTACTTAATGCGGCGGGGAACAAAGATGGTTGCGGTCACTTGCGAGTGCGCGTGGGGCCACTCTTCCCCGGCGAGCGAGCCCTGGTTTTTGAATACGCTGATGTATTTGAAGCGAGCATCTTTCTTCAAATCGGCGATACGCGAAGCCCATACCCAAAGGACGCGCTCGATCTCTTCGTCACTGAATTGAGACAATCGGCGGTCGTGCTGGGGTGTCTCGACGACAACCTCGTGGGCGCCGAGCGCGCCCATCTTGTCGTACATGCCCTCGGCAAGCCGTCCTGGATCGCCCTCGACGTGATAGAGCGGCTCGGGATGCGGAACCACGCGTACTTGCCATGACCCCGAGGCGGGCCAAGCCAAAATGGCGGGAACTTTCTCAATTTTCGCGGGTTCGAGGGGACACTGCTCCGGAGCCTCCGCAACTACTTCTCTCTGTCCCAGGATGACCCAGCTTTGAGTGATGGGATCTTTGCGAAGTTCCATGCAATATCTTTTAACGGGTATAACGCGCGGGTGTGGGGCCCTGCTCCAAGCGGTGCCGGTCCCAGATGGCTCCTTCACGAGTGTAATAAGCCATTTCGAAATCCTGCGTCAATTCCAAGGCGTCCGTGGGGCAGGCGTCTTCGCACAACCCGCAAAACATGCAACGCGAAGTGTCGTAGGTAAAGTGCGTCAGCACTTTTCTGCGGGTGGCATCGTCTCTCGACCATCCGACGACGATAAGATTTTCCGGGCACGCCAGCGCGCACAAATTGCAGCCGATGCAAAGCGTTTCGCCGGTTTCCGGATTGTTATTCAGGCGCGGCGCGCCGCGGTATCGCTCGGCGACCATGGGCCGCTCGAGGGGATATTGTTCGGTGACGATCTCCTTCGGATTCTGCATCCGGAAGGTGACGGCAAGGCCTTTGATGAAATCAACTTGGAATAACCGCTCGAGAAGCTCCCGCATGGCTGTAGTTTGTTTCGGCAGCGCGGAATTGTCAAGCAATCTGCTTCTTGATATTTCCTGTTCTTCCCTTCTGATTTTGCTCGGCCTCGCATGTTATTCTCACCCGATATGGATTTCGACGTCGGCTTCATGCAAGAAGCTCTTGAGGAAGCCCGTTCCGCGGCGACGGCCGGCGAAGTTCCCATCGGCGCTGTCGTGACGCTTGACGGCAGAGTCATTGCTCGCTCTGGCAACCGCACCATTCGCGATTGCGACCCCACGGCCCATGCGGAAATTATCGTTCTTCGCAAGGCCGCGCGGGTTGTCGACAATTACCGGCTCGCGGGGTCAACTCTGTACGTAACAGTGGAGCCTTGCAGCATGTGCGCGGGGGCGATGATTCAGGCGCGGATACCACGCCTTGTTTATGGAGCGGACGACCCCAAAGGCGGCGCGGCACGCTCCTGCTTCCAAATACTTTCCAGCCCGCGACTGAATCATCAGGTTGAAATTGCTGCCGGAGTTCTTGGCGCAGAATGCGCGGCGGCAATTCAGTCGTTCTTCGCGGAACGACGCTAGCAAAGTAGATTGCCGGAACACCGTTTGGCGATGGATTGCCGAAAAATCGCAGGCTCTGCTACGATGGAGTGACAACCACGGGGAGAGGTGACTGAGCGGTTTAAAGTACTCGCCTCGAAAGCGAGCGTGCGGGAAACCGTACCGTGGGTTCGAATCCCACCCTCTCCGCCAGAAAGCTCTCCTGAACCCGGATGATCCTTCGCACCGTTAGGCAAGTCAGACGCATCTTTCTGGTCGTAGCCGGGTTCACTCTGCTGCTCCTGGGCATTATCATGATTTTCACGCCGGGTCCGGGGACACCCGTAATCCTGCTGGGTCTAGGCTTGCTCGCGGTCGAATTCGTTTGGGCGCGGCGCCTGATGGAGCGCATCAAGCGCGAAACGGCGCGATTGAAAGACGCTCTGATGGGTACGGAGAAGTAACCCGATCTGTTTTGGGACGCATCCCCGCGGAGGATGCGGGGCTTGCTGACAATCGGTAGAATAAACAATTCCTACAGTCCTACTGACATTTGCTGGTTAGCGGAGGAATTATGACTGCCGATTGGCGGGGCAAATGGGCGCTCGTAACAGGCGCCAGCGCGGGGATCGGCGAGGCTCTCGCTGAAGAACTCGCGAAAGGCGGAACCAACATTGTGCTTACGGCACGGCGCAAAGATCGCCTCGACGCTCTTGCGCAACGGCTGGCCGCGACCTACAAAATACAAACGCAAGTTTTCCCTGCCGACTTGGCTGATCCTGTCGCCCCGGAAGCCATTTTTGCCTTCACGCGCGACAAAGGGATCGAAATCGATCTGCTCATCAATAACGCCGGCTTCGGCAAGTACGGAGAATTTCATTCCGTTGCGAAAGAGCGCCTGCTCGAAATGGTCCAGGTGAACTGCTCCGCGGTCGTGCACCTGACGCACCTTTTTGTGCAAGGCATGGTTGCGCGGCGCCGCGGCGATATCCTCATCCTGGCATCCACGGCCTCTTTTCAGGCGGTTCCCTACATTTCCACGTACGCGGCGACCAAGGCTTTCGACCTGCTGTTTGCGGAAGGACTCGCGGAAGAACTGAAGCCTTATGGCATTCGAGTTTGTGCGTTGTGCCCGGGTTCCACGGCATCCGAATTTCATGTGGTCGCCGGTCAGGACAAATCCATCCGCCAGGAAGAGACTGCACAGAAAGTTGCGCGCACGGGCCTGAAGGCTCTTGCCGCAGGAAAAAGCTACGTCATCTCTGGCATTGGAAATTACCTCGGCGCACACGGCGAACGCCTAGTTCCGCGGCGATTTGTTACGCGGATGGCTGCTCGAATGTTCAAACCCAAGGAAAAATAGAATCTGTCAGCGCTCCCAGGCATTTCGCGCGGATAGCAGTCATGCCACATGAATTGTTTTGGTTTGAAACGCTTAGTCGCTTGCGGCGACGCGACGCGCCAGGAAGTGCGGGCGATAGTACTCAAAGAAGCGGCTGGTAAAGAGATTCTCCATGTCGAAGCGGTGTTTCTGTTGGAAAAAAGCATCCATATTCGGATAAGCGTGTCGCAGGTCGTCGGGTTCCACCTCGCGGGCATAGGTGAGATAAAAGGTCCCGCCGTTCTGTATTGCCAGGCGTATTAAACGCTGTGCAAGCGCGTTGCTTTTGGCCCATCCCTCTGGCGAGAGCTCCTCATTGATGTAGAGCACAATGGCGAAGGCTTCTTCACGAGGGGCGTAAGAAAGAATGGATTCGGGATCCTGAACTACGTAGCGAATCGTTACCCCTAGCAGGTTCGTCCCGGATTCGCGCAAGACAGCACGCGCCGATTCCATGAAAGAGAGAAAGCGCGGAATGGGAACAAAAAACTCCTGGATGATGTCGGTGTCCGCAGGCGAGTGATAATCGAACATTTTGATTGCTGAGACCGGGGGCCGCATGGCGTTATTGCGAGAGACGAATCCTCCGCCGGACGGATGCACGGAAATGAACTTTTCAGCGTGCCAGCGTAGAGTCTTCCCCCAGGAGTACTTCCGCGAAAGCGCAAAGAGGAAGCGGTCGCGGTGGACATTGCGTTCATGGTCGAGCCGGAAAATGTTCTTTGGCCGCGCGGGCGTTAGTCTCCACTTGGTCACGATGGTGTCGTCGAGAAAGCCATTCGATGCGATAGACGGACGCGCAATGAAGAGCTTTGCGTGCGGATCGCCTTGAATCTTGCGAACAAAATATTCGGGCAGAGAAGCGAGTGGCAGAATCTCCGAACTCTGCTCGTAGACGGAGTTCTCGACGAGTTCCAAATCCACTTCGAGGATGATGCCAAACATGCCATAGCCGCCGATGGCCAGGCGAAACAGTTCGGTGTTTTCGGACCGGCTGGCGTGAACCACGGAGCCATCGGCGAGCATGATACGAAAGCCGAGCACGCTTTGAATGACTGTCGAAAACTGCAAGTCCCGGCCGTGAGCATTCGCGGAAAGCGAGCCACCTAGAGTGAAATTGTTGTCGGACTGCATGGCCTTCACAGCCAAACCTGAGGGATTCACGCTGTCTTGAATCTTTTCCCAGGTGATGCCGCTTTGCACGGTGATGCGCTTGCCGGGCACGTCCAAAGAGATGACGCGATCGAAACGCTTTAGATCGAGGGCGACAGCCCCATCCAGAAAGGCATGACCTCCGAGATTGTGCGTGGTTCCCATCAGGCAGACCGACAAATTCCGTCTGCGCGCTTGTTCCAGGACTTCGCGGATCCCAGAGATGGTACGGGGAGAATCAATCGTCCCCAAGCGGGCTGAGTAAACGCGGCGCGCATCAACCATTCGCAGGTGCGGAGTTTCTTTCTGAATTTCGTGGAGCGCGCCTTGGAGCCGTGCGCGCGCCCGGGTCGGCACCGCGGGATATACCGGAAGATAAAGCAGTTTACGGTGGGCGGCGCGCAAATTCTCCGGTGCCGGGAACTTCCATTCTGGCGGAGGCGCGATCACCGAAAGTGCGGACCCTGCTGTCGTGGCGTCGAATCCGTAAGTGCGCAACGCAGCCGCGAATCGCTCGGGAGCTTCCACAAGCACGGGAAAGACCCAGTAGCTATGGAAGGGCGCTTCGCTACCAAGGCAAGTCATTCCGGCCGGAAGCCCTCGGGCGAATTGTCTTCCCAATTCCCGGCGTTCGAGAAGCCGCTGCGTGCTGAACGTCCGCAACCGCCTCAACAAGAGCGCGAGGAGCGGGGCCGAAGGCTGCTTTCGAATTAGCGCAAGATCCTCCTCCTCATCTTCCGGCGGAAGATTCCGCACCGCGTTAATCACCTGGTCGAAATCTTTTTCGAGCCAGACACAGGCGCGGTAAAAAAGGCCATAGAGCAACGGAATCGTAAACAGCTTCACGAGAACATGCGTGAACGCCAGATGGAAATACTCTGCACGCGACTGCAGGGGGTATCCGCTTTGCAGCGAACGCATTTTTTCCAGAAGCTGCCGATCTTTGAGCACGATCACCGCGCCCACAAGCGCCGTGGCCGTCTTGATGGAGCCAAAACTGAACATCGCGGCATCCGTCTCCGGATGCCCGGTGTAATCCATCCCAGTGAAAGCTTGCGCGCAGTCCTCAAGAACTAAAAGTCCGTGGAGCTTGGCGACCGCAATCAATGGGGCCATTTCTACGCGGCTGCCGAAAAGGTGCGCGATGACGACGGCGCGGGTTCTCGGCGTTATGGCCGCTTCCATCGTCGAAGCTTCCGGGGCGAGTTTTGCCAGATTCAAATCCAGCGGAACTGGAACCAAACCGTGTTTCCGGGCGATGTCCGCCATTTCGCGAATCGTAAGGGCCGACATCAGGATTTCACTGCCAGCAGGCCATGCTTGTGCCTTCAGGAAAAGATCGAAGCCGGCACGCACGGCAAAAGTGACCAAGGCGGGACGTTCAGGAGCAAACGTGCTGCAGATTTGTGCTTCCGACTTCGCCGCATCACCAGGAAAAAGACACCGCAGCATTGCGGCGGCAAGGTCGCGCCAGCGAATGTCCAGTTGCTTTCGTGGATACAACAACAACTTGCGAAGCGGCATAGACGTGAAGTGCGGCATTCTATATCAGGCAAGGCATGAAGACCACTAAGGAGTTGTTCGATTCCTTTGGAGGCCAGCATGAAGAGAGTCATCGCGGCAATAGCGCTTATTCTAGGCTCTGCGTCAAGTGCTGGTCGACATCTTCGGTGACGGTCCATGCACATTAGGCTTGCAAGCCATTTACGAGAAATCTGTGTCTCTAGACGATCTAAAAGCTTCGATCGATGAGCAGTATGGCAAGTGGGCGCTGTCCAGCAACTCATCTTCCCCGGTGAAACTCTGGCGAGTTGAGTCCGAGAAGCTTGCTATTCAATTGAGCGTAACAACGGATCGAACGAAAGAACTGACCCGCGAGGAAAAGAATGCGTATGTGTTCGGACAGTTGTTTGACAAACGAGGCATGAGCAATGTGGCGGAGGGCGGAATGCCGCAGGTGATCTACATCGCCTTCACCGATACAAAATGCAGCCCGCAGTAAGACTGTGCGATGGAATGCCGGCCTCGCTCGGTAAGACTTTTCGATTAACAGAAACAGGACCGGCTATCACCCTCAACCTATTGTGCCGCAAGGACTTAGGGACCTTCTGAATCTCAGCGATTCGCTGGGAACCTATCCCTTTGAATAGCGGAATGTACATTTAGAGCCGAGCAGAACGTCTTATAGGAGAGATGCGCATCGCGGACCAGGAAAGAGACGACGTGCTGCTCCGGCGCGCCGGCAAGGGCGACGAGGAAGCATTTACGCTCCTCTATCGGCGCCATCAGGCGGCGCTCTATCGCTTTGCACTGCGCATGAGCGGAAACGCGTGGTCTGCTGAGGAGATTGTGCAGGACGTTTTTATGACACTGATGAGAGACCCGAAAAAGTATGACCCAGCCCGCGGCACTGTTGGCGGCTTCCTCTATGGCGTGACGCGCAACCGCGTTTTAAAACATCTCGAGCGCACGCCACAACGGGAAGTTTCGCTGGAAGAGAAAAATGAAAACGGCACAGGCCCGGGAATTGTCTTGATGGATGCAACTACCCCCGCAATTCAGGCGGAGAAACGGGAACGCGTGGAACAAGTATGGGGCGCGGTCCTGGATTTACCAGCAGAGTTTCGGGAAGCGGTGGTGCTGTGCGAACTGGAAGAGCGGAGTTACGAAGAAGCGGCGCGAATGATCGGCTGCCCGATTGGCACGATTCGCTCGCGGCTGCACCGTGGGAGAACTTTGCTGATGGCGCGGCTCGAAATGCTGAGGGACGCGCCCCGGCCACGGCAGGCAAGCGTTGCAAAGTGAATGGATTTTGCTGGACGAAGGAAGTGCGCAATGACGTGCAATGAATTTGAAGAAATGGGGTTGCATGCGGAGCGCGACGCATCTTTGAGCGACGCACAACTTACTGCCGCTACGGCTCACGTGGCTTCCTGCCCTCGCTGCGCGGCGCTCCGCGATTCCTGGGAAGCCACGCGCCTTGAGTTTCGCGCGCTTGCGCAAGCGACCGGCACTCTTGCTGCCCCCGCGCGCGTTGAGATGCGCCTTCGCCAACAGTTTCGCACGCAGCACCACACGCCTAGGGTGCGCCGCACGGCCGTTATCGCCGCGTGGGGCCTGGCTGCGGCGGCCGTGCTTCTGGGCGCAGTGAGCTGGGTGAAATGGAGCAGCAATCAGCAAAACAAGGTCGCTGTCAAATCGGACTCGCCTGCTTCGAATCAGGTTTCGTCCGATCAAAATGCCACCGGAGATTCGCAAACCCTCATGGCCGACAATGAATTGAGCGATTTCACCTTGTTGCCGGGAGTCTTGCCGGCAGAGACAGACGGTTCCGCAATTTTGAACGTTCGTATGCAGCGTGGCGCACTGGGCGCGCTCGGGCTGCCGGTAAACGAAGACCGCTCCGCCGAATGGATTCAAGTGGATTTGCTTGTCGGGAACGACGGATTGCCTCAGGCCGTCCGCCTGCCCGAATAAAGAAGAGCAAATTTTTGCAGGTCGGGAGAGAAGAGGAGAAGAAAAGAATGAATCGCAGAGTAATCCATAGCTTAATCCTTGGGTGTTTGCTCATGCTCTACGCGGGAATCGCGGGAGCGCAGCAGGCGCCCCCTCCCCCGCCTCACGCCCCAGCGAAGATGCAAGGTGGGCCCGAAGGTGAATTACCGCCGCCTCCCTTTGGGGAGCGCATGGAGCTGCTCGGCTTCGGCGGAATGCACGGCGGAAAAGTGGTGACTGGAGCGCCGTTTAGCGCCGTCGCCGCTTCCGAAACCACGCAAACTCTCGCAGACGGAAACCACATCACGCGGAAAACGCAGACCAATGTTTTCCGCGACAGCCAGGGACGCATCCGCAAGGAAATCACGCTTACAGGGTTTGGTCCTCTTGCGACCTCGGAACAACCGAAATCGTTCGTGGTCATCAACGATCCGGTGGCCCGCGCAACCTTCATGCTGCATCCCGACCAGAAAACCGCCGAGAGAATAGAAAAGCCTTTCGCCAGAATGAACGGCCCCATGAACCAAGCGATGAGAGACAAGAGAGAATTCCAGCGGGGTGAAAAGGCCGGCGCCAACTTGAAGAGAGAGGACCTTGGCACGCAAGCCATCGCGGGAGTGACCGCGCAAGGGACTCGAGTGACGAAAACGATTCCGGCCGGACAAATCGGAAATGAGAAGCCGATTACCATCGTTCACGAAGTTTGGTATTCCAACGACCTGCAAACGACGGTGATGAGCAAGCGCAGCGACCCCTGGTCCGGGGAGACGACCTATTCCCTGACAAACATTCAGCGCGCGGAGCCGAATGCGGCGCTCTTTGCGGTGCCGTCCGATTACAGCGTGACGCAGAGACACCCAGGAGCAGGCAGAAGGATGGGCCGGCGTCAGGGGCCGCCTCCAGCGGAGAATTGATTCTCGTAAAGAGACTCTTAACGACCTGGCTGAGTAAACCCGATCTTCTCTCCTGAAGACGGCATGCCCTTTTCGCGGCAACCCCCATCGCCGCGGAAAGGGCGCCGCCGTTTTGAAGGCAAAGAATGTAACTAAATGATGCTCAATTGGAGAAAAAGCACCCTGAAGCAGGACTCATTTAGGCGCCAAGGCCCGGTCGAGAAGCTCGACGACGTGGAGGACGTTCTGGTTTGATTGATGAAGAGCAACGCCCGCGCGGAGTTGCAAAATGCAACCCGGGTTGGCAGTAACGATGGTTTGTGCGCCAGTGAATTGAGCGTAACGCATTTTCTCCGCGAGCAATTGCAACGACGTTTCGGTCTGCGTGACGTTGTAGGTTCCCGCGGAACCGCAGCAGATTTCCGAGTACGGCAATTCCACGAAATCGAGATTAGGGATCGCGTGCAACAGCTTGCGGGGTGCCTCGCGGATTTTCTGCCCGTGCAGGAGGTGGCAGGAATCTTGATACGTCACGCGATGGCGCAGCGGATAGAGTCTCGCAGTTAAGCCGAGGTCTGCGAGGAATTCAGTGACGTCGCGTGTCTTGGCCGCAAACGCGCGGGCCTGCGCGTGTTCTGGCTCGTCTGCCGAAAAAAGATGGTGGTACTCCTTCAGCGTGGAGCCACAACCGGCGGCGTTCGTCACGATAGCATCAAAATCCTCCAACCGGAACGCGGCCACGTTCTTGCGGGCAAAGTCGCGCGCGGAATCGCGAAATCCAGCGTGCGCCGAAAGCGCGCCGCAACAAGATTGCTCCTTGGGAACGACCACTTCGCAGCCATTGGCCGTGAGCACGTGGATGGTAGCCTCGTTCAGATCGGAAAATGTGACGTTCGCGATGCAGCCCGCGAAAAACGCCACTCTCGCACGGCGTTGGCCTAGCGGAGGGAACGTCGAGCCAAAACGCTCAAAGAAAAATGCACCGTCAATTCGGGGAAGAAGCCGGTCGCGTTCGGCAAGCCCTAGCAGCTTAAGAACGCCAATGCCGCGTGCGACGGTCTGCAGACCCGAGCGCTGATAGAAGCGGAAAAGTCGCCCGGCATCCTCGATGAAATGAGGGGCGGAAAGAAAATCGCGAAAAAAGAAATTGCGCGCAACGTGAGCAAACCAGGAGCGCTCGTAACCGCGTTCGATGCGGGCGCGCGCATGCTCTACCAGCTTT
>Ga0307472_100001108_pt1 | contig 10464 bp, 7 predicted proteins | sample atmos_gasesAM5C__2_FD_204582 | JGI IMG/M metagenome (GOLD analysis project Ga0307472, IMG submission 204582) | Hardwood forest soil microbial communities from Morgan-Monroe State Forest, Indiana, United States - atmos_gasesAM5C_05 | ecosystem: Environmental > Terrestrial > Soil > Temperate... | reverse complement strand
CCGTCCGTCAAATTACGACCAGACCGTCACTGGCAATGATCCGGTCGCCAACTTCTTCGGCTTTGGCGGGGGTTACTCAGGCGGCAGTGGGCCAATTGCGCGAACGACAGTGAGCTTCCCCGACAACTACAGGCCCGGCACAATCGTGATCAGAGCCGGCGAACGGCGGCTCTATCTGGTGCTCGGCAATGGCCAGGCGCTCCGCTATGGCATTGGCGTCGGGCGCGACGGCTTCGGCTGGAGCGGCGTCAAGCGCGTAAGCGCCAAGCGCGAATGGCCATCCTGGACGCCGCCCGCGCAGATGCTGCGACGCCGGCCCGATCTGCCGCGCCACATGGCGGGCGGCCCCGACAACCCGCTCGGCGCGCGCGCTCTCTATCTCGGCTCCTCGCTCTATCGCATCCACGGCTCGAACGAGCCCGAGACCATCGGCCAGGCGGTGTCGTCGGGATGCTTCCGCATGACCAATGACGATGTGGTCGATCTCTACAGCCGCGTGAATGTCGGCACCAAGGTGATCGTGCAACGCTGATGCGCGTCGATCCGACGCAGCAGGCTCGCGCTTGTGGAATGCGGGGAAAACAACGTCCGCAAAGCAACGGTTTCACGCTTGATGCATTGATGACCCGGTGAATTGGCCGTGTCTCAAGGAGGGCGTGATGAGTACTCAGACCAACGCACTACCCCGCCGCTTCCCCGTCGGCACACGCTATATCGTCGAAGGGGCGCCTGATAGGAAAGGAAAATTCCGAGTCACCGCGCGCCTCCTCGTTTTTCCGAATGGGCGCGAGCTTCATCTGCCCACATCGACGACAGGCAAGCACCCGCGAACTTGGCGACGCGGATGTAAACAGTCTCTCGGCCGAGATCGTTGACGTTTGACCCTGGCGCCGAAAGAAAAACGATCGTCGCGATTGCCGCCAAAAGAATGCAGGACGTGTTCGGCTTGAAGACATCAATTGCGCGGCTTGGGCTTTCGCGCTTTCTTTAGATTTTCCTCAAGCCGTTGAAGCACATAATGTTGCCCTTCGGGGGACAGACCATCCCACAGCGTGTGAATGCGATAGATCGTTTTCCAGTCGCTGAAATAAGGTTTGTCTTCCAAAGAGGCGACGGCGGGTTTTGTCCGCGTAGCCTCCTCGCGAAAAAGTTCCCTGCCACGAACGGCGCTTATGCTCAGTTTTTCGAGCAGTTGGTCTTCTTTGGCCGGTGGTTCAGCGGGATTTCTTTTCTTCGGACGGGGAAGGCCAAGCGCTTCGTAGGGAAGATCCCAACAGTAGAGAACGTTAAGGGCGTATTTGGAAATCCCTGCGCTTGGCTGCTCCTTGTCAGTTGGGGCTTTGGCCATGGCAAGCTCCTGGAATTTCTTTCATGACGAAATCGGACTCTACGCCCATCAGTCGCGGTAGCAACCAGCCCTTCGGAGGGCTGTGGAAACTTGGCCCACAACGACCGCTCCCACAGCAAACCGCTCCACATCAACAACCCATCGGCGAAGAAAGCATGCGCCGCGATCTTTGTTATCGGCGCCACTACCCACGGTCGAGCTATCGCGTCAGCGCCGAGCGCAAGGCGAGCGCCTTGATCGTCGCGCACGACCATCATCGCCCGCGCGGCGATCCGTTTCGGCTGCGCTTGAACGAGGCATCGTGAGCGAAATCGGGATGGCGACGAATGGTGGATTTGTCCGAGTCGGCGCACCGTTTCATGGGCGGATCGCACGCCTGGCAAGCCGCGCAGAGGTCCACAACGCTACGTCGCTTCAAGGCCTCATCGGGTAATATGATATGTCCCAGTTTGCCTTCGAATTCATGTGTTATAGGGGATTACTGCGCATAACGCCTAGATTATTTATTGAAATAGTCAGGCGCCCCCTTCACAGGTACTTAATTTAATTGTGCCGAATTGCATGTATAGACTGTACGTAAATACTACATAGTACACGGACGAAGCACTTATATATCTGAATTAGCTCGGGGACGCAGAGGGCAATTTACCAGATATTATTGCTTGTTTGATCACGTAACGCCGCATCCGATAGGCGGGGCACTGTCAAAAGGGCAATCACACATGATGCGGAATGTACTCTTGGGAAGCGCGCTCGCGCTTTGCGCGATGTTCGGCGGCCAGGCTTCTCTGGCTCAAAACGCCGGCGTCCAATTCGAGCACGTGATGAACATCGGCTCGGCGGGTACCGGCGAAGGACAGTTCAAGTACGTCGAAGACTTCGCGTTCACCAAGGACGGGCACCTGCTCGCCACCGACGCGGCCCATGCCTGGGTCCAGGTGTTCGACAAGACCAACGGTAAGTTTATCAGCCGCTTTGGCGGCAAGGGCGACAACGACGTCAACCTCGACAAGCCGGAAGGCATCGCAGTCGATCCGGACGGCAACATCTTCATCGCCGACTACAACACCGGCTTCATCAAGAAATATGACAAGTCCTACAAGTGGGTCCTGACCTTCAGCGAGTACGGTTCGGAGAAGGGCCAGAACATCAAATCGGAGTTCATGGATATCCGCGACGGCAAGCTCTTCATGCCGGAGGCCGGCAACCATCGCGTCGATGTGTTCGACCTCAACGGCAAGTTCCTGTTCGACTTCGGCGGACCGGGTGCTGAGACCGGCAAGTTCAACGTGCCGGAATCCGCGAAGTTCACGAGCGACGGCAAGCTCTATGTCGCCGACCTTAAGAACGACCGCATCCAGGTATTCGACATGCAGGGCAAGTTCCTGACGACCTGGGGCAAGACCGGCAGCGGGCCCTCCGAGTTCAAGTCGCCGGCCGGCATCGCGATCGACAAGTACGACAACATCTATGTCACCGAAATCGGCAACGACCGCGTGCAGGTGTTTGACAAGACCGGCAAGTTCATCACGACGTGGGGCAAGAAGGGCTCCGCCAACGGGGAGTTCGGCAACCTGCACGGCATCATCGTCGACAAGGCAACGGGCCTGGTCTACGTGGCCGATACTGCGAACAACCGCATCCAGGTGTTCCGCCCGGTCGGCTCCTTCAACGTGACCGCGCGCTGACGTCCTTGACGGCGCGGCCACCTCGCCGCGCCGTCTTCAATCCTGCCCCCCTCAAGCAATGATTGATTGTCTCGGCCATGTCCCGACGCAGCCCAGGATTCCTTACGAACCTCAAGATTCGCGCCAAGCTGATCCTCGCGTTCCTCGGTCTCTCGCTGCTGATCGGGATTAGCGGCGCCTCGGGCCTGTTTTTCGTCGAGCGCATCGGCGCCAGCGTCTCGCTGTTCGGCGACGTGACCTCGCCGATGCTCGGCCACACGCTGCAGCTTGTCGACAACGCCCAACGCATGCGCGCAGCGGCCCTGGACGGGATGAAGGGCGCAACCGCCGCCGACGCCTCGAAGAAAGAGCTCGCCGCGCTGGACGCGACGGCGCGTCAGGGTATCGCAGGGTTGCGCCGGCTTTCAACGCAAGCCGGGCTGTTAGTGCAGATCGACGACATCGAGCGCCGTCAACAGCAATTCGCGCAAGGCTTTCAGGACCTGTTGGCCACGCATGCGCGCGAACGAGCGGCCGAGGCCAAAACCAGAGGGTTGATCGCGCAGTTTGCGGCCGCGCGTCGCGAATTCGACGCCTTGCTCGTTGCCACCGCAGCCGAATCCGAAGCCAAGATCGTCGAAAGCGAGGACCGCGCCAAAATCGACGTGCAAACCGGCAAGGCGACCGTCGAGGACCTCGGCAATCTGATCTCGCACACGCTTACCGAGACGTTTCCCCTGCTCCAAGGCGTCAACAAGTTGATGCGCGACGGCGTGAAGCTCGAGGAGACGACGATATCGTACGTCAACACGACGCAGGCCGCCGATCTCGGCGCCATCGAAAAGCACGCCCAGGGGCTGTTCCAGAGCGCGACTGGCGCGACCAGACGGATCGCCAGCCGCATGCGGACGAACGACGGGAAGCAGCAAGTTGCGAAGATCATCGAACTTCTCGGCAAGCTCGAGAAGCTGCTGCTCACGGATGCCGGCATATTCGCGGCGCATCGCGAAGCTGTCGCCGCCGGTGCGCAGGCGGCAACGCAGCAGCAGGCATCGGTGGCGAGCGAGACCGCCTATATTGGGACGCTGGAAGCCGCCCGAAATACGGTCGAGCAGCGCAACGGCACCGCAAAGACAGTCGCCGACCAGGCCGTCTCCCAGGCGCTGCCCATCATCGGTATCGTCGTCATCGCCGGCATGTTGATCGGCCTCGCGATCAGCCTGATCTTCTCCAATCGCCTCGTCGGGCCGGTGCGACGACTGACCGATGCAATGGCACGGCTCGCAGCCGGGCGCCTCGACACCGCCGTTCCTGATCGAGGGCGCGCGGACGAGGTCGGCGACATGGCTGCCGCATTGCAGGTGTTCAAGGACAATGCTCTCGAAACGCAACGTCTCGTCGAGGAACGCGAGCGCGAGCAGAGCGTCAGGGAGCAACGCAGTCAGCGAGTCGCCGAGCTGTGCGCCAACCACGAGAAATCCATCACCGGCTTGCTCAACGCCCTGCACCGGGCCGTGTCCGACATGCGGGTTACTTCGGAGACCATGTCGAGCATCATTGGCGAGACCGGCCAGCAGGCCAATGTGGTGGTGGCGGCGGCCGATGGAGCGGCGACAAATGTCCACTCGGTCGCGGCGGCGACGGCTGAGCTTTCAGCGTCCGTGGATGATATCAATCAGCGCGTCAGCCATTCGGCTCGAATCGCCAAGAAGGCGGCCGAAGAGGCGATGCGAACGGATGAAATGGTGAACGCGCTCAATGGCACTGCGACAGAAATCGGCGATGTCCTCCGGATGATCCATGACATTGCCAGTCAAACAAATCTGCTCGCGCTGAATGCGACCATCGAGGCGGCGCGCGCGGGGGAAGCCGGAAGGGGCTTCGCTGTCGTGGCGAACGAGGTGAAAAGTCTCGCCGGCCAGACCGCCAAGGCGACGGACGAGATCGCGGAGCGAATCACTGCGATCCAGAACGCGACGGGCCAGGTCGTCGGTGCGATCAGCGGCATCAAGGCCACGATCGACGAGATGCAGGAAATCTCCAATGCTGTCGCCGCGACAATCGATAGTCAGGGCGCTGCGACGCAACAGATCGCGAACAATACCCACGAGGTGGCGAACGCGACCGCCGAGGTGCGAGCCAACGTCGGAGGCGTCAGCGACAGCGTCGGCAGAACCGGCGAAGCCGCCGAGAGGGTCGTAGACGCTGCCGTCGAGCTCAACCGCCAGGCCGAGACATTGCGCTCGGAGGTCGACGGCTTCCTCAACAACATCCGTGCGGCATAGGTCCATCGCAAGTCGGCTGTAGCCAACTTGGCGCACCAAATGCCAACCTTGGGTAAACCCGAGATTGGCCGCGCTCGCTTGTCCGGGAAACCGGGTCACCCTGGTCGTGCGCTTGTTCGCTCTTTCCGGGAATGCCCTCAATGCTTTGGCGGTTCGCGCGACAGTCCCTTCGCCGCTAGCTCGTCGAGATAGTCCTGCCAGTTCGCCTCGCGCTCGAGCCCGAGTTCGCGCAGATAGTCCCACGAATAGATGCCGGTCGAATGCAGGTCGTCGAACACCAGACGCACCGCGTAATTGCCAACCGGCTGCACTTCGAGAATGGCGACGTTCTTCTTGCCGGCAACCGTCTTGCGCTCGTCGGGCGAATGCCCCTGCACCTCCGCACTCGGGCTTCGCACCCGCAGGTACTCGGCCGGAAGCTCGAATGTCTCGCCGCTGTCGAACGTCACGGTCAACGCCACACGGTCCTTGCGCAGCCGCAGCTCGGTCGGCCAGATCGTGATCTTGCGTCCACCCTCGCCGCGCGCCATCACCTCATGCTCCGACCGTCGTTCCTCAAGCCCAGTCATGGACCGTCGGCACCGCCCTGTCGAGACCGAACCGGCCGCCGGGGCCCCCCTGCCCCGCTTGGCAATTTCCTATTGAATGCAGCAAGATACCGCATGCGCGGCGGCGCCGGCGTGACTATATGTTGGCAATCGGCCGAAAGGCGTTAAAAAGGGCAAGAAGGCATCCGATGGATTTCGACCGCGCGGCCTCCCTGACGCCCATCCCCCTCGTCGACCCGTTCGGGCGGGCGATCACGTATCTGCGCGTTTCGGTGACCGACCGGTGCGACTTCCGCTGTGTCTATTGCATGGCGGAGAACATGACGTTCCTGCCCAAGGCTGACCTGCTCACGCTCGAAGAGCTCGACCGGCTGTGTTCGGCCTTCATCGCCAAGGGCGTGCGCAAGCTCCGGCTGACCGGCGGCGAGCCGCTCGTCCGTCGCGGCATCATGAACCTGGTGACCTCGCTGTCGCGCCATTTGGCGACCGGCGTGCTCGACGAACTGACCGTTACCACCAACGGCTCGCAGCTCGCGAAATACGCCGACATGCTCGCCGGCCTCGGCGTCAAGCGCATCAACGTATCGCTCGATACGCTCGACCCCGACAGGTTTCGCACCATCACGCGGTGGGGTGAGCTCGACCAGGTGCTTGGCGGAATCGCCGCGGCGCGCCGTGCCGGGCTTGCGGTCAAGATCAACGCGGTCGCACTCAAGGGCGTGAACGAGGACGAGATCGCAACCATGGTGGAGTGGGCACATAGCGAGGGCATGGACTTCACCGTGATCGAAGTCATGCCGCTCGGCGACGTCGGCGAAGGCCGGCTCGACCAGTACCTGCCGCTGTCGATGGTGCGCGCCCGCCTAGCCGAACGCTTCACCCTCGACGACATCGACTACCGCACCGGCGGACCGGCGCGCTATGTGCGCGTTGCCGAAACCGGCGGGCGGCTCGGCTTCATCACGCCGCTGACGCACAACTTCTGCGAATCCTGCAACCGCGTGCGCCTGACCTGTACCGGCACGCTCTACATGTGCCTCGGCCAGGCCGATGCTGCCGACCTGCGCGCGCCGCTGCGTGCCTCCGAAGGCAACGACCTCGTCTACGCCGCGATCGACGAGGCGATCACCCGCAAACCCAAGGGGCACGATTTCATCATCGACCGGCGGCACAAGCAGCCGGCGCTGGCGCGCCACATGAGCGTGACGGGCGGCTGACGACGTTGCTGCTCACGCAACGGAACGGCGCGGCAGGATCGCCCCATCCCAAAGTTTCGATTGACGCCGCACGAGCCGTTCGGATTAGCTGAAAAGGCTCCGATGAGTCCGGCGGGCAGGCCGGCGGTCGGGGCGCGGGGTACCAGAACAGAGGCCGGCAAAGCCGGGGCGCGATCCAACTGCGGTTGCGCCCGCCTGAAGGGATGGAACGTGAATACGCTGCTCAAGGTCAGCCGCGTCATCGACGCTGTAAATTTACGGATTGGCAAGGTGCTGAGTTGGCTGATCCTGGCGGCCGTGCTCGTGTCCGCCATCAATGCCGTTATCCGCAAGCTGTTCGACATGTCCTCCAACGCCTGGCTCGAGCTGCAATGGGTCCTGTTCGGCGCCGTGTTCCTGCTGTGCGCGTCGTGGACGTTGATGGCCAACGAGCACATCCGCATCGACATCGTGAACAACATGCTGCCCACCCGCGTGCGCAACACCATCGACGTCCTCGGCCACACGTTTTTCCTGCTGCCGCTGACCATCATCATGGTCATCACGTCGGTTCCGTTCTTCCTGCGCTCCTTTGCGCTGAACGAGCAATCGATGAACGCCGGCGGCCTGCCGCAATGGCCGGCGAAATCGCTGATCCTGATCGGATTCTTCCTGCTGCTCCTGCAGGGCCTATCCGAACTGATCAAGCGCGTTGCCGTGATGCAGGGCCGGATCCCCGACCCGCATGCCGGCGCCGCGATGCACGCGGTCGAAGCCGAAGCCGAGCGCGTGATTGCGGCGGTCAAAGCCGAACCCCACACGCTGTGAGCATACGAAGCGGATCGGAGTCCTGACCATGGCGGCGCTGCTAATCCATTACATGGCGCCGATCATGTTCGCGTCGCTCGTGATCTTTCTCCTGCTCGGCTACCCAGTTGCGTTCTCGCTGGCGGCGAACGGATTGATCTTCGGCCTGCTCGGCATCGAGCTCGGCCTGTTCCGGCCCGACTTCCTGCAGGCGTTGCCCGAACGCATCTACGGGATCATGAACAACGACGTCCTGCTGGCGATCCCGTTCTTCACCTTCATGGGCCTGATCCTCGAACGATCCGGCATGGCCGAAGATCTGCTCGACACCATCGGACAATTGTTCGGCACGATCCGCGGCGGGCTCGCCTATGCCGTGATCTTCGTCGGCGCGCTGCTGGCCGCGACCACCGGCGTGGTGGCCGCTTCGGTGATCTCGATGGGACTGATATCGCTACCGATCATGCTGCGCTACGGCTACGACCGGCGCGTGGCAAGCGGTGTCATCGCCGCGTCCGGCACGCTGGCCCAGATCATTCCACCGTCGCTCGTGCTCATCGTGATGGCCGACCAGCTCGGCCGATCGGTCGGCGACATGTACGAGGGCGCGTTCCTGCCCGGCCTCATGCTCGCGGCGCTTTACGCCGTTTACGTTTTTCTGGTGACGGTCCTCTATCCGAAGGCGGCGCCCGGCCTGCCGGTGGACGACATCGTCTATCGCGAGCCCGATGGCGCGCGCGGCGTGTGGCAGCTCGGCGTGCTGGTCTTGTTCTCCGGTGCCGTCGGCTATTACGTGATGCAGCAGACCAACGTGCGAGCCGGCGCCGATTTCGTCGTCTTGACGATGTCGGTCGGGGTCGTCGTGTCGTTCCTCTGCTCCGTGTTCAACCGTTTGCTCGGCAGCCGGCTCGTCGTCATTACCGGCCTGACCATGCTGATCTTCATCGGCGGATGGTACGTCCTCGCATCGACCGGTCATTCGAACTGGGCGCTGCTGGCGGAAGCCCTGGCGGCCGGCGCGCTCTATGCCTTCGTGGCCGGCCTGATCGAGCGTGCCACCGGTTTTCGCATCGTCTCCGCGATGGCCGAGCAGGTCACCTTCGTCATGGTGCCGCCGCTCGCCCTGATCTTCCTCGTGCTCGGTACCATCTTCATCGGCGTCGCGACCCCGACCGAAGGCGGCGCCATGGGCGCCGCGGGCGCGCTCGTCCTCGCCATGATCAAGCGGCGGCTCACCTTCGATCTCACGCGGCAGGCGGTTGAATCAACGGCCAAGCTCGCCGCCTTCGTCGTGTTCATCCTGATCGGCGCGCGCGTCTTCTCGCTCACCTTCTATGGCGTCGACGGCCACCGCTGGGTCGAGGAAATGCTGGTCTCGCTGCCCGGCGGGCAGATCGGATTTCTGGTCTTCGTCAACGTGTTCGTTTTCCTGCTCGCCTTCTTCCTCGATTTCTTCGAGATCGCCTTCATCGTCATCCCGCTGCTCGGCCCGGCGGCCGATCGGCTCGGCATCGATCTCATCTGGTTCGGCGTGATCCTCGGCGTGAACATGCAGACTTCGTTCATGCATCCGCCGTTCGGTTTCGCTCTGTTCTACCTGCGCTCGGTCGCGCCCAAGGACTCCTATATCGATCGCTTGACCAAAAAGCGCATGGAGGGTGTCAGCACCGGCCAGATCTACTGGGGCGCCGTTCCGTTCGTTGTGATCCAGTGCATCGCCGTCGGTGTCGTCATCGCCTTCCCTGCCCTGGTCATGCATTACAAGGGCGCGGCGTCGACCATCGACCCGTCGAAGGTGAAGATCGAAATCCCGCAGATCGACCTGCCGCCACCGATCGATTTCGGTCCGCCGCCGAAGATTCAGTAGCGCTGAAAGCGACCCACCGCTTTCAGCGCAGGGTGTGCACACATCTCAATGCGGCATCCGCACACGATCACCGCCGAGCGAAGCTTCGCCCTCACGTCCGCGTCATCATGCGGATCTGGAACATGTCGTAGGCAAGCTCGGCGATCTGCATCCATTGATAGGAGTCACGCCGATAGGCCGTGAGGCTGTCGAGCAGCTTCTTGAACGACGGATTGGTCTGCGCGATTTCAGCATAGAGCTCGTTCGCCGCCTTGAAGCACGCTTCCATGACCGGCTGCGGAAAGGCGCGCAGCTCGGCGCCGGCCCCGACCAGCCGCCGGACCGCCTGCGGATTTTGCACGTCGTACTTCGCCGTCATCCATACGCCGGCCTCGCGCGCACAGGCCTGCACGACCGTCTGGTACGACTTCGGCAGCTCGTTCCACTTGCCGATATTGATGAGCAGGTGCGGCTGCGCTCCGCCCTCCCACCAGCCCGGGTAATAGTAGTACTTGGCGACCTTGACGAAACCAAGCTTCTCGTCGTCGTAGGGTCCGACCCACTCGGCGGCGTCGATGGTGCCCTTTTCCAGCGCCGGGTAGATGTCGCCGGCGGCGAGTTGCTGCGGCACGACGCCGAGCCTGGTGAGGATCCTGCCGGCAAAACCGCCGACCCGGAATTTGAGACCTTTGAGATCGTCGACGGTCTTGATCTCCTTGCGGAACCAGCCACCCATCTGGCACGTGGTGTTGCCGGTCGGCATGCCC
>Ga0307472_100001106_pt1 | contig 10466 bp, 9 predicted proteins | sample atmos_gasesAM5C__2_FD_204582 | JGI IMG/M metagenome (GOLD analysis project Ga0307472, IMG submission 204582) | Hardwood forest soil microbial communities from Morgan-Monroe State Forest, Indiana, United States - atmos_gasesAM5C_05 | ecosystem: Environmental > Terrestrial > Soil > Temperate... | reverse complement strand
CTGTCGATAAGTCGTCGCGGAATCGGCGTCACAACTCGTCCGAACCAACCGGCAACATCTGAAACTCTTTTGATCGGCGCATTTTTCGGTTTTTATTTCGCTGGCATCACCATTGCTTTCTCAAAGGGAAATACAACGACATGAAAAGTATGCAGCTACTATTTTTTCGAACTTGTTTCTAAGGGTCACGCTAACTTAAGCAATCGTTGAAAAAATAGCATTGAACTTTATGAACAGAACAGGAGCCACGTATGAATGAGACTAGGGGAACGCGGGTCAGGAGCTGGCTGTTCACGCCGGCCACCCGGTCCGACCGCTTCGCGAAGGCCTCCACGGCTGGCGCCGACGTCGCCATCCTCGACCTCGAGGACGCCGTCGCGCCCAAAGATAAGGTTCAGGCCCGGATTACCGCTCTCGATTATCTGGCGGATAACCCAACGAATGGCGCGCTCCACGCGCTGCGTATCAACGGACTCGACACGCGCGCGGGCATTTCCGACCTGGATGCGTTGCTCGGATCAAGGGCTGCTCCAGACTTTCTGGTGCTGCCCAAGACGGAGACCGCCGGCCATCTTCAAATTCTCGACCGCCTGCTGACTGCGGCGAACAAGGAGACTAGGCTCATTGGCCTGATCGAAAGCGCACAGGGCCTTGCCGCAGCCGAGGAAATCGCGGCATCGACCCCGCGCCTGACGGCCCTATTATTCGGCGCCGCCGATATGTCCGCCGATCTTGGTGCAGGTACGGCCTGGGCGCCGCTCGTCTATGCCCGCGCGCGGCTGGTCGCGGCCTGCGCCCTGGCGGGTGTCTTGGCCATCGATTCGCCGTTCTTCGACGTGAAGGATCACGAGGGCCTGACGCAGGAAACCTCCCAAGCCATAGCCCTGGGCTTTGCGGGCAAGGCAGCGATCCATCCGAATCAAATCGCGCCCATCAACGCGGCTCTGACGCCTCGTCCCGAAGAGGTGGCGCGCGCCCGCGCGATCCTGGCTGAGAATGCCAAGGGCGTTGGCGTTGTGCAGGGCCAGATGGTGGACGAGGCCATCGCGCGGAAGGCCCGCCGGATTCTGGCCGCGGCCGGAGAGTCCATCCCTGGCAACAGTTCTTCCCAATCCTAATGAAAAAGGAGATGACGATGAAAGCCATTTTGCCCGCCTACAAACAAGTCGGTGAACGCCGCTATCGCGAGATCTCGGGCCTCTACTATGAGGACTTCGAGCCCGGCGACACATTCGAGCACCGGCCGGGTCGGACCATCCTCGATGTGGATAACACCTACTTCACGCTGCTAACGATGAATACACAGGAGCTCCATTTCGACGCGGCCTACGCGGCCAAAACCGAATGGAAGAAACCGCTCGTCGATTCGACCTTCACACTCGCACTACTCACGGGCATGAGCGTCCGCACCGTTAGCGCAAAGGTTGTTGCCAACCTCGGTTGGGACAAGGTCAAGGCGACCCACCCCGTCGTCGCCGGCGATACTCTCTACGCCGAGAGCACGGTTTTGCACAAGCGCGAATCGAAGAGCCGCCCCACGCAGGGGATCGTGACCGTTTCCACTCGGGGTCTGAATCAGGACAACAAGGAAGTGATGACCTTCGAGCGCACGATGCTGATTTACAAACGGGGCCACTCGCCGGAGGCCGCGGCAAACTACTAGCTCGCACGCGACCTCGAGCACGCATGACAATTAACGCCGGTCATAGTCCCGGGAGGAATGATAATGGACCTCAAATCGCTTTCCCGATCGAAGCTCACCACGCCCGCAGACGCCGTTGGGCGCATTGCCTCAGGCGCCACGCTGTCGATGGGCATGGCAATGACCGAGCCCCCGGCACTGCTCAAGGCACTGGCGGACCGTGCCGCCGCCGGCAAAGTCGATGATCTGAAGATCTACTACTTTGAATCCACGCGGATCGCCGGTGAGACGATTTTGCGATACGAACTGACCGACCGCATTCACCCCTATTGCATGTTCCTCAGCGCGGTCGAGCGTGCCCTGATCAAGAAGGGCGAACAGGATGGCGGACGCAAGGTGGTCAGCTACGTTCCGGGCAACTTCTCTCAGTCTCCTCGGCTCCTGACCGAGCACATCGGCATCGACACCTTCCTGGTGACGGTGTCGCCTATGGACCGCCACGGTTACTTTACGCTCGGCACCGGCAACGATTATTCCAGCAAGGTGGCTCGCGCGGCCAAACACCTGATTGTGGAAGTGAACGGCCACATGCCGCGCGTCTATGGCTCGCTGGCGCAACTGCACGTCTCGGAAGTCGAGACCATGGTCGAGAACAACGTGCCGCTGCCGGAGTTGCCGGTCCGTAAATCGGGACCGGAGGACGCCGCCATCGGCAAGATGATCGCCGAGATGGTGCCGGATGGCGCCTGCCTGCAAATGGGAGTTGGCGCGCTGCCGGACCTGGTTTGCTCCCAACTCCGCAGCCGGAAGGATCTCGGCATCCACACGGAAGCGCTCTGTCCCGGGATGATTGAGCTGATCGAAGCGGGCGTGGTAACCAACCGGGGCAAGCGGCTCAATCCCGGCAAGACCGTTTTCACCTTCGCCATGGGGCAGAAGGCCATGTACGACTTCCTCGACGACAACCCGTCCGTCGAGAGCCACCCAGTGGATTACGTCAACGACCCGAACGTCATCGCCCAGAACGACAACGTCGTCTCCGTAAACGCCGCCTTGCAGATCGACTTGACCGGCGAGGTCAATGCCGAGCACATGCTTGGCCACCAGTACAGCGCCACAGGGGGCCAACTCGACTTCGTGCGTGGCGCCTACGCCTCCCGCGGCGGCAAGTCGATCATCGCCTGCCACTCGACCGCTGCCAAGGGCAAGGTGTCGCGCATCGTCGCCGGGTTGGAGGGGCCGACGACCACGCCGCGCATGGACACGCACATCGTCATCACGGAATTCGGCTGGACGGACCTCAAAGGCAAGTCATCGACGGAGCGTGCCAAAGCGTTGATCGCCCTGGCGCATCCGGAGTTTCAGGGCCGGCTCACGGCGGCGGCCAAGGAGATGCACCTGATTTGAGACGCTGTCGCACTTCGGCATTCACGAGTTTGTTAAAGAGCCATGCTGAATACGATTCTGAGCGCACTCCTACCGATGGTCGTAACGTTCCTGCTTGGTTTCGTGGCGGCCTGGCACCACGATTTTGTGACCAAGGACGCCTCTGTCCTGAATCGGATGGTACTAGTCTACGCCGTCCCCCTGGCACTTTTCGCTGGAACAGTCAGCACGCCGCGCGCTGAGTTGAGTCAGGACATCCCGCTGGTCATTGCGCTGTGCATCGCTATCATCGGTCTATACGCCGCGATATTTCTTTTGTCCCGTTTCGCTTTCCGCGCTCGGGTGGGTATCAGTGCGTTGGCAGCGCTCATGGCTTCCGCGCCGGCAGTGCCTTTCGTGGGTCCGGCCGTTCTCGGTGACCTGTTCGGACGACTCAGCGCCATTCCGATCGCGATAGGCAGTCTCGTCATCAACCTCACTGTCGTGCCAGTCACGATTCTCCTTCTCACATTGGACACTCCAGGGGAAGACTTACAGGCAAAGAATCCGGCCGCTCATGACGGCGGGCATTCGGCGCCGTCGCACCTATCTATTCTCGCAGCCAAACTCGGGGAAACGGTCAAAGAACCACTTGTTTGGGCACCCGTTCTCGCTTTCGTGGTGGTGCTAACCGGTGCCCGTGTTCCTCAGTTGATCGTCCAGTCGTTTTCCATGCTGGGATATGCGTCCGGGGGCGTCGCGCTGTTTGCCTCGGGAATCGTGCTTGCGTCCGGCAAAATCAAAGCCAACTCGTTCGTCCTGATCTTCGTAGTTCTGAAAAACATTGTGCAGCCCGCGTTGGTCCTCGGTGGTTTGCGATGGTTCGGCTACAGCAATCCAATTCTCAAGGAAGCCGTGTTGACGGTCGCCATTCCAACCATGCCGATTGCCACCATGCTCGCTCTTCAGTACCAAGTGGCACAGAACGAGGTTGCTTCCACCGTCTTCCTCAGCGTGATCGGCTCGGTCCTCACGATGGGGATCTTCATCGCCCTTACATCCTAAACACATGAACTCACTCATAAAAAAAGGAGGAGTCCGATCATGACTCAAGTCGAATCTCTCGCTAAGTACGCCGCCCGCGCTTCCTTCGCCGACCTCTCGGTCGAGTCGCGCAGGCAGTTGCCGATCCACATCCTGGATTCGCTAGGCTGTTGCATCGCTGCCCTGGGCGCCGGCCCTGTCGAGGCCTGTCGCGAACAGGTCGCGGAGTTCGGTGGCGCCGGCCCATGCGCGCTGATCGGCGGCGGACAAGCGAACCCGATCTATGCTGCGTTTTGGCACACCGCACTCGTGCGCTACGTCGATTTCATGGACAACTTCCTTGCGCCGACCGAGACCTGCCACACGGCGGACAATTTCGGCGTGCCGCTGACCATCGCCGACTACGCGGGTGGCAGCGGCCGCGACCTGATGCTTGCGGTGGCGCTGGGCTACACGGTCCAGTCACGGTTCGTTGATCACGCCAACTTCATGACAAGCGGCTTTGACCACACGACACAACTGGCCTTCTCGCACAATGCGGCCGCCGGCCGGCTGCTCGGCCTAAGCGAGCGGCAAATCGCGAACGCCATCGCGATGGCAGCGGTCAGCGATGCGTCCTTTGCCGTCGTTCGGGCGAAGCCTCTGTCGCAGTGGAAGGGCCTCGCCTCGGCGCAGTCTGCGCTCGGCGCTATGAACACGCTGTTCCTGGCTCGACGCGGCGTCGAGGGACCGCTGCAAGTGGTGGAGGGCCCGCTGGGCATCGACCATCTCCTGAGGATGAAGATCAATATTGACTGGGACAAGCAGGGATACGAGGGCGTTGTGGAGAGCACCATCAAAAAGTACAACTCCATGATCCACACCCAGTCGGCTGTTCATTGCATGGTCGAACTCGCCAAGCAGAACAAAATCGATCCCGGCAAGATAGTCTCGATTGAGACAGAGGTTTTTCAACTCGCCTACGACTTTGCCGGCGGCGGCCTCTACGGGAGGGACAGAGTCATCCAGACCAAGGAACAGGCAGATCACAGCCTGCCGTATCTGCTTGCGGTGGCCCTCCTTGACGGCGACGTACAACCGGCGCAATTCAAGCCGGACCGCATCATCAAGGCCGATGTGCAGGGACTGCTAAAGAAGGTCTCCGTCCGGGCGAAACATGAATACACCGACGAATATCCCGGGAAGATGCCGGCCAAGATCACCGTCCGGTTCCAAGACGGAAAAGTGATCGAGCACGAGGTTCAGGACTATCCGGGCCTGGCTTCACATCCGTTCACGTGGGAGGACTCCATCGAGAAGTTCGACAGACTCGTGGCTGGTCGCGCCGACCAGGGTTTGTGCCGGGAAATCAAGGATGCCGTGCGTTCGCTCGAAAACATCCAGGTCAAGGACCTGATGAAACTCCTCGGCTCCGTCAGGGGCAAGCCGGCGTAGCCGCAAACACACCGCAGAGAAGGACAAATCCAGAAGGCCATTACACCTGACCGTATTCGCGAGATCTTCAAGAGACGGTAACGAGCGCTACTTACTGGTGGAAAGCACGGGCAACTCATGGACAAGATCGCCAATGCCGTCGGGGGTGTCCCGGATTTCATCCGGCGTCGGTCCCTCCATATCGTCTTTGCCTCGACGAGCGGTCACACGGAGTACGTGGTGGATGCGTTGATCGACTCTTTAAAGAGTATTGCCCCGGGATGGGAGATCGAGGACACGATAGCCGAGAAAACGGAGCCACAGGATTTGCTAAGAGGAGATGTCCTCCTGCTCGCCTCCGCGACCTGGAACACCGGGAGCATCGAGGGGCAGTTGAATCCGCACATGTGGGTGCTGCTCCACGACAATGCGAAGAATCTAGATTTGTCCGGTAAACTGTGCGCGTGCATCGGGCTCGGGGATGATCGATATTTCTACACCGCTCGGGCGGGGGATCATTTGGAGCACTACGTTAAGATGCATCATGGTCGGTTGATTCTTCCAACACTTAGAATCATCAACGAGCCCTATGGTCAGGAGGAGACAGTAAGAGTTTGGGGAAAACAGTTAGTGGATGCTTCGAAGCAGGTAGCTTGGTCTTAAAAGGAGGTCAAAATGTCAGTAGCTCTTACGCAGGTTCGCGATATTTTCAAGAGCCTTGAAACTGGCGACGGACATGAGTTCTTTAGCCATGTTGCGGACGACGTCGACTGGATCGTCGAGGGAACTCATCCGCTGGCGGGTCATTACCACAGCAAGGCGGATTTTCTGGCCCACACTTTCGAAAAACTTGGGAAGGTCTTACCGCAAGGCACGCAGCTTCACGTAGAGCATGCGTTGGTGAGTGGGGACTGGGCCGTTGTTGAACTGCATTCCCTTGCTACCGCGAAGAATGGCCTCAGGTTTGACAACCTGTACTGTTGGGTTTGCCGGTTCACAGGCGACAAGATCGTCGAGGTCCGGGCATATCTCGATTCGGCTCTCGTGGCTCGCCTCTTCCAAGAGAACCCAATTACCGAGGCGAAAAGAGCGTCAGGAGCCACGACATAAAAAGTGCAGCGGAGGGAAAGAATTCGTTGAAGAGCAGGCAGGTGGTGCAAAGTCCTTTTGCATATAAGAGTCGTGTGTTGAACATTTTCGTGAGCAGTGGTGGACGTGTAGTCGGATAACCGGACAACATCTCTAACAACGTCGGCTTAAGCGATGCCCCGCATATCTGTCAAGATCGTCGGCGCTTCCGGCCAGGGGATAAACTCCATTGGCGCGATTGTCGCCAAAGGCCTCAAGAGATCGGGATACTGTGTGTTCGGTTACCGCGAGTATCCTGATCTCATCAAGGGCGGGCATGCGAGCTATCAGCTGGATGTTTCGAATGAGCGCGTCCGCAGCACCGAGACGAAGGTGAACGTGCTGGTCGCGCTCAACCATCATGGGCTCGAGCTGAACATGGAGGAGCTGAAAGAGAGCGGGATCGCGCTGCACGTGACGCCCGGGTGGCAGTTTCCGGAGCGTCATCAGAAGCTGATCAAGGAGCGGAGCCTTCGAGTCATCTATTTCCCGGTCGATGACGTTCTCACTCGGCTCGGCGCGAAGGCAATTCTGTCAAATGTTCTGCTTACCGCATTCGTCTGGTCCATGTTTGATCAGGATGTCGATGCCCTCAAGTCCCTCGTCGGAGAGAAGTTTGCGCAGAAGAAGGCTCTGCTCGAACTCAACATGCGGTGCATCGATGAGGGATATTCCTTCGTAGACCCAGAGGAAGGGAAGATTTCCGTCGCGTTGCCTTCGCCGAATAAGGAATTCTCCAGTCACCTCCTTGTCACCGGTAGCCAAGCGATGGGACTCGGTGCGATACATGCGGGGGTGCGGCTCTATGCCGGCTATCCGATGACGCCCTCCAGCCCGCTGCTTTCGTTCATTGCCGGTCTCGAAGATAAGACCCACATGGTGGTGAAGCAGGCGGAAGACGAAATCACCGCCGCGCAGATTGTGAGCGGGGCCATGTACATGGGGACCCGCGCGCTCACCGCCACATCCGGCGGGGGATTCGATCTCATGAGTGAGACAGTGTCTCTCAATGCCATGATTGAGAACCCAACGGTTTTTGTGCTCGCGCAGCGCCCCGGTCCGGCGACGGGCCTGCCGACTTGGACCGCCCAGGGCGACCTTTTACAGGCCGTGAATACCTCTCATGGTGAATTCGCCCGTTGCGTACTCTCGGTCAGCAACAGCCAGGATGCCTTCGATTTGATGCCGGTCGCGTTCAATCTAGCGGAGCAGTATCAAATCAGTGTCATTGTCCTCACCGAAAAGCAGATCGCCGAGGCGCTCTATACCCAAGAGCCCTACGATCTGGAGAAAGCCGAGATCCATCGCGGAAAGCTCGTCACTGATCCCGAGAAGCTGAAAGCGCTGAAGTCTTCCGATCGATACGATCCCAATGCCGAGGGCGGTATTTCACCGCGGTGGCTCTCCGGCAGCGACGCGGCGACATATTGCGCCCAGGGCGAGGAACACGATTCCATGGGCATTGTGGATGAGACGTGGGGCAATATTAAGTCGCAGATGGAGAAGAGGATGCGGAAGTTTCATCGACTAAAAGCGGGGCTGCCCGAGCCACGTTTGGGCGTGGCCAGTCACGGTGAGAAGAATACGGCCTGGATGGATGAAGGCGACGAGATCGAGTTGCTCGTGATCGGCTGGGGGAGCACACATGACGTGATCCAAGACGTAATGTGCAGCGAGGAGTTGCGCGAGCGGAAGATCGCGTACTTGCACTACACATATCTGTGGCCACTGTGCACTCAGGACCTGCAGAAATTGGCGAAGAGATCGCAGCGCATCGTACTGGTAGAGCAGAACTATCAGGGGCAGCTGGGCATGCTCATTAGGATGGAGTGCGGATTGGATATCCCGGATAAGATTCTGAAGTACGACGGCCGACCGTTCTTCTATGATGAACTTCTCTCGTTGTTACTAGAGAAATTCGTCGACACGACCAAGGGCCGCCGCGTCTTCGCTTCCACCTCGACAAAGGAAAAGAATTTCCGTGGTCCCGAACCCGCAGGTTCCTCATCATGAATACTACTCTCCAGACCACCCCGCCTGGCCTTTCCGAATACTACTCGGAAACCAAATGCACCTGGTGCGACGGCTGCGGCGACTATGGCATATGGACTGCCGTGAAGTGTGCGCTCGTGGAGCTGAATTTGCATCCGTGGCAAGTGTGCCTCTGCTACGATGTCGGCTGCCACGGCAACGGTTCGGACAAGATCCAGGGCTACCGCTTCCACGGGCTCCATGGTCGTGTCATCCCGTTTGCAGCGGGCGCGAAGCTTGCAAATATGAAGGTCCCGGTCATCGCCTTCGGCGGGGATGGTGCGACTTTCTCGGAGGGAATCGGGCACTTGGTCCATGGTCTGAGGAGCAATTATCCCATCACGTTCGTACTGCACAATAATGCGAACTACGGACTAACGACCGGCCAGGCGAGCTCGCTCACGTGGCAGGGCCAACCGATGAACACGAGCCCCAACGGCATCCCTGAGCGCACATTAGCGAGCATGGACTTCATCTTCTCGCTCGAGCCCACCTTCGTTGCACGCGGTTTTAGCGGTGATATCAAACTGATGACCCGCATCCTTAAAGCGGCCATCCAGCACCGCGGCTTTGCCTTCGTCGATATGCTCCAAGCGTGTCCGACATACAACCACTTCGCGACGCACGAGTATCTGTTGGAAAGGTACTTCGATGCCAATGCCGATGGTCATGATCCAAGCGATCTGCAGCAAGCGAAAACACTCGCGGCGCAGGTTCAAGATCGCATCGCCTGCGGCATCCTCTATCAACGCGAAGACATTCCCGACTTCTATGAGCGACTCACTCCGCGGCGGGGACTGGAGACGACATGCGTGGAGGAGGTGCGGAAGTATGACGTGAGCGAGTATTGGAGGGAGCTGGTGTGAGTATGCCTCACGCGTTCTCAAAGGGAGGAGGATAAAAACGAGACCATTGTTCGGTCTGGGACGCTCAATCCCAGGGTACCGCTCAAGTTTTTCAACCTCTTCGATTAATCAAATTAGCGAGATTTCGCGATTTTACGAAAGCTCGTGAACCGCTGCACGTTCTACCGAGGGAAGAATCCCTTTCAAACTAAATCGTAAAACTAAAACTTTCCTGATTTCGCCAACTCCAAACGGCTACCGAACATCGATCCGTCTGGCACAAAAGTTGCCCTGACTACCGTTTACAAGCAAAGGAATAAACAATGAACTCTCTTGTAAATATATTGACTAAGTTCGGTCTTCTCAAAGACGATCTTGATTACCACTTAGTTCGCGCATCGATGGTAATCATATTTTTGTTTTTTGGGTATCAGAAATGGTTTGAATACGAGGCGCAGACATTGATTCCTTATATCAGCAACGGCCCTCTTATTTTTTGGATGTACCCTGTTTTTGGCATCCGGGGGGCCAGTTGGTTTTTGGGGGTTTCGGAATGGTTGTTTGGCGCGCTCTTGTTCTTAGGATTCTGGAATAAAAAATTAGGAATTCTTGGAGCCCTCGGTTCATGCGCGTCATTCATAGGGACCGTCACCATTATTCCATTCATGCCAGATGGCTGGGCTGCGTCTGCCGGCGGGTTTCCGGCAATGACCGGCAACGTTCCTTTCCTTATGAAGGATGTGGTTCTCCTTGCGGCATCAATCTATTTGCTGAAGCAGGACGTATTGAGAGTGTCTCTTTCCGCCGAGAGTGGCGCCACGAACTCCCTCGTAAGGAGCCTCATAGCGATTTTGACCAAGCTCGGTCTTCTCAAAGAGGATTTTGATTACAACCTGCTTCGCGCATCGATGGTGATCACTTTCCTCTTCTTTGGGTATACGAAATGGCACGTGTATGCGGCGCAGGTATTGATTCCTTTTATCGGCAACGGTCCTCTA
>Ga0307472_100001105_pt1 | contig 10472 bp, 8 predicted proteins | sample atmos_gasesAM5C__2_FD_204582 | JGI IMG/M metagenome (GOLD analysis project Ga0307472, IMG submission 204582) | Hardwood forest soil microbial communities from Morgan-Monroe State Forest, Indiana, United States - atmos_gasesAM5C_05 | ecosystem: Environmental > Terrestrial > Soil > Temperate... | reverse complement strand
ATAACCTCCGTAGGCTTCCGACAGATAACGATAGGCATTATCGAGGTTCCACTGGCCGCGAGAGGGGCTGGCGTCATTGCGCGGAGTAGTTTGCGAGTACATGCCGAACTGAGTCATCAGCCTGGCGCGCACGTTGTCATAGTGAAAGTCGCCGCCGACACCCAACTGCGTGAGCTGAACTTCATTTGCCCGAAACACCTCGCTTGATCCGCTGATGGTGTCGTCCGTCGGATGCCTAAAATCGTAGACGTAATCAACGTCCGCTCTAATTTCGGGTGTGAAGAATTTGCTGTCGAAAGCCGGCGTTTTCGTCCGAGGATTGCCGTTCAGCCAGGTGAAGTCTGCGAAAGCAAACGGCTCGGCGGGTTGCTTCTTTGCGGGCGGTGTGGATGTAGGCAGCAAAGCCTCGGCTTCGGGGGGCACGGCCGGCGCGGCAGGAGCAGCCGGGGCAATCGCCACCGTGGCTTTTGCGCTGTGAGTGGCCGTACTCGGCTGCTCTGCAGCCTGATGCTGCTTCAGCTCCGTTTCCAGTTGCTCGATGCGCCGCTTCATTGCGTCGAGCTCCTTCGCGATAGCCGGCGGTATCTGCTGATCGGAAACGCTAGCTTGCTGATTCTTTGATTCGCTCTGCTTCTCCTGGGGAGGGTCCTGTCCAAGAGCGCGGATTGGTCTTCCGGCAAGACAAAGACTCACGATGAAAACGGTTAAAGTCAGGGTGCCTGGTAAAACGCTCCGTGGAGTCTTCAACTAGATCTCACTTTCCTCGAGGTTAGATTGACCCAAACTCACTCTTAGTCGGCGGCGCACGCGCTCTCTACTACTCGTAACAGCACAATGCCGCTTGTTGGTCCTATTCATCGTGCCACCGCTTGTCTGGCTATTTTCGCGTTACTGGTTTCCGATTAGCGATGTCGCCGAATGGTGACGCGTTCCAACGGGAATGTGCGCCGGGCACGCGTTTTCCTCCCATCCGCAGCAAGAGCAATGAGAAACCAGACCATGAACCCAGCACTCAGGAGACATAACAGAATGATGACGGTACGCTCCGAGTTGGCAAACAAATTGATTAGCAGAGCTTGCATTTTTATCGCACCGTGTTGCTGCCCAAGCAGTCAATCTGGATCGAGCCTAGCAACCCCATTCAGCCTCGCCCGGTTTCGCGAAATATCGCTTGGAGTCCTCTCGCTCCCCGCCTACAGAGTCGAGCTCGAGCAGGGCCGAACGTGCTGCAGCTGTCATCCTCTTTCTTTCCTGTTGTGGAACGTCGTTCCACGATTGGTCGGCTTGCTCGCTACGACAACCAAAGTCGGACGCGAGCGCCTGATGGTAGTGATGGAAAAGTTGTGCTAACCGCTCCGCGGATACTTCTTGAATGGACATCGAATACTGCCTTTCTTGTAGCTCACTGTTCACGGCTGACCGGCTGCTTGTCATCAGCCGAGTTTTATTCAACACGAGACGGTATAAAGCCCGAGTAAAAAGTTCATAAAGAATTTGTAAACGTGGATCTCTGTTCTTATTCATGTGTGGCTGTTTTGCTGCATGCGAGAGCTCGGATGTAGTGTTGACCGGCTTTGCAGGAATAGACGGCGATTCTTCCGGCTAGGGCTTTGCCTTTCGCCTATCTCGTGAGCGGCGGTGGAAACGTGCTAGGAAGGACAGGCGGCGCTTTGCAAGTCAGTCACCTGGCTCAAATCGATAGCCGACCCAGGGTTCAGTGATGATGTAGCGCGAAGCGCTCTCGTCGGGTTCGAGCTTTTTGCGCAAATGCCCCACGAAAACGCGCAGGTATTCTGGTTGTTCTATGCTGTTCTGGCCCCACACCGCCGCGAGCAGAGCGCGATGGGTTATGACTTTGCCTGCGTGCCTTGCAAGATAGACCAGCAGATCAAATTCCTTCGGGGTCAATCGAACTTCACGATTTCTGACGCCAACCGTCCGAGCGGGGATGTCGATGCGGAAATCACCTATTTCAATCACCGGAGTCTCTGGCTGCTCTGGCGTAGACGCTCTTCGCAGTGCCGCGCGCACTCGTGCCAACAGCTCATTGACGCTGAACGGCTTTGTGATGTAGTCGTCGGCTCCGGCGTCGAGCGCTTCCACTTTGATGGTTTCCTCACCCTTGACCGATAGCACGATGATCGGAGTACGCGATTCCATACGTACACGTCGACACAGTTCGAGCCCGTCCATGTTTGGCATACGCAGATCGGTGATAATCAAGTCCGGTGACCAGCTTTTCATTTGATCAAGCGCTTCCTCTCCGTCGGCCGCGGTTCGGATGCCGTAGCCTTGGCTCGACAGGGTCGTCTTGAGCACGCGAGTGATTTGCGCCTCATCATCCACAACAAGAATGTTCCGCTTGACCTCTGAATTGGCCATTGCGCCTCATTTCATTTCTTGTGTGACGATGTGAACGTCTACCGGAGGGGCGTCTCGCAAAAATTTGTGTATAGCCGAAAGATACAAATACTTTCTCCAACTCCTTTGCGCCGATCGTCCGAACACGACTTGGGTGATGTGCTTCTCGCGGACCAGCTTAGCAACCTCCTCGGCCACACTCTTTCCTTTTGCATGGACTACTTTGGCGCCCAGGTTCTCGGCAAACCGGAGGTTTTGAGCCAGGCTGCGTTGATCCTCCGGACTGGCATCCGTGCCAATGTCAACATATATGACGTACAACTCTGCTTCGATTCGTTGCGCCATCCGGGCGGCCCGCGCGATCAGGTACTGTGCCGCAGGACTGGAGCTGACGCATACAGCGATGCGCTCGCGAAGGGCCAAGTTCTTGCCTAGCCCTTCCTTCTCCATGTATGACTCGAGGCTCCGATCCACCGCTCGCGTGACTTGCTGGAGTGCCAGTTCACGAAGCGCAATCAGATTGCCGGGTCGGAAAAAGTGGCCCAGAGCTCTTTCCGCACGCTCCAATGGGTAGATATCCCCGCGACGCATTCGGGTCTGCAGAGCTTCCGGTGTCAGATCTGCCAGCACGATCTCGTTGACTCTCTGCATCACCCAGTCAGGCACAGTCTCGCGGACATGGACGCCGGTGATGTTGAGCACCGTGGGCACCAAGCTTTCGATGTGCTGCACGTTCATGGTCGAGAGCACGTCGACTTGGGCGTCCAGCAGATCCATTACATCTTCATAGCGTTTGCCATGCCTGCTACCCTCAATATTCGTGTGGGCCAGCTCATCCACCAACACAACCTGTGGCTTTCGGGCAAGAATGGCGTCCACGTCCATCTCTTCGAAGGATGCGCCTTTGTACTGAATCTTGCGCCTGGGCACGGTTTCCAATTTCGAAGCCAGTTCGGCGATTCCCGCCCGCCCATGGGTCTCCACCACTCCGATGACCACGTCTTCTCCCCGACTATGGCGCCGGATGCCTTCACTCAGCATGTTGAAAGTCTTTCCCACACCAGGCGCATACCCCACAAAGAGCTTGAAAATCGGTTGCTTCTTCTGCGGCGCTGCTTCTTCCAGCCACTGTTCGGGTGTCTTCGGCATGGTATGTATTATCCTCAGTCAGCAATCACAAATCGAATAAAGTGAAGTCTCTCGCATGAAAAGGGCAATCGGCAATCCGATCCTGCGCTTTGTAGCATCGGCCGCGACGTTGTCAGCCATCGTTTTTCTGTACTTTCGATGGCTGCACGTCAATCCCACAACGGTCGGGTTCAGCCTCTTGCTCGCGATTTTGCTGATCTCCGCCGCATGGGGCTTGCGCTACGCAATTTTCACTGCAATCCTTGGAACCGTAGCTTTCAACTATTTCTTTTTGCCACCTCTATTCCGGTTCACGATCGCGGATCCCCAAAACTGGGTCGCACTGTTTGCTTTCCTGATAACCGCGGTAGTTGCCAGCCAATTGTCCGAACGGGCGCGCCGAGGCATGTTATATGCAGATCAACGCCGGCGTGAAGTAGAGCGCCTGTATTCCTTCAGCCAACAATTGTGGGTCAGCGAAAGTGTTTTCGAGCTTTTGAATATCATTCCCAAACACATCGTGGACTCCTTCGAGGTCAGCGGGTCTGCACTTTTCCTGGAGGGCAAGCAACAGGCCTATTATTTCGATGAGGTCAGCCGATCCGTGTTCCCGATCGATCAGCTGAAAGCCATCAGCGATCGCGGAGAGCCAGTCCTCGACCGGCAAAACAGGATCTGCTACATGCCTTTGAGAATGGGAGTGCGGACCGTCGGTGCGCTCGGCTTGGCTGGTTGCGACCTCTCTCGCGAAAGCCTGGAAGCGATTGGCAGCTTGGCTGCAATCTCTATTGAACGTGCCAATACAGTCGAAAAACTGACTCGGAGCGAAGCTGCGCGAGAGAGTGATCGTTTACGGTCAGTGCTGCTGGACTCGGTCACTCACGAGTTCCGGACACCGTTGACGGCAATCAAAGCATCGGCAGAAACGCTACTGGCCGAAGTTGAACTGGACAAGCCACAGCGCAAAGATCTGCTGGTCGTCATCAATGAAGAAAGCGACAGGCTTAATCGCCTTGTGGGCGAAGCCGGAGAAGTAGCGCAACTCGATTCCCATCAGCTTCAATTTCGCTTTGAACCCCATCAAATTCGAGAAGCGATTGATGCCGCCATCACAAGTTCACAACAGGCGCTGCGGTGCCATCCCCTTGAAGTCAACATTCCACAGGGTCTCCCGCCAGTTCGAATGGATCTTGAACGGATCACTGAACTGATAGTCCATTTGCTGGACAATGCAGGGAAGTATTCGCCAGCAGAGACTCCAATTCACGTTACTGCCGAATTGCGAGGTTCTGAAGTGGTCACAAGCGTCGCGGATCACGGTCCGGGAGTTGACGACATGGAACAGCAGATGATTTTTGAGAAATTCTATCGTGGCCGCGACCAGCGCATGATGATCCAAGGCACAGGAATGGGCTTGGCGATCGCCAAAGCGATCGTCGAATTGCATGGTGGAAAAATCGGGGTCACGAGCCAGCTCGGTCGAGGATCACTCTTCTACTTTTCTCTGCCTGCGGCTTAATTCGTGTTCCATACGCTCTGCTTCAGGCGTTTCAAGCAGAATCGTTTTACGTTCAAGGCGTTGCAGTTGTGGAGCGTAACAAGCCAAGACTCACGCACGATTTGCGGTTCGAAACGCCTTCTGCACTAGTGTGTAGCGGGCAGCGCCGATGATTCCGGAATCGTCATTCAATACGATCTTCACTGGCATTTCCTTAAGCAGCGGCTCCATCCGGCCTTTGTTCAGAAATGACTGCATGAAGATTGGATCCTTCATCTTAGGCACAATCTTGGCAGCAATGCTGCCGCCAATGAAAATGCCTCCTGTGGCCATGAAATGCAAAGCACAGTTTCCGGTCTCCGCTCCGTAAATACTGACGAAAATCGACAACGTCCGATCGCAGATGGATGACTTGTCTTCCAATGCGATTTGCGAGATCAGCGCAGGAGGATCCGGCGCTCCACTCATCTGCTCTTTCAGCCACCGGGGTTCGTCTTCTTTCTTTGTGTCACGAAGAAAATCGTAGATGTTTTTGATTCCTGGCCCGGAGAGAATTCGCTCACAGCTGATGCGGCCATATTTCTTCTGAAGATAGCCCAGCAGCTCCATCTCGAGCTCATTTCTGGGTGCGAAGTCGGCGTGCCCGCCCTCGCACGCGAAGGGATGGTGCCGGAACCCATCCCAATAAAGGCCCGCGACTCCAAGCCCGGTCCGCGCCGAGATCACCGCTCGATTGCCCTCTGCATCTTCGGATCCTTCACTCAACGCAATGAAATCTTTGGATTCGAGAGCATCAATGCCGTAGGCGTAAGCTTCGAGGTCGTTGATCAGTCCTACCGAATTCAGCTTGAGTTGCCTGGCCAGCTCGCGGGAATTAATGATCCAGGGGAGATTAGAGATTTTGCTGCTGCCGGCTCGTACTGGACCTGCAACCCCGAAGCAAGCGCTTTGCACCGGTATCCCTTCGGTTCTGATGAAGTCGGAGATGATTTCGGGCAAGCCGCTCTGTTCCTGGCTCATGTAGATTTTTTCGACCACCTGCTGGAGTTTGTTGCCTTGAGTTTCGAAAGCCGCCAGCCGGGTGCGGGTAGCGCCGATTTCACCTGCGAGAATCATGCGTCGATTTTCCTCCATTCGCGTTCGTCGCGCTCCATCAGTTCGTCGGCGTCCTTCGGTCCCCATGTACCGCCTGCGTAATTTGGGAATCGGCGGGGAGGCAGGGCCTTCCAGACATCAAGGATAGGATCGACAACACTCCAACCAGCTTCGACCATGTCGGCGCGCTGAAACAGGGTGGCGTCTCCGATCATGCAGTCATAAAGCAGAACCTCATAACCGGTGTAGGCGGCCGCGCCAAAATATTTGGAATACTCGAAACTCATGTCCACCGATCCAACCCGTAGCAGTGGGCCCGGAACTTTCGCGCCAAAACTCAAGGATATCCCCTCCACAGGTTGGATTTGGATTACGAGTGTGTTTGTGTGCAGCTTGTGGAATGGAGCATTTCGGAATAGTTCGAACGGAGTGCGCTTGAACTGAACCGTGATTTCAGTGTGGCGCTTAGCCAACCGCTTGCCCGTCCGCACGTAAAATGGCACGCCCGCCCAACGCCAATTGTCTATGTTCAACTTCAATGCTACGAAAGTCTCCATCCTCGATTCGGGAGAGACTCCGGGCTCAGCACGATAAGCGGGTACTCTTTCGTCGCCCAGCAGGCCATCGCCGTATTGACCGCGCACGCTGCGATGCAGCACTTCTTCGGAATCTAGAGCCTGAATCGAATGCAGAACCTTGGCCTGTTCATGACGGACCGCGTCGGCTTGGAAAGAGACAGGTGATTCCATCGCCGTCAAGCTGAGGAGTTGCATCATGTGATTTGGAACCATGTCGCGCAATGTGCCCGCCTGATCGAAGTATCCACCGCGCTGCTCTACTCCCACCGTCTCCGCGTTCGTGATCTGTACGTGATCGATGTAACGCCGGTTCCAGATAGGCTCGAAAATGGCGTTGTCAAACCGGAAAACCATGATGTTCTGCACGGTCTCCTTACCCAAGTAGTGATCAATGCGGTAGATTTGGTTTTCGCTCAGCACACCGCTAATCTGGCGGTTTAACAACTTTGCGGACTCCAGATCATGTCCGAACGGTTTCTCGATCACAACGCGCCGCCAGCATCCATTCTCCTCCCTCGATAGACCGGCCCTGCTCAACTGCTGGACAATCGGCGCGAAAAACGTGGGCGCGGTAGCCAAGTAAAACAAGTAATTACCTGCGGTATGGCGCTCCCGATCCAAATCGCTGAGCCGATTGCGGAGGCTGGAATAAGTGTCCGAATCAGCAAAGTTGCCCCGCTCGTAGTAGAGCCGCTGTGTGAACCATTGCCAGGCCTGATTTCCCCGATCTTCGGGTTGCAGGAATCCGGTTACCTGGTTGCGAAATTGTTCAAAACTCAAATCGTCGACTGAAACGCCTATGATCGCAAAGTTGTCGGATAACAGCTTCGCTTTCACCAGATTGAAAAGCGCGGGAACTAGCTTACGCTTGGTCAGATCACCAGCACCGCCGAAAAGTACCATCACGCAAGGACCAGTCGGCTTGCCGGACTGTTCGTATTCGCTCTCCCGATTTAACAATGGTGCAGTTGTCATAAGCCGGGCGACTCTTTGTTGTCGAATCCTATCGCAAATCCGTGGTCAGCATTGTAGTGCTGGAGCTCGCATTTCTATAACTCGGAAGCGAGTACGTGGTCTTTCGAAGGAATCTGATGGCTGATTCGTACCATGGCATATGCAATGAAAACGATCAGAGCTGATCTGGAGTTAGGAAGGCTTGGTGTTGTTTCTTGGCCTTGGGGAGTAGTTATGCAGAGAGCTGCGTAGTTTGCTATATCTGCTACAATCCTCGCCCGGAGACGAACACATGGACATAATCGCGCAGTTGAAGGCTGAACGCGACAAGAAGGCACAACAGTTGAACGCGCTGGATACCGCGATTGGTGCCTTGAGCGGGTTGAACAGCACGAGGGCAACGCGAGGACGGCGGACGATGAGTGCTGCTGGTCGTGCCAGGATTGCCGCTGCGCAGAGAGCACGTTGGGCCAAGGTGAAAGGGCAGCGGAAGGTTGTTGCAATCGCTCCCAAGCGCAAAATCTCAGCGGCGGGTCTAGCGCGGATCAGAGCGGCAAATAAGGCGAGATGGGCAAAGTGGAGGGGGGCGCGGAAATAGCAAGTTTTGGGAGCCTCCTATTGGGTCTCAGGATTCTGATTCCCCCGCTCAAGCCCGCCTAATCGGAATTTGGCATCGTCCATTTTGGTCGCACCGCAGGCGAAGATCATGCCGCTGACGTCGTTCAACGCCTAATGCACAGGGTATGACTCCGATATCCGCGATTTCCGCAGCCCTGAACAAATCGTTAGAATGATCTGAACGGGGGTCGCATATGTCCTCTCTAGCCACCAAGACCTGTGTTCCCTGCCGTGGGGGCGTGCCGCCGCTCAAGGGAAAAGAGCTTGAACAGATCCATAAGCAGGTGCCGCAATGGGCTCACTGGAAGATAGTCAACGAGCATCACATCGTCCGCGCGTTCACGTTTTCAGACTTCAAGCAGGCGCTCGCCTTCGTTAACAAGGTGGGCGAGGTCGCCGAAGAGCAGGGACACCATCCCGACATTCTGCTCACCTGGGGTAAAGTCGAAATTACTCTCTGGACGCACAAAATCGATGGCCTGACGGAAAGCGATTTCATCATGGCGGCCAAAATTGATCAGTTGTATACCGGCTGACCAGACCTTTTTGAGAGACCGTCGCATCTACTCAGAAGGATTGAGGTTGTGCGCATTTTGAAACTCGTCATTCGCAGCAGCATCCGCACATGATTCTGAAAAGGCGAAGCTCTGTTACTCCCAATTGTTAAAGAATTGCGGAAACGGGGAGCGTCCGGAGTTGGCTCGCGCCAAGACATTGCTTGCAAAGCAGTGAAAGATCGCTTGCAAAGCAGTGAAAGATCGTTTGTCGGAAGGCATTAAATTCGATCTGCGGTTTCTGGCCTCATTGCAATGGTCCCTCGCTTCCACAACCGCAGTGCCCAGGCCCACGCCGCGGCGGGTAGCAGCATTGATGCTCCAGCCGCCGCGGAAACAATCCGCGCGGAAACACCCCAATCGAGGAATGCCCCAGCTAAATAAGCTCCGATAGCAATTGTGAACATCGAGAGCCCTAAATCTGCCGCGAAAACACGGCCGCGGAACCGATCATCCGTGTTTAGCTGCAACAGCGTAGTGGAGAAAACCCAGATTGCCGAACCTCCGCAATGCGCCAGCACAACGCAAACTGAGGCTACCCAGACATTCGGGGCGAGGCTGAGCCCAACATAGCCGGCAGTATCAGCCAAAAAACCGAAGAAGATCCCCATGCGAAGCCGGGATTCGCGATGTCCGGCAATGGAGGCGAAGAGCAGCGGACCGAGCAATGCTCCCAGTCCTCGCGATGCCATCAGCAGGCTCATACCCAGCATGGCGCCACGTTGTGCATCGATTCCCTGCCAGCGTACAGGAAAATAACGCTGCCCCATCACCGTGAACAAAACCCAACTAGGGCCGATGACCAGCAGCCCTGCCTTCACCAAAATTGTCGCGAACAGTCTGGCATCACGGCGGACATAGCGCACGCCTTCCACGATCGGTGAGAAATCCAGCAAATCGCGTGCTTGCAGCGCATCCCTGCCTTCTGCATGCGGCTCCTGAAATCGCATGCCACGAATTAGCAACGCCGATAGCAGAAACGAAATTGCATTCAGTACAAATACTGCGTCGCGCCCCAGAAACGCGGCCACGATACCGCCCAACGCAGCCCCGATCATCAGATTCAACGACCATGTACTCGAAGCCAGGCTATTTGCGACGATTACATCTTCCCTCGCCGTAATGTTGGGAATTACCGAATTCCGTGCCGGCTCGAAGAACGCGGCCATGATAGTTTCGAGCAGGAGCAGCGGATAGACCAGCCGGACGGTGGAACGCGAGCGCACCAGCAGCATTGACAGGACGACAGCCATGCGAACCAGATCGGCGGTTATCATGATGTGCTTGCGGCGGATCCTATCGTTCAACACGCCTGCAGCGGGCCCGACAAATGCCTGCGGAAGAACTTGCAACACCAGCGCCAGCGCCACAGAACTGGCGCGCCCTGTCAACTGCAAAAGAAGGCTATATATCGCCAGGGAATAGAACCAGTCGCCAATTTCGCTTACAATTTGCGCCATCCAAAGCCGGCGAAAGTTCCGGTTTTGGCCGAGCAGACGTGCATAGGCGGACAGCGAAACCGACGTAGCTTCGCGTTCAGGCTGAGGTTCCATTTTCTGAGAAATGCTGGATCGCCACTGCCAAGATACACGAAGCCCTGTACCCGCCCGGAGACTCCACGAATGGGGGCTTGCGACCCTTTCCGACGTAGTTTCTACTCTGGTGTGGGGATTCTTGCGAAAGATG
>Ga0307472_100001104_pt1 | contig 10473 bp, 8 predicted proteins | sample atmos_gasesAM5C__2_FD_204582 | JGI IMG/M metagenome (GOLD analysis project Ga0307472, IMG submission 204582) | Hardwood forest soil microbial communities from Morgan-Monroe State Forest, Indiana, United States - atmos_gasesAM5C_05 | ecosystem: Environmental > Terrestrial > Soil > Temperate... | reverse complement strand
AGCGAGCTCGAAATCGACGCTTGAAACAAGCCGGACGAGCGGGTGTTGCGGACAAGTTCCGGCAGCCCAGCCGTTCGGCCCGATGGAAGGAATTTTGCAATGATGGACGACATCGTCATCGTCGGCGCGGCGCGCACGCCGGTCGGCGCATTCAACGGGGCGCTCGGGAACCTACCGGCGCACGAGCTCGGCAGGGTCGCGATCACGGCGGCGCTGGAACGCGGCGGCGTCGAAGGCGCCCGCGTTTCCGAAGTGATCATGGGCCAGATCCTGACGGCAGGGCAGGGGCAGAACCCGGCCCGGCAGGCGTCGATCGCCGCCGGCATCCCGGTCGAAAGCCCGGCCTGGGGCGTAAACCAACTCTGCGGCTCTGGCTTGCGCTCGGTCGCGCTCGGCTATCAAGCCATCCTCAACGGCGATTCGGACATCGTGGTCGCCGGCGGCCAGGAATCGATGAGCCAGGCACCGCACTGCGCCTATCTGCGCGGCGGGGTGAAAATGGGCAACTTCGACATGGTCGACACCATGATCAAGGACGGTCTGTGGGATGCCTTCAACGGCTACCACATGGGCAACACGGCCGAGAACGTTGCCAAGCAGTATCAAATCACGCGGGCGCAGCAGGACGAATTCGCCGTCGCGTCGCAGAACAAGGCCGAGGCCGCGCAGAAGGCCGGCAGGTTCAAGGACGAAATCGTGCCGGTCACGATCAAGAGCCGCAAGGGCGACGTCGTGGTCGATAGCGACGAATATCCCAAACATGGAACGACGATCGATGGCATCGCCAAGCTGCGGCCCGCCTTCGACAAGGATGGCACGGTGACGGCGGCCAATGCGTCGGGCATCAACGACGGCGCCGCCGCGGTCGTGCTGATGAAGGCGAGCGAAGCGGCAAAGCTCGGCAAGACGCCGCTCGCCCGCATCGTGTCGTGGGCCCATGTCGGCGTCGACCCGGCGATCATGGGCACCGGGCCGATCCCGGCTTCGCGCGCCGCCCTCAAGAAGGCCGGCTGGAAGATCGAGGATCTCGATCTGATCGAGGCCAACGAGGCATTCGCGGCGCAGGCCTGCGCGGTCAACAAGGACCTCGGCTGGGATACGTCCAAGGTGAACGTCAACGGCGGCGCGATCGCCATTGGCCACCCGATTGGCGCCTCCGGCGCGCGCGTGCTGGTGACCTTGCTACACGAGATGCAGAAGAGAAACGCTAAGAAGGCGCTCGCCACATTGTGCATCGGCGGCGGCATGGGCATCGCCATGTGCGTGGAGCGCTGACGTCGCTCGAACGGGGCGCCGGCAACCGTCCGCCGCCCATTTTGATCGACATCAAGCTTGTGTTGTTCGAAGGCCATGCAAAATAAGGCCGGCTCGAGACCGGTTGTTTCCAGGGAGGTGCGTTGGGTCATGACACGCGCAGCAGTGGTCACCGGCGGTACGCGCGGCATCGGCGCGGCGATTTCGATGGCGTTGCGGGCCGCCGGCTACAAGGTCGCGGCCAATTACGGCGGCAACGACGAGGCGGCGCAGAAATTCAAGGCCGAGACCGGCATCAGCGTGTTCAAGTGGGACGTCGGTTCCTACGACGCCTGCGTCGCAGGCTTGAAGACGGTCGAGGCCGAGCTCGGACCGGTCGAGATTCTGGTCAACAATGCCGGCATCACCCGCGACGCCATGTTCCACCGCATGAAGCCGGAGCAGTGGACGGCTGTCATCAACACCAATCTCTCCTCTCTGTTCAACATGTGCCGGCCGCTGATCGAAGGCATGCGTGATCGCAATTTCGGCCGCATCATTAACATCTCGTCGATCAACGGCCAGAAGGGCCAGATGGGTCAGGCCAATTATTCCGCCGCCAAGGCCGGCGAGATCGGCTTCACCAAGGCGCTGGCGCAGGAGAACGCGAAAAAAGGTATCACCGTGAACGCCATCTGCCCGGGCTACATCAATACGGAGATGGTGCAGGCGGTGCCGAAGGACGTGCTCGACAAGAGCATCATTCCGCTCATTCCGGCCGGGCGGCTCGGCGAGCCCGAGGAGGTCGCGCGCTGCGTCGTCTTTCTGGCTTCCGACGATGCCGGCTTCATCACCGGCTCGACGCTCTCGGCCAACGGCGGCCAAGTGATGATTTGAGGGCGGCGTCGCGCTCAACGGCCGTCGAGCCGGCGAGCCTCGCCCTCGCCGAGCCGGCGGGCGACAACCTGCGTTGCTGTACAGCGGCATAGATGTCGTTGTTAGCAGGATGTCGAGGGCGCTCACCTGCCACTTCAGCGCGATGGCCTAAGCGCAGGCTTGTCGCCTATAATCCCATCGACAAACGGATAGAGCGGGCAGCCGCTTAGGGGCGCATGTCAACGTTCGCTCTCGGCGGTGATCGGCCGGCGCGAGCCTGGCGCACAGCAGTTGGGAGACTCACCACCATGATGGGCCGGGACCAGAACGATCTGATCACGCGCATCGGACCGGACCGGCCGGCGGGCGCCCTCATGCGGCGCTATTGGCAGCCCGCCGCCCTGGTCGACGAGCTCGCCGGCAACCGGCCGATCAAGCCGGTCCGGCTCCTTGGCGAAGACCTCGTGATCTTCCGCGACGACAAGGGGCGCTACGGCCTGGTCGAGCGCGCCTGCCCGCACCGCGGCACCGACCTCGCCTACGGCAGGCTGGAGAACGGCGGCCTGCGCTGCGCCTTCCACGGCTGGCTGTTCGACGTCAACGGCGCGTGCCTCGAGACGCCGGCCGAGCCGGACGGCAGCAACCTGCGCGTCAACATCCGCCACAAGGCCTATCCTGTGATGGAGAAGAGCGGCATCCTGTTCGCCTATCTCGGGCCGGGCGAGCCACCGGCCCTGCCGCACATGGATTGCTTCGTCGCGCCGGACGCCTACACCTTTGCGTTCAAGGGCCTCATCGATTGCAACTGGCTGCAATCGCTCGAAGTCGGCATCGATCCCGCGCACACATCCTTTCTGCATCGCTTCTTCCACGACGAGGATCCAGCCCAGGGCTACGGCAAGTTGTTTCGCGACAAGTCGGTCGATTCGGACATGCCGATGACACGCATCATGCGCGACTTCCCGCGTCCGCGCATCGAAGTGGAGCCGACCGACTACGGCATGCGCATCATGTCGCTGCGCCAGATCAGTGCCGTTAACATGCATGTGCGCGTCACCAATCTCATCTTCCCCAACGCTTTCGTCATTCCCATGAGCAGCGAGATGACGATCACGCAGTGGCACGTTCCGGTCGATGACACCCGGCACTACTGGTACGCCATCTTCACCAGCTTCGGCGCGCCGGTGAACAAGGACGAGATGCGCCGCCAGCGTCTCGAACTCTACGCCTTGCCCGACTACGTGCCGCGCAAGAACAAAAGCAATGACTACGGCTTCGATCCGCACGAGCAGGTACACGACACCTACACCGGCATGGGCGCCGACATCAACGTGCACGACCAATGGGCGTGCGAGTCGATGGGGGCGATCCAGGATCGGACCAAGGAACATCTCGGGCAGTCGGACAAGGCGATCTCGGCCTATCGCCGCATCCTGCGCGCCGCCATCGATCAAGCGGGCAACGGCGGCAGGCCGCTGATGGTGCTCGACGCCACGGCGGCCGGCAGGATCACCGGGCCGGCGGCGATCGACGGCATCGGCCCCGCCTCCGATTGGCAGGGCTACTGGCAGAGCGCGGAAGCCAAGCGGCGGAAGAAATCGGCCTGGGCCAACGGCCACTGACGAGACGTGCAGCCTTGTCCTCGCGCGGCAGCAAATGGTCGGCCTTGAGCTTCGTCGCGCGTCACGGGCTGTGGACCAACGAGCAGCGCAAGGCGGCCGCCGCCGTCGACAAGGCCATCACGGCCCACAAGCTCGAGGTCGTGCGCTTTTCCTTTGCCGACCAGCACGGTGTGCTGCGCGGCAAGACCATCATGGCCGATCAGGCGGCGGGAATGATGCGCAGCGGCGTCACCATGACGACGACCTTGCTGGCCAAAGATACCGCGCACCGCAGCGTCTTTCCGGTGTTCACCGCCGGCGGCGGCTTCGGCCTGCCGGAAATGGAAGGCGGCGCTGATTTCATCATGGTCGCCGATCCGGCGACGTTTCGCGTGTTGCCGTGGGCCGACAAGACCGGCTGGATCCTGTGCGACATCTATTTCACCAACGGCAAACCGGTGCCGTTCTCGACGCGCCAGCTCGCCCGCAATGCGCTGGCGCGCCTTGCCGATGCCGGCTTTGACTATCTCGCCGGGCTCGAGGTCGAATTCCACCTGTTCAAGTTGGACGACCCGCGCCTCGCGCCAGGCGATGCGACCTGGCCGCCGCAGCCGCCGCACGTCAGTCTGCTGGCGCAAGGCTATCAATATCTCACCGAGACGCGGTTCGATCAGATCGATCCGGCCCTGGAACTGTTTCGACGCAACATCGTCGCGCTCGGCCTGCCGCTGCGCTCGCTCGAGGTTGAGCTCGGTCCGGGCCAATGCGAATTCACCTTTCGCCCCGAACGCGGGCTCGCCTCGGCCGACAACATGGTGCTGTTCCGCAGCGCGATGAAGCAGGTTGCACGCCGGCACGGCTATTTCGTGAGCTTCATGTGCCGGCCGGCCCTGGCCAACCTCCTGTCGTGCGGCTGGCATTTGCACCAGTCGCTGGTGGCGCGTAAAGGCAAGGCCAATGCGTTCGTCTCCAGCGGCAAGGACGTGCTGTCGCCAACGGGCCGGCACTATCTCGCCGGGCTGATCGCGCATGCGCGCGCGGCCGCGGCGTTCGCGACGCCGACCATTAACGGATACAAGCGCTATCGCGCCTATTCCCTGGCGCCGACGCGCGCAATCTGGGGGCGCGACAATCGCGGCGTGATGGTCCGCGTCATGGGACGGCCCGGCGATCCAGCGACGCGTCTGGAGAATCGTCTCGGCGAGCCGGCCGCCAACCCCTACCTCTACATGGCGTCGCAGATTTACGCCGGACTCGACGGCATGGCGCGCAAGCTCGATCCCGGATCGTCCGCCGACGCGCCTTACGAAACGGCGAGCGAGCCGCTGCCGAACAACCTCGCCGAGGCGCTGGCAGCACTGCGCGACGACGCGTGTTTCCGCGACGGTTTCGGTGCCGGCTTTGTCGACTACTACGCCCGGATCAAGGATGCGGAGATCGCGCGTTTCCGCTCGGACGGCGACGCCGGGGCCGACGTCTCGCAGTGGGAGCAGCGGGAATATTTCGATCTGTTTTGATGCGGTCGCGTTGCCTCGTCGCCCGCACGGTGGCGGCATGGATCAGACATTCCCGTACCTGTCGCCGGGCGCGGCAATCCGCTACACTGCGCCGTAACATAGCGTCAGGGGAAGCGTCATGGGAGGGCCAGCATGAAGTCCGGCATCGTCGTCGCTGCAATGTGTGCATTGTTGTGTTCCGGCGTCGCTTACGCCGCGGAAATCCGCGTGCTCTCCACGCAAGCCACCGCGGAATCCTATCGTGAATTGGTGCCGCAGTTCGAACAGGCGTCCGGACACAAGGTCACGACCACCTTCACGGGAACGCTCGATGTCCAGAAGCGGATCGCCGCCGGTGAGAGCTACGATCTCATCATCATGGCAGGTCCGGCGATCGACGACTTCATCAAGTCCGGCAAGATCGTGCCGGGCAGCCGCGTCGATATCGCCAAATCGGGTGTGGGCCTTGCCGTGCGCGCCGGCGCACCGAAGCCCGACATCAGCACGACCGGGGCCTTGAAGACGGCGCTGCTGGCCGCCAAGTCGATCGGCTACTCAACCGGCCCCAGTGGCGTCTATGTCGTCGGCCTGTTCGAGCGGATGGGCATCGCCGACCAGATCAAGCCGAAGCTCAAGCAGACGCCGACCGGCGTGTTCGTCGGCAGCATCATCGCGAGCGGTGAAGCGGAGATCGGCTTTCAGCAGGTGAGCGAGCTGTCGCACTTTCCCGGTGTCGACTATGTCGGCCCCTTGCCGGCTGACGTCCAGAAGATGACCGTGTTCTCCAGTGGCGTCCAGGTCGGGGCGAAGGAGGCGGAGGCGGCCATTGCGTGGGTCAAATTCCTGGTCGCGCCGGCCGCCGCGCCCGTGTTCCAGAAGTGGGGCATGGAGCCCGGCTGAGCTCGCCGTCGACCGATCGCTTTGGAGCATGTTCTGCGGCGACGTGTGCCGAATGTCGCCGCAGAAAATCTGCCGAAACGGACAAACCTGCGAGCTACTGGAATCTGCCAGCCCGCTGACCGATTTGCGAGAAACGGTTTGTCCCGTTGCCGCTCGCGCCTTGCTGGAAACGGACGTTCCCACTGGTCTGGAGATTCCCGGAGCTGAAGCGCGGGACATTGCCGCCGGACGAACCGGATTGATTGAAACGATCGGCATTGAAGGTTGACGGGCGCACCGGCAGAGTCGCGGTCGATGATCCTCCGGGCTGCGTGACGATGCGGTCGGATGGAAACTTGAAAGTGCCGGGCTGCGGATTGCTCGTCGCCGTGTTGGCCGGCAGTGTCACGATGCGATCCGACGGAAGCTTCACGCCGCCGATATTGCCTGGCTGCGGGAGCGTCGTGGTTGGGGCCACGCCGGTGTTGGCCGGCAGCGTCACGATGCGATCCGATGGCAGCTTGACGCCGCCGATGTTGCCAGGCTGCGGGAGCGTCGTGGTCTGCTGCGGGCTTACGCCGGTATTGGCCGGCAGCGTGACAATATGGTCCGACGGAAGCTTCAGGCCGCCGATGGTGCCCGGCTGCGGCGGGTTCACGTTGGTATTGGCCGGCAGGGTCAGGATACGGTCCAACGGCAGCTTGATGTCGCCGATCTTTGTGTTGCTGTTTCCGAGGCTCCCCGGGACTGTCGTAATGCGATCCGAGGGCAGCCTCAGGCCGCCGACATTGATGCCCGTCTGCGGATTGGTCGGGCCCGGGTTCTTCGGCAGCGTCACGATACGATCGAGCGGAAGCTTGATGGAGTTGTCGTTCGAGCGGTGGAAGAAATCCAGATTGGCCAGCTCGATGCGCGGCCTCAGGCGCAGGCGCAACGCAGCGGCGGCGAGATCGGAATTCGGGAATCGCCGGACGTAGGCGTCGTACGCGTCCGATGAATTCGCACGCGTGGCCGTCTGCCAGGCGAGCATTTGCCGGCGTCGCGCCAACAGTTCCCGGATGCGTTCGCATCGGGAATCGTTCGGATAGACGCGGATGAATTCCTCATAAAATTCGACCGTGTCCTCGGCGACCACCATCTCGTAGGCCTCATAGGGCGAGCGCGTGCGGATCGAGGCCAGCTGCACCGCCGGATCGTTGGCGAACTGCAGGATCGCGCCGGTGTCGCTGGTCTGCGCGATCTGTGTATTGGTCGCCGGGAACAAGACGAAGTCACCGGTAAGAGAAGAGCTTTCCCACGGGAACTGCTTGCCGTCTGTCACTTCGCTCACGAGCACGCGGACACGCTTGAAGAACTGCTCGATCGGCACCCCGGACTGCTTGGACACCTTCATGAAAGCCGCTGTGTAGGGGCTGTGCAGGCCGTTGCCGTCGAGCGCTTGCGCTCCCGGTGCGGTCGAATAGGCAACGATCGAGCGCGCCGGCGCATCGACGATCGCGAGCCCCTTACCGGCTGCATTGCCCAGCGCCGAGAACGGATTGTTACGGCAGGCGTCGAGGATGACGATACGCATCTTGCTCGGCGCTGCTTCAAGCGTCCTCATCAGGTCGGCCAAGCGGACCGATTGGCTCGCGACATCGGATTGCTGACCGATCTGGGCGTCGATCGGGATCAAGAAGTTCTCGCCGTCCACCTGCAGACCATGGCCAGCGAAGAACACCAGGGCTGCCGCGTTGGGCCCGGCTTCGGATAGCTTCGCGGCGAACTCGCCGATCACCTGTTGCATTTCCTCGAGCGTGAGGTCGGCAGCGCGGACCACCTCGAAACCGGCAGCATTCAGGATCTCGGAAACGGCTCTGGCGTCATTGCCCGGGTTGGTCAATGCGCCGACCGACCGATATGCGGAGTTGCCAATGACCAGCGCCAGCCGGCGTTCCGCGCCGTCGGCACTGCCCGGAGCGATTTGCGCCTCGGCGGCCGCGCAGGCCAGCCAAGTGGTGGTAATCAGCGCGACGACAAGATTGACGACATGGCGAAACATGACGGTTCCCCATCTGCATCGGTGATAATTGTCGGTGGCTCGCCTATTGGTCGGACGACGGCTGCAGGGCGTTCAAGGTGAAAAAAATACATAAATGGCAATAGGTTAGCATACCGTGAGGGTGTGTCGCCGACGGCAATATGCTACCCGCGCATCCACCCCTTCGGCGCCAGCTCGAATTGCTCGAATTCGAACCCCGGCGCGACCGTGCAGCCGGTGAGCGTCCAGGCGCCGAGGCTTGCCGCCGCTTGCCACGCCCGCGCCGGCACGATGGCCTGCGGACGCTCGCCAGCGGCGATATCCGGGCCGAGCGTCACGCGCTCGACCGGTCCGCCGTCGCTCGCGGCAATCTCGAGCGCGAGCGGCGCGCCGGCGTAGTAGTGCCAGGTCTCGACCGCATCGATGCAATGCCAGTGCGAGCGTTCGCCGGCGGCGAGCAGGAAATAGATCGCGGTCGAGGCGGCGCGGCGTCCGTCGATCGTGCGGGGATCGCGAATGGTCTCGCGGAAATGACCGCCCTCAGGGTGCGGCTTGAGATCCAGCAGGCGAATGACGTCGGCGGCGGCGAGCGTCATGAGCGCGAGCCGCGTCGGATTTTCTCGCCGGCGTGCGCGGGCGGATAAAGGTGACGGCAGCCGTTGAAGTCTTCGACATGATAGCGCGCGTCGCCGTCGTCGTTCTCCACGGCGAGATAATTCGGACCGATCGGCGATTTGCCGTGGCCGCCGGGAATATCGAGCACGTAGGTCGGCTGGCACAGGCCCGAGGTGCGGCCGTGCAAGGCGCGCATCAGTCGTTGTCCCTCGGCGATGGTGGTGCGCAGATGCGAGGTGCCGGGGGCAAGGTCGGCGTGGTGAAGATAGTAGGGCTTGATGCGACATTCGACCAAGGTGCGCATCAGGTCGCGTAACGTGCTCGGGTCGTCGTTGACACCGCGCAGGAGCACGGACTGGCCGAGCATCGGAATGCCGGCGTCGACGAGGCGCGCACAGGCGGCCCGCGCCGGCGCCGTCATCTCGCGCGCATGGTTGGCGTGCAGAACGACGTAGGTGGCCTTGCCGTGCGCCTTGAGTGCGCGCACCAGCGGCGGTGTGATGCGCTTCGGATCGGCGACCGGCATGCGCGTATGCACGCGGATCACCTTGACGTGGTCAATCGCCGCCAGGCGGCCGATCGCCAGCGCCAAGCGCCGCGGCGAGAGCATGAGCGGGTCGCCGCCGGTCAGCACGACTTCCCAGACGTCGGCATGCGCCGCGATGTAGTCGAGTGCGGCGTCGAGCGCCGCTGGCGACAGGGTCTTGCCTTGCGGGCCTACCATCTCGCGTCGAAAGCAGAAGCGGCAATAGACGGCGCAGACATGCACCAGCTTGAGCAGCACGCGATCGGGATAACGATGGACGACGCCTTCGACCGGGCTGTGCGCGTTGTCGCCGATCGGATCGGCGCTTTCCTCCGGGCGGCGGTCGAGCTCGGCGGGATCGGGAACGAACTGGCGGTGGATCGGATCGCTGGCGTCGTTGACCGCGATCAGGTCCGCGATGGCCGGCGTCACCGCCACGGCATAGCGCGCCGCCACCCGCTCAAGCGCGGCGAGCCGTTGGCGCGTGGCAAGCCCGGCATCGACGAGATCGGCAGGGCGGCGCAGTGTCTTGGCGACTGATGTCATGGCAAAGCCTGTTGGTTTGTGCGGCAAAGGAATGCCATGTCCGTTGCCGGCGTCAACTGCAGTGGTGCGATCAACGCGCCCATGGATTGGCGACTGGCGCCCACAGCACCTGCTCAACGCGCGCGGCACCGGTCGCCAGCATGACCAGGCGATCGAAGCCGAGCGCGACGCCGCTCGCTGGCGGCATGACTGCGAGCGCGGCGAGAAAGTCCTCGTCGATCGGATAGCGTTCGCCGTAGATGCGCTCCTTCTCCGCCATCGCCTGCACGAAGCGCCGGCGTTGCTCGGCCGCATCGGTCAGCTCGTCGAAACCGTTGGCCAGCTCGACCCCGCACACGAACATTTCGAAGCGCAGCGCCACGCGTGGATCCGCCGCCGGTTGCGCCAGCGCCGCTTCGGGCAGCGGGTATTCGTAGAGGATGGTCGGACGCTCAAGGCCGAGCCGCGGCTCGACCCGTTCGACCAGGACGCGGCTGAACATGTCGGACCAGGTGTCGTCGGCCGCCGTGCGGATGCCGGCGGTGTGCGCGGCTGCCGCCAGAGCGGGCGCGTCGGGCCCGCCCGCCGGCAGGGTGGCGAGCAGGTCGATGCCGGCGAACCGCGCGAAGGCCTCGGCGACCGTCAGCTTGTGTGGCGCGACAAACGGATTGGCGGCATAGCCGGCGAAGGCAAAGCGATCGG
>Ga0307472_100001103_pt1 | contig 10475 bp, 8 predicted proteins | sample atmos_gasesAM5C__2_FD_204582 | JGI IMG/M metagenome (GOLD analysis project Ga0307472, IMG submission 204582) | Hardwood forest soil microbial communities from Morgan-Monroe State Forest, Indiana, United States - atmos_gasesAM5C_05 | ecosystem: Environmental > Terrestrial > Soil > Temperate... | reverse complement strand
CATCTCCCACAGCTTGGTGGGCGGCATGTTTTGCGAGGTGAGGCTGTAGCCCAGGATGGGAAAGCTCGCGAAGGTCATGCGGTGGGCTTCGATCTTGGCGGTGGCCGGAATTTCGGGCTGCACGCGCGAGATCGCCGCGTTGACGTACTGCAGGGTCTGGAACATGTCGACGTCCCAGCGGAAGAAGAGATCCACCTCGGCGGAGCCGCGGCTGGTGATGGAGCGTACGGAGAGCAAGCCTGGGACGCTGTTGACGGTCTCTTCGATGGGACGGGTGATGGTGACCATCATCTGGTCGATGGGCATCACGCCGTTGTCGACGGCGATCAGGATGCGCGGAAAATTCGTCGAGGGAAACACCGACACGGGGATGGTGAAGGCGAGATAGCCTCCCAGCAGGGCCAGCGTCAGGATCAGGAAGATGACCGAACGCGAGTGCCGGGTGAACCAGAACGAGTTTTCCGAAGAATTCAACGTGATCTCCGCGGGGCTAGTCTTTCTTGTCGTCCTTCTTGTCATCGTCCTTGTCTTGGGAGCCGGCCGCAGGCTTCTTTTCGGCGGGCTCATTGGCAGCTTCCACGGTGACCTTGGTCTTATCCGGCAGGCCATAGGCACCGGCGACGATAACCTTGGCGCCCGGGGTGACGCCCTCGACGACTTGTACGCGGTCGCCATCGCGGACGCCCACTTTTACGGGCGTTTGATGCGCGCGATTGTCGGGCCCGATCAGCATGACGGTAGCGGCTCCATCCGGACCCGTGAGGACGGATGCTGCCGGCACGGCGACGGCATCGTCGACGGTTTGTGCAAGCATCGAAACCTGCACGCTCGTACCCGGCTTCAGCTGCTGTTTCGGATTTCGGGCCTGCACCCAGACTTCGACGGTGGTGCTGTTCGGATCGAGCGCGGGGCTGATAACCGTGACCTTGGCATCGATGGGATCGTCTACGCCTGGCACGTTGAGTGTTGCCTTATCGCCGAGCTTCAGCAGGGCAGCGTCGGGCTGCGGGATATGCGCTTTGGCGATCACGCTCGAGGTGTCCATGACGGTGATCAGGGGAGTGCCGGCAGCGGTCATCTCGCCTGGATAAAGCGGGCGATCGGTCACAAATCCATTAATCGGGCTGCGAATTTCTGAATAGCCAAGCTGCGCCTCGGCGCCCATGTACTTGCCTTTGGCGGATTGCAAACTGCCGGCGGCGGACTTTAGTGCCTGCTGTCTGCCAATCGCCTTCAGGGCATCGAAGTGCTTTTGCGCAATGTTGTACTGGTTGCGTGCCTGGGTAACGTCGACTCCGGCCTGATCGAGTTCCTTGCGAGGAAGAGCGCCCTGCTGAAACAGTTCCTGCCGGCTCTGAAAAACCTTTTCCTGGGCGTCGAGCATTTTCTTGGCGGCCTCGGTGTCCAGTTCAGCTTTCTGCATTTCCTCCGGAAGACTGGCTGCCGTAGTGGTTTCATATGCGGCCTGGGCTTGCTCGAGGCCTCCCTTGTTTTCTTCGCTGGCCGCCTGCAGGTCCCGGTTTTCCAGAACCGCGAGCAATTGACCCTGGTGAACCTTGCTGCCGCGATTCACGAGGAACCTGCTGACGGGCGCGCTGATCTTGGGCGTGATCGCGGCTTGTTGAAGAGGAAACAGAACGGCTTGTGCCGTGACCGTCTGGTGCAGTGTGGTCTTCTCGGCGGCGACCGCCTGCACGGCCACGGTCGGTTCCTTTTCGCCCGGCTCTTTCGAGCATGCGGCGGAGAGGCACAACGTGCCCGCGATCGCGAGCGTGGTCATCCACGGCGCGAGACTCGGCTTCCGCCTGGGCCGAGGAGAGAATCGAAATGTCGGTCGATTTGCGAGCGTCATTGGTTTAGAAGCTCCCGGTCACAGTCTGCAACGTTGCGATGGCCAATCGATAACGCGCCTGGCCGTCGGCGTACGCGTTGCGCGCTTGCGTGAGGGTATTCTGAGCGTCCACGACTTCAAGGACCGTGGATTCTCCGGCCTGATAACGCATGCTCACGAGCCGAAGACTTTCGCTGGCAAGCTCTGCCGATTGCTGAAGCGACTCGAGTTCGGCACGGGAAGTTTCGGCTTCGTCATAGAACGTACGCAGGTTGGCGAGCAGCTGGCGTTGCGCAAAGCTCAGTTCCACGCGCGCCTGCGTGCGGCGGAGGTCGGCCTGCTTGAGTTTGCTGAGGTTCGCACCCCAGTGCCAGATGGGCACCTGCACGCTGGCCACCACCGAAGAGCCCAGGTTGTTGATGAACACGTTTGCGATCGGATCGAACTGGCGGGTAGCGAAATGGCTGGCATCGATTCCGTAAAAGTAGTCGATGCTTGCCGAAGGGATCAGATTTCCCCAGGCGCTCGTGACTTCGTGATTGGCGGCTTGCACGGATGCGAGCGCGGCACGGAGGTCAGGATTCTTGCGACCCGCCATGGCTTGCGCTTCCACAAATTGGGGGAGGGCTTGCGGCATCTGTAAATCATCGACCACGTTGAAATTCTCGTTGAAGTCCGGGAAGAGCAAGACGGCAAGCTCGAGGCGGCTCTTGCCCATCTCCAGGCGAGCTTCCTGCAGATCGCGCTGTTGCTGCTCGAATTGGATGCGGGCTTTAATCACATCGGAGTGGGCAACTTCCCCACCTTTTTCAAGTTTCTGGCTGATGTCGAGAAACTTGCGAGCCTCGTCAGCGGCGAGCTGTTCCGTGCCGTACTTGCGCTGTGCGACTACCAGGCCGTAATACGACTTGACTACGGTGACGACCAGTCCTCGGGTGGCAATCTCTGCGCGCGCTTTCGCGACCGCCTCGAGCGCGGCGGCCTTCCGATACTGGCCGTAAGTTGCCAGGGAGAAGTCCTGATGCACGTTGCCCTGGCTGATGTATTCATGGACCCCATTGTTGGCGATGAAGGCTGGAGTATTGGAACGGGTGTTGTTGCCCTCGGTATAGATGAATGAGTTGTTGTAGTTAACGCCGGGGAGGAGTGCGGCCCGTCCCTGGACTTTGTCTTCGTGAGCCAGGCCGAGTTCGGTCAGGGCGGCGCGGAATTCAGGGCTGTTGACGTGGGCACGTTGCAGCGCATCCTGCAGCGTCAAGGTGAGTGGAGCGCCGGCATTCGAGGGAGGGCTGTTGCCGGGAGGCGCGCTGGGCTCAGACTGCGCCAGCATTCCTGAGCTCACGAGCAAAACCGCGCAAAGGTAAGGCAACCGCGTGCTTGCAAGGTGAGTGCGCGAAGCGGCAAAGATCCTCATGGTCCCCTTCCTCCGACTTTCAGCGCCTAAGCATACAGAACAAAACATTAAGAAAAGCTGAAAGCGCCGTCTCGACTGTGAGATGAAATGCGCAGTGTGAGATGAAAGATGATTTATCTACTCCCGTTCCGGACCTGTGGGAGTGCCCTTAAGCCCAAAACCGGATAAGCATGACCCGTGTGGTGTGACCCTTGGCGCGTAAGTCATTAGGAAAAATGGGCAAGCTGGTTGGCGAATGTTTGGCGAAAGGCGTGCTTTCCGATAGGCCGTGTTCGTTAACCCAGTTCGGGAGTAGGGATGTCAATGATCAATCTGGATGCCATCAAAATTACGCCGCGTGATGAGGAAGTCCTGCATCTGCTCGCCCAGGGATGCAGCAACAAGGAAATTGCCGGCAACCTGCACATCAGTCCGCGCACGGTGAAGCAGCACCTACGTACGTTGTTTTTGCGGGCCGGCATCACCGAAGGCCGGAAACGAGTCAAGCTGGCGACGGCCGCGTTCGCCAAGGAGCAATCATGCAACCACGCGATCAGCTAACCGCAAAGGAAATCCGAGTCGCCACGTTGGTGTGGGAGGGTCTGACCAATCGGGAAATCGCAAAAATCATCGGCACCACTGAGCAAGTCGTAAAGAACTACCTGCGCACCGCATTCGACAAGCTCGGGGTATGGAGCCGGCTGGAGCTTGCCCTCTACGTGGCGAACCACGGAGGCGCGAGTTGGGCGTCGCCGCCGCAAATAGAACTTGGAGCGCCTGCCGGAGCCGAGGGGCAGGTGGCCCGCATGGCTTTGGCCGACCGGTAGAACGCCGACGCATCGGGCGAGGCCGAGTCGGTGGGCTGCGTGGGGCGCGGCACAGGTCTGGCAGCATTCCAGCGGCGGGCTGAAGAGTTTGCCGAAAACAGCTGCCCGGCGACGCCCCCGACCCCGGCGGCTTAAAGTGTGTGCGTGAGAACCAGATCTCGCGGCCATATGTTGTGGTTTACCTTTTTGTAGAGCCCAACAGATTTGTAGAGCCCAACAGATTGTGACAGTGGCAGCCGAAAATTGAGTTCTCACGCACACACTTCAAGCGGCGGTGGCGCGGGGTGATTGGAGGTCAGGGTTCGGAGACCTAGCGGTTGCTTTTGCCCGTATCGGGGCACGCCTTCAACCCTGGCTGCGATCTGTAGTTCGGTGGAGGTGGCCCTCGCAGGCCTGCCGGCCTATTCCGTGGCGAATCGGCCTCGAAGGGTGGTGACCACCCGGAACCCTTCCAGCCCGGGGCAATTTGGAAAATATGGGACCCGACCAGGACTTTTCTGACTCAGAAATGCGCACGCATTTTTCCCCCTTTTGCACAAAGCTCTCTACTAGCCGACGAGCGGTGGTTTCCGGGATTCAATTGCGAGAAATACTTTTGGTGGGGACTGACTCGAGAAACCGGGTTTATTCGGAGTTCGATGGCGGGAAAGTGATTCCCCAGAAATTATTAGACTGGTCGTCTTGATTGACAAACTCGATTGCATAGCTGGAAACGCCCTTGAGGGTAGCCAACTGCGTGACGATACGGGCAGAAACTTGAGTGCCGCGATGATTTCGCACGAGGACGACAGAACCAACCAACAACTCGCGATTTAATTGAACAGCAGCGCCACATCTGTTCAGGTTAGTTGCCCTGGCGGGCATCGTAAATGAGCACTTTTGTCGATCCTTACCAGACAACCCTATGGAAGCGGTGAGGGCCATCCGACTGCTCCGACGCTTTGCCGTTCGATTGCGGTTGATGCCTGCACTGGCGATTTGATTCATAAGCGGGGACTGCGGGTGGGGTTCCAGCGGTTTCAGGCTCATTTGAATTTCAGACATTAGACCGAGCGGACGGACACCGCAATGTACGTAAGTCACCCGGGTGGGTTACTGGCAGTGCTTACTTCGCGTAGGGGCAGACGCCCCGTCTGCCCAGCCGAGCGAAGCTCGGCTTTAGGAGCTACCGCCCACCACCGGGGCCGCATTGGACGGAAAACAGATAGGAATCATGACTACGTGCCAATCGGGAGCGGAGCTGTCTCGAAGCAAGCTGCCGCCGGGCTGGCGCCCGGCCGCCCAGACGAGGGCGTCTCCACCCCCTCAAGCCAAAAGCGGGCTTGATTGGGACCCCGGCGTCTGGGCGTACGTGTGCTTCGGTATCGCGAGAGTTTTTCAAACTGGAGCCGCTTTAAGTTGTGGCGCTGATCGCTCTGCTGAAAAGCCACAATCAGGAAATCTGCCGAGGCATTCTCCTCACCGGAAACATTCTGCAAATTCTTGCATTTGTTGGAGTGGCGAAAACGGAGCAAGTTGCCGGATTTGCCGTGTGCACAGGTGCTTTCGCGGTTGTTCGAGCGGCACTTCAATTGCAGCGCTGTGCTTGAAATGCCAGAGACTCGTTTCTCCCAGCGAGTTCCGCTCACGACCCAGGCGAGGTAGGAATGGCTTACAAGGAATCATTCTGGATGGCTTGCGACTCGACCGATCAGTTGCGGGCCGAATACGGGCCTTTCCACACGCGCGCCGAGGCTGAGGCGGAGGCTCGAAAGCTGGGCTTCGGATATCTACTGCGCTATGAACACCTGATTGGCCCCAACGAGGAAATCGAAGAGGTCCGGTGCATCTTTATTGAGTTGCCGGATGGGCCGCGCGCGGTGCCAGGTGAGCGGGTGACCTCCACTCGTCTGCACACCCGGTGTGCAACCTGCGGCGAGTCGGAGACGCATGAACTCCCGTGGCAGGCGGAGGTTTGGGCGGACATTCACGAATTTGAACACTCGCGGCATATGGTGCGGCTGTTCGAGCATTCGTTCGGGGATGGTTTGAAAGAGATTGCCGACTGGCGCGGCAGCGCCGCCTAGGCGCACTGTCTACAACTTGGGGGAAGGCTCTCGCTGTCCTCCTCCTTCAGCAGCTGAAGGCAGCCTCTAATTTGTGGCTTTTACAACTGGGCTGAAGCCCAGCCCTTTAAGGCACGACCGGAATCTACCCAACTCCAAACAACTGCCACACCGTGTACTGAGGGGTGATCGAGATCGATTCATTAGACAGCGGTAGGGGAAGTAATTGACCGCACTTTGATCGCCGTGCCAGAATCTGTCTGCAAGTAAAAATCCCTCCAGGGTGGCGCGGTTCCCAAATTACCGCGAGGAGGCCATGCATGAGAACAAATACGCGATAGTCAGTGACGCACGCGATCCTCGTTTTCTTACCCTTCGCTCCCTTCAAACATGGCAAGGCCGAACCCGAACGGGTCTTTACCTTATCGAAGGCATCCGGCACGTCGCCCGCGCTGCGGAGCAGCATGATCTCATCGACTCCGTTTTCCTCGATGCCTCTGTTCTGTCCAATCCTTTCGGGCAAAAACTCGCTCGTCGGCTCCGCCAACGTGGTGTTCCGGGCGTGCGACTGTCGCCGCTCCTCTACCGCAACCTCACGCTTGCAGTAGAGCCACAAGGGATTGGTGCAGTTGTTCGGCAGCAGTGGATTCCGCTGGCCAGGGTCCGGGAGGTGCGAAAGTCATTCTGGCTCGCGGTCGAATCCATCGAATCGCCTGGAAATCTGGGAACAATCATCCGTACTGCTGAGGCGTCGGGTGTGACGGGAATTCTTCTCCTCGATTCCGACTGCGATCCCCATGATCCGGCTGCCGTGAGGGCAAGCATGGGCTCGCTGTTCTCCCAAAAGCTCACAAGGTGTACCGCCCACGAATTTGGCGATTGGGCAAGATCCAGTGGCGTGACGATTGTGGGTTCATCACCAACGGGACTGTTGAACTACAAAGCCCTACGGTACCGATGGCCCGCCGCTCTCGTCATAGGTAGCGAAAGGCATGGGCTGTCGGAGCATATTCTTGAAATTTCTGACTTCACGGTACGCATCCCTATGCGCGGTACCTGCGACTCAATCAATGCTGCGGTCGCTACAGGTGTTCTGCTTTTTGAAATGACCAGCCAGCGGCGGGGCGAGTAACGAGCCGTCGGTTCTGGTTCACAGGCAGAAACAATTGTTAGTGGCGTGTGGGAACAAGCCCAAGCGACAACTGCCCAAACATCTAAGCGCGCTGGCTCGAAAGCGCTGCTGCTGCGGCCTGATCGACCAGCCAGATGAGCTGTCCGTTGGGTGGGCGAATCAGTTTTGAGGGAAACTGCTCTCCCGGTTTAGTCCCTTGCAGAACTTCCTTTAGCGTTTCCGTTTTGTCTTCTCCAGCGGCGAGAAACATGACAACCGCTGCGTTGTTCAGCACTGGCAGAGTCAAAGTGATGCGGTCGGTCTTGAACTTCTCCACCCAATTGGAAACCACCCAGCGAGATTTTTCCTGTAAAGCTTTGCTCCCGGGGAACAGCGAAGCCGTGTGACCATCGGGGCCCATGCCGAGCAGGATCAGGTCGAAGCGCGGGAAAGCTTCGGCAGGCGGGAAGAACTGACGGAGGGTAGCTTCGTAGGTCTGGGCGGCTTGCGCGGCGTCCGGATTTTCGGCTGGAACGCGGAAGATATTCTGCGCTGGGATGGGGACTTTGGAGAGTACTGCCTCGCGCGCCATCCGGTAATTGCTTTCGGGATTGTCGGGCGGGACGTGGCGCTCGTCGCCAAAAAAGAAATAGATCTTGTCCCACGGTAGCGCAGCCTTCGCGGCAAGCAGGCTATAAAGGCCTTTTGGAGTCGAGCCTCCGGCGAGCGCAACCGTGAAGCTGCCTTTCGAGGCTATCGCTGCGTTCGCCTGGCGCACGAATTCGTCGGCGGCTGCCTGAAACAAGGCGGCACGATCAGGAAGAATGCGAAGATCCGGAGAAGATTTCATGGGCGTGAGTTCTGTGGCGTTCCCTTCGCGACAGCGTAGCGGGCCGCCCCGAAAAGAGCAATCTTGTCGTTGGTGATCACCTTCACCGGAATCGACTCCAGTAAGGGTTGCAGACGTCCTTTGCTGACGAAGGCCTGCATGAAAAGCAGACCGGATAGTTTGGACACAATTTTGGGAGCAATCCCGCCGCCGAGAAAGACTCCGCCGGTAGCCATCAGTTTCAGGGCAAGATTGCCGGCTTCGGCGCCGTAAATGGAAATCCAGAGATCGAGCGCGTGCTCGGCGAGAACGTTTTTGCCGGCCACGGCGGCGCGCGAGATGGTGGCGGCCTGGTCCCCTTGAGCCAGCTCGTCGGTGAGCCACTGGGGTTCTTCTCCGCGGTGCGTGTCACGCAGGAAGTTGTAGACATTCACCAGGCCCGGGCCGGAGACAATGCGCTCGAAACTGACGTGACCGAAGCGGGCGACAAGGTAGCGGAGCAGCTCAATTTCCAGTTCGGTGCGGGGCGCGAAATCGCAGTGGCCGCCCTCCGACGCAAAAATCTCATATCCATTTCCGTTCCAGAAAAGCCCGGCTTCGCCGAGTCCGGTTCCGGCGGAGATCACCCCCTGGTTTCCGACGGGCATCCCTTTCACGCGGTTGAGAGCGACCTGGTCTTGGTCTCCAAGACTAGCTATGCCCCAGGCATTGGCTTCGAGGTCATTGATCAGCATGGTCGAGGGAAGATGCAGTTCACCAGCCAGGCGCGAGGCTTCCACCGTCCAGGGAAGATTTGAAGTTTCGACCTTGCCATTGCGAACGGGGCCGGCGACTCCAAAGCAGGCGACATCGGGACGAAGCGACTGCTTGGCGACAAACTGGCCCACGATCTCATCGAGCCCGCTGTGGTCGCGGCTGGGAAAGACGCCCTCCGCGACGGGAGTGAGGTGGCCATTTTTTGATTGAAAGAAGGCGAGCCGTGCGTGCGTGCCTCCGATATCACCGGCGAGAATCATTTCTCGAAGTTCCTCCAGCGGCGGCCATCGCGCTCGAGGAGTTCATCCGCGTCCCGGGGCCCCCAAGGACCCGACGCATAGTTCGGGAAATTGCGGGGTGGAAGAGCCTTCCAGACATCGAGTAGAGGACTGACCACGCACCATCCGGCCTCCACCATGTCGGCCCGTTGAAACAGCGTTTGATCGCCGATCATGCAGTCGTGCAGCAAGCGCTCGTATCCGGTGCTGGGCTGCATTCCGAAGTAGTCGGCGTATTCGAAATTCATGTCCACGGTGCCCAGGCGCATCAAGGCGCCGGGAGCCTTCGCGGCAAAGCGCAGGGAGATGCCTTCCTCGGGCTGGATGTGCAGGACGAGTTGATTGGGCATCAGGTTCTCGACCGGCGTGTCGCGGAACAGGACGAACGGAGCGCGCCGAAACTGGATCACGATGTGCGTATTGCGGACGGGCATGCGCTTGCCGGTCCGCAGATAGACGGGAACGTCGGCCCAGCGCCAGTTGTCAATCTGGAGCTTCATGGCGACGAAGGTCTCGGTCTTGGAATCGGGAGGAACGCCGGGCTCGGCGCGATAGGCGGGAACTCTCTGCCCGGCAATCACACCTTCGCCGTACTGACCGCGAACCGTGCGGGTCAGGACATCCTCCGCGCTGAGCGGCTGGATGGCATGCAGGATTTTCGATTGCTCATCGCGGACGGCATCCGCGCGGAACGAGACCGGCGGCTCCATGGCGGTCAAGGTGATGAGCTGCATGATGTGGTTTGGCACCATGTCGCGCAGGGCGCCCGCGGTGTCGTAGTAGCCGCCACGTCCCTCGACGCCCACCGTCTCGGCGACCGAGATCTGGACGTGATCGATGTATCGGCGATTCCAGATGGGCTCGAAAATTCCGTTGGCGAAGCGAAGAGCGAGGATGTTTTGGACGGTCTCTTTGCCGAGGTAATGGTCGATCCGGTAAATCTGTTTTTCGTCGGCAACCTTGAGCAGTTGCTGGTTCAACGCGCGAGCGCTTTCGAGATCGTGGCCGAAGGGCTTTTCTATGATCACGCGGCGCCAGTGGTTGTTGTCTTGCTGCATCAGGCTGTGTTCGGCGAGGTTCTCCACGATCGTTCCGAAAGCATCAGGGGCGGTGGCCAGGTAGTAGAAGTAGTTTCCACGAGTGGAGTGCTCCTGGTCGATTTTGGTGAGCAGGTCTTTGAGATTCGGATAGGTCTGCGGGTCGTCGAAGTTGCCCGACATGTAGTACGTGCGGCGCACGAACCACTCCCACAAATCGGGGTCGACGTCACCGGTGGCAAACTGCTTCATGTCCTCGCTGACTTTTTTGCGATAGTCGTCAGTGGACATGGGGCGACGGGCGATGCCGACTACGGCGAATTCGTGCGAGAGCAATTTGGCGCGCGCAAGGTTGTAGAGGGCTGGAA
>Ga0307472_100001102_pt1 | contig 10480 bp, 3 predicted proteins | sample atmos_gasesAM5C__2_FD_204582 | JGI IMG/M metagenome (GOLD analysis project Ga0307472, IMG submission 204582) | Hardwood forest soil microbial communities from Morgan-Monroe State Forest, Indiana, United States - atmos_gasesAM5C_05 | ecosystem: Environmental > Terrestrial > Soil > Temperate... | reverse complement strand
TTCCTTTCGCGTAGGAACCCATACTCATTTAATTAGAAACTGTGCCGGCGCGATCACGGCGCGAGCTTCGGGATTGTAGTAGTCGTAGATCACCGAGGGGGCGGTCTTGGCCTTCAGGCCGAACCGCGGCCGGATCTTGAAATCGAAGTTGACACCGCCGGCGCGCGGCCACAAATAGACCACCACGCGATCGGGCAGGATATCGTATTGGTTGATGGCCCAGTCTGAACTCTTGATCGCCCGCTCCAGGCTTTCGCGATCGACCTCGGCGCCCGGCGGCAAACCAATCTCTGCCAGCAGCATGCCGTAGCCGCGAAACCCGATTCGCTCGGCCTCAACGTGACAATTGATTTGGTCGCCTACGTTGGCTTCGGTGCGATCGAATTTGGAAAGCAGACGCATGCCGCTGGACGCACCCGGCCTGGCCACCATGGTCGTCGACGCGCTCGACGCCGGCCAGGGAACGTAGTAAGTGGTCACTGCCTGGGCTGAGGCCGGGGCAGCGTGCGCGCCGCGGCGAATCTCGATCTGATTGTTTGCAGCGCGCAGAAATCGTGAAACATCGACGCTGATGGGATTGCCGAACTGGTTCGCCGCAGGCATTGGTATCACTTGAGCCAGCTGACCGTTGACGACGATGTCAGCGAAATTCCTGGCATTGGCCGTCGAGCCAAAGTCTGAGTCCGTCCGCAGGAGCAACAACAACGCGTCGAGCACATTGATCGTCGCCTGGGTTGAGTACCAGACGCCGTAGCGATCCTTTTCCTTAAGCAAGAAAAGCAGACCGCTACGGACTAAGTGATCGTTTGCCTGGTTGGCGGAGGACGCCGGGGCGGGTTGATTGGCAATTACAGCTGGCGCTGGAACGGCGTTCGATGAAAGTTGAGATGCAGCTGTTAATTGGTGCAGGGGCGATGGGGTGAGTGACTCTTCAGTTGCGTTATGAATGCTGATCGGAGCAATTGACGCTGAGGCAACCGCGAACCGCGCGGGCGCTCGCTCCGGAGCCGGCCGGGTCGCGCTGCGAGCCAGCGCCTGGATTACCAGGGCCGTTGTCTCGACTCGCCCAGCCTGGCCCCAACTGTAGAAGGGTGTGTTTGTTTCCAGCGACCAGTAGGTTCGATCGCCTTCGGTGTGGGCCAGAGTCCGCAGCTTACGGAGCGCCGGCTCTGCCCTCGCAGTCTCACCGGCGTCGAGAGCAGCAAGCGCGAAAGATGCCAACAAGTAGGGTTCTTCAGCTTGCTCCAGGCGCGGCTCCAGATAACCCAGGGCCTGCTGTAACGGGCTCGGTGGGTTCCGTGAATTGCGCGGCTTTTCCGCCGGCGATTGTTCGCTTGACGGCCCTCGTTTTTGAGTAAGAGCCAGGATACGCGCGATGTACGCAGTCAGCATCGGCGTTTGGCTACTATTCTCGCGTTGATCCCAATAGTAGCGAGCGGGCCAACTCCCGTCGGCAGCCCTCTGACTGATCAGCCAATCGCTGGCTCGAGTCCTTACCTCTTCATCAACCTCTATCAGGCCGCTGGCTTCGCTGAGGAATCGCAACGCGTAGGCGGTGAGCGCAAGGTCGGGATTACCGTGCCCCCAGTAAGTAAAACCGCCGCCTTCGTCCTGGTAATTGAGCAGCCGTTTGTAACCCTCAAGCAGGTACCGTTCGGCGCGGGCGCGCAATGCAGCGGCGGCGGCCGACCCTTCCGCAGCCGAAGGATTTTGTTTGTAGTATCTAAGCAGCAATAAACTCGGATAGGTCGACGAGATCGTCTGTTCGCCACACCCGTAGGGGCGTTTCATGATTGCTTCAACGCTCTCGGCAACATGGCCCAGGAGATTCGGATAGATCTTCAGTTCGGCGTGCGCTGAGTTGGGGATGGCGTCCGGTGATACCTTGAAGCTCAAGGTAGCGTTTTCTCCGATCACGTCGCTCGCCGTCGTCGTTTGTTCCTCACCATCAGGATGAGTGGTCACCGGCTTTTCGATGGCATCACTATCCTGCTGGGCAATGGCGGTAATCCGTTGGCCGCCGTCTTTCACCGAACCAGTGATGCGCAATCCAAAGGTCGCGAGTGTCGCGTCACCGGCAGCTACCTCAACTCGCTTACGCGCCGGCTCAAGCAGGGTGAACCAGTTCTCCGGCTTGATATCGAGATCAACTGCCTGACTTCGTTCGAGATAATTGCGCACCACGACTGGCAACGAAATCTCGTCACCCTCAGTGAGCACCCGCGGCGGATCATGTTCGACAAAGAAAGGCTGGAACGCTTTGATCTCTTTTTCGACTGAGCCGATCTGGCCATCCTCAGTCGACCCAAAGACAGCCATCTTCCAGGTAGTAATGTTGTCGGCCAGTTTGAAATTGATTTGCGCGCGTCCCAGCCGATCAGTTTCCAGAGCCGGTTGCCAGACGAGCGTTTCGGGAAAGTATTCACGCAAGCGCGGAGTGGCCACCTGCTGTTTACTGCGAGCTGCTCGCGGATCTACTACCAATGCATTCACGTGCTGCACAGTTGCTGAAACGGCGGCAGTGGATGCATTCAACACCTGCGAGCCCTCGCTTACGACCGAGACCGTTTCGGATACGTTGCCGACGTCCAGACTGGCGTTAACCTCCACGAGATTTGACGAATAGACAAACACATGATCGACCACGAACGGCTTAAAACCATTAGCCTCTATGCGTAGGGAATAGAGGCCAACGGGTACGTTTCGCAGCAGATATCTGCCTTCGTCATCAGTAGTGGTAGTGAACTTCTGCGGGGTATTGTCGCGCGTGGCGCTGACCTCTGCGCCAGGCACGACGGCACCCATCGGGTCCGTCACGACACCACGGATTGCTCCTGTGGAGCCGGCAAAGGTATTGGCGTAGTTTGCTGGTTGCGGGACAATTTCACTGGCAGATTGTTCAGAAATCGTCCCGCTGAAAATGCCTGCCGTAAAATCATCGGCCGTGCCCTCTTTGCCATCGGCGCCGGCACTGCGCAGGTTGAGCTTCACCAGCTTCTGCGTCACTGGCTTGATGTCAATTCGTTCCCTGGGAGCTTCGCCAAAGTTGGCTCGCGTTTCAATCCTTGCCCTGTCGGCATAATTCGCTTGCAAGGTGAAGACTGTGTAAAGAGCCTTGCCCCAGGGATCTTGCAGCCCCTCAAGCGAAATCCCTCGGGAACGCAGCGCAGCACGCAGATCTGTTTCGTCCTGCGGAAAGAGATTTCGGTCCTGCACCCACTTAAACAGCGCATCATCGATCTGCGCGCGTGGCTCGGCAAAATAGTCAGTGGCTGAACGCCAGATCTCGAAGTCGTCTTTTGCTTCGGCAGTATCAAACTTCCCGTTTGGCCCTGCACTGGCGACGGTGATCAAGAAGCGCGTCTCAACGACGGAGAATTCAAACTTGTAGGGGTGCATCCAGGGATCACGCAACGAGTCGAGCGCGACGCCTAAACGGCTGAGCTCTTCGCTGAGCGTTTGTCGGTCGCGGATGAAGCGGCCTGTACGAGCGTGATAGTCGCGAACGGCGCGATCCATGGCCTCTCCGTGAGAGCGAAAGTAGTACCAGTCGAAGCGCTCGACAATGAAATCATCATTTGTGTCGAACCGCTTATCGCCTCCGGCGCTGGTCAAGGTGAAAACCTGAAGCTGATTGTTGTAAAAGAAAGCCGCTCGATATGGGTTGTCCCAGGGGTCGCGCAAGACGGCTTCGTCTACGTTTGCCTCCTTGAGGATCCGGAGCAGGCCAGCCTCGTCTTTGGGATACTCCTGGCTCCGTTTATAGCGCACCTCGAGCGCCTGGCGGACGGGCTCGAGCTGGCTTTTGATCGGATTCAAAAAAACCTTAACCGGACTGGTCTCATAACCATCGCCGCCGAAAATGTGCGGTGCATGATTCGACCCGTTCTGATTGAGCATCACCTCAGCAGCGAGCTCGAATTCCGGATCGATCGTTTTGGAAAGGTCAACGTTTTCCAGTTCTCTGCGGCCAATTCCGGCGATCGAGTCACCGTTGCCAAACCAGCGGAGAAGTTCACGATACGTGTCGCTGTAACCCGAGCCAAATTCCTGATCCGTGCGCGCGCGCTCTTCGACTGCTTTGTCAAAAATCACCACTCCCAACGCGCTGCTTGCTGCTCGACCCTGTGGATCGCGAACGCGGAAGTTGACCTGAGCCGCGGTACCGGGCCGGTAGGTTTGCTGGTTGGCACTGACGCCCACTTTCAATTCGCGATTTCGCGGGAAGAGGATAGTGTGACTGGCGGAACAGTTCTCTTCGACCTCGAGATGAGAAAGCGCCGATATGGTTAGCTCATCACGAAAGGCAGCAGTCCAGGGTAGCGTGACGGAGGTTCGACCGCCCGACAGGTGCACCAGATTCGAATACACGACTCCCGATTCGTGCGTGACCTGAAGCAGCGCTGTTGCGTTGTTTTCGCTGGAGGTGAGCGTGACCGTGATCGCTTCGCCGGGAGCGTAGAGGGTCTTGTCGGTTTCGACTCGCAGCGCCGCCCGGTCGGCCAGATAGTAGCCCTCGGCATGCTTACCGCTTTTGCCCTGCCTGTCAGTGGCGAGAAAGTTCAGCGAGAGAACTGGACCGTCAGACAACTCGGAGGATACGGGCAGGCGCTCGACCTTGGCCAAACCGTAACGATTGGTCTTGATTGTTCGCAGATTGCGACCGCCTTTTTCCTCGTCGCGCGCGGGATCACTGATTACGACGCGGCATTCCGCAGGCGTGCCGTCCGCATAGAAGGTCGAGACGTAGAACTGAAGTGGCAGCCTGGCGCTTTCGGCATAAGCATCCGCCTTGACGATATAGACGTGAATCGCTTCCCGGGAGATTCGCAGGTCGAAACGTCGCTGTTCGGTGCGATTGGTAGTGGGATCGGTGAAGTACGCGGCATAGCTCAAGTCGCGGAAGCGCTCGTAGTCCGAGTCGCCAAGTTTGTCCAGCTCATCCTTGAGATCGATCTGCGCTTTGTACACGCCATCCTTGTCGGTATCACCTTCATACTTTTCGGCTTCTTCGATCTCGTATTTCTGTTCGCGATAATTCCAGCGCCGTTCGGTTTCACGAACAATGCGGACGTGTCCGCGTTTGACCGGCTCACCGAACAAATAAGCGGCATTGACGGCGACATCGGCGTTCTGGTTGGGCAGATAATATGAGTGGTTCGGTTTGATGTTGACCGTAAAATTCGGTAACTCGTAGCGGCTGATCTTTACTGATGTCGAACTGGATTTCTCATCTTCGGTTTCAAACTCGATCCGGTAATTGCCCAATCGTGAACTTTCAGGAATCGGCCAATCCGCGCTGGCAATGCCAAAACGTGAGGTTGTTAAGGCAGTCCGAAACAGCGTCTCGCCTTCCGGGTCGTTAATCTTCAGTCTGACAGGCGCATTGCCGATGGCCCGTTTGGCGGGTCCGAATAGCAGCACTCGAGCGTGCAGCACCTGGCCCGGTTGATACATTGGCTTGTCAGTGGTGACAAAGAAGAAGGGCGTCGCGTCGAGATCGATTTCGGATTGTTCTTCGACCTTCAATGATCCGCGCTCGGCGACAATCTTCAGGTCCAGGCTCTCGCTCGAAATCAGGCGCGGCAGATCAAAGTCGAGCACCGCAAAACCTTCGTTATCGGTCGACGCGAATGCTTTCAGCTGACTGGTTTTGTCAGAGTTGTCGTCATCGATTTCAATGGTGCCTGCCAACCGCACGCCTCGGGCTGGGCGCAGCGTGAGTGGATGCCGGGCCTGGACGGTGGCGCGGTAGCGCATCCCGGCGCGCAGTTGCTTGGCGCCCGCGACACGGATCTGGAAAAGATCGGGAGTCATTTCTGAGAGCGAAATCACTCCGCTCGCCGGGGCAGGGTCCTCGCCGGCAACGGGAGCCAGGTGATAACGCAAGCGATACCACAACAACTCCTCGCTTTCCTGCCAGGTAAGTTTGGCAATCTCCAGCGGCAGCTTGATGAGCAGCTTTTGACTGCCTGTACTTAGCTTGAAGGTATTACTCGCGAAGCTTTTTAATTGCCCCTTCGGGTCCAACAACTCCAAACGGATCAGGGTGGTGACTGGTTTTCCGGTGGCGTTCTGGACGGCCAGCGAAACTTGCGGTTCCCCATCACGGAGCAGCACACGAGTGGCCGCTTCGTTGACTGTCAGGGCGCCGCGCGCGCCCGTTAGCTGCACAAACAAAAGCAGTGGCACAGCAAGGCAAAACAGGGAGAGAAGCCATCTGCGGCTCATGAAGCCTCCTAGCATTTTCGGATCCGCCACCGTTTTCAAAGCGCACGGGTGCGCAGGGAAACACGCTGGTTTCGCCGCCGGTGCAAAAAAAGTCTTTTTAGTTACGAAGGCGAGTCCAGGTCACTCGCCGGCCAAACCGCTGAACTGTCACACAAGCCTGGGGAGGCACTCTGTTGGTTGCGTCGCTTGAGATGCGGCCTCACATCCAATTGGTTGTTGGGTTGTCTAAAATTTTGAAGGGAGATCCGGTTTCGTGTTTTGCCTTTCGCCGTTTTCGTGTGATTTCGTGGATCGTGTGTTTTGGGGAGGACACGAAGAAGAGCCGGCAGTGCTGCTCCGACCACTGTGACGATCGTGAAACTGCAACAGCGGACAGGACGCGTCTTCAGGAAGCGGCTGATACTGGTCGCATGCAACAACCATTTACACCCAGCCGGAAATCCCTACCGATCAAAAGGACTGCAGCGCTGTGGCTTTGTTCCTGGATTGCAGCCGTGGTTCTGTCAGCGGCGCAAACCACGCTGGCGCAAGAGACAGCAAGCAGGACCAGGGAACCATCTGCCGATGGCAAACCAAAGATTGAGGTCATCGAAGTCGTGACTCCAACAAAGAGCGCCGTCGAGAGACCGGTCGACAGCGCGTCGCTACTGCGCTCAGCGCGAACGATCTTTGTCAGGTCCCACTCGGTCCTGGTTAAGGGAGCTGTCGTTGAGGAAAAGCTGCAAAAGCGGCCGGAATTTCAACAGTTCGGACTACTGATCACTCGAGATGTGGAAGCCGCGGATCTGATTCTTGAACTACGCCACGACCTTTTTACGAAGTATGTCTACACCGCTATCGATACTCGAACGCAGACTCTCGTGGCGAGCGGCAAGCTTAGTTCGCTGGGTGGCACCGTGGCGGATAAAGTGGCGAAGCGGTTTCTAAAGCAGGTGGGCCAGGCGCGAGCCACTCCTTGATTTCGTGTATTGACCACAACCTTCCTACTCCGTTTAGACAGGGCACTTGTGCCCCACGTGTTGGTAAAACTCTTCTTTACGGTTAGACCTGACTTTTGCGCACGTTGGGGCACAAGTGCCCTGTCTAAACGGATGCTCCGTTGGTGGTCGGCAACACCGCGGCGATCTCAGCAGCCACACGCGCATTGTTCTCGAGCAGAGCGATGTTTGCTGTGAGCGTTGCACCACCGCTTTGCTGGGCCATGCACGAAAGCAGAAACGGTGTTAACTCGCGGCCGCCCACCTGCGAGCGCTCGGCTTCCGCCAGTGCTTCATCCAGAATCCTGGTCAAGGTTCCTCCTGGTACCTCGGCTTCTTCCGGAACCGGAACGGCAACGATCAAAGCGCTCTCGATGCCCAGCGCGCGTTGCGCCTTGAATAGCTCGGCGACCTCAGCGGCTGAATCGACGCGCGCATCAACCGCCAAGCCACTGCGACGCGAATAAAACGCCGGCAGTTCATCGCATTGGTACCCAACCACAGTAACCCCAAAGGTCTCGAGCCATTCGCGCGTCGCCGGCAGATCAAGAACAATCTTGGCGCCGGAACAGACAACGATCATTGGTGAGTGCGCTAGTTCCGGCAGATCCGCGGAAATATCCGGCAGCGAGCCGCGATGCACACCGCCGATGCCGCCGGTAGCAAAAACTCGTATGCCGGCTCGCTGCGCGATCCAGACAGTCGACGCTACGGTAGTAGCGCCATTCCAACCGTTGGCGACCGCTATCGCGAGATCACGTGTGCTGATCTTTTTCACGTCCGGGCTGCCGGCGATCTGTTTAATCTGATCCTGATCCAGACCAACGTGAAGTTTGCCTTCGAGGATCGCGATCGTAGCCGGAACCGCGCCGCCATCTCGCACGATCTGTTCAAGACGTTGAGCAGTGTGCAGATTTTGTGGCGCCGGCAGCCCATGCGCGATCACCGTCGATTCCAGCGCGACTACAGGGCGACGGCCTGCGAGAGATGTCTTTACTTGATCACTTAGAACAATGTCACCGGGTTCAGGTTTGAGCATTTTTGAATTGAGTGACTTTAATGTACTCGCAAGCTAAACAGCGTGCGTTACAAATCACGGTACTACCGCAGTTGCGGCCTCCTTACCTTTTCGAAACGTAAATATTGTGCCCCCGCCTTCGCGCGGCGCCCAGGCTGCGCGGCCATCGATCAGACTCGCGCGCGCCTGAATGTTCGCCAGCCCGCGACCGCCTCCGTGTGCCTCAGTGGGGGCAAAGAACTCGCCGTCATCTTCGATCTTGAGCACCAGCCCCTCCTCTGAACTCTGCACCGACAGTTGCACATGCTTCGGGTTACCGTGCCGGCAAATATTGTTAATGACTTCCTGAGCAATGCGATAGATCTGAATCCGCACAGGACCCTCAAGATTGAAGCGCTCTTCGACCTCTTCCGCGGCAGTCACCTGGTAGGCAAATCTCTTTTCCGACGGCAAATGGGCCATTGCGTTTCCCAGCGCCCATTCCAACGCCGCCGTTAGACCGACGTTGTCCAGAACGGATGGACTAAGGTCTTCGCAGATGCGCCGGATTTCATGAGAGACCGATTCGATCTCTTTGCGAAAGGAAGCAGGATCGAAAGGCAGCGAACCGGATCCAGAGCCACCGTTACTTTCTACTCCGCTGTTACTCGCGGGAACGTTGGGTATGCGATCGGTAATCAACAGCAGTCGACGAAGATCAGCCAGGGTTTGATCGTGCAGATCGCGCGCGATGCGGCGCCGCTCACGCTCGGCTTCGTTTGCCAGATCGAGACGTGCCCCGGCTAGCTCGCGATTGGCATCCACCAGTGCCGCACTGGTGCGCACGATCCGGCGATGCTCGAGCACCGCCCACAGCAAGGCCAACAAGGCCATCGCCAGTAGCACGGCGAGGGCCGTCGAAGTCCAGGGAAACGGAGCTTTGGCTACGTTGAACTCAAATGAAAGTGGCGTTGAAGCCACCAGGTCTTTGGTAAATGCCCGGGCGACCACTTTGTACCTACCCGGCTTCAGCTTCTCCATTTGAAACTGAGAATCGTGCGCCAGCTTTTCGCGAATGATCTGGCCCTTCTGATCGTAAAGCGCGAACGCGTATTGAAACTGCTCGGGAAAAGTGCGGCTACTGATCGCCGTCACGTCGAGCAGCAAACTATTCTGCGGGTAATCAAGCTGCAATCCGGCCCCTAACTCGCGCTGCTGATGAATCCGTTGGCTGATCACACGCGCGGGTAAAACCGTGGGCGCCACCCGGCCAGGCTCGTAGCGCACCAGACCTCGATTAGTCCCCGCGATGACTACCTCGCTGCCATCGGGATCGCGCTCGGAAAGCACCGCAAAGACTCGTTGCGATGGCAGACCCTGCTCAATATCCAGGCGAGAAACAATGGAACCGAATTGTTCATCGAGCGCCACCCGCAGCAATCCGCTACCGACAGTAGCGCACCAGATTTGGCCGCTGCGTGATTCATCGAAAGTGCGGACGATGCTGCGCGCGCTCACTCCCGGTGCGATATCGCGCAGTTGACCAGCCTGATACGAGTACAGTCCGCGACCCGTGGCAATCCAGAAACCCTGCCCTTCCGGTAAAACGGACCAAACCGCGTCGTTCTTGATGCGATCGAGCCCGCTCTCGGTCGTCGTCTGCTTGCCGTCAAAAAAGAACAACCCGTCAGTGCTGGTACCAATCAATAGGCGGCCGGCGGCATCGGCGCTCAGACTGACAATCTCACGAACGCGATCAGGGACACTCTCCGTGGGCCAGACCAAAGAGCGTTGCGCTCCTTGCAATCGCTCGACGCCGTAACCAAAAGTAGCGACGTAGGTCACCCCGCCAACGTTCGTAATTGCACGCACGCTATCGCCCGGCCGGTCTTCGGCTCCCAGCCTTGAGAAACTCAGGTTCTCGTTACTTGATGCAAATAGTCCACTGGCGGTAGCCACCAGTACCCGGCCGTTCTTGTCTTCATTGATCTCATAAACGATGCGCCGTCCGAGTTCGGCAATCGATCGCCAGTGTTTGGTCGCGGCGTCGTAAACGAAGAGCCCCGCATTTGTGCCGGCTAACAGTTGGCCGCGACTGCTGCGCCACAAGGCGCGCACGTAGTTCGTCGCCGGATCATCCGAGATGTTCTCGTTACGCGTCGCATGTGGATCATAGCGACAGACACCTTTGTCCGTCGCGAACCAGACTACGTCTTCGGCATCCACAAAGACACCAAAGATGTGATCGGAACGAAGCGCGCCACCGGTGCCTTCG